>ERZ824575.11-NODE-11-length-319624-cov-12.208744_pt1 | contig 319624 bp, 285 predicted proteins | sample MGYA00519470_ERZ824575 | MGnify/ENA primary metagenome ERZ824575 (study PRJEB31778, sample SAMEA3449170) | human gut metagenome | biome: human gut; feature: human-associated habitat; material: faeces | place: United Kingdom | collected 2010/2012 ... | reverse complement strand
AGCACCTCCTTGCCAAGGAGGGGGTCGCGAGTTCGAATCTCGTTTTCCGCTCCATTATTACGGCGACATAGCCAAGCGGTAAGGCAGAGGTCTGCAAAACCTTTATCCCCGGTTCGATTCCGGGTGTCGCCTCCATATTCATGCCGGAGTGGCGGAATTGGCAGACGCAAGGGACTTAAAATCCCTCGGGGAGTGATCCCCGTACCGGTTCAAGTCCGGTCTTCGGCACCATCTCCATATACACGTTTTTTGTACCGAATGTTACAAAAACTTCTTCAATGTTGATAGTTACTTGCTCGACGAACAAGTCTATCAATATTTTTTATTCAAACATTATTTTTGGAAAAGTTAAGTTTGCGGCTTAACACTTTCGGGGCTGGTTATGCTTTTGGCATTTCCAGCTTTTCCAATTTTATAGGGTATTTATTTTAAAGATAAACTAAAAACACCGTCTACTTTTGCAGACGGTGTTTTTATAGTGCCTGTAAAGGCTAAGTCTTTGATAGTGCCCGCAAGGGGCTATGTACTATTATATTACAACTTAACATCGTTTTTGTCAAATAGAGTTTATAAATAATATTTTTATTTTTTCGTCTATCTTTGTTAGGGTATTATCAGATACTTTGATGCCGTGCAAGGCGTTTTTACTTGAAAGCGGGTCATAAATTCTATACTTACTGATAGTAGTAATTTGTCCGATTAAAACTATACTTCCGGTTTTCATTCTTGCTAATTCTTTTGAAACAGCTGTCTTTTCATGGCTTCCAGCAGGCAAACGGTTAGTTTTATTAATTATTTCTTTATATATTTCATTGCCGATAAAAATTCTATCTTTACCAAGTTTTTCTAGGTTAGTATGTTCTTTTACTGATGTTAGAGGCACTACGGTTAAAAGGTTTGATTGCAATGGGTTTTTAACATCTAAAACTATGGCATAATGAAGCCCACCGTGTTCTCGACCTATGCGGTGACCAAAATTTACTTTAATAACATCGCCGCGTTTATAACGTTTAAATTTCATATTGTTGTTACTTTCATAGGTCAAAAACTTAACATAGTCTAAAATCCAGTAAGATATTGTTTGAACAATTTTAATTGATTTTTCATCATTAGAATTTAAACGTTTTGTCAAAAATTTATCCAAAGCTAAAAGTGCATTAGCTTTAATTTCAGTTATTTTTGCTGTTCCAAGATTCATATATAATATCCTCCGCTTGGTTATTTAATTTTATAGTTTACAGCCATAATAATTATCCGAAACATTTTAATCGTGATAATATTATGCACTAAACATATCCAAAATGCAATATAAAAAAGACATTGAGTTATTTAAGCAATGTTATATTGATTATGGCACTGTAACGTGGCTTGACGGCGAAATTGATGTTTCACCCGAAGAATTATATAATAAAGGCGTTGAAGTAAAAGAACAAACTGCGTAAAATTGAAAGTTAGTAAAGCCCGGAATTGTTCTGCCGGGCTTTTTTACTGTTTACTGCGCTTTTACAGCTTCTTTACGGCGTTTTGTTGACATTGCTTTTTAAAAATAATATAATAGATTAGTCGCATAGGAAGCTGCGGCGTTATTATTTTTTAGCATTACTCTGCTGCCGTGAGCAGCCAGCAAGAGAGGAAGAAAGACTTTTATGATAAGAAACGATTTGCGTAATATTGCAATTATTGCCCACGTTGACCACGGCAAAACAACCCTTGTAGATGCTATGCTGAAACAGAGCGGCGTTTTCAGGGCTAACGAACATGTTGAAGAACGCGTTATGGACTCTAACGCACTGGAACGTGAACGCGGCATTACTATTTTGGCAAAGAACACGGCTGTAATGCACAACGGCACTAAAATTAATATTCTCGATACCCCGGGCCATGCCGATTTCGGCGGCGAAGTAGAACGCGTGCTCACCATGGTTGACGGCGTGCTGCTGCTTGTAGATGCTTACGAAGGCCCTATGCCGCAGACCAAATATGTTCTGCGCAAAGCGCTTGAACGCAATTTGAAACCTATTGTTGTAATTAATAAAATCGACCGCCCTGACCAGCGCGTAAACGAAGTTATTGACGAAGTTCTGGATTTGTTTATTGAACTGAACGCCAACGACGACCAGCTGGAATTCCCGGTTGTTTTAACCTCTGCCCGCAACGGCATTGCCAAACTTTCCATGGAAGATGAAAGCGACAACCTGGAACCTTTGTTCCGCGTAATTTTAGAAAACATTCCCGCACCGGACGTTGATACCGAAGCTCCGCTGCAAATGCTTGTTAATACGCTTGATTACGATGATTATGTAGGCCGCATTGTTGTAGGTCGTGTTGTACGCGGTACTATCCACAACGGCGAAAACATTATGCTGATGGACAATAGCAGCAACCGTAAGGCTAAAATCGGCCGCCTGTATACCTATCAGGGCTTAAAGCGCGTTGAAGTTGACGAAGTTGCCGCAGGCGATATCGTTGCTTTAATCGGCCTTGCCGACGCTAATATCGGCGATACCATTGCCGACGCCGAAAACCCCGAAAAACTGGAAGGCATCAGCATCGACGAGCCTACTCTTTCCATGGTATTTTCCGTTAATACCAGCCCGTTTGCAGGACGCGAGGGCGAATTTGTAACAAGCCGCCATCTGCGTGAGCGCCTGTTTAAAGAAGTTAAAACCAATGTAGCCATGAGGCTTGAAGAAACGGAAAGCCCGGATTCTTACATTGTTAAGGGCCGCGGCGAGCTGCACCTTTCCATTTTAATTGAAACCATGCGCCGCGAAGGCTATGAATTACAGGTTGGCAAACCGAAGGTTATTACCCACCGCGATGAAGAAGGCAATTTGCTTGAGCCTATGGAAGCGCTGACCATTGACGTACCGCAGGACTTTATGGGCGCCGTTATGGAAGGCCTTGGCCTGCGTAAGGCAGAGCTCCAGAACATGACCGAAATGGCAGGTTACCTGCGTATGGAATTTTTAATTCCGGCGCGCGGCCTTATCGGCTTCCGCAACCAGTTCTTAACCGATACCAAAGGCAACGGCATTATGAACCACGTGTTTGCAGGCTATGCGCCTTATAAAGGCGATATTCCGGGCCGTACCCGTGGCAGCCTTGTTGCTTTTGAAGCAGGTGAAACCACTTCTTACGGCATCAGCAACGCACAGGAACGCGGCACCATGTTTATCGTGCCGGGCGAACAGGTTTACGAAGGCCAGATTATCGGCGAAAACAGCCGTGAAGATGATATGGACGTTAACCCCTGCAAGAAAAAACACGTCAGCAACATGCGTGCTTCCGGCAGTGATGAAGCAATCCGCCTGATTCCGCCCAAAACCTTCTCTCTGGAACAGGCTCTGGAACACATTAACGACGACGAACTTGTAGAAGTAACACCCAAAAGCATCCGTATGCGCAAGAAAATCCTCGACAGGGTTGAACGCGGCAGACTGCGTGCGCGCAATAAACAATAAATTTTTGCCAAAAGCAGGATTTAAAAATTTTTTGTAGAAGTATTAACAGCACATTAGCTGAAATATGAATTTGGATGGAGGCACAGGAGATGGATTTAAAAAACACTGCTTTAAAGTTTTGGCATACAGATACTGAAGAAGTTGGCTACGGCGGGCCTTGCCTTGTAAAATCCGGGCATATGGATATTTTGGTGCGTACCCCGCGCCAGTTCAGCGATGTGCGTGAATATGCAGATGCGTTGATGAGCGGCTCCACGCTGATGATTTCTTTTGAGGCTGTGGACTGCGTAATGCGCAACCGTATTTTCGATTACCTTAACGGTGTAAGCTATATTATCGGTGCGCGCGTATCCAAAGTGCAGGACGATATGCTTTTGTATGCTCCTTCTTCCGTAGAAATAAACAAAGAAGCAGGTAAAAAATCTTCCCGCTCCTGGCTTGGCAGATAAATAATAAATTTAAAATTGCAATAAATAAACCCCGGTACATTTTGGTATCGGGGTTTTGTGCGTTGTAAAAAGAATAATAATTTAAAAATTACAACTGCTGAAATAAAGATATGCACTATTACAGCAACGCAAAAATGCTGCGGCTTCTGTATGCGTAAACACGATAAGTATGTTTGCGCATAAATGCTATTATTGCGATGAGGCCGCCGTTTTTGTGCTCTTTATAGCACATATCTTTATTTTTTATGCCTTTTTAGGCGGATTAAGTATAAAAAGTACGAAGGGTTGTAATGTAAAATTTTAATGCTTTTTAAGTACCCAAAACTGCCGCAAAAGTGCGGATTGCCGTAACCAGCGCCGCCAACGTAACCTGCCGGCAGGGATAAAGTTTCACCAAGACCAGTAAAAGTAAGATACACGCTAACCGAAATGTCTTGCAGGGGGGTTAAACACATGCTATAATTTTAGTAAGCAATTATATTTGCTAATAATTTACAATACGTGCAAAACTCAAAAAGGAGGCTTTTTTTATGAGAAACAAATTGCTGGCAAAGAAAGTACTTTGCAGTGTATTGGCGGCAAGTGTGTTGGGGATAACTGCAAATTTTAATGTTGCAGAAGCAGCTGATGACGTAATTATGACAAGTGAAGCTTTAACAGAAAATAAAACTGGTGATGCTGATGATACTATTACTTTTAAAAATGCTGCAGATACTGTAGTAAGAGGTGTTGTTGTAACAGATAAAAGTGGTAATCGAACTATTTCCGGTTACGCTACTTTAAATGTTTTTAACCAAAAAGCCGATAAAGAAGAAGGCATAGCAGAATATAATGGTGACGGTTTGGTTTCCAACGATTCAAATCTAATTGTTAAAGATATTGGCACTGTTAATTTGGGTACTGTTGATAAACCTTTAGTATATTTTTACGGCGGGCAGGCAATTCATGCACTTAATCATTCTGTAAAATTAGAAAATATAGGAGAACTGAATATTTATACTAATAGTACCGGTATTATGGCGCAAATGACAGGTGTAGAAGGTTCAGATGAACCTTCTGTATCAATTCAAGCAACTGGTAACGTAAATATAGATGCTAAAAGTTCTGGTATCTTGATAGGCGCTATAAATAATAATCCTGGCATTGCTGGCGTGGAAATTAATGCTGGTGGAAAAGTGACAATAAAAGCCGGCGCATCTGCAGTACAAAGTTATGACACTGATAGTTTAGGATATGATGGTACCGGCAAAGCTAATACAGTAATTAGCGGCGATAAGGGTGTTGATATTAGTTCAACATCTGATAGTCGATATGCAGTGAGAGTGGTAAGATCTAAAAAATTAAATGATATTGGTTTAACTATTAGTGCAGAAAATGGCGATGTTGTTATTGATGGCGTAGCCGGTGCTGTTCAATACAATGTAACAGCAACAGATGTTGTTGCAGGTGCAAAAGGTATTACTGGCAGCATTACTGGCAATAATGTTACATTAAAATCTTCTGCTGGCAGTGCAATAGATATATTGAATAATGGCAACTTAACCCTTGCTGCTAATACTGTTGACGGTAGTGTTATCTTAACTGGCGCAGATGTTGCTGTTAAAGCAAGAGGCAATAGCCAGTTGACTTTAGGTAATGCTGAAAAAGCCAATAACGTAATTGTTAATGGCAGAATTGAAGCAAGTAATAATGCTAAAATCAGCACTACTGCAAACTCTACTTTAGTTGTAGACGCCAAATATTTGGCTGCTGATAATGACAATGCTTTTATCACAACTGATGACAGCGGTTATGTTAATGTTGGCGGTAACTTAAAAGTAACTAATGCTAAAACAGGCGATACTCTTATATTTACTGATAATGAAACTTTAAATGGCAAACTGACAGACAAAGTTATAAGCAGCAATGTGCTGCAAGATATTGTTAAAGGTGATGGTTTTACCTTTACTGTTGGTACTGTAAGTAGCGCTGAAGCTGAAAAAGCATTGGCAGGTGCTGTAATTACCAATGTTGCATTGCAGGCTACAGAAGATAATATTGACGCTATTACTGCATTGTTTAATGGTGCAGACCAAAGTCAGGAAAGCAAAGTTGCCGCCCTCAACAGCGTTGCCAACATGGGAGAACTGGCCGGTGTAAACCACGGCACTTACAGCATGAGCAACCAAATGACTGACGCTGTTGCCGACCATTTGAGCATTGCAACTCACGGCGAGCAGGATAATGATATTTGGGCACATTACATTCATAACAAAGAAGATATTGACGGCATGAACCTTGGCGGCATTGACGGCAGCTACGAAGCACAGTACAACGGCATTGTAGTGGGCAGCGACCTGTATAAAAACGGCAAAACTACCGCAGGCATTGCTTTAAGCTATGCTGATGGAAACATTAACGGCAGCAACTCTGTAAGCAGTACCAAAAACGAAGCTGAATACTATGGCGCAAGCTTGTATGGACGCATTGATAATGGCGACAGCGCAATCCTCGGCGATATCAGCTACATGCACAGTGATAACGATATTACCCAAACCAATATGGGTCAGGAAATTACCGCTTCTGCCGACGCTGACGCCTTCAGCATTGGCATCCGTGCCGAACAGGCTTATGAAGCAGGCGCAGGTAAATTCGTTCCGTATGCAGGCATCCGTTACATGCACCTTGGCGCGGGCGATTACAGCAACAGCCTTGGTATGGAATACAATGCCGATGACCAGAACCTGTGGCTCCTGCCGGTTGGCGTAACTTACAGCGCAGAAGTACAGCGCGGTGACTGGACTGTAAAACCGATTGCAGAAGTAGGCTATGTATGGACGATGGGCGACCGTGACACTGACCAGACAGTAAGCCTTAACGGGGCAAGCGATACTTTTGGTTTTGAAACCGCCGACAGCGGCAGCTTTATCGGCAGACTTGGTATTGAAGCTGAAAAAGCTGATGTAACTTACGGTTTAAGCTACGAATATCAGAAAGGCGACACTGTAAAAGCCAATAAATGGATGGCTAACCTGACTTTCAGCTTTTAATTAAATTTTAACTAACAGCAAAAACGCGCTTTGCAAAATGCAGAGCGCGTTTTTAGTATCTTTACAGGTTTATACTTTTCTGTTACAATACAAAAATGCAAATGCGCTGCCATAACGGTAGGCGGTTAGCCCCTCTGCGGAGGGACTGTGACCCTCCGATAATATATAAATCCGGCATAAGCCGGAAATACTATTAAGGAGGGGATAGCGTGGATATTATTGTATCGTTGATAACCTTTGCAGGTTTACCATAGCGGTATTTTCCCTTGGCTATACCTTCGGGAAAGATATTACGCATAAAAACAGATAACCGCCACACGCCCTGGAAATGCTGTGACGGTTATCATTAAATAATCTGAATTTGTTAAAGGGCTGACCGTCTATCGGCAGCCTTTTGTATTTCTATAATTATTATAGCAAACAAGCGGCAAAAGTCAAATTGTATTTATTGATAGTGCTGGTTGAAAACATAATGCAAATTTACGCAATACTTTTTTATTTTTTTGCAGGTATTTTGGTTAGTTTAGGCGAATTAAATACTTTATAGTTATTTAAATTTTTGATGGGAGATGATGATATGCCGTATTTGCTTTTTACATTAATTATCAGTATTATTGTGGCGGTATTTGCAGTGCAGAACGCTGCTGATGTAACGGTTGGCTTTTTGATGTGGACGGTGCAGACCAGCCTTGTTGTGGTAATTTTGGGCGCTGCGCTTTTGGGCGCGCTGGCCATGGGCTTTTTTACGCTGATGCTGAAAGCCAAGCACTATTTGTATAACAAGAGCCTGAAATTTGAAATTGACCAGCTGAAAAAAGAAAATGCCAAATTAAAAGAAGAAAAAGAAATGCTTATGCACAGCCAGCGCAATAAAGAGCTGGAAAAACCTGCGGGAGAAGCTGTTAGCAAAGCATGAAGAAACATAAAATATGGCAGTTTAACGAATTTAACAGGGAAGAAGCCGAAAAACTGGCGCAGCAGGCGGGCGTTTCGCCGCTGGTGGCAGGCATTTTGCTGAACCGCGGCATAAAAGATGCCCAAAGCGTGCGTGAGTTTTTATACGGCAGCGCCGAACCTTACCACGACCCGTTTTTAATGAAGGATATGCCCAAAGCGGCAGAACGCATCTGGCGCGGCATTGATGCCGGCGAGCGCATTACGGTTTACGGTGATTATGATGTGGACGGCATCAGCGCAAGCTCACTTTTATATTTGTTTTTAAAAGACTGCGGAGCAGATGTTAACACTTACATACCGGAGCGCAAAAGCGAAGGCTACGGGCTGAATATTGACGCGCTGAACCATCTGGCGGAAGTCGGGACGACGCTTGTTGTAACGGTGGACTGCGGCATCAGCGCGGTAAAGGAAATTGCAGGCGCGCCAAAAACGCTTGATATTGTGGTAACTGACCACCATACGCCGCCGGAGGTTTTGCCGGAGGCTTATGCGCTGGTAAATCCGCATCAGAAAGACTGCAATTACCCGTTTGAGCATCTTTCCGGCGTGGGCGTGGCCTTTAAACTGTGCCAGGCGCTTTACAAAATGCGATTTCCGGATAAGCCGCTGTGGGACGGCAACACCGAGTTTGTGGCTTTGGGCACGGTGGCCGACATTGTGCCGCTGTGGGGCGAAAACCGCGCGCTGGTTAAGCACGGGCTTAAAAAGATGGAAACAACGGAAAACATTGGGCTGAAGGCGCTGATAGAAAAGAGCCGCTGCCCGGTTAAGGATATAACTTCCGAAAATATTGGTTTTATACTGGCGCCGAGGCTTAACGCCGTTGGCAGGCTGGAGCACGCGCAGCTGGCGGTGGAGCTTTTAACGGCGCAGGATGAGGCGCGTGCGGCGGAAATTGCCGAAGCGCTGAACGAAGAAAACACGCTGAGGCAGAAAATAAGCCGTGAGATTTTTATGGATGCCGAGAAAATGCTGGCACAGTATGAACACATTGATACGGCGATTGTGCTGGCAAAGGAAGGATGGCACGCAGGCGTTATCGGCATTGTGGCGTCGCGCCTGGTAGATAAGTACCATTTGCCGGTAATACTTATAAGCATCGACGGCGAGGTTGCCAAGGGCAGCTGCCGCAGCATACCGAGCCTTGATTTGTACCGTGCCATTGATGCGTGCAGCGGGCTTTTGGTGCAGTTCGGCGGGCATCATCAGGCGGCGGGGCTGACAGTAAAAACGGCAAATATTGAGGAGTTTAAGCGGCAGTTCCGCGCGGAGGTGGCGCGTACCTTAAAGCCGGAAGATTACCTGCCGGTGCTTAACGTAGACCTTTTGGTAGATAAGGATTACGTGCTTGATGTGCCGCTTTTAAACGAACTTAAGCTGCTGGAGCCATACGGCAGCAGCAACCCGGCACCGCTGTTTGCGTTTAAGGGCGCTGCGGTGCGTTATGCCAAAATTTTCGGTGCGGAAAATACGCATCTGCGTTTTTCTGCTTTGTACGGCGGGCAGCCTTACCAGTGCCTGATGTGGGGCGGAGCGGAAAATTACCCCTGCATGTATAACGGCGCGGAGGCAGACCTGGTATTTATGCCGAAAATTAATGTATGGCAGGATAAGGAAAACGTTAATTTGCAGGTTGTTGATTTTGCCCAGAAGCTGGCAATTTACGATTACCGGCACGAAGAAATTAACAAGCAGGCCTTTGTAAAAAAACTTTTGCAAACCGAAAGTGATATACTTATTTATGTTAACGATAAAAAAGCCTTTTTGGAAAATACGGATATAGATGCAGCATTTGTAAGGGAATACGGCAGCGGCGAAGCAGCGCGCACCGTGGTGCTGTATGATTTGCCGGAGTGCGATGTTGCCGGATTTGCAGCCTCGTTAAAAAAAGGCAGCCTTGGTTACAGTTTATTTCTGTTGTATAATAATGTTGATTACGATAATGCGGTTGAAGCGCTGTTCAGGCGCTGCCCCAACCGCCTGCATCTGGCGGAAGCCTATAAAAAAATGGCCTGCCGCCTGAAAAAAGAAGTAATTGCTGATGAAGCCGTGCTTATTGCCGAATGCGGCATGGAAGAAATTTATTTAACGGTGTTTGAAGAACTGAATTTCATCAACCGCAGCGGCGGCAAGGTGAGCATGGCCGCCGTCAGAAAAAATAATCTGGAAAATTCTCCTGCCTTCAGGCAGGCTGAAGAAACCGGCCGGAAGATTTACAGGCAGTACCGTGCCAATATGCTTGCCTCTCCGCAGGTAATAGCGGGCGGGCACGGAATTTGATTGGGTAAGGATGTGGTTATATGCCGGAAACACATGTAATTAGCGTCGAAGAATTCTTCGAAATGATAAAAAAATATCTTAATGATAACCAGGTGGCATTTGTACATAAGGCCTATGACGTAGCTGCCAAAGCCCATGCCAATCAGCGCCGTAAATCGGGCGAGCCGTATATTATTCATCCGCTGGGCGTGGCCACGATACTGGCAGAACTGCAAATGGACGAAACCACGCTTGCCGCAGCTTTTTTGCATGACGTTGTTGAAGATACCGAAACCACGCTTGACCAGTTAAAGGAAATGTTCGGCGTGAAGGTGGCAGACCTTGTAGACGGCGTTACCAAGCTCGGCAAAATCGAATACATCAGCAAAGAGGACCAGCAGATTGAAAACTACCGCAAAATGTTTCTGGCCATGGCCAAGGACATACGCGTTATTATGATTAAGCTGGCCGACCGCCTGCACAACATGCGCACCATGAAGTATATGCCGGTGCATAAGCAGCAGTCCATCTCGCGCGAAACAATGGAGGTTTACGCGCCGCTTGCACACCGTCTCGGCATTTACACCATTAAGTGGGAGCTTGAGGATTTGGCCTTCCGTTATATGGAGCCGGAAATTTACTACGATCTTGTGGAACAGGTTAAAGTAAAGCGCCGCGAAAGGGAAGCCATGATTCACGAGGCAATGGCGGAAATTAAAGAGCATTTGGACGAGCAGCATATTAAGTGTGAAATTCAGGGACGCCCGAAAAATTTTTACAGCATTTACAAAAAAATGCAGCGCGACCATAAAGAGCTCAGCGAAATTTACGATTTGCTGGCCATCCGCGTGCTGGTTGATACCGTTGCGGACTGCTATGGCACGCTGGGCGTTGTGCACAGCCTGTGGCGTCCGATTCCGGGGCGTGTAAAGGATTACATTGCCGTGCCGAAATCCAATATGTACCAGTCGCTGCATACCACCGTGCTGTACCATAACGGGCAGCCACTGGAAATCCAAATCCGTACTTTTGAAATGCACCGCATTTCTGAGTTCGGTATTGCGGCGCACTGGCGTTATAAAGAAAGCGGCGGCAAGAGCAATATGCCGTCCGGCGGCGACAAGGACTTTGAAGCCAAACTTTCCTGGCTGCGCCAGCTTTTGGAATGGCACAAGGATATGAGCGATTCGCGCGACTTTGTAAACACGGTAAAAATGGATGTTTTTGCCGATGAAGTATTCGTGTTTACGCCGCGCGGCGATGTTATCGACCTGCCTGTCGGCAGCGTGCCGATTGACTTTGCTTACCGTATTCATACGGACGTAGGCAACCGCTGCGTTGGTGCGAAGGTTAACGGGCGCATTGTGCCGCTCGATTACAAATTAAGCAACGGCGATATCGTCGAGGTTATCACTTCCAAGCAGGCCACCGGCCCGAGCCGCGACTGGATGAACATTGTCGGTTCTTCCGATACGCGCAACAAAATCCGTTCGTGGTTCAAAAAAGAACGCCGCGAGGAAAATATCGCCAAAGGGCGCGAGATGCTTGAAAAAGAAACCAAGCGCCTGGGTTATGATATTAAAGTGCTGCTTAAGGCAGATAAGCTTAAAACAGTGGCTGCTTCGTTTCGCCTGGACAGCGAGGAAGCACTGTATGCCAGCGTGGGCTACGGCGGCGTAACGCTTAACGGCGTTATGAGCAAGCTGGTTGAGCTTTATAAAAAAGAGCAGAAGCTTACAGTTACCAAGGACCTTTCGCAGCTTCTGGCAGAGCTTAAACCGCGCCGTAGCAAGGCCAAGGCCAGCCACGGCATTCTCGTTAAAGGCGAGGAGGGCATTATGGTTAAGCTGGCGCGCTGCTGCAACCCGATTCCGGGCGACCCGGTAATAGGCTATATTACGCGCGGCAGCGGTATTTCCGTACACCGCACGGACTGCCCCAATGTTTTAAGCAACAATCCGGACGAGCAGCGCCGTTTGATTGAGGTATCGTGGGATATTACTACCGACGCCGTTTATAAAGTTAATATTGTTATCAACGCTTCCGACAGGCCCGGCATGATGGCAGACATTATGCAGGTTACAAGCGAAGCCAAGCTGAACATTAACGCGCTTAACTGCCGCACCGACAAGCATAAAAACGCTTACATCACCATGGGGCTGGATATCAGCAATCTGGAGCAGCTTGATAACATTATGAATAAAATAAAACGCATGAAGGGCGTTTACAGTGTTGAACGCCAGGTTTCTTCAAGCGTGCACCACCTTTAATAAACCGCTTTACAGGAGGATTTAGATGAAAATTATCGCAATGGAGGTTGGCTATATTGCCACCAACTGTTACATTGTAGTTAACGAAGAAACGCACCACGGCGTTATTATCGACCCGGGCGGAGATGCAGGCCGCATTATGGAAGCCGTGCAGAAAGAAAACCTTACCGTTGACGCCATATTTTTAACGCACGGCCACGGCGACCATATTATGGCGCTGGCAGAAGTTGCTGAAAAGACCGGCGCTCCGGTGTATATCAGTAAAGAAGATGCTCCGATGCTTACTGACCCTGTGGGCAGCCTTGCCGCTTATATCGGCGGGGGAGCGCTTAAAAAAGCAGCCGATAAATTTTATGCCGACGGCGACGAAGTGGAAGCAGCCGGCATTAAGTTTAAAGTGCTGGCAACACCGGGGCATACTCCCGGCGGCGTATGCCTTTTAACCGGCGGCGTTGTGTTCTGCGGCGATACAGTTTTTGCCGAATCAATCGGCAGAACGGATTTTCCCGGCGGTTCATACAAACAGCTTTTGCAGTCCATTAAAGATAAAATTCTTCCGCTTGATGACGACGTTAAACTTTTGCCGGGCCACGGGCCTGCTACTACGGTAGGATGGGAGAGACGCAGAAATCCGTTTCTGCAGTAACAGATGATTAAAGATTTCAGTACATTACGCAACAGCACCGCTTTTAAAGTGGCTGTGGCGGCATTTATATCGTTTATATTTTACCTGCTGGGCAACTTTCTGCTGCCGATACTTTTGGCGGTGGGGCTGGCATTTTTGCTGCACCCCGTTACCAAACTGTTCGGCAAAATTACGCTCGGGCGCGGTACAATCCATCTTTCGCGCGTGGTAACAATTTTAATGGCGTTTGTGGCCTTCGGGGTTATTGTTTTCTGCGCCGTAACCTTCATTATTTTGCCGCTGTTCGGGCAGATTAACGCCCTTGTAGGCAAAATACCTGACTATACCACCAAAATGGATGCCGCAACTTTTGACTGGCTTTTGGAAGACCCTGCCAATTACCCGCGCCTGCCGCATAATATAGAAAGCCTTTTCGATTATATTACCAGCTGGCTGATGGGCTTTGTGGCAGCGGTTTTGCGCAACCTGTTAAAATCGACGCTTGATATTATTGCCAACCTTGTCGGGCTTATTGTAGTTCCTTTTCTGGCCTTTTACTTTTTAAAAGACTGGCGCGACCTGCGCGCAATGCTGATTAACTTTTTCAGCTACGAAGCGCAGCCGCGTGTGGCGCATATTATTGATGAAATAGGCATAACCTTAAGCTGCTACATTCAGGGGCTGGCACGTTTAAGCCTTATTGCAGGCTTTTGCATAGCCGTCGGCACAACGATTTTGGGTATTCATTATCCGCTTGTTTTTGGCCTGCTTGCCATTCTTGCGGAAATGGTGCCGGTTGTGGGGCCGCTTATCGGCGCCGTGCCTGCGGTGTTTATAGCTTATTCGCAAAGCCCGCAGTCGGCCTTTTATGTGGCGCTGTTTTATCTGGTGTTCTACCAGTTTGATGCCAATGTTTTAATGCCGCGCATTATCGGCAGAAAGATTGACTTGCATCCGGTAATTTTAATTTTAAGCCTTTTAATCGGCGCCAAGCTGTACGGCATTTTGGGTATGCTGTTTGCCGTGCCGGTTGCCGCTGTGTACCGCGTTTTGTATAAAGAGCTGTGGCACAGCACTGACGAAGCACTGGAAGAAGCAACTCCCGCGCAGTTTGACGAAAGCCGCAGAAAATAAAATTACGGTCTTAACGGGCCGTATTTTTATTTTTAACCTTATTTTTACACCGCAAGCCAAAGTTTTTGCTGTTGGTGTTGAATAATGCGCCTTAATTGTGGTACAATATTTAAGTATGTAAACTTATGGATTTGCCGCAGAAGGCAGTGAGGAGGAATCAGCTTGCTTACTACTGCGCCAAGAGGCACAAAAGATATACTGCCGCAGGAAATAGAAAACTGGCGGTATGTAGAAGCCGTTATGCGCCGTATTTGCGCGCAATATGGCTATAAAGAAATAAGAACGCCGGTATTTGAGCATACCGAGCTGTTTAAACGCGGCATTGGTGATACCACCGATGTTGTTGAAAAAGAAATGTATACTTTTACCGACCGCGGCAACCGCAGCATTACCCTGCGCCCGGAAAATACGGCGTCTGCCGTGCGCGCTTTCTGCGAACACAAGCTTTATGCAGAGCCTGCGCCGACCAAGCTGTATTACATCGGGCCTATGTTCCGCTACGACCGTCCGCAGGCAGGGCGTTACCGCCAGTTCCACCAGTTTGGCATTGAAGCGCTGGGTGTGGATACACCGGCGATTGACGCCGAGGCAATTTTACTTGCCGTTACCATTTTAAAGGAACTGGGCTTAAAGGATTTGCACTTGAAAATCAATTCCGTGGGCTGCCCCAAATGCCGCCCGCAGCACAGAGCCAAATTGCAGGATTATTTCCGCCCGCATCTGGAAGAATTGTGCGATGACTGCAAATCGCGCTTTGAGCGCAACCCGCTGCGCCTTTTGGACTGCAAAGTACCGCATGACCACGAACTTGCAGCCGGTGCGCCGAGCCTTGGTGACTGCCTGTGCGAAGAATGCCGCGAGCATTTTGAAGGCGTAAAAAAACTTTTAACTGCCGCAGGCATTGATTTTGAAGTGGACAACACACTGGTGCGCGGGCTTGATTATTACACCAAAACCGCGTTTGAAATTCAGTATGTGCCGCTTGGTGCGCAGAGCGCTGTATGCGGCGGCGGCCGCTATGACGGCCTTGTTAAGGAAATCGGCGGGCAGGATGTTTCCGGCATCGGCTTTGCCATGGGCATGGAACGCATCCTTCTGGCGCTTGAAAGCCAGAACCTTTTGCCGGAGCATAAAGACGGCATCGACGCTTTTATCGTCTGCCCCAATCAGGATAATTTTGAACTGGCCTTTAAAACCGCTATCGCCTTAAGGCAGGCGGGGCTTAAAACCGAGTTTGACTTTATGGCGCGCAGCATGAAAGCGCAGATGAAGCAGGCCGGGCGCCTGAATGCCAAATTTGCCGTTATTTTTGGCGACGGCGAACTGGAACGCGGTGCCGTAACCTTAAAGGATATGGCAAACAGTACACAAACAGAAATTCCTGTTGATGAAATAGTAACAATTTTACAAACAGAGGTGCAAAAGTATGAGTAATTTGAAACGCAATCATTATTGCGGCACGCTTGCCAAAGCCGACAACGAAAAAGAAGTTGTGCTTTGCGGCTGGGTTGCCAAAAGACGCGACCACGGCGGACTGATTTTTATTGACCTGCGCGACCGCAGCGGCATTGTGCAGGTAGTGGTTGACCCCGACCACGCCGGTGAAGATTTTGCCAAGGCAGAAGCTATCCGCAGCGAATACGTTATTAAAGTGCACGGCGTTGTACGCCTGCGCAGCGAAGAAACCATCAACCCCAACCTTGCCACCGGCGAAGTTGAAGTTGTAGCCAAAGAGCTGGAAGTTTTAAACAGCGCCAAAACCCCTCCGTTCTACATTCAGGACGGCATTGACGTTGACGAAAACCTGCGCCTTAAATACCGTTACCTTGACCTGCGCCGCCCGGAAATGCAGCGCAATTTAATGTTGCGCCACAAAGTTACCAAACTGATGCGCGATTATATGGACAATCATGATTTCTGCGAAATTGAAACTCCGATGCTGACCAAGAGCACTCCGGAAGGCGCACGCGATTACCTCGTACCGAGCCGCGTAAACCCCGGCAAGTTCTATGCTCTGCCGCAGTCCCCGCAGATTTTCAAACAGCTTTTGATGGTAGCAGGTATGGAACGCTACTTCCAGATTGTACGCTGCTTCCGCGATGAAGACCTGCGTGCCGACCGCCAGCCTGAATTTACCCAGCTTGATATTGAAATGAGCTTTGTTGACGCCGACGATATTATGGATATGACCGAAGGTTTAATCCGCCACGTATTCAAAGGTGCGCTTGGTGTTGAACTGCCGGAAAAATTCCAGCGCATGACCTGGGACGAAGCTATGGACAAATACGGCAGCGATAAGCCTGACCTGCGTTTCGGCATGGAACTTATCAATATGACCGAAGCCGTTAAAGGCAGCGAATTTAAAGTATTTAACGATATTATTGACAAAGGCGGCATTGTTAAAGCCATTAACGTTAAGGGCGATGCCGGTATTCCGCGCCGCGAACTGGATGGCCTGGTTAATTTTGTTGCCATTTACGGCGCCAAAGGCCTTGCCTGGATGCAGATTCAGCCGGACGGCAGCGTAAAATCCCCGATTGCCAAATTCTTCAGCGAAGAATACCTTGCAAACATTCTTAAAACCGCTGAAGCAGAACCGGGCGATCTGCTGCTCTTTGTTGCCGATAAGCCTTCCGTTGTTGCAGCTGCTCTCGGCGCACTGCGTATCGAAATGGCAAAACGCCGCGGCCTTATCGACGAAAACAAACTGGCCTTTACCTGGGTTGTTGACTTCCCGATGTTTGAATACAGCGAAGAAGAAAAACGCTATGTTGCAATGCATCATCCGTTCACCTCTCCGCGCGAAGAAGATATTCCTCTGCTTGCTACCGACCCCGGCAAAGTATATGCCAAAGCTTACGACATGGTACTTAACGGCACCGAAATCGGCGGCGGTTCCATCCGTATCCACAGACGCGATGTGCAGGACGCAGTATTCCATGCTATCGGCCTGAGCGAAGAACAAGCACAGGAAAAATTCGGCTTTATGATGGGCGCGTTTGAATACGGTGCTCCCCCGCACGGAGGACTTGCTTTCGGCCTCGACCGTTTGGTAATGATTATGGCAAAACGCGATTCCATCCGCGACGTAATTGCTTTCCCGAAAACCCAGAGCGCAAGCGATTTGATGTGCCAGGCCCCGAACGACGTAGAAGAAAAACAGCTGCGCGAGCTGCACATCCGCACCGTGCTTGTAAAAAAATAAGCTGATTTGCTTAAACGTGCTGTAATTTATGGCAGTGCACAGGCAAATAAAAAAATTAAAACAGCAAAACTAATAAATACCGGCTGCTTAACGGCGGCCGGTATTTTGCGTTATGGGCGTTTTTAAGTTATAATGAAGTTAGTTATAACTGTACGGAAAGGAGCATGTATATGAGCCTGAAATATAAATGCCCTGTTTGCGGCACTTCTTTGGGATACGAAGGGCTTTGCTGGAAGTGCAAAGCGGAAAAAGAGCGCAGTGAAGCACTGACTTGGACAGCAGAAGAAATTGCAGCCAAGCAGCAAGTGGTTATGCGTAATATAAAAGCTCTTGATGATTTTAATGACCCGGAATATACGTATTTTTGGCAGCTTCTTGCTTACCATAATGCCATTACGCCGGAAATGCAGCGTAAGGCATTGGTAGAAAAAGTTTTTTATCCGTCTGAAATTTATTACAAGGCACCGGAAGATGTTTGCGATAGCTTGATTGCAAATTTAATGCGAACAAAAGATTCCGGCGAAGCGGCAGTTTTGATGAGCTGCCTTGCCATGCAGGGCAGTGATAAAGCATTGGCAGCTTTGCTGGAACTTGAACGCAGCCCGCGCCCGTGGCGTAAAAAACTTTATGTTGACCCTTCTGTTTATGCCCAGGGCGGAGGATGGACTTTTGATAAAGAAGGGCATAGAATTGAGCTTAATTTTAAAACCTGCTATCCGATGGTGAAAGGCGGAAATTCTGCGGCATCGCCGGTTAAAATAGGGCGTATGCGTGATGATGCCTGCCCGCACTGCGGCGGCAGAATGTTTGATATGCTGGTGCTTGACGGCAGGGATGAAAGAATGAAATTTTTAGGTATTGACGGCATACTTACCGCTTCCTGTTGCCCTAACTGTGTTCCATTTTTGTCGGGCGGGGCATTTAACCGCTATACTTTGGATGGTGGCACGGAAATTTTATCATCTGAATTATTTGACGGCGAAGAAAAAATGGAAAACTATTTCAAAAATAACGAATACGGAGAACTTGCCGGCAACAATCTTATTTTGGCAGAAAAACAGGTACCGCTGTTTTACGGAAGCCATGATAGTGATATCTGCACTATCGGCGGGTTTGCAAACTGGGTACAGGATTGGGAATACGCAGTTTGCCCGGAATGCGGCAAGCCTATGAAATATTTGGCGCAAATTCCCTGGGATGCTGTATTGGATTGTTCTGAAGGTACGCTTTATATTGAGTTTTGCCCGGATTGCCGCATTGTTTCCATGCAGCACCAGCAAACTTAAAATTAAACATAAAATAACATATAAAAGGAGAACACTATGGTAAGCTGCGCATTGCTTTATAATTTTACCGGCAAAAAAGCCGAAATGACAAAAATGGTCTGCATGATGATGAACATCCGCTTTAAAAGCGTAGGGCAGGAGGACTACCACCAGCCGCTGGGCGCATTGTTAGGCATGGAAGATGTGCCGCTGAAGGAAGCGAAAGCCGATAACGCGCCGATGGCAGAAGAAATGCTTTTACTGCACGGCTTTGGCGCGGACAAGCTGCAAAAGTTTTTAACGGCACTTCAGCGCGTGGGCGTGGGGCGCATTGATTTAAAAGCCATGCTTACGGAGAATAACCGCACCTGGAGCGGCCTTGACTTGTACGAAGAACTGTGTAAGGAGCGCGATGCTTTTAAACAGATGGAAGAAGAAAAACGCAGGCAAAAACAACAGGCCGAAGATAAAAAATAACAGTGTAAAAAGCAAAAATCCCTGAAGTTCGTTGGAATTTCAGGGATTTAGTATATTTATAAAGAGTACTGATAAATTTTACACGCCGGTGCCGTCAAATTTGGGGATGAAATCTTCGCAGGCAGAATCATCCTCCTGCACAAAGCCGTCCTCAATGCCGCTGTCTAACAGGTACTGCTCAACTTCCTTATATTCTTCTTCCGTTACGCGGCGGTTAATTTCGGGGTAATCGGCGGCGCGCCCGCAGGGAATGTACTGGTGCATTAAGCTGAACATTACTTCGCCGGGCTTAAAGGTTTTGGCAACCCAGTCGATAACGCCTTTGGTGTTTTCAACCATGCCGGGCATTAACAGGTGGCGGATGATGACGCCGCTCTGCATAATGCCGTCAGCGTTCAGCTTGTAGGGGCCAACCTGCTTGTACATTTCTTTAATGGCGTCCGTGGCAATGCGGAAGTAGCTGGGCGCGTTGCTGTATTTTATGGCGGCAAGGTCGTCGCTGTATTTTAAATCGGGCAGCCAGATTTGCACTTTGCCTTTTAATTTGCGCAGGGTGTCCAGCGTTTCAAAGCCGCTGGTGTTGTACACAACCGGCACGGGCAGCGGTTCTTTAAGGCTTTCCAGCACGGCGTGGGTAAAATGGGTGGGCGTAACAAGGTTAATGTTGTTTGCGCCCTGGGCGATAAGTTCAAAATAAATTTCGCGCAGGCGTTCCACGGTGATTTCTTTGCCTTTGTTCATGCTGCTGATTTCGTAGTTCTGGCAAAATACGCAGTGCAGGTTGCAGCCGCTGAAAAACACGGTGCCGCTGCCTTTTTCGCCGCTGATGCAGGGTTCTTCCCAAAAGTGCAGGGCGGCGCGGGCAACAATGGGCTTAATGCCGCAGTGGCACGAGCCGAAAATTCCTTCCGCGTGCATATCGGCAGGGCGGTCAACACCGCAGCGGTGCGGGCAAACATAACATTCCATTTATAACACTTCCTTTTAATTGCTGCTTTTTTATATTGTACCACATAACGGAGCGCAGCTGTACCCATATCAGTATAAACCTTAAACTGCTTGCCGCTTAACAAAGAGTTACTTCTGTAATATCGCCACGGGGCGTGTTGCACCGGAAAACTCATTACGCACCGTTACCACGGCATGGAGCATATAATTGACGCTATGAACCTGTTTTTAAACCATGACAGCAGCTTAATTAAGCCGGTTATTTATAATGATTGAGCGGCGGTATTAAAATAGAAACTGATTGCAGGATTATAAAAACAGAGTTTTAACAAATTATGTTATAAAAAAGTAAGTAAAAAACGATTTTCATCGGTTCGTTTATTTGCAAAGATAAAGTACGGTGCAGTAAAAGCGGCGACATTGCAAAAATAGGCAGTAATAAATATCAAAAGGCACTTGCGGCAATGCCGAGGATTGTTTGAGCGCAGCGAGTTCCGCAGGCGCTGCAAGTGTCAAACTTATTTGATGAACTGCCGTTAAATTTTTGTAGGAGCGGTTTTATTGTGCCGTGCTTTGTCGATTTACAATTTGCAGCAGCTATAATTTGACAAAAAAGAACCGCAACTATATAATTTAAATATAAAGGCCATATAACTGACGGAAGTGGGTTAACCACATGGAGTATGGCCGGATTGAAGCCGACCGTCTGGGCAAACATAGTCCGGAAGTGCCGGCATTTTTAATTTACAGGGAGGAATTAACGTGAAGGAACTGCAATTAAAGTATGGCTGCAACCCTAACCAGAAAAAGGCACGTATTTTTATGAAAGACGGCGAGCTTCCTATTGAAGTGTTAAACGGCCGCCCCGGATATATTAACTTTTTGGACGCATTCAACAGCTGGCAGCTTGTAAAAGAGCTGAAAGAGGCAACAGGGCTTCCCGCAGCGGCTTCTTTTAAACATGTAAGCCCCGCAGGCGCAGCAGTTGGCCTGCCTTTAAGCGATACTCTGAAAAAGATTTATTATGTTGACGACCTTGAACTCAGCCCGCTGGCAAATGCTTATGCCCGTGCGCGCGGTGCGGACAGAATGTCGAGCTACGGCGATTTTGTAGCACTCAGCGATGTTTGCGATGTGCAGACCGCCAAAATGCTGGCGCGCGAGGTTTCCGACGGCGTTATCGCTCCCGGCTACACAGACGAAGCACTGGAAGTTTTAAAAACCAAACGCAAAGGCACTTACAACATTATTAAAATTGACCCCGATTACAAACCGGCACTGACTGAAACCAAAGAAGTGTTTGGCATTACTTTCGAGCAGGACCGCAACGAAGCTAAAATTACGGCAGAACTGCTTGAAACCCGCCCGACCAAAAACAAGGAAATTCCCGAAAGCGCTCAGCGTGACCTTTTAATTGCCCTTATTACCTTAAAATACACTCAGTCCAACTCCGTTTGCTATGTTAAAGACGGCCAGGCAATCGGCATCGGTGCAGGCCAGCAGTCCCGCGTACACTGCACGCGCCTTGCAGGCAACAAAGCCGATATCTGGTGGCTGCGCCAGAACCCGAAAGTTCTGGCACTGCCGTTTAAAGAAAACATCCGCCGCCCGGACCGCGACAACACCATTGACGTGTATATTTCCGACGATTACGAGGATGTACTGGCAGACGGCGTATGGGAAAACTTTTTTACCGAAAAGCCGGAGCCTTTAACCCGCGAGGAGAAAAAAGCCTGGATTGCGCAGCTTAAAGGCGTATCGCTCGGCAGCGACGCATTCTTCCCGTTCGGCGATAATATCGAACGCGCACAACGCAGCGGCGTTGAATATATCGCGCAGGCAGGCGGCAGCATCCGTGACGACAATGTTATTGAAACCTGCGATAAATACGGCATTGCCATGGCGTTTACCGGGCTCAGGCTGTTCCACCATTAATTTAAAGTTCAGCAAAAATTTAGATAACTTTGTTAAAAGTTGTTGAGCAAAAGCCGATTTTGTGGTACAATACTGAAAGTGTAATGTCAAAAAAAGCTACAGCTTTTAACATAAGGAGGACAAAATGGAATTTGCATTAACCGAAGAACAACTTGAACTGCAGGAAATGGTAAGGGAATTTGTTGCCAAAGAAATTACCCCTTACGCTGCTGAAATGGACAGAGAAAACCATGCCAGAGAAGGACTGATGGAAAAAGCTGCCGATATGGGGCTTTTGAACGTAGTTGTTCCTGAAGAATATGGCGGAATGGGCCTTGACAGCGTTACTGTTGCCGTTATTTACGAAGAACTCGGCAAAGGCTGCGCAGGCGTTGCTACTTCTATCGCTGCAAATTCTCTTGCGTCCTATCCGATTCTGCTTGCAGGCACCGAAGAACAGAAAAAAGCTCACTGCGACCTTTTGAACGAAGGCAAGCTTGCAGCTTTTGCTCTTACCGAACCGGGCGCAGGCTCTGATGCAGGTGCGGTTTCCACTTCCGCAGTTAAAGACAAGGAAGCAGGTACCTACACCCTTAACGGCGCCAAAGCATTTATTACCAACGGCGGCATTGCCGATACTTACCTGGTATTTGCCAATACCCGCAAAACCGGCGGTATCCGCGGCTTAACCGCGTTTATCGTACCGAAAGGCACTCCGGGCTTTTCCGTTGGCAAAAAAGAAGACAAAATGGGCATCCGCCCGTCCAATACCTGCGAACTGATTCTGCAGGATGTTGTAATTCCCGAAGCTAACCGTGTAGGCCGCGAAGGCGAAGGCTTCCGCATTGCCATGAACACTCTTGACAATGCACGCCCGTTTGTTGGCGCTGTTTCCGTAGGTTTGGCACAGGCTGCACTTGACTGCGCAGTTAAATATGCCAAAGAGCGCAAACAGTTCGGCCAGCCGATTGCTTCCTTCCAGATGATTCAGAACATGATTGCCGATATGGCAATGCGCATTGAAGCTGCCCGCATGCTGGTTTACAAAGCCTGCTGGATGCGTGACCAGGGCATGGAATTCAGCAAAGAAGCTGCTATGGCAAAATGCTATGCAGCCGATACCGCTATGGAAGTAACCACCAACGCTGTACAGATTATGGGCGGTTACGGTTACAGCCGTGAATATCCGGTAGAAAAAATGATGCGCGACGCAAAAATTATGCAGATTTACGAAGGCACCAACCAGATTCAGCGCCTCGTTATCGCAAACAAAATTATATTCTGATTTTAAGCATACTGCCCGCTGCCGCTATGACAGCGGGCTTTTGTAATTTATGGCTGATTGAAAATAATTAAAGAGTAGTTTATAATAAGCATATAGCTTTATGTATAAATAAACAGTAAAGGTGAAACTATGTGGCTTTTTGTGCTGCCGCTTGCGGTAGTTATTTTAGACCAGTTTTCCAAATACATTGTAGTGGAAAACATGGCGCTGGGAGAAAGCATTCCCATTATTGAAGAAGTTTTTCATTTAACGTATATTTTAAACCCTGGTGCGGCATTTGGAATGTTTGCCCATAACCGCCTGTTTTTTATTGCCATTGCCGTAGTTGTAATCGGCATCATTATTTGGGCGCGTAGGGAAATTTTAGCATCGCCGTGGGAAGTTAAAGCCGGCTGCGGCCTGTTTTTGGGCGGGGCAATAGGCAATTTAATTGACAGGGCGCGGCAGGGGCTGGTTATCGACTTTTTCGATTTCCGCATCTGGCCGGTGTTTAACATAGCAGATATTGCAATTTGTATTGGAGTTGGACTGATAATATGGAATTTACTGAAGACGGAATTGAAGCGGGATTAGAAACCGTAACGGCAGAAGCGGAGGACGCCGGTACAAGGGCTGACGTGTTTCTGGCGGCAAAACTCGGCGTTTCGCGCAGCAATATGCAGAAGCTTTTGGAGGATGGGCGCGTAAAACGCGGCGAAAAAATTATAAAAGCCAATTACAAAGTACGCGCCGGGGAAATGTTTGTGGTGGATATTCCTGAACCGGAGCCGATTGAAGCCGTACCGGAAAACATTCCGCTGGATATAATTTACGAAGATGACGATGTGGTAGTGCTTAACAAGGCGCGCGGCATGGTGGTGCATCCTGCGCCGGGCAATTATACCGGTACGCTGGTAAACGCACTGCTGTACCATTGCAGCAATCTTTCGGGCATTAACAGCGCCATCCGCCCGGGTATTGTACACCGTTTGGATAAGGATACCAGCGGTATTATGATTGTTGCTAAAAATGATGCTGCGCATATTTCGCTTTCGCAGCAGATACAGAGCAAAACCGCTGTGCGCACTTACCTTGCCGTGGTGCGCGGCAATATTAAAACCGACAGCGGCACGATAGAAACGCAGATTGCCCGCGATAAAACCGACCGCAAAAAAATGGCTGTTGTTAAAGAGGGCGGGCGTGACGCCATTACCGATTACGAAGTGCTGGAGCGCTTCGGCAAATATACGCTTGTGCGCTGCAAGCTGCGCACGGGGCGCACGCACCAAATCCGCGTGCACATGGAATATCTGGGCTATCCGCTTGTTGGCGACCCCAAGTATTCGCCCATGAAAACGCCGTTTGGCATAAAAGGGCAGGCGCTGCATTCGCATACGCTGGAATTTACGCACCCGCGCACCGGCGAACGCATGAAGTTTGAAGCGCCGCTGCCTGAGGATATGCATAAAATAATTACCCGTTTACATAACGGTCAATTTTAAATTTGGGGTGAAAACAATGAGCAATATTGTTAAGAAAAATGTTATTATGGACAGCGAAGCCATCAGAAGGGCGCTCGTCCGCATTGCGCACGAAATTATCGAGAAAAACAAAGGCGTTGAGGACGTTGTTATCGTCGGCATCCGCACACGCGGCGTACCTTTGGCGCAGCGCATTGCCGCCGAAATTAACGCTATTGAAAACTGCGAAATGACGGTAGGCATGCTTGACATTACCCTGTACCGTGATGACCTTTCCACGCTTGGTTACAACCCTGTGGTGCATGGCACCGATATTAACTTTGACTTAAGCGGCAAGCATGTTGTGCTGGTTGATGACGTTTTATATACCGGCCGTACAATCCGCGCTGCTCTGGACGCCGTTATCGACATGGGCAGGCCTAAAACAATTCAGCTTGCCGTACTGGTAGACCGCGGCCATAAAGAGCTGCCCATCCGTGCGGATTATGTTGGCAAAAACGTGCCTACTTCGCAGAAGGAAACCATTGAAGTTGTGCTTAACGAAATTGACGGCACCGATGAAGTGTACATTGGTGAACGCGTAGATTAAAGGCAGTTAGTTACAGAGGAGGGGTAACTATGGCTAAAACACCGTTTGAACTTCGCAATGAAGTACTGGCACAGCGCGTTGTAAAAAATTTGCAGCGCCGTGCTTTTGATGCCTGCTACTGTGCAACGAAGGAAGAAGCACTGGAAAAGGCTTTAAGCCTGATTGACAAAGAGCAGTGCGTATCCTGGGGCGGCAGTATGACTTTGGAAGAAATGGGCCTTTTGGAAACCTTGCGTACGCAGGGCTACAACATTATTGACCGTGATACTGCCAAAAGCCAGGAAGAACGCCTGGAACTTCTGCGCAAGGCGCTTACCTGCGATACCTATTTTATGAGCACCAACGCCATGAGCGAGGACGGCGTAATGGTGAATATCGACGGCACCGGCAACCGCGTGGCGGCAATGGTATTCGGCCCTAAAAGCGTAGTTGTTATTGCCGGCATCAACAAAGTGGTAAAAAGCTATGAGGACGCTGTGGCACGCGCACGCAACCTGGCAGCGCCGGTTAATGTACAGCGCTTTGCCAATTTTAACCCGCCGTGCAAAAATAACGGGCACTGCTTTAACTGCACCGCGCCCGACAGCATCTGCAACTTTATTTTAACCACCCGCAAAGGCAGCACCATGAACGCTCCTGCGCCGCGCATTAAAGTAATTCTTGTCGGCGAAAGCCTTGGTTACTGATAAAAACAGCATATGGTAATTATAAAATCCCTGCATGAAAGTGCGGGGATTTTTTGCTGAAAAAAATTAAAAATTTTTGTAAAAAAGGCTTGCATTTTTGATAAAGCTGTATTATAATAACTCTTGTGTTCAGGAGAGCTGAGCACAAGGTAACTCCGGGATAGTGTAATGGTAGCACAAATGACTCTGGATCATTTTGTCTGGGTTCGAGTCCTAGTCCCGGAGCCATTTTTTTACGGCGCTATGGTCAAGAGGCTAAGACGTCGCCCTCTCAAGGCGAAATCACGGGTTCGATTCCCGTTAGCGCTACCATCGTACTATATATTTTAATTTTAAAATCGACTGATAAATTTCCTTGCTTGACTTCTATTTTGTGCACAAATAAGTCAAACAAGGTTTTTTTATTGGCAATATCAAGCATTTTCGCTGCGGCTTCATCAAGATATTTTTCTACCATTGCTATATCAATACCGGCCTGTTGATTTTGCAGGTCGGATTTTTCTTTTTTAGGCAAAAGTAAAAGCAGTGCCGCAATAACGGTACTGCTTTTAAAGTTTATGTAAGTTTCAGTTAATGTATTTTTAATTCAGCGGTATTATATTTTATTTATTCCAGTTCCTTTAAAATATCGGGGAAGGGCTGGAGCGTACGGCGCAGAATGCCGTTAATATAGGCAATGGCAATGCCGTAGTTGGTAATGGGCACGCCCTGATTTTTGGCACAGCTTATGCGGTGCTGCATTTCTTTTTCGTTCAGCATGCAGGCGCCGCAGTGAATAATCATTTTGTACTTGGTTAAGTCTTCGGCAAAGGCGGTGCCGCTTGTCCATTCAAATAAAGGCTCTGCGCCGGTAAATTTCCTGATCCACGCCGGTAGTTTTACGGTGCCGATATCGTCGCACTGGCGGTGGTGGGTGCAGCCTTCGCTGATTAAAATGCGGTCGCCGTCTTTGATATGCTTCAGCATGTTTACGCCGCGCACCGCTTCTTTTAAATCGCCTTTGTAGCGTGCAAATAAAATGGAAAATGATGTCAGTAAAACATCATTTGGCACCGTTTTGGCAACAAAGCCGAAAACCTGGCTGTCGGTAATGATGATTTTCGGTTTTTCTTTCAGAGCGTCAAGGCAGCTTTCAAGCTGTTTGTCCTGCGTTACAAAAGCCGTTGCCCCCGCGTCCAAAAGCCCGCGTATAACCTGCTGCTGCGGCAGTATAAGCCTGCCTTTAGGCGCAGCGCTGTCTACGGGTACAACCAGTACGGCGGTATCGCCGGGGTTTACCAGGTCGCCTACAAGCTGCTGCGTACTTTTTTTATCCGGCACAAGGGCGGCAAGGGCAGTGCGCAGTTCCGCAATATTTCTGCCGCTGACGGAACTTACGGCCATACATTTTACGCCGAGGATTTTTTCGTAATTTGTCAGGTCTGCTGCGGCTTCTGCTTTGGTAAAAACAGCTATAACCGGCAGCTTTTTTTCTTTAATGCGCGCAAGCAGCGCCGTATCTTCGTTATCAGGCCCAAGCGTGCTGTCGATAACGAGAATGGCAATATCGGTTTTGTTAAGCACCTGTACTGCTTTTTGTACACGCTGCGTGCCGAGCTCACCTTCGTCGTCAATGCCCGGGGTATCAATAATCATAACGGGGCCGAGCGGCAGAATTTCCATGGCCTTGTAAACGGGGTCGGTGGTGGTGCCTTTGGTGTCGGATACTATGGCGAGGTTTTGCCCTGTAATGGCGTTAATAAGGCTTGATTTGCCGGCATTGCGCTTGCCGAAAATGCCTATGTGGATGCGTTCCGAGGATGGGGTAGCGTTTAAATCCATAATAAAAGCCTTCTTTCTTACAAAAAAAGCACTGCATGGCGCAGTGCTTTGGTGTTAGTCAACAAGCTCCAGGCGCGGATTGGGCAAATGCCTGCGGCCCTGTTTGGCACATTCCTTGCCGTCTACCATAACGATGTCGGCCGTAAAGTTAATGTTGCCGTCAAACAGGCTGCTGCCAACCGCATAAGTGTCAACCGGTACGCCGGCTGCTTCAAATTCGCGGATGCGTGCCGGGTTAAAGCCGCCGGAAACGATAATTTTTACATAATCAAAGCCTTCGGCGTCAAGCGCGCGGCGCACGTTCCATACCAGCTCCTTGCATACGCCGGTTGGGTTAAACATGCCAAGCTGGCCAAGCAGGCTTTTGTCTACCATTGTTCCGCTGGTATCAAGGCGTACGCCTGCAAGATTTCTGCCAAGTTTGCGGGCAACGGCAAGGGCGGTGTTCACGCAGTCGTTGTCAAAATCTACCAGTGCAATGCGGGCAATTTTCGGGTCAACATATTTGTCAAAGGCTTCGGTTGCGGCAACGGTATTGCCGTTGTACGAAGCAATTAAAGCGTGGGGAATTGTGCCCAGCCCTTTGCCGCCGCTGGCAAGAGCGTTGGCGTCGGTGGAAAAGCCTTTAATACCGCCGATTTTGGCTGCATAGCCGTCACATTCCTGGGTCTGCCAGGTATCGTAGCGCGCGGGGAAGAACAGCACGGGTTTGCCGTTTGCAGCTTCTACCGTGCGGCGCACGTTGGTGGCAATGCGGCTCTGGCGTGCCAGAATGCCGAGGTAAACAGTTTCCAGATGGGCAAAGTCGGCAAGGTCGCCTTCAATGGTCATCAGTGTTTCCCAGGGCTTAACCTCGTCGCCGTCATGCAGGGCATGGATGGTGATGTTTTCGGGATTATGTGCGCAGGTTTTAATCAGCGCTATAGTTTCGTCAATGCCGCATACAACGACATTTTCGCGGGTAAACACCTGCATCATAACGCGCGGGTGATGGTTGTCGCCGTTTAAAATTTCTTCGGTACGCAGAAAATAGGCGTCCGAATAATAACCGGATTTAATTTTTTCAACGGGAAAATGAAAATGTTCAACAGGTAAACGTTTTTGCATAATAGCCTCCATATAAAATTACAAATATAAAATTATGGTTAATTTCTTTACTAATTGTTATTTATGATATATGATTTTGATAACAGGTTCAAGTTTTTTTACAAAATTTTTTCAAGAGGTTCGTTAAATGGCTGCATCAGCATGCAAATATACAATACTCCTGCTTTCGGCTCCACTTGGCAGCGGCCATAAAATGGCGGCCGAAGCGCTGGAGGAGGCGTTTAAAAAACACGGCAACGTTAAAGTGGTCAACGGCAGTGCTTTCGATTTCTTCCCGAAGTGGCTGGGCAACATTATTTTGGGCGGCTACATCGGCATTTTAAAGCACATTCCAAAACTGTACGATATAGCGTACCACTGGAGCAACACCGGCAATAATTCTTTCTGGCTGCGCGATTTTTTAAACCTGCTGCTTTCTTATCTGGCGCAGGGGTTCATCAAAAAAACTTCGCCGGATGCGGTAATTGTAACGCACCCTACGCCGGCGGGGGTTATGGCGCAGTATAAAAAACGCTGTGCGCCCGGGCTTTGGCTTGGTGCGGTAATAACCGATTTTAACTTTCACCACTGGTGGATTTATAAAGGGCTGGACGTTTATTTTACGGCGGACGAATCAATCCAGCCGCCGCCGGAACTCGGCATACCTGCCGTTGTAACGGGCATACCTGTGCGCAGTGCCTTCAGCGCGCCTTTTGAGCGCGAAAAGTGGCGCAGCAGGCTCGGCTATGCCGCCGATGATACCTTGTGCCTTGTAATGGGCGGGGGCGATGGGCTTTTGCCGATGCCGGAGCTTTTGCGCGCGCTTACGGAATGCCGCGATATTAAGGGCTTAAAAATAGCCGCCGTAACCGGGCATAACAGGAACTTAGCCGAAAAGCTGAAAAAAATGGCGCTGCCCGGCGTAATGGTGCTTGATTTTATAGCAGAACTGCCCCAGCTTCTGCGCAGCGCCGATATTGTAATAAGCAAGGCCGGCGGGCTTACCGCAGCAGAAACCCTTGCTATCGGCACCGAATTTATTTTATATGACCCATTGCCGGGGCAGGAGGTGCGCAACGCCGGTTACCTGTGCGAAAAATGCGAAGCAAAAATTGCCGCAACGCCGCAGGAGGTTTGCGGCTTTGTAAAAAAATATGCGGAGCTTGGCACGGAAGAAAAAAACAGCCTGCGGCGCAGGCGCAGGGCGGCTTACGGCAAACCTTACGCGGCAGACGCAGTGGCAGATTTTGTACTGAAAACGCTTGACGGGCTTGACCATAACTGATTTAGCAATTATAATGAAGTGAATTTGCGGATACAATACAGTATGGAGTGTGCTGCTTGGATAAATACTATTTTGCCGCGCTGTTTGCAGCCTTTGGCTCGCGCAGCGCAGAAATTGCAGAAGCGGCGGCGAAGTTTAAAAGCCCAGCCGAAGCATATATGGCTCCGCCGGAAGCATGGGCGGAAGCCGGAATTGATGAAAAAACCGTTAATAAATTTATTGCCAGAAGGGATTTTAATTATCCCGCCTGGCTGAAAGACTTTTGTTTGAATAACGGCGTAACAATTTTAACGCCGGATGACGATGCTTACCCTTACAGCTTAAAGCAAATCGCCTCACCCCCGCAGGTGCTGTACGTTAAAGGCAGCCTGCCCGATTTACGCGGCAGCATCGGCATTGTTGGTTCGCGCGAGGCTTCGGGCTACGGCCTTAAAGCTGCCGATGCCTTTGCGGCAGACCTTGCTGCGGCAGGCGTTGTTATTGTAAGCGGCGGCGCCAGAGGCATAGACACAGCTGCGCACAGGGGCGCACTGGCGGCAGGCGGCATAACCGTTGCCGTTTTGGGCTGCGGCATTGATATTGCCTACCCGGCAGCCAATAAAAATTTATTTGCACAAATTTGTGAACGCGGCGCGCTTGTTACGGAATACTCTCCCGGAACACCGCCTGCTGCGTATAATTTTCCGGCGCGCAACCGCATAATTAACGGCATGACGCACGGCATACTCGTGGCGGAAGCCGCTAAAAAAAGCGGCGCCATGATTACCGCCGAATATGCGCTTGAAGAAGGGCATGAAGTTTACTGCGTGCCCGGCAGCATTTTTCTGCCAACGAGCATTGGCTGCCACAGCCTTATAAAAAGCGGGGCGCAGCTTGTAGACAGACCGGAAGACATACTTGAAAGCCTCAAACTGGCAAGCTTCCCTCAGCAGCCGGCGTTGTTCGGCAGCGGGAACGGTGAAGATGAACTTGATGATAACGCAAAAGCGGTTTTAAAAATTTTAAGTTTTGAACCGCTTTCGCTTGAAGAAATACTTGAAAAAAGCGGCCTTGGGCTGGCAGAAGCCGGCATGGGGCTTTTGGATTTGGAGATGCGCGGCAAGGTGGCGCAAACCGCCGCCCGCAGTTATTACCTGCTTTAGGAGGACGTTTAATGGCTAAAAACCTGGTTATTGTGGAATCTCCCGCCAAATCAAAAACAATAGAAAAATTTCTGGGGCGCAATTATACTGTGCGCGCTTCCATGGGGCACCTGCGCGATTTGCCGAAAAGCATTTTCGGCGTGGATGTAGAAAACGGATTTCAGCCCAAGTACATCAATATCCGCGGCAAGGGCGAACTGATTAAGGAATTGAAAACGGCAGCCAAAAAGGCTGATAAAGTTTATATCGCAACTGACCCTGACCGCGAAGGCGAAGCTATCGGCTGGCATCTGGCATATATTTTGGGGCTTGACCCTGAAAGCAGCTGCCGCATTGAGTTTCATGAAATTACGCCGGGAGCGGTAAAAGAAGCATTGAAGCACCCGCGCAAGATTGACCTTGACATGGTTGACGCCCAGCAGACGCGCCGCATTATCGACCGCATTGTGGGCTACCAGTTAAGCCCGCTTTTGTGGCGCAAAATACGCAAAGGGCTCAGCGCCGGGCGCGTGCAGACCGTAGCCGTAAAAATTATCTGCGACAGGGAAAAGGAAATTGCCAACTTTGTGCCGCAGGAATACTGGACTATTACGGCACGCCTGCGCGAAAACGACAAAGCGCCTGTTTTTGACGCTGACGTTATTAAATTTAACGGCAAGAAGCTTGAAATAAATAACGCGGAAGAAGCTGCCAAAACGGAAGCGGCGCTGAAAGGAGCCGCCTACGTTGTTGAAAAGGCAGACAAAAAAGAACGCAAGCGCAACCCGCTGCCGCCGTACACCACCAGCAGCCTGCAGCAGGATGCCGTTAAAAAACTGAACTTTTCTACCAAAAAAACCATGCTGCTGGCACAGCAGCTTTATGAAGGCGTAAATGTCGGCAAGGGCGGCGCCGTCGGCCTTATTACGTATATGAGAACCGACTCCGTGCGCCTTTCGGATGTGGCTACGGCCGAGCTGCGCAGCTTTATAGGCAGCACTTACGGCACGGAATATGTACCTGCAGGCGTTAATGTTTACAGCAGCAAAAAGAACGCGCAGGACGCGCATGAAGCCATCCGTCCGACATCAGTGGAACGTACGCCTGAAGCGGTGGCGCAGTATCTTACCAAAGACCAGCTTAAACTTTATACCTTAATCTGGAAACGTACCGTTGCCTGCCAGATGAAAGCCGCCGTATACGATGTTACAACTCTTTTAATCGGAGCGGCAGGCTACCAGCTGCGTGCTGGCGGGGCAGTGCTTAAGTTTGACGGCTTTTTAAAATTAAGCGACAAAAAAGAACTGGCAGGCGAAAAGGAAAAAGAAGTTCCGTATCTGCCGGAACAAACTCCGCTTAAGCTGCATAAACTTATGCCGGCAGAGCAGCACTTTACCGAGCCGCCCCCGCATTTTACCGAAGCAACGCTCGTTAAGGAGCTTGAAGAAAAAGGCATAGGCCGCCCGAGTACCTATTCGCCTACCATTCAAACCATTCTTGACCGCGGTTATATCGTTAAGGACGGCAAAAAACTCGTTTCCACCGAGCTTGGCGAACTGATAGTCAACATGCTGACTACTTATTTTAAAGATATTATCAACATTCCGTTTACGGCAAACCTTGAAACCGAGCTTGACGAAATTGCCGAGCACGAAGCCAATAAGGAAACCGTGCTGGAAAACTTCTATGAGCCTTTTTCACATCTTCTGCAAAAGGCGGATAAAGAAATAGAAACCGTTGAAGCGCCGGTGGAAGTAAGCGATGTAAAATGCGAAAAATGCGGGCGCATGATGGTATATAAACAGGGCCGCTACGGCAAGTTCCTGGCGTGCCCCGGTTTTCCGGAATGTCGCAATACCAAGCCGATACTGAAAAAAATCGGCGTAAAATGCCCGGACTGCGGCGGCGATATTATCGAGCGCAAAACCAAAACTCGCAAGGTATTTTACGGCTGCTCCAACTATCCGGAGTGCAAATTTACCTCCTGGGACAAGCCGACAGAGCAGCATTGCCCTAAATGCGGACATATTTTATATGAAAAAACGGACAGAAACGGCAACAAAAAGTTATTCTGCACAAACGAAAACTGTGAAGATGCCGTAAAAACTTACAAAGGAAAGGCGGCAGCCAATGCAAAAAGTAAATGAGCCGGTACACGTTATCGGCGCAGGGCTGGCCGGGTGCGAGGCTGCATGGCAGCTTGCGCAGCGCGGCGTGCCGGTTATACTGTACGAAAAAAGACCGCTTAAATCGGACGCGGCACATAAAACCGATAAATTTGCAGAGCTTGTGTGCAGCAATTCGCTGCGCGCAGGCAATATAGAAAACGCCGTCGGGCTTTTAAAAGAAGAAATGCGCCGTCTTGATTCCGTTATTATGGCCTGCGCCGACGAACATAAAGTTCCGGCAGGCGGCGCTTTGGCGGTAGACCGCGAAGGTTTTGCGGAAGCCGTTACGCAGAAAATTAAAAACCATCCGTTAATTACGGTTAAAAACGAAGAAGTTACAAGCCTTGCGTCACTGGAAGGCGTTGTGATTACCGCTACCGGCCCGCTGACGGACGGCGCGCTGGCAGAAGAAATTGCGCAGCTTGCCGGTGAAGATTATTTTCACTTTTTTGATGCGGCAGCGCCGATAGTAACAGCCGATTCCCTTGATTACAGCAAGGTTTACCGTGCTTCGCGCTATGATAAGGGCGACGCCGATTACTTAAACTGCCCCTTTGAAACCAAAGAGGAATATGTTGCCTTTTGGGAGGCGCTGCGTACGGCAGAACTTGCCCCAGTAAAGGATTTTGAAAAAGAAGTGTTTTTTGAAGCCTGCATGCCTATTGAAGAAATGGCGCGCCGCGGTGAAGACACCATGCGCTTCGGGCCGTTAAAACCGGTTGGGCTTGTAGACAAGCGCACCGGCAAAGAGGCTTATGCCGTTGTACAGCTGCGGCAGGATGACGCTGCGGCTTCGCTTTATAATATCGTCGGTTTTCAGACCCACCTTAAATGGGGTGAGCAGAAGCGTGTATTCGGCATGATTCCGGGGCTTGAAAATGCAGAGTTTGTGCGTTACGGCGTAATGCATAAAAATACCTACATCAATTCGCCCAAACTTTTAAATGCCGATTTCAGCCTGCGCACTCAGCCGCGCTTATTCTTCGCCGGTCAGTTCACCGGGGTGGAAGGCTATGTTGAATCGGCAGCGTCCGGGCTTATGGCAGGCATCCATGCCGCGCGCAGGGTGCTGGGGCAGCCGCCGGTTGATTTTCCGCCGGAAACGGCGCACGGGGCACTGGCGCATTACATCAGCAGCCCGGAAATTAAAAACTTCCAGCCGATGAATGTTAATTTTGGTTTAATTCCGCCGCTCGGCAAGCGCGTGCGCGGCAAAAAGATAAAAAATGCAATGATTGCCGAAAGGGCGCTTGAAGCACTGGCAGAGGTGCAGAAACAATTAAATACCGGGCTTTAAAATGCGGTAAAATATGAGGCAGCGGCTTTAAAACCGCTGCTTTTTGCGTTTTTGTGCGTTACAAAAAATAAAAACGCAGAAAATTTAAAAAATATGGATAGCAATTATTGAAATTGTTTAACAATTATGATACTATAATTTTACTTTAAAAGAGGGATATTTATGAAAGAAGCAGCAAACGCATATCCGGAAGTGCATAAATTTTTGCAGTACCTTGCAGTTGAAAAAAATACTTCTGCGCTTACGGTAAAAAATTATGCGGCAGATATAGATATATTTGCCGGATTTTTAAAAACACGTTATCCCGGCGGCTTTAACTGGCAGGAAATAAACGTGCTGGATATCCGTTCCTATCTGGCCGACATGAACGGCAAAAAATATGCGCGCACAACTATTGCCCGCAGAATATCCGCCCTGCGTTCTTTTTATAAATACCTGCAAAGAGAAAACAAAGTAAAGCAGAATCCTTTTGTAAAAGTGCGGACGCCGAAACTGGAAAAACACCTGCCCGTATTTTTGGAGGAATTTGAAGTTAACGAGCTTTTGGAACTGCCCGATACAACAGGTGAACTTGGACTGCGTGACCAGGCAGTGCTGGAACTTTTGTATGCCACCGGCTGCCGTGTTTCGGAGCTGGTAGGGCTTACGCTTGATACGATTGACCTTGGCAATATGTTTGTGCTGCTGCACGGCAAAGGCAACAAAGACAGGCTGGTGCCTATTGGCCATACCTGCCGCGAAGCCGTAGAAAAATACCTTAACGGGGCAAGGCAGGCCTTAATGGCACGCTATAACGCCGCACCGCACGATAAACTGCTGGTTAACCGCCTGGGCGGGCCGCTTACGGACCGCAGCGTACGCCGCATACTTGATAAATATATTAAAAAGCTGGCCTTAAGAAAAAACGTTTCGCCGCATACAATAAGGCATACCTTTGCCACTCATTTGCTGGACCACGGTGCGGATTTGAGGGCGGTGCAGGAGCTTTTGGGCCATGCTAATCTGTCAACTACTCAGATTTATACGCATGTAACGACGGAGAGGATTACTTCTGTTTATGAGAAGAATTTCCCGCGCGCGTAGATTGGAGGGGCTATTGTGGAACTTTTAGAAAAAACAAGAAAAATCAACAAATTGCTTCAGCGCGGTGAGAAAGTGGAATTTAATGCCATTGCCCGCCTGCTGAAAGACGTTATAGTGGCCAACGTCTATATTGTCGGCCGTAAGGGCGGCATTAAAGGCTATGCGCTGCTTGACGATTTTGAATGTGATATTATGCGCGAGCAGGTGCTTGATGTAAAGCGTTTTCCTCCGTCTTACCTTAATTTTATAATGGAAACAAGGGAAACTGTTTCCAATATCGGCCATGTAAACGAGGAATGCTCCTTTTTAAAGGGCACCAAATGCTATTTTGGCGATAAGCGTACAACAATTGTGCCTATTTACGGCAATGGCGAGCGTATCGGCACTTTAATTGTTGCCAAGTATGACCGTGAATTTAATGACGAAGATTTGCTGCTGGCCGAATACGCGGCGGCCGTTATCGGCGTTGAAATTCTGCACGAGCGTGCAGCGAGCGTGGAAGAAGAAGCCCGCAAAAAAGCCATGGTGCAGATAGCCTTCTCCACACTTTCGTTTTCGGAACTGGAAGCTATTAACAGCATTATGGAAGCGCTTAACGGCACGGAAGGGCTGCTTGTTGCTTCTAAAATTGCCGACAGCGTTGGCATTACGCGTTCCGTTATTGTAAACGCATTAAGAAAGTTTGAAAGCGCCGGTTTGATAGAAACAAAATCCCTCGGCATGAAGGAGACTTATATACGCGTTAAAAACGAGTTTTTACTGGACGAACTGAAAAAAGAACATAAATAACAGCAGTGGTAGTATGCCAAAGGAGGCTGAAAATATGGAAGAAGCAGTTTTGTTTAGTGTTGAAAACCATGTAGCAACCATTACGCTGAACCGCCCGAAAAGCCTGAACTCCATGAATGACAAGCTTATTGACGGTTTGCACGAAGCTCTTGACAGGGCAGAGCAGGATGAAGAAATACGCTGCGTAGTGCTTACCGGCAGCGGCAAGGCCTTTTGCGCAGGCGGCGACCTGCCGTTTTTGGAAGCATTGCCCGATGCCGGTGCCCGCCGTGCCTTTATTATTAAAGTGGGCGCGGTTGCCAAACGCATTACAACCATTGATAAACCGTTTATTGCCATGGTTAACGGCGTTGCGGCCGGTGCAGGCGTTAATTTGATGCTGGCCTGCGATTTGGTATATGCCGCTGATACTGCCCGTTTTGCACAGAGTTTTGCCAAGGTTGGCCTGATACCCGACTGCGGCGGCCTGTATTTTTTGCCGAAAGCAGTTGGCGTACACCGCGCCAAGGAACTGATGTTTACCGCCGATTTGATTGACGCCGCTGCGGCAGAACGCTTCGGCATGCTGAACCATGTATGCACGGCGGAAGAACTGCCGGGCGCAGTTTATAAAATGGCGGCAAGGCTTGCTGAATCGGCACCGCTTTCGCTGGCGCTGATTAAAAAGTACGTTAACAACACTGCCATGAGCCTTGACGATGTGCTTGATACGGAAGCCGTAGCCCAGACTCTCTGCATGGCAACGGAAGACTGCCGCGAAGGCATAGCCGCTTTTAAAGAAAAACGCGCACCGCGTTTTACCGGTAAATAAAATATTTGCAAAAAACGGGGCTGCCTGTTACAGTCCCGTTTTCTTTTTTACAAAAATACGTTATAATAATATTATTGTTTAGTTTGTTTTAGTGGAGGGTTTTATGTTTGATTTTAGTTCGATGATTTATACGGTACCGGCACTTTTAATTGCCATTACCATACATGAGTATGCCCATGCCCTTACGGCAGATGCCATGGGTGACCCTACGCCGCGTTATCTTGGGCGTTTAACCTTTAACCCTCTGGCGCATCTTGATATTTTGGGCGCAATAATGCTGGCCTTGTTCCATTTCGGCTGGGCAAAGCCGGTTGCCATTAATCCCAATAATTTCCGCAACAGGCGCGAAGGCATGATAAAAGTGTCCCTGGCAGGGCCTGCGGCTAATTTGTTTTTATGTTTTCTGGCGGCGCTGATTATGGTTTCCATGCAGAGATTGCATGTTTTAACCCCCGGCGTCAGCGCGTTTTTGCTGTGGACTATGCAGTACAACGTATGGTTTGCTTTTTTTAACCTGCTGCCCATACCGCCGCTGGACGGTTCACGCCTGCTGGATGAATTTTTGCCGCCGCAGACTGCATATAAATATAACAGTTTTGTAGGGCGTTACGGTTTTTACATTCTTATAGCCCTTGTGGCAAGCGGGCTTATCAGCTATATTATTACGCCGTTTGCTTTGGCTTATTTAGAGCTCGTCAACACTGTTTTAGGAATATTTTTCTGATATTAACGAAGGGATTGCCGCCATATTGGCAGGGCTTAAAGGCCGGGCAGTATAATTTATGGCAGATTTATCTTTAAAAGTCAGTGATTTTGAAGGCCCGCTGGACCTTTTAATGCACCTTATCGAAAAAGATAAAATAGATATTTACGATATTCCCATAGCGGAAATTACAGAGCAGTACATTGCTTATTTATCCGCCATGGCGGAATTTGACATGGAAATTGCCAGTGAGTTTCTGGTAATGGCGGCAACGCTTCTGCAGATAAAATCGAGAATGCTTTTGCCGAAGCCTGCGCCTGAAACCGGCGAGGAAGAAGCAGACCCGCGCACCATGCTGGTGGAGATGCTGATTGAGTACAGGCGTATTAAAGCGTGTGCGGCAAAGCTTACTGAAATGAAAACGGCGGCAGAGCGTTACGTTTACCGCAGGCCGCTGGCAGAAGGCAGGATAAACCGCAGCATTGCGCAGTATCAGGCGAGTGATTTGGTAAAAAGCCTGCTGGCGCTTTTGGCTGCCGGGCACGAAACCACGGCTTTTATTGAGCGTCAGGAGTTCAGCGTGCAGGAAAAAATGGCAGAAATTGTCAGCCTGCTTAAGCGCCGTTTAAACGGAGTGGAATTTAAAGAAGTTTTCAGCAGCACCGGCTCGCGCAGTGAAAAAATAGCCGGATTTTTAGCGCTTTTGGAGCTGCTGAAGCTGAACATTATAAATATAACGCAGACGGGGCCTTTTGCGCCGATATACATATTCCTGCACCGGGAGGGCGAAAACAATGTTTCATGAATATTTGCAGGGCTCTCTGGAGGCTTTGCTGTTTGCGGCAGGCGAGCCGCTTACGGTAGCACAGATTGCCGGTATTATGCAGCTTGACAAGCCGCAGGTGTGGGAACTTTTAACCATGCTTGAAGAAAGTTACAATGAAGAAAACCGCGGCTTATGCCTGCGCAAAGTTGTGGGCGGCTATCAGCTGTGTGCCAAGCCCCAGCATTATGCCCTTTTAAAACAGCTGGAGCGCGTGCAGGAAGTAAAATTATCGGCAGCGGCAATGGAAACTTTGGCCATTGTTGCGTTTAAGCAGCCGGTAACGCGCGGCGAAATGGAAGCCATCCGCGGTGTTAAGGTGGACGGCGTTGTAAATACGCTTCTGGAATACGGGCTTATCTGCGAGGCAGGGCGCAAGGAAGCGCTCGGACGCCCGATTCTTTACGCAACGACAGATAAATTTTTGCTTACTTTCGGGCTTAATTCACTGAAGGATTTGCCTGCTTTGCCGGATGAGGACAGCAGCGGGCCTGAACAGATTTCGCTTTTGGACAGCCTGAAAGATACAGACAGCAATATACAAAATGACGGAGTATAATACATGGAAGAACGATTGCAGAAAGTGCTGGCGGCGGCCGGCGTTGCTTCGCGGCGCGAAGCAGAAAAGTATATACTTGGCGGCAGAGTGAAGGTTAACGGCAAAGTCGTTAAAGAGCTCGGCACCAAAGTTGATGAAAAATGCTTTATTACCGTTGACGGCAAGCCCATTAAACGTGAGCGCAAGGCATATTATTTGTTTTACAAGCCGCGCGGAGTGGTAACAACCATGAGCGACCCGCAGGGCAGGCGCACCGTGGCCGATTATGTTAAAGATCTGCCGCAGCGCGTGTTCCCCGTTGGCAGGCTTGACTATAACACGGAAGGGCTTTTGCTTTTAACAAATGACGGTGCGCTGGCGCAGGGGCTGATGCACCCGAGCCGCGAGGTAAACAAAACTTACCGCGTGGGCGTGCCGGGCATTGTGCCGCAGGAAAAGCTCGATTTGCTGCGCCTTGGCGTTAAACTTGATGACGGTATGACGGCGCCTGCCGTTGTAACGCTTCTGGAATATGACCACGAAAGAAATATGACATATTTTGATATTACCATACATGAAGGGCGCAACCGCCAAATCCGCCGCATGTGCGATTATATCGGCTTTCCGGTGCGCAACCTTAAACGCATTAAGTTTGGCACGCTCAGCTTAAAGGGCTTAAGCAAAGGCAAAATGCGCGAACTTAACGAGGACGAGGCAGAAACTTTAAAAAAGGCGGCAAAGCTTAATGGCTAATGTACTTGTTATCGGCGGCGGGGCTGCGGGACTTTTGGCAGGCATTGCCGCAGCACAGAGCGGCGCCCAAACCGTAATTTTAGAAAAAATGCGCCGCCCCGGCAAAAAAATACTTATTACCGGCAAGGGGCGCTGCAATATTACCAATAACTGCGATTTGCAGGAAATTATTAAAAACATACCCGGCAACGGCCGCTTTTTAAACAGTGCGCTGCGCCGTTTTACCAATCAGGATATTGTGCAGCTTCTGGAGGATAACGGCCTGCCTACCAAGGTTGAACGCGGCGGCAGGGTGTTTCCTGTAAGCGACAAGGCGGCTGACGTTGTTGACACTCTTGTTAAAATTTATAAAAACTATGGCGGCAGGCTGCTTACAGACTGCAAAGTAAAAAGCATTACGGCAGAATTCGGCAAAATAACCGGCGCTGTAACTGCCGACGGTCAGAAATTTACGGCCGATGCCGTTATTCTGGCGGCAGGCGGGTCATCTTACCCTGGTACGGGCAGCGACGGCAGCGGCGTGAAACTTGCCAAAGCATTGGGGCACACCATTGTACCGCTGGCGCCAAGCCTTGTGCCGCTTGAAAGCGATTCGCCCTACATTGCAGGTCTGCAGGGTTTAAGCCTGCGCAATATAGAAGGCACCGTTTATGCGGACGGTAAAAAAATAGGCTCGGAGTTCGGTGAAATGCTCTTTACGCATTTCGGCGTATCGGGCCCGATAATACTTTCGCTGAGTAAATGCGTGGCGGAAGCCTTTGCCAAAGGCGCGCAGGAGGTTGAACTTGCCATTGATTTAAAGCCTGCGCTTGATAAGGACAAGCTGGACGCACGGCTGCAGCGCGATTTTACGCAGTACAGCCGCAAGCAAATGCCCAACGGCATGAAGGATTTGCTGCCGCAGAGGCTTATTGCGCCGGTGCTGGACCAGGCGTTTATTGATGAAGAAAAATTTGTTAACCAGCTTTCGCGCGCAGAACGCCGCCGCCTTGTAGATGTATTGAAAGCATTTACGGTGCCCATTACCGGCACAAGGCCGATAGCGGAAGCCATTGTAACGGCAGGCGGCGTAAGCCTGAAGGAAATAGACCCTAAAACAATGGAATCCAAATTAATAAAAGGGCTGTTTTTTGCGGGCGAAGTAATGGATATCGACGGTTATACGGGCGGCTACAATTTGCAGGCGGCGTTTTCCACTGGTTATGCCGCAGGCACCTTTGCCGCACAAATATAAAAACAGGTGGGGATAAAATGAATGCACAAAAACCGGTAATTGCCATCGACGGCCCGGCCGGTGCCGGAAAAAGCACCATAGCCAAACTGGTTGCAGGCAAACTTGGTTACATTTATATTGATACCGGGGCCATGTACCGCTCCGTAGCGTGGAAGTTTCTGCAAACGGGCAAACCGTTCAGCCCGGAGCTTGTAGAAAAACTGGCGCAGGAAATGGTAATTACTTTTAAGCCCGAAGCAAACGCCAACCGCGTTTTTGTTGACGGTACGGAAGTTACGGAAGCAATCCGTTCTCCGGAAGTAACGGCCGTTGTTTCCAAAGTATCCGCCGTGGGCGGCGTACGCGCGGAAATGGTAAACCAGCAGCGCCGTATGGGCGAAGCCGGCGGCGTTGTTATGGACGGGCGCGACATTGGCACCGTGGTATTTCCTCATGCACAGGTAAAAATATTTTTAACGGCCAGCGTTAAGGAACGCGCTATGCGCCGCTATAAAGAAATGCTTGCCAAAGGCGAAAAGGTTGATTTGGCAGAACTTGAAAAACAAATCGCTTTCCGCGATAAACAGGACAGCGAACGCGAAATTGCTCCGCTTAAACAGGCTGACGACGCCGAATTTCTTGATACTTCCGACATGACGATAGACGAAGTGGCAGAGCATATTTTAAAAGCAGTACAGGAGAAATAAGATGCTGTATTCATTTTTGGATGTTGTACTGGGAATTTTGTTTAAAATTTTTCTGCGGCTTGAAGTACACGGCGCGGAAAACATTCCCAAAACAGGCCCGCTTGTTATAGCAAGCAATCATTTAAGCCTGCTCGACCCGCCGGTTATAGGCGTTGCGGCGCCGCGCAAGGTGCATTTTATGGCCAAGCGCGAACTTTTCGTGCCGGTGCTCGGCTACATTTATAAAACTCTGGGTGCGTTTCCCGTTAACCGTGGCGGCGCGGACAGGGCGGCAATCAAGCATGGCATTGAAATTCTGCAAAGCGGCGAGGTGCTGGCGATATTCCCGGAAGGGACGCGCAGCAAAACCGGGCAGCTTGGCAAACTTGAGCCGGGCGCGCTGATGATGGCCGGAAAAACCAGCGCCGTTATTGTGCCGACGGCAGTAAGCGGCACGGATATCAAGCGCTGCGGCAGGCTGTGGCCCAAGGTTGTGGTAAAATTCGGCACGCCGGTGCCTTTTCCGCCGGTAGGCTTAAATAAAGAAGTTTTGCAGGATTTGACAGATAAATTAACGGCAGACATAAAAGCTCTGCAGGGAGTGAAGTAACATGCAGGTGTTTGTGGCAGAGCCTTGCGGCTTTTGCTATGGAGTTAAGCGCGCGGTGGATATGGCGCGCGGAGAGTGCGGCAAAGAAACGCACGCGGCAACTTTGGGGCCGCTTATACATAATCCGCAGCTTACGGCGGAACTGGCAGCAGGAGGAGTAAGCTGCTGCGACAGCCTTGACAGCTTTGAAAAAGGCGATACTGTTATTTTCCGTTCGCACGGAGTTGGGCCTGAAGTTTACGCTGCTGCGGAAGCAAAAGGCCTGAATATTATTGATGCAACCTGTCCGCATGTGCGCGCAGCACAGTTAAAAGCAAAAAAATTGTCCGAAGAAGGATATTTTGTTATAATTATCGGAGAAAAAAATCATCCTGAAGTAAAAAGTATCTCGGCATGGGCAGGAAAAAATGCTATAATAGTAGAATATAATAAAGATATTGCCGGTATACCCGTTGCAGATAAATATGGAGTTACGATTCAGACTACTTTTGAGCTGGCAAAATTTGAAGAACTGCTTGCCGGAATTCAAAAAGAAAGGCCGGGAGAGTACAAAATAGAAAAAACTATCTGTACGGCAACAAGCGAGCGTCAGAACGCCGCGGGGGAACTTGCGGGAAAAGTTGATGCATTTATTGTTATCGGCGGTAAAAACAGCGCCAACACAAGGCATTTATATGATATTGTGTCTGCACGCTGTAAAATTGCATACCACATCGAAACGGCTGCGGAATTAAAACCGGAAATGTTTCGTGGTTGCACCAAAATTGGCATAACGGCCGGTGCTTCGACGCCGGACCGATTAATCAAGGAGGCTTTATTTGTAATGGAAAACATGGAATCTTTTGAAAGTATGCTGGAGCAGAGTTGGGAAAACAACGATATTTATCCCGGCAAAATCGTGAAGGCTACTGTTATTCAAAAAGATAAGGATGAAGTTTATGTAGACTTTGGCTATATGAAAGAAGGCGCCATCGCTTACAGCGAATGGGCTGCCGGAGATCCTGAAGAAGTAGCAAAAACCATTAATGTAGGCGACGAAGTTGAAGCTAAGGTTATTCCCGGCACTTCCAAAGATGATTTTGTACGCCTTTCCAAAATCCGCGCTGAGCAGGACGCAGCATGGAAAAACGTTCCCGAACTTGCTGAAGGCGAAAAACGCCCGGCAACCGTTAAAGTTCTGCGCGTAATTAAAAACCGCCAGAAAAACATTGTAGGCCTTGCCGTTGCAGTTGAAGGCGTTGAAGGCTTTATGCCCGCATCCCACGTTGAACTGAAACGCGTTGAGGACTTCACTCCGTATATCGGCCAGGAACTGGAAGCAGAAATTATTGAAGTTGACACTGCTAAAAAACGCCTGGTAGTTTCCCGCCGCGATTTGCTGCGCGCTGAACGCGAAGCAAAAGCACAGGCATGGCGCGAAGCTAAAGCTGCCAGAGCTGCAGAACGTGCAGCAGCACGCGAAGCTGCTGAAGAAGAAGCATACAACAGCGTTGAAGAAGGCCAGGTTGTACCGGGTAAAGTTCTGCGCATTGCTGATTTTGGCCTGTTTGTTGAAGTAGGCAAAGGCCTTGTTGGTCTTGTTCACAATACCGAACTTTCCTGGGACCGCAATGTAAAAGCAAGCGATTTCGAACCTGAAACCGAAGTTACCGTTCTCATTAAGAAAATTGACCGCGAAAACAAACGCGTTGCACTCAGCATTAAAGCTACTCAGGAAGATCCCTGGGTAACCGAAGCAAACGCACTTCCGGAAGGCGCTATCGTTAAAGGCATTGTAACCCGTTTCCTGCCTTTCGGCGCTATCGTTAAAGTAACCGACAGGGTAGAAGGCCTTGTACACGTATCCGAAATTGCCGATACCCGCGTTGAAAAACCGGAAGACGTTCTTGAAGTTGGCCAGGAAGTTGTTGTTAAAGTTATCAAAAAAGATATGGAACACAAAAAAATCGGCCTGAGCATTGCCAAAGCTGCCAAAGAAAAAGAAAAAGCAGAATACAGTGCTTACCTTAACAACAAACCGGAACTGACTCTTGACCTTTCCGAACAGCTTGAAACTTTAAAATAATTTTACGGTGGTAATTAATGTCGCGTGAACAGAGGAAACTTGACCATATCAAATATGCGCTGAAGCTTGGTGACGGACCGCTCACCAACGGTTTGGAGAATGTACATTTTGTACATAACTGCCTGCCGGAGCTTAACCCGCAGGATATAGTCCTTTCCTCACAGTTCGGCGGCATTTTCTTTTTATCTCCGTTTTTAATCAACGCCGTTACAGGCGGGGCAGATGCTGTTACGGAAATTAACAGGCGGCTTGCGCGTGCGGCAAAAAAAGCGGGTGCGGCAATAGCGGTAGGCTCGCAGTACGGTTCTGTTAAAAATAAAACCAACTACCAAAGCTACGAGGTTGTGCGCGAGGAATACCCTGATGGCATTGTTTTTGCCAATACCAGTGCGCTGGCCACTCCGGAAGAAGCGCTGGAGGCTGTGCGCATGCTTGACGCCGATGCCTTGCAGATACATTTAAACCCTGCACAGGAACTGATTATGCCCGAAGGCGACAGGGATTTTAAAGGCCTGTTTGCCAATATGCAGCGCATACTTGATAAATGCCCTGTGCCCGTAATAGTTAAGGAAACCGGCTGCGGCATGGCGGCGCGGCAGGTTAAGCAGCTTTTAAAAGCGGGCTTTACCTGTTTTGATGTCGGCGGTGCAGGCGGTACAAATTTTCCGGCTATTGAGGCGGAACGCTACGGCGGCACGGCGTTTTTAAACGGCTGGGGGCTTAATACAGCCCAATCGCTTTTGGAAGCGGGCGGGGTATGCGGCAGCGAAGGCTATATTGCGGCCTGCGGCGGCATACGCAGCGGCTTGGACGCGGCAAAGGCACTGGCGCTTGGCGCGGATATAGCCGGCATGGCCGGCAATGTACTGGAAGCGGCTGTAAACAAAGGCGAGGACGCGGCAGCAGAAATAATTTTGCAGGCCGAAGAAGAACTGCGCATGCTGATGCTTTTAACGGGTTCTTCCGATATCAAAAGCCTGAGGGCAAAGCCGCTGTATTTTACAGGCAGACTGCTTGATTTTATGCAGTGCCGCGGTTGGGAACCTGCGGAAGTTGCCCGCTCAAGAAGATAAAAAATAAAACGGTATAACATTTTGTTATACCGTTTTCTGTATTATAGTTTTAATTAAGATACTTTTATTAAAATTTAGATGTAGTTGCAGCATTTAGGTCCGCAAATTTTGCTCATTATTCAATCGCAAAATTTGCCTAGCTTCGCTGGCACAATTATTGCCATCGTTATCACTCGGCACTAATTGGCGTTCAGCCAATAAAAAAGAAGCCGAATACCAAGGTATCAGGCTTCTTTTATAATCCGTAACAATCAGATAGCGCGGTTAACTTTACCGGAACGCAAGCAACGGGTGCAAACGTTAATACGTTTTACAGAACCGTTTACAACGGCTCTTACTTGCTGAATGTTCGGTTTCCAAGCGCGTTTAGAATGTCTATTGGAATGGCTGACGTTACAACCAGCTTGAATACCTTTGCCGCAAACTTCGCAAATGGATGCCATGAGTCCCACCTCCTTAACGTAATTCCAGCATCAGTTACAAATTTAACAGAAGTATCATACCATAGAATGAAATTAAAAGCAAGTTATTTTTAGATTGGCAGAGTGATTTTATGTGGTGGCAGGAGCCAATTACAAAATTAAAGGGTATCGGGCCTAAAAAAGCGGCAGATTTTGCCAATTTAAACATTTTTACCATTGGCGATTTGCTGAACCGTTACCCCCGTACTTATGTAGACCAGAGCAAAGTTAAAACAATAGCGGAGCTTACAACAGACGGAGAAAAGCAGCTGTTTTGCGCGGAGGTATACCGCGTGGCGGACAGAATATCGGCAAGGCGCATGCGTTATACGCTGGTAACGCTTAAAGACGCTACCGGCTTTGCGGATCTGTATATGTTCGCGCATCAGCGTTTTCAGACGCGCAATTTTAAGCCGGGCACGCAGCTTTTGGTGGACGGCAAGGTGCAGCCCGGGCGCGGCGCAAAAATGGTAACGGATGCTTATGTGCAGATTTTAAAAGACGGCGAAAGCGCTTCTGCACCCGGCATTTTGCCGGTGTATGCTTTAAGCGGCGCTCTGACGCAGCAGAATGTGCGTACAGCCGTTAAAACGGCTCTGGCCATGGCAGAAGACTACCTGCCGGAATCGCTGCCGCAGGAGATAATTAACGCCAAAAAATTGCCTCCGCGTTTTGAAGCCGTTAAAAACATTCATTTTCCGGTAAGTTTTGCGGAACTTGCCCGGGCACGCAGCCGTTTTATTTTTGAAGAACTGTTTTTATTGCAGTGCGGGCTTTTGTATTACCGCAGCAGGGTAAAAAGCACGCGCAGCGGCATAAAAATGGCGCCTGACGGCACGCTTTTGCAAAAAGTGCTGGCGCAGCTGCCTTTTAATCTTACGGAAGCGCAGCAAAAAGCATGGCAGGATATAAGCCTTGACATGCAGGATAAAAAGCCCATGCACAGGCTTTTGCAAGGCGACGTCGGCAGCGGCAAAACCGTTGTATCGGCACTGGCGCTTGCCAAGGCTGCGGAAAACGGGTATCAGGCCTGCATTATGGTGCCGACGGAAATTCTGGCCCAGCAGCATTACGAAACTTTACAGGCGTTTCTGGAGCCTGCCGGTATCAGCTGCGGGCTGTTAACCAGCAGCGTTAAGGGTGTGCGCCGCCGTGAACTTTTGGAAAACCTAGCAGCAGGCAATTTGCAGGTGCTTGTCGGCACGCATGCTTTAATACAGGATGATGTTATCTTCGATAAACTCGCGCTCGTCGTTACGGATGAACAGCACCGCTTCGGCGTTGAGCAGCGCGCAAAACTGGCAAATAAATCGGCCTACGAGCCGGATGTTCTGGTTATGACGGCAACGCCGATACCGCGCACGCTGGCGCTTACGGTGTACGGTGATTTGGACGTTTCGGTAATGAAGGGCATGCCGCCGGGAAGAAAGAGCATAAAAACGCTGTGCTACACCGGCGACAAGCGGCGCGATGTTTACGCAGGCATGGTGCGGCAGATTAAAGCCGGGCATCAGGCATATATCGTCTGTGCGGTTATAGAGCCGGGTGAAATGCCGGGTGTGCGCGCGGCAGCGGAAGTTTATGAAGAATTGCAGCGCACTTTTTTAAAGGATATACCCTGTGCATTGCTGCACGGCAAAATGAAGCCTGCCGAGAAGGAAGCGGAGATGGAAGATTTTGCCGCCGGTAAAATAAAGGCGCTTATCAGCACCACGGTTATAGAAGTTGGCGTTAACGTGCCAAATGCTACGCTGATGATTATTGAAAACGCCGACCGTTTCGGCCTTGCCCAGCTGCACCAGCTGCGCGGGCGTGTAGGGCGCGGCGAGGCGCAGTCTTTCTGCGTGCTGCTTACTGATTCGGACAGCCCGGAAACACTGGCGCGCCTTAATGTGCTGCATACGTCAAACGACGGTTTTTACCTTGCCGAGCAGGATTTAAAACTGCGCGGTGCGGGTCAGCTTTTTGGCCTGCGGCAGCATGGCTTGCCTGATTTATATATTGCTGATATACTTCAAGATACAGATGTTTTGATAGAAGCGCGCGCCCTTGCCAAAAAAACGCTGGCAGACGCAGGACAGACTGCGGAAATTACCAAAGTTCTGGACGCGCAGTTTGACGAACGCTTTAAACGTATATTCAATTCGTAACGGAGGCCCCAATGCCGGAAGAAAAATGGTATCAAAACCCGGAAAAAGCTTCACAGGCGGCTGCGGTAATTATTTTAGCCCTGGCCGCTTTGTTAACGTGGCTGTTTGCCGGTGAAGAAGTTAAAAAAATGTTTGCCCTGGCCGTCAGCGGCGATGTGGAAGCGCTGGCAGCGTATTTCCGCTCTTTTGGGGCGTGGGCAATGCTTATCAGCTTCCTGCTTGATGTATTAATCAATGCGGGCAGCATTTTCCCATCCATCTTTATTTCTACCGCCAACGGGCTTATTTTCGGTTTGCCGCTGGGCATTTTAATTTCGTGGCTGGCAGAAACAACCGGCGTTGTTATCAGCTTCTGGCTGATGCGTTATCTGTTCCGCGGTGCTGCCGAGAAAATGATTGCCAAAAGCCCGATGCTGATGAAAATTGACGATTTGAGCGGGCGCAAAGGGCTGCAATGGATGGCGGCGGCAAGAATGCTGCCGTATTTTCCGTCCGGAATTTTAACGGCGATTGGCGCGGTAAGCAAAATTTCTACGCGCGATTACATTATTGCCAACCTTATAGGCAAGTTCCCTTCAACGGCGCTGGAGGTTGTTATAGGGCACGATATTGTTAATTTTCAGCAGCACAGCGAACGCCTTGCCGCGCTGGTAACGGTAGCAATACTTATTTTTGCCGCTTACAAATATTGCTACAAAAAATAATTGTTTTCTTTTAGCACTCTGTTGTGTTTTCTTTGGCTGTAAGGTATAATTAAACCAGCAGTTATTTTAAAGAAGATTCAAAAGGAGGCAGCTATGAGCAAACACCAATTTACGGATATCCGCGTTGCCATCGAGCCGGATAATCCTTCCATCCAGCGTCTGGAGTTTAAGTGCATTAAATGCGGAAACTGCAAAACCGTCTGCACCGATTATATCGGCGTATGCGGAACTTATGACCTTAAGGCAACGGGTGATAAGCCTATCTGCATTAACTGCGGGCAGTGCGCCAATGTTTGCCCGGCAGACAGCATTACCGAAAAAATAGAAGCGTATCAGGTAATGGCAGAAATCCGTGATGAGGATAAAATTGTTATTTTCAGCACTTCGCCTTCCGTGCGTATTGCTTTGGGCGAAGAATTCGGCATGCCCGACGGCAGCTTTGTTGAAGGCAAAATGGTTGCGCTTTTGCGCAGGCTTGGCGCAGATTATGTGCTTGATACCAATTTTGCCGCCGATATGACGATTGTGGAAGAAGCAAGCGAGCTTTTACAGCGCATTACAGAAGGCAATAAGCCGCTGCCGCAGTTTACCAGCTGCTGCCCGGCGTGGGTTAAATTTGCAGAAACCTATTACCCTGAAATGCTGCCGCATATTTCCAGTACCAAAAGCCCTATCGGCATGCAGGGGCCAACCATTAAAACCTATTTTGCCAAAAAAATGGGCATTGACCCGCGCAAAATTGTCAACGTGGCAGTTACGCCATGCACTGCCAAAAAGTTTGAAATCCGCCGCGGCGAGATGAATGCAGCCGGGCGTTACCTTGGCATTGAAGATATTCGCGATATGGACTATGTTATTACCACGCGCGAACTGGCAATGCTTGCCAAAGACGAAGGCATTGATTTTGCCGCGCTGGAGGATTCTGCCTATGATGATTTAATGGGGCAGGCGAGCGGCGCAGGCGTTATTTTCGGCAACACCGGCGGCGTTATGGAAGCGGCAATCCGTACGGCTTACTGCTATGCAACCGGCAAGGACGCACCGCAGGCTTTGTACGATTTGCGGCCCGTACGCGGTATGGACGGCATCCGCGAGGCGGAGGTTGACATTGAAGGCACCAAGGTTAAAGTGGCCGTTGTTTACGGCACTGCCAACGCCCGCAAACTTATTGAAAAAATTAAAGCAGGCGAAGCAGAGTACCATTTTGTGGAAGTTATGGCCTGCCCCGGCGGCTGCATCGGCGGCGGCGGACAGCCAAAAGACAAAGAATATAAAGGAGACGCTCTGCGTGCGGCACGCATTGAAGGGCTTTACAAGCGCGACAGCAGCATGAAGCTGCGTTTAAGCCACGAAAACCCGGAAATTAAAGCCTTGTATGCCGATTTTTATGGCAGGCCGCTGAGTGAACTGGCGGAACAGATGCTGCATACCGTATATTTTGACCGCAGTGCGGATTTGGGCGGCGTATATATCGCGCCCGGCGCGGAAAAACAGCCTGCGGCAGAAGAAGCAGCACCGCAGCAGGAAGCAGGCACGCATAAATGGCGATGCAAGGTTTGCGGCTATATATATGAAGGCGAAGCTTTGCCGGAGGATTATAAATGCCCGCTGTGCGGTATGGGTGCCAATATGTTTGAAAAAATAGAATAGTTTTGCCAAAGCCTCTGCCTTAAAAACGGGCAGGGGCTTTTTGCTGCGTAAAAAAAGCAAAAAAATTAAAAAATTTTGTAAAAAATAGTGAAGGAAAATAAAAAATGTTGTAGAATATATGGCAGGTAAACCAAAAATGAGAGAAAATTAGGAGGACAAAAAATGCATAGTTACAGCATTGAGCTTGGCGGCAGAACGCTGACGATGGAAATCGGCAAAATTGCCAAGCAGGCCAACGGCGCAGTATTGGTGCGCTATGGCGACACTGCGGTAGTAGTTGCTGCTACCGGTACCAAAACACCGCGTGAAGGTGTAGACTTTTTCCCTTTGACTGTTGATTTTGAAGAAAAAATGTACGCTGTGGGTAAAATCCCCGGCGGCTTTATTAAACGTGAAGGACGCCCGGCTGAAACCGCTATTTTAACCAGCCGCCTTATCGACCGTCCTATCCGCCCGATGTTCCCGGAAGGCTACCATAACGACGTGCAGATTGTTGCAACCGCCGTTTCCGTAGACCCGGACAACGCACCGGATATTCCGGCAATGATTGGCGCTTCCTGCGCACTTTCCATTTCCGATATTCCGTTTGAAGGACCTATCGCCGGTGTGCGCGTAGGCATGATTGACGGCCAGTACATTATTAACCCGACCATTGAACAGGCTAAAGTAAGCCGCCTGAACCTTGCTGTGGCAGGCACCAAAGACGCTATTTTGATGGTTGAAGCAGGCGCCAAGGAAATCAGCGAAGACGAAATGCTGGACGCTATCTGGTTCGGCCACGAAGAAATTAAAAAGCTGGTTGAATGGCAGGAAAAAATTATGGCAGAAGTTGGCAAACCCAAAATGGAAGTGCCTGTTTACGAACCTCCTGCCGAACTTGCCGCAGAAATTGAAGCTTACGGCGCTGAACAGCTGAAGGCAGCCCTGATGGATGCCAACAAGCTGGAACGCGAAGAAAATGTTGCCCGCATTAAAGCTGAAATCGCCGACGCATTTATGGAAAAATATCCTGACAATGCCAAAGACGTTGCTTATATTACCCAAAAACTTGTTAAAAAGATTGTACGCCGCACCATTTCCGTGGATAAAATCCGCCCGGACGGACGTGCGCTTGACGAAGTACGCCCTGTAACCTGCGAAGTAGGCCTTTTGGCCCGCCCGCACGGCAGCGCGCTGTTTACCCGCGGCCAGACCCAGATTTTAAACGTGCTGGCACTAGCTCCGCTCAGCGAAGCACAGACCCTGGACGGACTTGGCGTAGAGCTTACCAAACGTTATATCCATCATTATAACTTCCCGCCGTACAGCGTTGGCGAAACCAAACCGCTGCGCAGCCCGGGCCGCCGCGAAATCGGCCATGGCGCACTGGCAGAACGTGCTTTGCTGCCGGTAATTCCTTCCGAAGAAGAATTCCCGTATGCAATCCGCCTGGTTTCCGAAACTCTGGAATCCAACGGTTCTTCCTCCATGGGCAGTGTCTGCGCAAGCACGCTTTCCCTTATGGACGCAGGCGTGCCTATTAAAGCACCGGTTGCCGGCGTAGCAATGGGCCTTGTAAAAGACGGCGATTATTTCACCATTCTTACCGATATTCAGGGCCTTGAAGATGCTCTCGGCGATATGGACTTTAAGGTTGCCGGTACTAAAAACGGCATTACCGCCATCCAGATGGATATTAAGATTGACGGCATCAACAAGGAAATTTTCAAACAGGCTCTGGCACAGGCTAAACGCGGCCGCGAACACATCATGGGCATTATGCTTGACTGCATTGCCGAACCGCGCAAAGAACTGTCCAAATATGCTCCGAAAATTACCACCATTCATGTTGACCCCGAAAAAATCAGCAAAATTATTGGCCCCGGCGGCAAAACCATTAAAAAGATTGTTGAAGAAACCGGCGCCAAAATTGATATTGAAGAAGACGGCCGCGTATATATTGCCGCAGTTAACAGCGAAGAAGCTGCAAAAGCTATCGATATGATTAACGGCATTACCGCAGAAGCGGAAGTTGGTAAGGTTTACACCGGCAAAGTTACCCGCCTGATGGCATTTGGTGCTTTTGTTGAAATTCTGCCGGGCAAAGAAGGCCTGGTTCATATTTCCCAGCTTTCTACCGAGCGCGTAAATAAAGTTGAAGATGTTGTTTCCGTAGGCGACGAAATCGTTGTAAAGGTTACGGAAATCGACCAGAAGGGCCGCATTAACCTGTCCCGCAAAGCAGTGCTGGCAGGCGGCTTAAGCAAATAATTTAAGGAAAAACTAAATCCCGCTGAATTATTTTCGGCGGGATTTTTTATAATGAGGTGTACTATGAAATTACGTGGTTTTGAAAAAATTACTTCCTTTAAAGAAGTTGAATTTCCTATGCCGGAACGCAAAACAAAAATGGCGGCGGGGTACGATATCTGCCTGCCGCAGGACGTTACCATTAAGGCGCATACGCTGCAAATGGTGGCAACCGGCGTGAAAGCCTACATGCAGGATGACGAGTTTTTGGGCGTGCATATCCGCAGCAGTATGGCGGTAAAAAAAGGTCTGGCGCTGGTGAACAACGTGGGTATTATCGACGCCGATTATTACAACAACGAGGACAATGAAGGGCACATTATGCTGGGGCTGTATAACACAACGGACAGAGATGTAACTCTGGCAAAAGGCGAGCGCGTGGCACAGGGCATTTTTTACAAATACCTTACAGCCGACGGCGACAGTGCCGACGCAACCCGCAGCGGCGGTTTCGGCAGCACGGGGGAGAAATAAACTGTACCCTTAAAAATTAAATAATACTAAAATTTAAATTACAGGTTTTAAAAGACTGCTTGTAAGTGCAAACGCGCTTGCAGGCAGTCTTTTTTTGGGTATGATTTTTACTTGTAAATATAGTAGGTTTTATAAGTAATGTTAAAGAACTCTATTAACTTATAGGTTTATCTGTAATCGGGATTTATATCTTTTAATTAAAACTTCCTTTTAAATGATTATATTTAGTTAGTTTTTAATGCTTTAGCTATTTTTTGTTTATGTGTTTTTATTAAAGAATCTGTTTCTGGATCATTTAAATTTAATATTTTTTTAGCTTTTTTAGCATAATCAATAAATGTTTGGGTATGTTTGCTTTTAGATTTTTTATTGTTAGATGCATATACTCGATATAAATTTTTTGCTGAAATGTGATGACCTTTTGAAGAAATCCAGTTGCAACGAACTATATTGCGTGCTTTTCGCTGCATTCTATAATAATATTTTGTAATAGCCTTAGGGTTTATTTTTATGTTTGTGCCATCAAAAATAAATCCTAAATATTTTAAATAGGTTAATTGATTTTGCGAATGCCTATAAATACATTTATTCTTATAAATATAAAATTTAGTTTTATCTTGTTGTAATGTGACTAAGTCTGATTTATTGTTAAAATGTTCAACAATAAATTTGATAAATTCATTTATTTCAGATTCTATTTCAAAAGGCAAAATAATAATGAAATCGTCAGAATAACGCATATATAAACCATTATTTTGTGTTACAAATTCGTTTATTTCTTTATCAAATTCAATCATATAGATGTTTGATAATACTGCGCTTATTGGTGAACCTTGTGGAATACCTTTAATATCTTCATTTTTATGTATTAATTTATGTTTATGAAGTTGCTTTAATTGTGCTTTTGTTATAATAAGTTCTTTAGAATTTAATTTTTTCCTAATACCTGGAGTTGTTATTGTTTTTCCATTTTTTTGTATAATATCTATCCAGTTACAATATGAAAATTTTGTAATATTTTTAAAAACAGCATAAAAATCATTAGGAAGTTTTTCACAATTAAGAATTTTGCAAATTTGTTGTTTTAAATATTTGTGATCGAGATTATCAAAAAAATCAGTGAAATCGCCAATTATTATAAAAGCATTGTCTAATACTTTAATTTTGTCAAATGCTGCTTTTGCAAAATGTATGTTACTTTTGCCTTTGAAACAACTTCGATAGGCGACAGGTATATTGTTAATATTATTCTTATTAACCCATGAATTATAAGCTTCGTTTAATAAAAAGCTGTATCTTTGATAAACACAGCGATCAAGGTGTGAACAATAATGAATTTCTCGTACTTTAGTTTTTGTTTCTTTTTCTTGTAAATCTTTGTTTTGAATATACTTTCTTTGCTTGTACTTATAATGAATAAATGGATAAAAGCCATGATGAACTATTTTATTTTTGTCCATTACATAGTGGCGTATTGATGCATTCCGCAAAGATGCAGATTTTTTATCAAAATGAGCATAAAGTTTTAAATCACTATGTTTTGTTACAAATTCTTGCCAGTGTAAACAATGGTTATAATTTATACATGAATTACAAGAAACAGCTTCATTACATTCAGCATATTTTTTTAATTCTTCCATATCAAAATCCTCTTAAAATGCAATAAGCCTGCCAACAGGGGGGCAATATCCCTACGCTGGCAGGCAAAAACATAAACTAAATTGCCCAAAATCTAACATTGCATTCCATGTTATAATAATAACGATGGAAAGGAGTGGTTTCGAAATGTTAATGTTCATTGTCAGAAACATCTTGAAACGAGCCAAGCTAACGTTAGTTCAAGCTATTCTTCTTTGGGTAATATTATTACACATAGAAGAATTGCTTTACGCCAACTTGACAGAAATACTCCGCCCAATTTGCCAATTGCAAATGGTATAATTATAATAACTCATATTAAACAAAAAGTCAAATTGTGAGGGTTAACCCATGAAACTCATCATCACCGGCGGTGCCGGGTTTATAGGAAGCAATTTTATATATTATCAGCTTAAGCATCATCCGGAAGATGAATTTATTTGTTTGGATAAGCTGACGTATGCGGGCAATTTGAGCAGCTTAAAAACTGCTATGGAGCAGCCGAATTTTAAGTTTGTGCGCGGCGACATTGCTGACCGTGATTTTGTTTACAGCTTGTTTGAAACAGAAAAGCCTGATATTGTGGTAAACTTTGCGGCAGAGAGCCATGTTGACCGTAGTATTTTAGAGCCGGAACTGTTTTTAAAAACTAACGTTATTGGTACAGGCGTGTTAATGGATGCCTGCCGCAAGTATGGCATTAAGCGTTACCATCAGGTAAGCACGGATGAAGTGTATGGCGATTTGCCATTGGACAGGCCTGATTTATTCTTTACGGAAACAACGCCGCTGCATACCTCAAGCCCGTATTCTGCATCTAAAGCCAGTGCGGATTTACTGGTTTTTGCGTACCACAGAACGTATGGTTTGCCGGTAACAATTTCGCGTTGTTCTAACAACTATGGACCGTATCACTTTCCGGAAAAGTTAATTCCTTTAATGATTATTAATGCCCTGCATGATAAAGCTTTGCCTGTTTACGGCGACGGCGCTAACGTACGCGACTGGCTGTATGTTGAAGACCATTGCAGTGCAATTGATTTAATCATCCGCCAAGGGCGGGAGGGTGAAGTTTACAACGTTGGTGGGCATAACGAAAAAAGTAATTTGGATGTAGTAAAAATTATTTTAAAAGCGTTGGGCAAAAGCGAAGATTTAATTACTTTTGTAAAAGACCGCCCCGGTCACGACAGGCGTTATGCGATAGACCCAACGAAGATACGCAATGAACTTGGCTGGCTGCCGCAGACGAAGTTTGAGGATGGCATAGCCAAAACTATTGAGTGGTATTTAGCTAATAAAGACTGGTGGCAGGAAATCATCAGCGGAGAATACCAGAAGTATTACGAAAAAATGTATAAAAACAGAATATAAATCAAAAGCTCCGGTTGAGTGAATTGCACCCCAAAAGTTAGACTTTTGGGGTGCAGTCATATACGAGTGGTATTGAGTATATTTTTTACGCCTTATTTTATTAATGCGGAAACGATTGTGGTGCAACAATTTATTTTTAAATTCTGCGCTGTAAAAATAAAATACAATTGCAGTATTTGTGTTATAATAAACAGTAAACATTTATTGGAGGTTAATCTTGAGGCTAAAAAAATGTTTTCAAACTCTGGCAATTAGTTGTATGGCATTTTTGCCTTTAAACGCTTTTGCTTCTGATGAACTTATTACAGGGCGCGGTTTGCCCGAAACTTATACAGAAGTAACTGCGCAGAAAACCACTTCCGGTTCAACGCTGATTTTTTCTGACAGCCCGGAAATGGTTTACAGGAACGGCGTTTTGTACCGTGATACCGTAAGCGGTGATGTAAGAATTTTCTTTCATCATGTAAATGCGATGGAAAACAATAAAAAACTCGCCGTTATACTCAGCAACGAACAAATGCGCCCGGTTAAATACAGCGTTGCCAACAACAGCATTGGCAATGCGGGCTGGCATTATTTAAAGGTTGGCAAGGAAACCCAGCAAAAATATTTTTCCGGCGTTCATAATAAAACGGAAGGAAACCTTGGCTTTGGCAATAATACAGAGCTTTTAACCGGTCGCGGCTATGTGCTTGAACCGGCGCAGCTTTTGGTTGGCACTATTGATTTACACACCGACAGGCCTGTGCAGGTAAGCGTTATTATGTGCGACGAAAAAACAGATTTGGATTTATACAATGAATACGCACCTGTTCAGCCTATGGACGAGCATCCGTTAAGAGGCACTTTTGACGATGCAGACTGGAATTACACTGTATCTGCACCGCTGAATACCGATAACAATAAAGTGTATATGCTTGAACTGGCATCCGAAGAACAGGGCTTTGCGCGCGGCAAGGACGGCACAACAGGCAAAGATGCAGTAAATTATGGTAATTATGGCATTGTATATTCTGTTAATTTTACAATCAGCGGCAATAAACCGGCGGCAATGTATTTAAATCCGCTGGGCGGTTTGTTTGCCGGTTACGGCGTGCTGAAAAAAGCCGGTGAAGAAAAAATTCTGCCTTTGCCGCAGGATAAAGTGGCAATAGGCGACAGTTATGACGATTTGCTTAAACTTGGCGTTTTGGAACCGGGAACATACAGTTTTATCTGGTCGCCGCCGGGTGCTTCCAACCTGCCTGTAAGGCTGTATTGGATGCAGGACGGCAGTTTATAATAAAAATCAGGGGCGGAAATGACTAAACAACAACCACCATTTAAATTAAACGACATTATTGAAGTAAATATAACAGGGCTTGGCAGCAGCGGCGAAGGCGTGGGCAAGACTGATGGATTTACGGTTTTTGTACACGGCGCCCTGCCGGGAGAAAAAGTATCCGTAAAATTATTTCAGGTAAAAAAATCATATGCTTCCGGCAGAATTTTAAACATTTTGGAAGAATCTCCGCAGCGTGTTAAACCGCAATGTGCTTTTTATGAAAAATGCGGCGGCTGTCAATTGCAGCATTTAAACTACGAAGGACAGTTAAATGTTAAAAGGCAGCAGGTTAAGGATGCCATTGAGCGTATTGGGCATATTACCGGCTGCGAAGTGCTGCCGGTGCTGGGCATGGAAAATCCGTGGCATTACCGCAATAAAATGCAGTTTCCGGCAGCTAAAACGGAAGGAAAAATTCAAATTGGCTGCTATGCGGCTTTAACTCACAACGTTATAAATATTGATGACTGCCTTATCCAAAAGCAGGCTAACAACAAAATTATGCAGGTTGTGCGCCATTGGATGCAGCAGTTTAATATTTCTGCTTATGACGAAACTACTGGCAAAGGCGTTGTACGCCATGTTATGGGGCGCGCAGGTGCTAAAACCGGCGAAGTTATGGCTGTAATTGTTACAGCCTGCTATGATATTCCGCATGCAGGCGAGCTTGTAACAATGCTTAAAACTGAAGTAGACGGTTTAAAAAGCATTGTGCAGAACATTAACAAAAAGCGTACCAACATAATTATGGGCGCTAAAAACCGTGTTCTGTATGGCAAAAGCACAATTAAAGACAGGCTTGGCAATTTAAAATTTAATATTTCGCCGTTGTCTTTCTTTCAGGTAAACAGTGCGCAGACCGAAAAACTTTATGCCACGGCGCTGGATTTTGCTGCGCTGAGCGGCAAAGAAACGGTTATTGATTGTTACTGCGGTACAGGTACTATTTCGCTGTATCTGTCGCAAAAGGCACGCAAAGTGTACGGAATAGAAATTGTTGAGCCTGCCATTAAAGACGCCAACGAAAACGCCAAAGCAAATAATATTGCAAATGCAGAGTTTATTTGCGGCGACGCTGCTGTGGAAATGCCGGCGCTGTTAAAAAGCGGCGTAAAGCCGGATACAGTGCTGCTTGACCCTCCGCGCGCAGGGTGTGATAAAAAGGTTTTGGCGGCCATTGCCGGAGTAAAACCTGAAAAAATTGTTTATGTATCATGCAATCCGGCTTCTTTGGCACGCGATATGGCATTTTTAACGGAAAATGGCTATAAAGCAGTAAAAGCACAGCCGGTGGATATGTTCCCTATGTGTGCCCATATTGAAACGGTGGCTTTGCTGATGTTAGAAAAATAAAAGTCAAAACAGGTATTATACTTTTGTATAATGCCTGTTTTGCATAAAAAAGAGCGGCAAGCCGCTCTTTTTTAATAATATTTTTAGTTGTTGCTATCAAAAATACTGCCGCTTTCCAGCAATTTGCTATCGTAAATTGCCGGTGATTCGCCTGGGTTTGTTAAATGTGGCGTTAAAATCATAATAACTTCGGTTTTTGTTTTGCTGGTAGTACGGTTTTTAAACAGTTCGCCTAAAAGCGGAATGTTTGATAAGAACGGTACTTTTTGCAGCCGTTTCTGTTCTTCTTCATTGATTAAACCGCCTATTACAAGAGTTTCTCCGTCTCGCATTCTTACGGTAGTATCGGCTGTACGGCTGGTTATTTTGTAATTTTTCAGTTCGGAAATAAGCGTGGGGGTACTGACTTCCGTATGCACAACCGAAGTTATCATACCATCGCTGCTTACTATCGGCGTGTATTGCAGTTTAATACCGGCGTCAACGTAATCGGTAGTGTTGGTTGTAACGGAGTTTTCAATTTTTTCCGTTGTAACAGGAATGTGGTCGCCTATAAATATACTTGCTTCACGCCCGGGTATGGTTATTATGCGCGGTGTTGCCAGAATTTTGGCTTTGCCTTTGGCAAAAAGGGCGTTTAAAGCAGCGTTAAAACGGAATTCATAATTAGCGCCAAAATGTACTACGCCGCCAAAATTTTCGTTATCAGAATCGTCGTTATCGTCATCATTGCCGTAGTAATTGCTGTTTTGGGGTATTTTATCCCAGTTCCAGCTGATGCCGAGGTTTTCGCTGTCTTCGCGGTTTACTGCAATTATTTTGGCTTCAAGCGTTACCTGCTGCGTGGCAATATCAAGTGCGGCAACTGCGCTGCGCAAGCACATTTCGTCGGTAGGGGTGCCGGTAAAAATAATGCTGTTGGTAACAGTATCGGTGCTTATTTTGCTGTTGGTGCCAATAAGCGGTGCCAGTGCTGTTTTAAGTTCTTCGGCTTTGGCGTAGTTCAGTTTAATAATACTGGCCGTATCGTTAAATTTTTCCATGCCTGCGGCAGAGCCAACCAGTATAACATCGCCGGTAAGGCGGTAACTTAAACCTTTGGCAGCAGTAATTATACGCAGTGCGGTGTCAAAAGGCACGTCTTTAAGGTTAAGCGTAACTGTGCCCTGTACGGAACTGTCGGCAACAATGCTTTTGCCGGAAAGTGCTGCAACAGAAGCGAGTACATCGCGTACCTGGCCATCGCGCACGTTAAGCGTAATGCCGTTTGCATAAGTCAAAGGCGAAGCCGCAGCTAACAAAGCAGTTAAAAGAGCAGTAAAAATTTTAGTCATGGGCTGTTCCTCCGGCTTTTAACATAAGCGTTTGGGAGCCTTTTTCAAGCAGTACGCTGTTTGGGGTGATGCTGCGTACGGTAAAGCCGTTAATTTTGCTGCCCGGCTGATAGTAATTGCTTTGCCCTGCAAATTCCATAATTGCCATGGTAGTGCTGCCGTTTTGCACTGTTCCTTTTAAAACGGGGGTTAATACGGCGGTTTGGCGTTTAATATCCGGCGCGGCCGGAGCCAGAAATGGGTTGCGCTGCGGTTTGATGCTTTTAGCAGCCGGCGGCAGTTGAATGGGGGTATAAACTGCATGGCTGTTTACCGGTACATGTTTTTGCGCACTGTCTGCAAGCGTAAACTGCAAAGCGCTTAAAATCAGCATTGTGCCTGCCGTTAAGCATAAAAAAAGCGGCGGGCGTTGTAATTTAATGTGTTCCAGAAGCTGTTCCTCCAATAAACCTCCGGTATCCGCAATTTCGGTTCAATATTATACCATAAAAATTTACTTGAAGATATTATTTTTGCTGGTTATAATAATAAAGCTGCAAATTTTTGTAATGGAGAGAAAAAGTTGATAATACAAACAGAACGGACATTGTTTAAAAAAGATGAAAACGCTGATGCAGTAAAGGCGGCTGACAGCCTTATTGCCAAAGCCGCTGCATCCGGCGCGAGCGATATACATATGGAACCGGGAGAAAACAATGCGTGTGTGCGTATGCGTATCGACGGCGTTCTTTACAAAGAAGCCGAAATGAATAAAACGCTTATGCAGGCGGTTGTTTCGCGCATAAAGGTGCTGGCTGGCATGGATATTGCCGAAAAACGCCTGCCGCAGGATGGTAGCATTAAGCTGGAACTTGACAGACGCAATATTGATTTGCGCATATCTTCGCTGCCGACTATTTTAGGAGAAAAAATTGTTATACGGATTTTAGACAGGGAAAAGTTTTCCCTGAATTTGGATGAACTTAATTTTACGCCGGAAAATTTAGCGCTTTACCGCAGGCTTTATAATTATGGCAGCGGCATTGTGCTGTTAACAGGGCCGACCGGCAGCGGCAAAACCACAACGCTTTATGCCACGCTTGCTGAGCTTAACAGCAGCGAACGCAATATTGTAACCATAGAAGACCCGGTGGAATACCGCATTAACGGCATAAGCCAGGTTGCTGTAAACGAAAAGGCCGGGCTGACTTTTGCAAGCGGGCTGCGCAGCATTTTGCGGCAGGACCCGGATATTATTATGCTTGGTGAAATACGGAGCCTTGATACGGCGGCAACTGCCATACGTGCGGCGCTTACCGGGCATTTGGTGTTCAGTACGCTGCATACCAATAATGCCGCAGGAGCGGCGGTACGGCTTGTCGATATGGGTATAGAGCCGTTTTTGGTTGCATCTGCCCTGCGCGGAGTTGTTGCGCAAAGGTTAGTGCGGCGCATTTGCCCGCACTGCAAAACTGCTTATGCCGCAAATGCGGAAGAAAAGGCTTATTTAAACATTAAAAGCAGCGACGGTTTAACGCTTTACAAGGGCAGCGGCTGTGAAAAATGCCGCGGAACTGGTTATTTAGGGCGTATGGCTTTGCATGAAGTAATGCCTGTTGTGCCGGAACTGAAAAAATTTATTTTGGGCAAGGCGCAGGAGGAAACGCTTTTTGCGGAAGCAGAAAAATTCGGCGCGGTAAGTATGCGCAGTGATGGAGTGCAAAAAGTACTAAAAGGGCACACTTCTTTAGCAGAAGTTTTGCAGGCCGTGCATTAAGGAGTAAAAATGCTGGAACATATTTTAAAGGAAGCCGTGCACCAAAACGCTTCGGACGTGCATATAAAAGCAGGCGCAGTGCCGGTATTCAGAATTAACGGCGTTTTAAACAGGCAGAATTTATCTGCTGTAAGTGAAAATGCAATTACATCTTTTTTTGAACAGTACGGAACTTGTGCCGTTAATGAAACAGAAGCGGATTTTTGCTGCCGTATTGACGGTGCAGGAAGTTTTAGGGTACACGGATATTTACAGAATGGCTTTCCGGCACTTGCCGTAAGAATAATAAAAAGTGCAGTCCCATCGTTATCAGACTTAAAAGCTCCGCCAGTTTTAGAGAAACTTGCCATGCAGCGCAGCGGGCTTATTCTGGTAACCGGCCCGGCCGGAAGCGGCAAAAGCACAACCATGGCGGCTATGGTTGATTTTATTAACCGTAATAAAAGTGAGCATATTGTTACTTTGGAGGACCCACCGGAATACAGGTTTACGGAAGATAAAAGTATTATCAGCCAGCGGCAGGTTGGCAGTGATACCGCTAGTTTTTCACTTGGCCTGCGTGCGGCATTGCGCCAGGACCCTGACGTTATTATGATTGGTGAGCTGCGTGATGCACAAACTGCTGCTGGTGCAGTTTCCGCTGCCGAAACAGGGCATTTGGTGTTTGCAACGCTGCATACTCGCAGTGCTGTTTTGGCAGTATCGCGGATGCTGGATTTTTTTGCGCCGGAAAAACAGCAGCAAATGCGTACGCAGCTTGCAGAAAATTTGCAGGCTGTTATAGCGCAGCAGCTTGTTCCGGGATGCCATGGCGGAAGAACGGCAGCTTTTGAAGTTTTAACCTTTACGCAGGCCGTGCGCAGCCTTTTGCGTGACGGAAAGGCATATCAGCTTGCAAGCTACATGCAAAGCGGCAGGCAGCAGGGAATGCAGTGCATGGATTGGGCGCTGGCAAATTTGCTAAAAACAAAACAGATAACAAGGCAAACGGCACAAGAATATGCTTTTGATATTGACTTGTTAAATAAATATTTATTGCAGTAAAAAACTGCACCGTTAAAGTTATTGAGCATATCATAGCTTTTGGTGCAGCTTTTTGTTTAATTTATTAATTTGTTTATTGTTTCTTCTTCTGGCGTTACATAATACGTTGTCTGGTTAGTGTAAATAACAAAGCCGGGTTTGGCACCGCTCGGTTTTTTTACAAATTTGCGCAGGGTACAGTCTACGGGTATTTTACTGCCGCCGCGGGCTTTGCTGAAATATCCTGCCAGCGTTGCCGCAGTTTGAATGTCTTTTTCATCTGCCTGCGGCAGAGTTGTTTTTAAAATAACGTGCGAACCGGGAATGTTTTTGGTATGGAACCATAAATCATTGCCGCTGCCGATGGAAAAAGTAACGTAATCGTTTTGTTTGTTATTTTTGCCGATATATAAAGCCGTATCTTCCGAAAGTTTAATAATTGTTGGTGTCGATTTTGCCTGCGGCATTTTATTTTTGGTATTTTTTACGGTTATAAAGCCTGCGACAGCAAGTTCTGCCTTAATTTCAGCAACTTCGGCCCTTGTTTGTACAAGTTTAAGGGCAATGTCGATACTGCCAAGATATTCAACTGCTTCTTCCGTAAGTTTCAGCTGCTCTTTAATTTCTGCCTGCGCACGTTTTAATTTATTATAACGCTTATAATATTTTTGTGCGTTTTCGTTGGCGGTTAAATCGGGCGCAAGTTTTATTGTCAGCGGCGTGCCGTCATAAATATTTTCCAGCGTACATTTACTGCTGCCTTTGGCAATGCGGTACAAATTTGCCATTAAGGTATCGGCAGTAATGCGCTGCTGTTCGGCATCTTCCGCCGCGGAAAGTTCCTCTTTTAAAAGCAGTATTTTCTTCTGCAGCTTTTCGGTTTCCGCATTTACTGTTTTGTTTAAAACCTCCTGTTCCGGCAAAAGAACAGGCGTAAGGCTTTGCGCAAAAGCAACGGCGACGTTAAGCGAGGCAAACTCTTTTACGGTTTCGCCGCCTGTAAGCTGCAAAGGTTTAAACGGAAGAATTGTTTTAACGTTATTGGTGCGGGTAATAATGGCATATACAGGCGCAGTACCGGCTTTGGCAGCGTTAATATTTTTTTGCAAAGTGCCTATGGCATCTGCCAGTGCGCTAGCATTTTTGCTTGTAATTCCGCATTCGGCAGTTATGCCCGCAAATTTTAAAAGCTGCCCTGCCGTATACTGCCCAATGCCGGTTGTAGCGGCAATAAGTGCTTTTTGCGGCGGCAGGGGCAGGTTTTGTGCCGCAGCGGCAATATCCACAGGGGCGGATGTTAAAATATCCAGCCCGTCCTGCGGCGGCGGGGCAATGTAGGCAAGTCCCGGCAGAATTTGGCGGTAACTGCTTAACGCTTTGCCGATGTGTTTCAGGCTGTCTAAAATTATGCCTTCGCTTACAAAAATAATATTGGCGTTTTTGCCGGTTAGTTCAAAAATAAGCTGTTTGCTGATAATTTGCCTTGCGCTGCCTATGCTGCTTATTTCCATTGTAACAACGCGGTCCAAACCGCTTTGCGTTATTTTGGTAATGCGCCCTTCTTCCAGATGCTTGCGCAGAAGCATGCAGAAAGCAGGCGGTGTTTCAGGGCGTTCAGGCGTTTTATCAGGCATATATAAATATGGAGAAGCGCCGGAAAAATCCGCAGCTAAAGGTATAACGGCATTTTCGGTTTTAACAAGCAGCAGAAGGCTACTTTTGTTAGGCATAAAAACTTTGTATATTTTGCCGCCGAGCAGCTTTTCCTGCAGCCGGCTTGTGAGAATATTTATTGTAATACCTTCCAAATTCATGGAAATTCTCCTTTTTTCTTTAAAAATTTGCGTTTTTCGTTTGCTTATGAAGTCATAATAGGGTATAATATTATTTCAAGAATAAGTATACAACAATTTTACTAATTTAGAAATGCGGCGGGAGGTTTTATTTTGCTTAAAAGTATGACTGGTTTTGGCCGCGGCGAATATGAGGATGAAAAGTTTTCGGCAACGGTAGAAATGAAAACGGTAAATCACCGTTACAATGAAGTGGCTATCCGTTTGCCGCGCTTTTTAAATCCCCTGGAGGACAGGATACGCAAAACTATTTTGCGCAGTATTAACCGTGGGCGCATAGATGTATTTATCACAGCAGATTATGTAAATGACGGGCTCTGCACCGTTAAAGTAGACAGGCCTTTGGCGGCGGCGTACCATAACGCTTTGCAGGAAGTTGCCGAAGCTGCCGGTATCGGCGGCTGCAAGCTGGCCGAGCAGGCAGAAGTATTGTACCTTGCGCGCTGCCCGGACGTTATCAGCGTTAAAGAAGGCTTTTTTGATGTGGAAACCATCTGGCCGCAGCTTGAACAGGCCTTGCAGCAGGCTGTTAACAACCTTGTTGCCATGCGCGAAACGGAAGGCGGCAATATCTACGGCGATTTTATCAAGCGCGCTGCGCTGATTGAAGAAAAACTTTTGCAGATAGAAGCGCGTTCTCCGCAGGTTGTGGAAGAATACCAGGAACGTTTGAGCGAACGCATTAACGACCTGCTTGAAAAATATAACCAGACGGTAGAGCCGGAACGCTTATTGCAGGAAGTTGCCATTTTTGCCGACCGTACAAGCATTACGGAGGAAATTGTAAGGCTGAAAAGCCATATCAAACAATTCCGCGAAATTATTAACCTTAATCAGCCGGTGGGCAGAAAGCTCGATTTTCTGGTGCAGGAATTTAACCGTGAAGCCAACACCATTGCTTCCAAGGCCAATGATTACACCATTGCCCAGCTGGTGGTAGACATTAAGGCAGAAATTGAAAAAATCAGGGAACAGATACAGAATATCGAATAAAAGGAGGCTGCTTTATGGATATTAAGCTTATTAACATAGGCTTTGGCAATATAGTTGCTGCCAACAGGATTATTTCTATTATCAGCCCGGAATCTGCGCCGATAAAAAGAATTATTCAGGAAGCGCGCGATAACGGCACGCTTATTGACGCAACTTACGGGCGCAGAACACGTGCGGTAATTGTTACTGACAGCGGCCATATTATTTTGTCTGCCGTACAGCCGGAAACCGTTGCCAACAGGCTTGTACAGAGCGATGATGAAGATGAAGAATAACGGCTGAGCAGGGGAGGGCTTATTTTGAAACCAAAAGGATTGCTGCTGGTTTTGTCGGGTCCGTCCGGCGCCGGTAAAGGTACAATCTGCCAGATGCTGCGTGAAAAGCTGCCGGATATTGGCTATTCGGTATCTGTAACAACCCGCGCTCCGCGCGAGGGCGAAGTTGACGGCGTAAGTTATTTTTTTAAAACTGTTGAAGAAGTTAAAGCCATGATTGCCGAGGGCGGCCTTCTGGAGTATGCCGAAGTATACGGCAACTATTACGGTACGCCGCGCGATTATGTTATGGATTTGCTTAATCAGGGCAAAGATGTAATTTTAGAAATTGATATTCAGGGCGCTTTGCAGATAAAAAAGCGTTTCCCGGACGGTGTGTTTGTGTTTATTGTTCCGCCTTCTCTGGATGAGCTTTCTTCGCGTATTTACAAACGCGGCACAGACAGCGAGGAAGTTATCAAAAAACGCCTTGCATCCGCCACGGGCGAGCTTGCTTACGCCAGTGAATATGACTATATTATAGTTAATGACATTGCCGAAAGGGCCACGCAGAAGGTTCTGACCGTTATGGAAGCAGAACGTTACCGCGCCGCCCGTACATATTTTATTATTGACGAAATTTGCCATTGCAGAAAAGAGGAGTGATTTTAATGTCTATGGTAGATCCTTCCATCGATTATTTAACAGAAAAAGTTGACAGCAAATATACTCTGGCTATGCTGGCTGCCAAACGCGCACGCGAACTGACTGTGCCCGGGCAGAACCTTCCGGAAAAGGAAGTAAGCATTGCTTTGAAGGAAATTGCAAACGATACCATTACTTATGAGCGCAATCAGGGTAAATAAGGGAGGCGCCGGCCTTGTTGAAGGGTAAGAAAATTGTTTTAGGTGTAACAGGCGGCATTGCCGTTTATAAAGCCGTTGACCTGGTGAGCAAACTGCGCAAACAGGGTGTAGAAGTGCGTGTCGTTATGACAGAACATGCCCAGCAGTTTGTAACTCCGCTGACTTTTAAGGAAATCAGCGGCAATAAAGTTGCTGTTTCCATGTGGAATGCCAATCAGGAATTTAACGTTGAACATATTGCCCTTGCCGATTGGGCCGACCTGTTTATGGTTGTGCCGGCAACGGCCAACATCATTGCCAAAATGGCATACGGCATTGCCGATGATTTGCTTTCGACAACGCTGCTCGCGGCACATTCACCGGTTATTGTGTGCCCTGCCATGAATACGCATATGTATGAAAACCCTGCCACGCAGGAAAATATTGCCAAAATTAAAAGCCGCGGCATTGTGGTGATGCCTCCGGCAAGCGGCGTGCTTGCCTGCGGTGCCGTTGGTGCAGGGCGTTTGCCTGAACCTGCGGATATAGTTAATTTTGTGAAGGACTTTTTTGCAAAAACGGAAGGCGATATGCGCGGCCTTAAAGTTTTGGTAACTGCTGCCGGTACGCGTGAACCCATTGACCCTGTGCGTTATGTGGGCAACCGTAGCAGCGGCAAAATGGGTTATTCCATTGCACAGGCAGCGGCAGAACGCGGAGCAGAAGTAACCCTTGTTACAGGCCCCAGCGCGCTTACACCGCCGCCGAATATTAAAGTTGTAAATGTAGAAACAACGCAGCAGATGATGGATGCGTGCCTTGCCGTTTACGACGGCTGTGACATTGTTATCAAGGCGGCGGCCGTTGCCGATTACCGCCCGCATGATGTGGCAGCTCAGAAAATTAAAAAGAAAACCGATGATGCTTTAACGGTTGTAATGGATAAGAACCCGGATATTTTAAAAACGCTGGGTGAACGCAAAAAAGGCCAGTTCCTTGTTGGTTTTGCAGCAGAAACCCAGAACCTTATTGATAATGCCAAAGAAAAAGTTACCAAGAAAAACCTTGATATGATTGTTGCTAACGATGTGACAATGCAGGGGGCAGGCTTTGGCAGCGAAACCAATATCGTAAAACTGATTTTCCCGGACGGCAGCATTAAAGAACTGCCGCAGATGAGCAAGTACGATGTTGCGGAAGAACTTTTGAACACCGTTCTGCGCTTAAGGAAATAATTGTTGCCTTTTTTACATAAATTGGATATAATATCATAGTAACTTAATATTACTCATCAAGAGCTGGTGGAGGGATTGGCCCAATGAAACCGCAGCAACCATTGCATTAGTGCAAACGGTGCTAAGTCCTGCGAGTTAATCGAGAGATGAGAATGTCGGTACAATCAGCGGCGCTCTCACAGAGGGCGCTTTTTTATTTACATAAGGAGGAACAGAATGAGAAAATTATTTACTTCCGAATCTGTTACGGAAGGGCATCCTGATAAAATTGCCGATCAGATTTCTGATGCTGTGCTTGATGCTATTCTGGCAGAGGACCCGCATGGCCGTGTTGCCTGCGAAACCGTAGTTGCAACCGGGCAGATTCATGTTGTCGGCGAAATTTCTACGAGCTGTTACGTTGATATTCCTAAAATCGCGCGCGAAACCGTTATCAATATCGGTTATGACCGCGCTAAATATGGCTTTGACGGCAATACCTGCGGCGTGCTGATTTCCATTGACGAACAGTCGCCAGATATTGCGCTTGGCGTTGATAAATCTCTGGAAGCAAAAGAAGGCAAGGCCGATGAAAACGAAGTAGGCGCCGGTGACCAGGGCATGATGTTCGGTTATGCCACTAACGAAACCCCTGAATATATGCCGCTGCCTGTTTCTTTGGCACATAAACTTTCCCGCCGTTTGGCAGAAGTGCGCAAAACCGGCGTTCTGCCTTACCTGCGCCCGGACGGAAAAACCCAGGTAACCGTTGAATATGACGACGGCAAACCTGTACGCATTGATACGATTGTTATTTCCACGCAGCATGCTCCGGAAATTGCTCTGGAACAAATCCGCCGCGATATTATGGAATTTGTTGTAAAACCGGTTGTACCGGCAGAAATGCTTGATGACGAAACCAAATATTACATCAACCCGACCGGCCGTTTCGTTATCGGCGGCCCGCAGGGCGACAGCGGCCTTACCGGACGTAAAATTATAGTTGATACTTACGGCGGCATGGCCCGTCACGGCGGCGGAGCTTTCTCCGGCAAAGACCCCACGAAAGTAGACCGCAGTGCAGCTTATGCAGCACGTTATGTAGCTAAAAACGTTGTTGCCGCAGGCCTTGCCGATAAATGCGAAATTCAGCTTGCTTATGCCATTGGCGTTGCACAGCCTGTTTCCGTTTTGGTAGATACTTTTGGCACCGGTAAAATTGACGACGACAAAATTGCTGAACTTATTAAAAAGAACTTCTCTCTCAGCCCGTCCGGCATTATTAAAACGCTGGATTTGCTGCGCCCGATTTACAAGCAGACTGCAGCTTACGGGCATTTTGGCCGTACCGATGTAGACCTGCCGTGGGAGCATACCGATAAGGCAGAAACTTTAAGAAAACAGGCTGGACTGTAAAATTTAAAATTTTAAACTGCGTTAAACTGCACCCCAAAAGTTAGACTTTAGGAGGTGCAGTTTTTTTATTAAAGTATTTGTCAGGATATGGTAAAATAAATAGGTAAAGTTTTAGTTGGAGTTTTGTATGAGATACGTTAACGTAGCAATAAATTTACCTGTTAAAAATTTGTTTAAGCAGTTTACTTACGCTTTGCCGCCTCAGTTTGGTTATATAGGCGCAGGGTGGCGCGTAATTGTGCCTTTTGCGCGGCAGACAACGGAAGGATTTGTTGTTGGCGAAGCAGGCAGCGATTTGCCGGAGCCTGAAAAATATAAAGAGGTTCAGGCTGTTATAGGCACTGAGCCGTGGTTTGACGGTGAAATGCTGGAAGCAGCCCGCTGGCTTGCAGAATATTATATGTGCCCGCTTGCAGAAGCAATGCGCCTTTTTATTCCCGGCAAAAGCAGTATAAAGCGCCATGCTGTTTATGATGAAAACGGCAGGCTTTTATATTACGAACTGGAAAACCGCCTGAAAGAAAAAATGCAGTATTGTTATGCCATAACGGAAAGCGGCAGGCTGGCGCTGGCCGAAGGCAGCAACCGTGCTAAGGCGCAGATGGCGGCGCTGCAAATTTTGGCGCAGGCAGAGCGTGAACTGAACGCAAAGGAGTTGGAAGCAGCAGGTGTAAGTGCTGCTGTTTTGCGTACCCTGCTGCAAAAGAGCTGGTGCAGCCGCAGAGAGCAGCGCGTTTTGCGCAACAGCTATGCCGGTAATAACACTTTAAAACAAAGTTTTGATTTAACGGAAGAACAGGCACGGGCTGTTGAAGCCGTAAGCAAAGCAATTACAGAAAAACGGCAGGAAACTTTTTTATTGCAGGGTGTAACAGGCAGCGGCAAAACGGAAGTTTACCTTAATTTAACGGCAAAAGCGCTTGCGGAAGGACGCCAGGTGCTGGTACTTGTGCCGGAAATTGCCCTTACGGCGCAGATAGTAAAGCGTTTTCAAAGCTGGTTTAAGGGCTGCATTGCCGTTGTACACAGCAAACTATCGGCAAGCGAAAGGGCAGATGTTTTTTATAAAATACGCAATAATGAAGCGCAGATTTTAATTGGCGTGCGTTCGGCTGTTTTTGCGCCTTTTACAAATTTAGGCCTTGTTATTATTGACGAAGAACATGACCAGAGCTACAAACAGGAAGAACGGCCATGCTATCATGCCCGTGAAGTAGCACTGCACAGGGCGGAATATTTTAATATACCGGTAGTTTTAGGCAGCGCAACGCCGTCGATAGAGAGTTATTATGACGCCACAATGAGGCGGTTTAAGCATCTGCATTTAACTGGCCGCCCAAACGGCCAGCCGCTGCCAAAAGTACAAATTGTTGATATGCGCAAAGAATTGCAGGAAAGAAATTTTTCGGTGCTGTCACGCGCTTTGCAGCAGGAGCTTGTGCGTACTGCTGCGGCAGGAGAGCAGGCAATTGTGCTTTTAAACCGCCGCGGTTATTCCACCTTTGTGATGTGCCGTGACTGCGGTGAAACCATTATGTGCCCGCACTGCGCCGTGGCTTTGGTTTATCATGAAGAAGGAAAAGCCATGCGCTGCCATTACTGCGGCAACACCATGCCTGTGCCGGAAGAATGCCCCAAATGCCACAGCAGGCGCATAAAATTCTTCGGCACCGGCACGCAAAAAGCAGAAGCACAGATTGCGGCGCTTCCGGAAGTAAAAGTTTTGCGTATGGACCAGGATTCCACGCTGCGCAAATTTGCACATGAAGAAATTTTAAATGCTTTTTCAAGCGGCAGGTATAATGTGCTGATTGGTACGCAGATGGTTGCCAAAGGGCACGACATACCGAATGTTACGCTTGTCGGCGTGCTTTCGGCAGATTCTATGCTGAACATGCCGGATTTCCGTGCTAACGAAAGAGCGTTTTCGCTGCTTACACAGGCCGCAGGGCGTGCGGGGCGCGGCGATAAGCCGGGGCATGTAATTTTGCAGGTGTATGATGCGGATAACCGGACTGTCCAGCTTGCGGCGGCGCAGGATTACGATACCTTTGCAAAAGAAGAACTGCTTCGGCGTAAGGAACTAAATTATCCGCCTTATGCGGCGTTTTTGAAAATAACTGTATGGGATAAAAACGAAGAACGCGCCAACGGGACGGCTAAGGAAATAGCTGATTTTCTGGAGCGGCAGGCAAAAAATACGGATGCGGAAGTATTCGGCCCGTTTGCCGGCATTATTGGCAAGGTGCGCGATTTATACCGTGTTAACGTGCTGGTAAAAAGCATACAGATAAATATATTTAAAACAGCATTATGGCAGTCGCCGTACCGTGACATGAAAAATGTTTATTTTGACGTTGACCCGTTTAATGTGCTGTAAAATTGCCCGTATAACATTTTTTGTGATATAATAATTATTATGAGAGCGAATTTTAGGAGGATACTGTGAGTAAATTAAAAATACTTGTTGCCGGAGACCCTGTGCTGCGCCAGAAAGCACAGGAAGTTGAACGCATGGATAAAAAAACTTTGCGTCTTTTGGACGATATGGCAGAAACCATGTATGCTGCTAACGGTGTCGGGCTTGCGGCGCCGCAGATTGGCGTTTTAAAACGCATTGTTGTTATTGATGTCGGCGAAGGGCTGATTGAGCTTATCAACCCTGTTATTACTTACCGTGAAGGTTCTGCCGTTGGGCCGGAAGGCTGCCTTTCCGTGCCTGATTACGAAGGCGAAGTGGAACGCGCGGAAATTGTGCATTGCGAATATTATGACCGTAAAGGGCGTAAAATGCTTATTAAGGCAGACGGGCTTCTGGCAGTTTGCATTCAGCACGAACTTGACCATTTGGACGGAGTGCTGTTTATAGACAAGGCCAAAGTGCTGATGCCGAAGGATTTTGACGGGGAGCAGTAATGATGCGTATTGTATTTATGGGAACCCCTGATTTTGCCGTTGCCAGTTTAAAGGCACTGGCAGAGCAGGGCACAGATGAAATAGTTGGTGTATTTACACAGCCTGACAGACCCAAAGGACGCGGGCAGAAGATGCTTATGACTCCGGTAAAAGAATATGCGCTTGAACGTGGTTACGAAGTTTACCAGCCTCAGCGCGTAAAAACGCCGGAAGTTATTGAGCTTTTGCGCGGCCTTGCACCTGATTTAATTGTAGTAGCTGCTTTTGGCCAGTTTTTGCCGAAAAAAATTCTGGAAATGCCGAAGTACGGCTGCATAAACGTGCATGCTTCGCTTTTGCCTAAATACCGCGGGGCTGCGCCGATACATTATGTAATTTTAAACGGCGAAACCAAAAGCGGCGTAACAATTATGCAGATGGATATCGGTATGGATACCGGCGATATGCTTGCAAAGGCCGAAGTTGAAATTACGCCGGAAATGACAATGGGCGAACTGCATGACAGTTTAAAGGCAATTGGCGGCAAGCTGCTGCTTGAAACCGTTGAAAAAATAAAACGCGGCGAAATTACGCCCGTTAAGCAAAATGATGCTGAAGCAACTTACGCACATTTGCTTACGCGCGATATGGAAGCCATTGACTGGAACCTGCCTGCGGCGGAGATTCATAATAAAATACGTGCCTTTAACCCTGCTCCGGGTGCGTTTACTAATTTGCCCGGCGGCAAAAAACTTAAAATATGGCGTGCGGAAGTTGCCAGTGGCAGCGGCAGCAAAGCAGGTGAAGTTACCGAAGTTTTAAAGAACGGCTTTAAAGTTGCCTGCGGCAGCGGCGTTCTTCTTGTTACGGAAGTACAGCCGGAATCAAAAAAACGTATGCCTGCTGCGGTATTCTGCAATGGCCGCGGCATTAATAAAGGTGATATTTTAGGTTGAGGTAAGTAAAGCAATGGAAAGTGTTTTGAAACCGAAAAAACGCATATTTGTTTCGCTGACATTGGCCAGTGCTTTTTTGGGAGCGGTTTTTATTTATTTATGCTGGCGCGTGGCCTTGCCGGGGCTTGCACAAATCAGTTCCACGCTGCCGGTGCTTTTTGGCAGCGTTGGCATTGTGGTTGTAATAGCACTTTTGGCAGCTGTCAGCGCCATTGTGCTTGCAATTTTGGGTTTTCCAATCATCAAAACATTTTATTTTTGGGCATGGAAGGCTGTTAATATGCTGTTTCCCTTTGCTGTTGGGCTGGGGCGCATTTTTAACATACCGCGCCAGAGAATAGAACAGTCTTTTATTGAAGTAAGCAATCATCTGGTACGCCAGCATAAAATAAAAGTGCCGGCTTCAAGAATTATGATTTTAACGCCGCACTGCATTCAGCTTGATACCTGCGCCCATAAAATTACGCGCAATATTGAAAACTGCCGTCAGTGCGGACGCTGCTGTGTCGGCGGAATGCTTGGGCTGGCACATAAATACGGAATTCACATGGGCGTGGCAACAGGCGGCACTTTGGCAAGGCAGATGGTAAAAGAAATACGTCCGAAAGCAATAATTGCCGTTGCCTGCGAGCGCGATTTAACCAGCGGCATACAGGATGTTTTTCCGCTGCCGGTTATAGGCGTTTTAAACGAAAGACCGTTTGGCCCATGTTTTAATACACGGGTTGATATTAAGAAAGTAGAAGCAGCTATTTTATACTTTTTAGATACAGAGGAAGCAGATGACAGAAAAAAGACAGGCAAATAAAAAAATAAAAAAAGATACTGCAAGGCAGATTGCGCTTGAAGTAATTTGTGCCGTTATTGATGGCGGCGCTTATGCCAATATTGCCCTTAACAAAACCCTGCGCACTAAAAAAACGGATGACAGGGACCGCAGGTTCATTACGGAGCTGGTCTATGGTACCATAAAAGCAAAAGGTACTTTGGACTGGCTTTTGTCGCAGTTATCGGCAAGGCCTCTGGCAAAAATTGACAAGGTAATTTTAAATATTTTGCGCATGGGGCTCTATCAGATTTTTTATCTTGATAAAGTACCGGCTTCGGCAGCATGCAATGAAAGTACGGAACTTGCCAAAGCCGCAAGCCATGCCGGTGCGGCAAAATTCGTAAATGGCATTCTGCGTTCTGCCGTGCGCGGCAGGGAAGCGGGAACATTGCTGTTTCCTGATAAATCTGCCGATGCAGCTTTAAACCTTGCCTTAACAAAACTGCATCCGCTGTGGCTTGTTAAGCACTGGTTAAAGCAGTTTGGCGAAGAAGAAACAGAAAAATTGCTGGATTACAATAATTTGCCGCCTGTTTTAAGCCTGCGCACCAATACGCTTAAAACAACACGCAGCAATCTTTTGGAAGTTTTGCAGGCAACAGGGTTTGAAGCTGTTCCTTCCAAATGGTGCGAGGAAGGCATAATCTGCACCAAAACCGCAGGACTTAATGCTTTAATGGAAAAAGTACCTGATGCTTTTTATATGCAGGATGAAAGTTCCATGCTTGTTGCTCGCGCAGTAGGCCCGCATCCGGGGATGACTGTGCTTGATTTGTGCGCTGCGCCTGGTGGGAAAACAACTCACATTGCCCAGCTTATGCAAAATAAGGGCAGAATTTATGCCTGCGACATTCATCCGCATAAAATGGAGTTAATTAAAGAAAATGCCGTAAGGCTTGGCATAGATATTATAGAACCCGTACTGATGGATGCTTCTGTATTTAAACCGGAATGGGCAGACAGTGCGGACTGCGTTTTGGTGGATGCGCCTTGCAGCGGTTTTGGCGTATTAAGGCGCAGGGCAGAAGCACGCTGGCGTAAAAATAAAAAAGATTTGAAAGTATTTCCGCCGCTGCAAAAAGCCATTCTGCAAAATGCAGCACGTTATGTAAAACCGGGCGGAAGGCTTGTTTACAGTACCTGTACTTTGGAGCAGGCAGAAAATAACCTGCTTGTCAGTGAGTTTTTAAATGCCAATACGGAATTTGAATATGCCGGGTTCAGGCATCCGCTGACCGGCGAAACAATTGATGAGCTGCAGCTTCTGCCGCAGCGTGATAATGTTGACGGCTTTTATATCTGCGTAATGCGCCGCAAGGAGCTGTGATTATGAAAAAAGAAATTTTTGGCTTAACGCCGGAAGAATTGCAGCAGGAGTTTGTGGCAGCAGGGTTGAAAAAATTCCGTGCTTCGCAGGTTTACCGGTGGCTTTATAAAAAATGTGTTTTTAAATTTGAGGAGATGCACAATCTCTCTAAGGCAGATATTGCCGTTTTAAATGAAAAATTTACGGTTATGCCTGCCAATATAAATATTCTAACGCGCTGGAAGTCGTCGGACGGGCTTACGGAAAAGCTGCTGCTTGAATTGCAGGACGGTAATTCCGTGGAAACTGTTTTAATGCATCACGATTACGGTTACAGCGTTTGCGTGTCGAGCCAGGTTGGCTGTGCCATGGCCTGTGCTTTCTGCGCCAGCGGTTTAAACGGCTGCGTGCGTAATTTAACAAGTGCGGAAATTATAATGCAGGTTTATTTGTTTAACGCCATGATAGCTCCGCAGCAGGTAAGCCGCATTGTAGTTATGGGCAGCGGCGAGCCGATGCTTAACTATGATGAGGTTATGGGTGCTTTAAAATTCCTGCACCGTGAGGATACGGCGTTTATGAGTTACCGTAATATGACTGTTTCTACCTGCGGAATTATACCGGGCATTGAAAGGCTGGCAGAAGAAGATATACCTATTAATCTTGCCGTTTCGCTGCATGCCGTAAAAGATGATGTGCGCACTCAGCTGATGCCTGTTAATAAAGGCTTTCCGTTTCCAGAGGTCATTGCCGCCGCCGAAAAATATGCGCGCGCAAGCGGCAGGCAGGTAACTTATGAATATATTTTAATAAAAGATAAAAACGACAGCCCGGAGGATGCGCAGCTCTTAAGTAATTATTTAAAATTTAAGCACGCATCGGTAAATTTAATTCCGGCCAATCCGGTACCGGAAAAAGGTTTTGAACGCCCTCCGGCAAAACGCATTGAAGGATTTTTAAGAATTTTACAGAAAAATAAAATTAATGCCACCATCCGCAAGGAGATGGGCAAAGATATTAATGCAGCCTGCGGACAGCTGCGGGCGAAGTTTAACGATAACAAGTGATTTATTCAGGGGGCGCTGTATGATAGCGGTCAGTAAAACAAATACCGGCCTTGTGCGTACTGCTAATGAGGATGCCTTATTAACGGACGGACCGGAACTGTTTGCCATCGCTGATGGCATGGGCGGTTATGCCGGCGGTGAAATTGCCAGCGTAGAAACAATTAAAGTTTTAAAAGAAGAAAAAAAGAATTTTGCCGGGCTTACCGGAGAAGTCCTGTGTACGGCTTTAAAAGAAGCAGCTTCCAAAGCTAACAGCCATCTGCGCAGCCTGGTATGCAAAATGCCTGATTACGAAGGCATGGGTACAACTCTGGTTGCCGTGTATCTGGCGGAAGACAAAAAGGCCTATGCTTTAAATATTGGCGACAGCCGCCTGTATTTATGGCGCAATGGCCTGCTTAAGCAGATAACTCAGGACCATTCTTATGTGGCTGAACTTTTAAGCAAGGGCGATATAACAACTGATGAAGCACGCCGCCACCCGCAGCGCAATGTAATTTTAAGGGCAGTCGGTGCGGATGAGGGGCTTGATTCAGACGTTTTCAGCTTTGAAACAGAGCCGGGCGACAGGCTGCTTTTGTGCAGCGACGGGCTTTCGGACATGGCTGCCGATGATGAAATTGCCGCCGTTTTGAAGGAAGAAAATACGGAAAAAGCGGCGGATGCTTTAATTGAACTTGCGCTTAATAATGGCGGGCGCGATAATGTTTCGGTGATTTTAATAGACTTTTGTGCGGAGGAGATATAAATGAACAACGGAACAATTTTAAAACAACGTTATAAAATCCTGCGTCACATTGGTTCAGGCGGAATGGCCGAAGTTTATTTGGCTGAAGATTTGCTGCTTAACAGGCAGGTAGCTATAAAAATACTGCGCGACCAGTTCAATGATGACAAAACGCTTCTTAACCAGTTTAAACATGAGGCACAGTCGGCTGCACGGCTTTCCAGCCCTTCTATCATAAATATTTTTGATGTATGCGAAGAAGAAGGCAAGTCTTTTATCGTTATGGAATATGTGGAAGGCAAAACCTTAAAAGACCTGCTTGAAGAAAAAGGAAGGCTTTCACCTTATAAGGCTGTTTGCATTGCCGAAGATATTGCAGTAGGGTTAAGCCATGCACACAGGCGCAATATTATTCACTGCGATATTAAGCCGCACAATATTTTAATAACGGAAAACATGCACCCTAAAATTGCTGATTTTGGCATTGCCAGAATGATAAGCAATATGACGATGGTGTATACCAATTCGGTAATTGGCTCGGTGCATTATTTATCTCCGGAGCAGGCAAGCGGAAAGCCTGTAACCGCCCAGAGCGATATTTATTCTTTGGGCATTGTGCTTTATGAAATGCTTACTGGCCATGTGCCGTTTGACGGCAATACGGCAGTTGCCGTTGCCATGATGCATGTTGAAAAAACGCCGCCGCCGCTCAGCACTTACGTTGACGGGCTGCCGGTATGTTTGCAGCATGTAATAGATAAAGCTCTTGCCAAAGATTTAACCAAGCGTTACGCCAGCGCGGAAGAAATGCGCCAGGATTTAAATTCCATCAAAAATAAAATGGAGAAAAACGGCGAGGCGGAGGATTACACCGAAGCAGAAAGTTTTGTTGACGAAGTTAAAGAAAAATCTGCACTGGTGACGGATGAAACGGAAGTTCCGGAAGAAACCATTGTAATGACGGTTCCTGCCGCTCCTGCAAAACCGAAAGCTAAAAAAAGCTGGCTGCAAAAAATGAAAGAAACCCAGCTTACACGGCATCAGCAAATTATGCTTGCGGCTGTGGTAGTGGTTTTATCGGCAGTATTTCTGCTTATAGGCAACGTGTTTAGCCGTGAAACTGTAAAAGTGCCGGATGTAACAGGCAAAACCGTTGTTGAAGCGCAGCAGATACTGGAAAATGCAGGGTTCAGCATAACCCTGAAGGAAGCCTACGACGATAAAGTAACACCGGGGCTTGTGCTTGAGCAGGACCCTGCCGGGAATGAAATGCGCAAGGAAGGCAGCGCCGTTTATTTAACTGTAAGTAAAGGCATTGAAATGGTGGAAGTACCAAACCTTGTAGGCAAAAATCTTGCTGACGCACGCAAGATGATAGAACGCAAAGAACTTGCGCTTGGCAAAGTAGAAACCGTTTTCCGCGAAGACGGCAGCAGGCTTGTTATTGAACAAACCCCTAAAGCTAACGAAAAAATACGCCATGGCGAAAAAGTAAATCTTGTAATTTCCGAAAAACCGAAAGAAGTTACCATTCCTTCCGTAGTTGGCAAAGCATCAGGCGAAGCCATGACGGCACTCGAAAAACTTGGTTTTAAAAACATTACCGCACAAAGCGTGGGCAGCAAAAAAGTTGCCGGTACTGTTTTGAGCATTACGCCGAAAGAAGGCAGCAAAGTTTTGAACAGCACTGATGTTGTACTGCGTGTTTCTGACGGCGTAGGTACGGCATCTCAGAATAAATACGCCGAATTTGTAGTGCCTGACGGAGCGAAAAAACAAAAAGTAAAAATTGTTGTGGTTGACGACGATGGCGAAAAAGTAGTTTATGAAGGCACCAAGCGTGAAGGCGTGCGCATACGCCAGAAAGTTGAAGTAAGCGGCAGCGCCGTGGCCAGATTCTACTGTGACAATAAACTTATAGAGGAGAAACAGCTTTGACAGCAGGCCGCATTATAAAAAATTTTAACGGGTATTATTATGTGGAAACACCTGATAAAGAAATTGTTACCTGCAAAATAAAGGGTAAAATGAAACAGGTGCGTTTTTCTGCCGTTACGGGAGATATGGTTGAGTTTGAAAAAAATCCTGACGGCGAAAGCATGATTAAAACTATTTTGCCGCGCCGCAATTTTATGGAACGGCCGGCAATGGCTAACCTTGACTGCATTGTAATTGCTTTTGCCTGCGCAGACCCGGATTTCAGCTACTTGCTGGCAGATAAAATGCTGGCGTTTGCCGAGCGAGCCGGTATTGAAGCCGTTTTATGCCTTAATAAAACAGACCTTGTAAGTGAAGCGCAGCTTGAAGAAATTGCCGGAGTTTACCGTAAGGCAGGCTATATTGTTTTTACTGTGTCAACTTTTAACGGAACAGGGCTTGAAGCGCTGAAAGAATATTTAAACGGCAAAATCAGCGCATTTGCCGGGCCGTCCGGTGTCGGGAAATCATCCATGCTTAATGCCCTGCAGCCCGGCATAGCATTGCAGACAGGCAAGGTAAGTGAAAAAATCGGGCGCGGGCGGCATACAACTCGTTATGCCCAGCTTCTGCCTTTTAACGGCGGCTACCTTGCCGATACGCCCGGCTTTGGTAATTTGCTGGCCGAAAATATCGACGCGAGCGAGCTTTATAAGTATTTCCGTGAATTTAAGAATTTTGAGCACGGCTGCAAATTTGTTCCGTGCACGCATACGCATGAACCGGTCTGCGGCGTAAAAAATGCGGTAGAAGAAGGTAAAATTGCCGCAAGCCGTTATGAATCTTATCTTGCAATTTTAGACGAAATAAAATTACTGAAAGAAAAGAGTGGTAAAAGATGATTAAAATAGCACCATCTATCTTATCTGCTGATTTCGCCTTTTTGGCGGACGAAATTAAAAAAATCGAAAAAGCCGGTGCGGATTGGGTTCATATCGACGTTATGGACGGCAACTTTGTGCCTAACCTTACTTTTGGCGCTCCCGTTGTAACCAAAATACGTAAAGTAACGGATATGTTTTTTGACTGCCACTTAATGGTAGAACACCCTGAAACATATATTGATGATTTTGCCAAAGCAGGTGCGGATATGATTGTTGTTCATGCAGAAGCAACCAGGCATTTGCACCGCTGCCTGCAATATATTAAAAGCAAGGGCGTAAAGGCCGGTGTGGCACTTAACCCTGCAACGCCGCTCTGCATGGTGCAGGAAGTTTTGGGCGATGCCGATATGGTGCTTTTAATGACGGTAAACCCCGGCTTTGGCGGGCAGAAATTTATAGAAAGCGTTGTGCCTAAAATTGCGGCGCTGCGTAAAATGGTTGACGAAAAAGGCCTGGCCTGCGATATACAGGTTGACGGCGGCATTAATGCCGAAACCAGCAAAATTGTACGCGAAGCCGGTGCCAATATTCTGGTTGCAGGCAGCTATGTGTACGGTGCGGAAGATACTGCCGCAGCAATTGCAAGCTTGAAAGCATAAAATGTTTTAAATTCAGATATATTCAGATTAGAGGAGGAATAAAGAATGCTCGAAGCAGGAATGAAAGCGCCTGATTTTACTTTGGAAGATAAAGACGGCAATTTGGTATCGCTGCACGACTTTGCAGGCAAAAAAGTAGTTGTATATTTTTACCCGAAAGATTCTACGCCGGGCTGTACACGCCAGGCCTGCGCTTTCCGCAATAATTACGGCGAATATAAAAATCTTGGTGTGGAAGTTATCGGCATCAGCAAAGACAGCGTAAAATTGCACAGCAATTTTGCAGCCAAACAGGAACTGCCTTTTATTTTGTTAAGCGACCCGGAGCGTAAAGCCATTGAGGCTTTCGGCGTATGGCAGGAAAAGAAAATGTACGGCAAAGTAAGCATGGGAGTTGTGCGCAGCACTTTTGTAATTGATGAAAACGGCGTTGTTGAAAAAGTTTATCCGAAAGCAAAGCCCGATACCAATGCCGAAGAAATTCTGGCATATTTAAAAGGCTGATTTGTTAATTTTAATGTTTAAAATGATACAAATAACTTGTCTTTAAGGACATATAGTGGTATAATATATTAAGAAAAATTATGACTTCTTTTGAGAGAGTGGGTATTTTACCCGCTCTTTCCTCTTATTAGGGTTAAGAAAAAGCGGAGGTGAATTATGCAGAGTGCAGAGATTGAAAAACTGGTAAGCGGCATGGCCGAAGAAATTTTGCAGGGAACAGATATTTCGCTGGTTGATGTTGAATATGTGCGTGAAAAAGATTGGTATCTGCGTATTTATATTGATAAACCGGGCGGCATCGAGATTGATGACTGCCAGATGGTAAGTGAAAAGCTGACAGAAATTTTGGACGCGCGTGACCCTATCAGGGATAAATATTATCTGGAAGTTTCTTCACCGGGTATTGACCGTCCGCTTAAAAAAGACAAGGATTTTGAAAGCTTCTACGGCAAAAAAGTGGATATTAAATTTTTTGCGCCTTGGGAAAAGAACAAGGAAATAGTTGCAGTTCTGACAGCGCATGATGAAAATACCATCAGCGCCAAACCTGTTCTTAAAGGACGCGAAAGCAAGAATCCGGTTGTATTTGAAAGAAAAACGATTGCCATGATCAGGCCGCACATAGATTTTTAAGGTTTAGGGGGAGTAAGAAAAGTGAACGCAGATTTTATTATGGCCGTGCAGGAATTAGGCAAGGAAAAAGGCATTGAGCCTTCTATTTTGTTTGAAGCTGTTGAAGAAGCATTGGTAACGGCTTATAAAAAGAATTTTGGCAGCAATCAAAATGTACGTGTTGATTTAAACAGAACCAGCGGCGAGCTGCATGTATATGCACAAAAGCATGTTGTTGAAACCGCTGAAGACAATGCTAATGAAATTACTCTGGAAGATGCACGTAAAATTGACCCGCGCTATGAACTTGATGACATTGTGGAAATCGAAGTAACGCCGAAAAACTTTGGCCGCATTGCCGCACAGAACGCAAAACAGGTTGTTGTTCAGCGTATCCGCGAAGCAGAGCGCGGCATGGTGTTTGAAAAATATTATAACCGCGAAAACGACATTGTTACCGGCGTTATTCAGCGCATGGAAAACAGAAATGTTTACATTGATTTGGGCAAAGCAGAGGCTGTTTTAACGGTTGGCGAGCAGATTCCCGGTGAAATTTACGAATACCATGACAGAATGAAAACCTATATTTTAGAGGTACGCAAAACAAGCAAAGGCCCGCAGATTATGGTTTCCAGAACTCATCCCGGCCTTTTGAAACGTTTGTTTGAACTGGAAGTGCCGGAAATTCATGACGGTTTGGTGGAAATTAAATCTGTTGCACGTGAACCGGGCATGCGCTCTAAAATTGCAGTTTACACCAAAGACGAAAACATCGACCCGGTAGGCGCCTGCGTAGGACAGAAAGGCATGCGCGTACAGGCTATCGTAAACGAGCTGCGCGGCGAAAAGATTGATATTGTAAAATACAGCGATGACCCCGCTCAGTATGTTGCCAACGCATTATCTCCTGCCAAGGTTGTAAGCACCGAGATTTTGGAAAGTGAAAAAATCTGCCGTGTGGTTGTGCCCGATTACCAGCTTTCTCTTGCCATTGGCAAAGAAGGGCAGAATGCACGCTTGGCAGCAAAACTTACCGGCTGGAAAATTGATATAAAGAGCGAAACCCAGAGCAAGGAAGAGCCTTTTGAAAGCGCCGGGGGTGAAGCTGATGAAGCAGCAGAAGATTAAAAAAGTGCCGCAGCGCAAATGTATCGGCTGTGGTGAAATGAAGGACAAAAAATCACTGCTGCGCATTGTACGTTCTCCGGAAGGTGAAATATCGCTTGATTTAACAGGCAAGAAATCCGGGCGCGGAGCTTATGTCTGCCGCAGCCGGGAATGCATAAAAAAAGCCGTTAAGGAAAAACGCCTGGAACGTGCTTTGGAAAAACCCGTAACGGAAGAAGTTTATGCAAAACTGCTGGAGGATTTGCCCGATGGACAATAGACAGGTAGCTTTTGCATTGGGGCTGGCGCAAAAGGCAGGTAAAGTTGCAGCGGGTGATTTTGCGGTACGCAGCGCTTTAAACGGCGGCAAGGCAAAATTGATGCTGATTGCTTCTGATGCGGCGGAAACATCCCGCAGGGAACTGGAATACCTTGCAAAGTCAGCCGGTGTTAATATTATTACAGGTCCTTCGCGTGCGGAAATAGGTTCGGCTATAGGTAAATCCCCGCGTACGGCCGTTGTAATTACGGATAATAATTTTGCAGTAATGATACAGAAAAAGTGCCACGATTAAGTTTGGAGGTGGATGAATGGGTAAGCATAGAATATATGAAATAGCTAAAGAATTGGGAAAAAGCAACCAGGAAGTAATTGATGTACTGGCAAAAAATAACATTCAGGTTAAAAGTTTAAGTACGGTGGATGACGCTGCCAAAGAAATGGTAGTGCGCGCATTTGCCAAAAAGCCGGTTCAGCCGGAGAAAAAGCCTGCGCCTCTGCAGCAAAAAGCACAGAACAATGCTCCGAAGGCAGTGCCGGCAAAAAATGACGCTAATAAAGCCAGTGCCCAGAAACAGGTTAAAGTACAGGTGCAAAATCAGCCTAAACCGGTTGAAAAAAATAAACCCCAGCAGGATAACAGGCCGAAAAATGCCGGTAATAAACCTGCTCCTGCGCATAACGAACAGCGCAATCAAAATCAGGTTAAAAACAATAATAACCAGAATAACCAAAACCATAAGAAGAACAATCAGCCGATGCAGCAGCATGGCAAGGGTAATTTGCAGCAGGGCCAGCAGGGCAAGAACAATAAGCAGAACCGTCCTCAGCGCCCGCAGGGAGGTATTTTTATCGGACCGAAAGGACAGCAGTCCGGGCAGGGTTCCCAGCAGAACCGCAGTGCCGCAGGACAGCAGCAAAGCCGTTTTGAAAACCAGAACCGCGGCAGCCAGCAGGGCGGCAAACAGCAGTTTAACAAAAAACGTAATGAAAAACCGCAGATTAAAGGCCAGTATGCAAGCCGCGACAGCCGCAACATGCACAGCCGCGACCATATGATGAAAAAACGCCCCGGCAGCAGCAAACCGCAGCAGCCGGCAGTACAGGCACCGGTTGTAAGGCCGTCACGCGTTGAAGTTGGCGAAAGCATTAACGTTAAAGACTTTGCAAATCTCATTAAACGCGAAGTTAATGAAGTTATCAAAGCCTTGTTTATGCTTGGCGTAATGGTTACTATTAATCAGGATATTGATTTTGAAACAGCAGAGCTTGTTGGCACGGAATTTGATGTAGAAGTAGTTCCGCTGCCGCCGGAAGAAGACCCGACCGAAATTCCGGAAGTTGAAGATGACCCGGCAAAACGTGTGCCGCGCCCGCCTGTAATTACGGTTATGGGCCATGTTGACCACGGTAAAACCTCATTGCTTGACGCTATCCGAAAATCCAATGTAACAAGCCGCGAAGCCGGCGGTATTACCCAGCACATTGGTGCTTATCAGGTTAACTATCAGGGCAAAAAGATTGTATTCCTTGATACCCCTGGCCATGAAGCATTTACGGCAATGCGTGCCCGCGGCGCGCAGGTAACCGACGTTGCGATTTTGGTTGTAGCTGCCGACGACGGTGTTATGCCGCAGACTATCGAAGCTATTAACCATGCCAAAGCAGCCAAGGTTCCTATTATTGTAGCCATTAATAAAATGGACCGCCCGGGAGCTAATCCCGACCATGTTAAACAGCAGCTTGCAGAACATGAACTCATTCCGGAAGACTGGGGCGGCGATACCATTATGGTTCCGGTTTCCGCACATCAGAAAACCGGTATTCCGGAACTTCTGGAAATGATTCTTCTCGTTGCGGAAATGCAGGAATTAAAAGCAAACCCGAACCTTCCTGCACACGGTACCATTATCGAAGCGCAGCTTGATAAAGGACGCGGCCCTGTGGCAACCGTTTTGGTTCAGCGCGGTACTTTAAGCATCGGAGATACGATTATTGCAGGCACAGCTTACGGCAAAGTACGTGCTATGATTAACGACCGTGGTGAAAAAGTTAAAAAAGCGCTGCCTTCAACACCGGTTGAAGTGCTTGGCCTGAACGAAGTGCCGATGGCTGGCGATATTTTGGACAGCACTGACGAAAAAACAGCCAGAAGCGTTGCTGAAAAACGCCTTGCAAAACGCCGCAGCGAAGAAATGCAGCAAAACGCCAAAGTTTCCCTGGATGATATTTTCCAGCGTATTCAGGAAGGCGAGCTGAAGGAACTGAATATTGTTGTTAAAGCTGACGTTCAGGGTACAATTGAAGCACTTAAATCGTCGCTTTCCAATATTAAAAATGACGAAGTAAAAGTAGTAGTAGTTCATTCCGGCGTTGGTTCCATTACCGAATCCGACGTAATGCTGGCATCTGCTGCCAATGCGCTTATCATTGGCTTTAATGTCCGCCCGGATGCGAATGCCCGCAAGGCTGCCGAAACCGAAAAGGTTGACGTACGCACTTACAGGGTAATTTATGATGCGATTAACGACGTTGAAGCGGCTATTAAAGGCATGCTCGCGCCGAAATTTAAAGAAGTTATTCAGGGACGCGTGGAGGTACGCCAGCTGATTACAATTTCCAAACTGCTTATTGCAGGCTGCTATGTACTGGAAGGCAAAGTTACCAATTCTTCCAAAGTACGCGTAGTACGCGACGGTATTGTAGTTCATGAAGGCGAAATTGACTCCCTGCGCAGATTTAAAGATGACGTTAAAGAAGTTGTGGCAGGCTTTGAATGTGGCATAACACTTGATAAATTCCGCGATATTAAAGAAGGGGATATTTTTGAAGTTTATTCCATGGAAGAAGTTGCCGTTGACTAATAGGTACTTGTTATGGCAAGATTAAGAGTTGAAAAATTACAGGAAGCAATTAAGCAGGAACTCAGCAAAATTTTGCTGCAGGATATTAAAGACCCGCGCATTAAATTTGTTACCGTAACCGGCGTTGAACTGACCGACGATATAAGCCAGGCCAAAGTTTATGTAAGCCTGTACGGAACGGAAAAAGACCAGGAAGAAGCATGGCAGGGGCTTAATAAAGCCGTGGGCTATATGCGTACGGAAATTGCCAAAAGAATCAGGCTGCGTTTTGCACCGGCACTGATTTTTGCCAAGGATACTTCCATGGAATACAGCGCGCATATTGAAGAACTGCTGAGAAAAATTAAACAAGAGGAAACCCCGCATGAGTAAAAATTGTACGCTTGAAGAAATTGCCGGGCTGCTTTTAAAAAACGGAAGTTTTGTATTGTGCCCGCATGTGAGCCCTGACGGTGATGCTTTGGGGTCAACGCTGGCGCTGAAAATGGCACTGGAAAAAGCCGGCAAGCAAGTTACAGTTATGGTAGATGATGATGTGCCCAAGGCATTTGGCTTTTTGCCGCAGCTTGACAGTTTTGTAAAACCTGATGTAAATAATCCTGTTGTTACAGACCTTTTGGTTGTGCTTGACGCAAGTTCGCTTGACAGAATCGGCAAGGTTGCACAGGCTGTTAAGTATAATGCCATGGTTAATATTGACCACCATATTTCCAACACGCAGTATGCTGATTATTTATACCTTAATACGGAAGCCGCAGCTACCGGCGAAATTTTGTGCACACTGGTGGAAAAGCTGGATGTTACACCGGACAAAGATTTGGCAACCTGCCTTTATACGGCTATTTATACGGACTGCGGTTCTTTCCGCTTTGCCAATACAACACCGGCAACCATGCGCGCGGCAGCAAAACTGCTGGAATATGGCGCACGCCCGAACGAAATTTCGGACGCGCTCGGAACGCATACCAGAGCCAACATAGAAATGCTTGGCAAGGTACTGCAAACCTTAAGCTTTTATAATGACGGTGCGGTAAGCACTATTGAAATTAACAGCGATTTATACGATAAAGAAGTTAACACCGACAATTTTATTTCGTTTGCACGTTATATTGAAGGTGTTGATGTAGCAGTATTGTTTAAAGCTGTGGAACCGTCTGTTACGCGTGTAAGCATGCGTTCACAAAAAACTGACGTGGCTGAAATAGCGCTTTCCTTTGGCGGCGGCGGCCATATCAGGGCTGCCGGATGCACGGTGGAACTGCCTTTGGCAGAAGCCAGGCAAAAAGTGCTTGAAGCTATCGGTAAAGCCTTATGACGGACGGAATTATTAATGTATTAAAGCCCTGCGGCATGACAAGCCATGATGTTATCAGCTTTTTGCGCAGGGTGCTGAACACTAAAAAAATCGGGCATTCCGGCACGCTTGACCCTGATGCTGCCGGGGTGCTGCCTGTTTTTGCAGGTTCGGCAACACGCCTTTTGGAATATGCTGCGGAGGACCGCAAAAGTTACCGCGCCGAAATTACCTTCGGTGTAAAAACCGATACCGGAGATGACAGCGGAACGGTTACGGAACGCAGCAGCCTGCCTGCATGCAGCAAAGAAGATTTTTCGGCGCTGCTGGCAGAATTTACCGGCAGGCAAAAACAGCTGCCGCCAATGTATTCGGCCTTAAAACTTAACGGGCAGCCTCTTTACAAGCTGGCACGCAAGGGCATAAGCGTTGAAAGGCAGGAGCGAGAAATTGTTATTTACCGTTTGCAGCTGCTTTCTTTTTCGCCGCAAAAAGCGTTGCTTGATGTTGAATGTTCCAAAGGGACATACATCAGAACGCTTTTGGAAGATATATGCGCAAAACTTGGCGTTTGCGGCACAATGAGTTTTTTGCTGCGTACTTCGGCAGGCGGATTTAAAATAGAAAATACCGTTACTTTGCAGGAACTGGAAAACGGCGGTGAAAAATATTTGCTGCCTGAAGAAACAGCGGTTATGCATTTACCGGAGCTTGTTTTAACGGACAGGCAGGCCTGGCGCATTACGCAGGGCGTAGCAACCAGCATGGCAGAAGCTGCTGACGGCCTTTACAGGCTGAAAGGGCGCAGCGGAGAGTTTTTCGGTATCGGCAAAGCCTCCGGCGGAATAGTGAAAGGCGTAAAAATACTGCATCACGCAGAAAAACCACAGGAACTTATTTGAGGTTGTTCATGGAAATAATTACATCTCTGGATGCTGAATTAAAAAATAAATATCCTGCAACGGTTATTGCACTCGGCACGTTCGATGGCCTGCATCTTGGTCATACTGATGTAATAAATACGGCCAGAGATTACGCAGAACGCAGCGGGCTTAAGCTGGCAGTTTTTACTTTCAGCAACCATCCGTTGGCATTAATCCGTCCCGATTTGGTTCCGGTAAGAATTATTTCTGCGGAAGAAAAAATAAAACTTCTTGAAAGTTTTGGCGTGGATTATTTAATTAATATACCGTTTACGGAAGGTTTTGCCGCCTTGTCGCCGGATGAATTCTTGGATAGGCTGGCCTGTTTTAATTACCGCTGTTTGGTTGTTGGTGAGAATTTTACTTACGGATTTTTGGGCAGTGGCAAAACGGAAACGCTGGAACGCAGCGGCAGAAAAAACGGCTTTGATGTTATTGTAAGGCCGCTTGTAAAAATAAACGGAAACGTTGTCAGCAGTACCGGCATCCGCAATCTTATACAGGCAGGGCATATAGAATATGCCAACCGTATGCTGGGGCGTGCTTATGCCATTACCGGCACAATTGTGCATGGCGAGCAGCGCGGACGCAGACTCGGTTTCCCGACTGCCAATATTGAACTTCTGCACGGCGAAATGGCTGTGCCTGCGCCGGGCGTATATGCGGTAACGGCTTCTATCGAAGGAAGCATTTACGAAGGCATGGGCAATATAGGCAACAACCCGACTTTTAACGACGTTGAACACGCAAGGCTGGAAGTTAATTTATTTAACTGCAGCGGAGATTTATACGGAAAAACAATGTCGGTGCAGTTTCATAAATATATCCGTGCCGAAAAGAAGTTCAGCGGAGTGGAAGAACTTTGCCGGCAGATTGAAGAAGACAAAAAAGCAATAAAAACTTACTTTTTAAATAAAAAACAGTTGCCTGATACATAAAACTGTGATATACTTTTTAAGTATTATTTTGAACCATTGCTTGGAGATACGCTGCTCCGGCGGTTTCTATGCACTGGCGATTACAGAAAAATGGAGGAATTACAATGTTAACACCTGAAAGAAAACAAGAAATTATTCTTGCAAATGCAAGACACGAAGGCGATACCGGTTCTCCGGAAGTACAAATCGCAGTATTGACCGAACGCATTAAATATCTTACCGAACATCTGAAAGAACACAAAAAAGACCATCATTCCCGCCGTGGCCTGCTCAAAATGGTAGGTCAGCGCCGTGGTTTATTAAATTATCTTATGGCTAAGGATATCGAGCGTTATCGTGCAATCCTTGCAAAGCTCGGCCTGCGTAAATAATTGGCAAATAAAGGCCTGCTTCATTGCGAAGCAGGCTTTTTTACCAGATACAGAAGATTTTATTGTAACGCAAGTTTTGTTATGATAAAATAAAAGGGTAATTTAGTTATAGGAGGAAGCCAAGTTGATTACAGCGTTAAGTGTATTGGACGTTATTGTCAGCATAGCATTAATTGGCTCTGTGCTTATGCAGTCCGGCAAGGGTTCCGGCCTGTCTGACGCTTTTGGCGGCGGTGGCGGTTATTTTGGCAAAGGCAATGATATGGATACAATGATGGCTAAAGCTACCATTGTTTTGGGCATTTTGTTTGCCGTTATTACACTTGTAATTGCCAAATTAAGCATGTAATTTTATTTTTATAAAATAATAAGCAAAGCTTTTGTAAAATCCTGCATCCTTTCAGATGTAGGATTTTTTTGTATATGCTATAATAGATATGTATATATCAGGAGGTTTAAACGTGGCTAAACTTGGCGCAAAACCGTTCTTTTTTAAGGGTGGCAGCGAAGGCGTGCTTTTAATACATGGTTATACCGGCGCACCGGGAGAAATGCGCCTGCTGGGCGAGTTTTTGCACAGCAGGGGTTATACTGTGCTTGGCGTTTTGCTGCCTGGGCACTGTGAACCGGCATCTGTTCTGGCAAAAAAGACTTTTGCCGACTGGTATGACGAAGTTAAGCGCGGGTTTATGCGTTTAAAAACCATTTGCAGCAAAGTTTATATTGCCGGGCTATCCATGGGCGGGCTGTTAACTTTAAAAGCCGCGGCAGAACTTGCCCCTGATAAAATTGTGGTTATGGCAGCGCCCATATATGTTTTTGACAAAAGACAGATTTTGCTTCCGTTTTTGCATTTCTTAATCCGTTATGTAAAAAAACATCAGCGCGAATTTGATGTTCCGGAAGAATATTGCGTACACAGCGAGGTAATGCCGACAAAGCCGCTTTTAAGCATGTTTAAGTTTATTAAAAAATGTAAAACCGGCTTTTTAAAGAACATTACCGTTCCGTGCCTTGTTATGCAGAGTAAAATAGAACATACCGTGCGCTGGCAGAGCGCGCAGTTTATTTATGATAATATTGCATCAGAAAAGAAGAAATTAATATGGTTTGAGCATTGCGGCCATATTTTAACTTTAGATAAAGAAAGGGAAGCAGTATTTAACGAAGTACTTGCTTTTTTAAAGGAAAAATAAATGTTTGAAGACAAAGAATATCCGATGTGTTTTGCCTGCGGCAAAAAGAATCCAATCGGTTTGAAAATGACTTTTAAAATGGATGAAAAAGAATGTGTGTCTTATTTTACCCCGAAGGAAGAACATCAAAGCTATAACGGCCTGATGCACGGGGGATTAATAAGCGTTTTGCTTGATGAAATTATGGGGCACTATTTGTTTTGTATGGAAGGCAAACCTGCTTACACGGCAAAAATGGAGCTGCGTTACCGCCAGCCTTTAAAAATAGGTGAGGAGGTTAAGTGCGTGGGAACGCGCGTTAAGCAGAAAGGCCGTTTGGTTGAAATGCATGGCGAAATTATAACAAAAAAAGGTGTTGTGGCGGCAGAAGCTACTGCCAAGATGATGCTGGAGGATTAAAATGAAAAAAGGAAAAGAACAGATTTTGGAGTTTATGAGGCGCAGCAGTTATGCGCCGCTGACTGCCGAAGATTTAATTGAAGAAATACCCATAACAGGCAATTTAAACAATTTTTGGCAGGATTTAAAAGAATTGCAGGAAAACGGCGAAATTATAAAGACCCGTTTTGGCACATTCGGCTTACCGGAGCGCATGGGGCTTGTAGTTGGGCGCTTTCAGCTTACAAGCAAGGGCTTTGGCTTTGTTATTCCCGATAATAAAGGCGAGCGGCCTGATGTTTTTATTCCGCCGCGCCTGCTTAACGGCGCCATGAATAACGACCGCGTTATGGCGCGCGTAGAAAAGGGCGGAGGCAACAAAAATAAGCCCGAAGGCGAAATTATCCGCATTATTACACATGCAAACAATAAAATTGTCGGTACTTTTAAAGCCAGCCGCGATTACGGCTTTGTAGTGCCGGATGATAAACGCATAGGGCAGGATGTATATGTTTTAAAACGCAATTTTGGCGAAGCCAAAAACAACCAGAAAGTAGTTGTGGAAATTACGGAGTGGGCTCCGGACAGCCGCCGCAATATCGAAGGCAAAATTGTGGAAGTGCTTGGCAATACAGGCGATGTCGGCATGGAGCTTTTGTCGCTGATAAAGCAGTATGATTTGCCGCTGGAATTTCCGGAACAGGTTATTGCAGCCTCCAAACGCGTGCCGAAAACCATTAAAGCAGCAGAACTGGACGGCAGGCACGATTTGCGTGACAGATTAATTGTTACCATTGACGGCGACGATGCCAAAGACCTTGACGATGCCGTATATGTAGAGCCGCAGGAAAACGGCGATTTTACGCTGGGCGTTTATATTGCGGATGTAAGCTATTACGTACACGAAAATACTATTTTGGACCGCGAAGCGCAGGAGCGAGGTACCAGTGTTTACCTTGTAGACAGAGTGCTGCCGATGCTGCCGGAACGCCTTTCCAACGGTATTTGCAGCCTTAACGCAGGAGAAGACAGGCTGGTAATGTGCTGCGAAATGCTGATAGATAAAAAAGGCCGCATTAAAAGCTACGATATTTTCCCCGGTGTTATTAACGTGCGTTACCGTTTAAGCTACCGCATTGTGCGTGAAATTTTGGTCAATAAAAATGCTGAACTGACGGAAAAATATAAAGACGCGCTGCCGATGCTGGAAGAAATGGAGAAACTGTGCGTTGTTCTGCATAAAAAACGCGTAACGCGCGGCGCAATTGATTTTGACCTGCCGGAACAGAAAGTAATTCTGGATGAACAGGGCAGGCCTTTGGAAATAGTACAGCGCGAGCATGGGCTTGCCGAATCAATCATTGAGGAGTTTATGCTGGCGGCTAACGAAACGGTTGCGCGCCATATGGCCATGCAAAAATGGCCTTTTGTTTACCGTGTGCATGATAAGCCCAACGAAGAAAAAATGCGCGATTTATCGCTGTTACTAAGCCGTTTTAATGTAAAAATGCCGGTAGCGGCAGACATTAAGCCGCTGGCGCTTCAAAAAGCGTTAATTGCCATGGAAGGACGCCCGGAAGAACGCATGGTTTCCACGGTTGCACTGCGCTCTTTAAAACAGGCCGTTTACCAAACGGATAATATCGGGCATTTTGGCCTTGCGGCAGAGTATTACACGCATTTTACATCGCCGATACGCCGCTATCCGGATTTGATTGTACACCGCTTGCTGCATAAATGGCTGGCTGACCCGTACATGAAAGAAAAAACAAAGGACGAATATATTAACAAGCTTGACCATATTGCCGAACATTCATCGATTCGTGAGCGTACTGCTGCCGAAGCTGAACGTGCAACCGTCGATTTGAAAAAGGCAGAATACATGGAAGGCCATATCGGCGAAGAATATGACGGTATAATATCCGGCGTTACTGCCTTTGGCATGTTTGTTGAGCTGGAAAACGGTGTGGAGGGTCTTGTGCATATCTCCAGCCTGCTGGATGATTATTACGAATTTATTGAAGAAAATTATGCATTGATGGGTACGCATACGCGCAAATGCTACCGCTTGGGCGACCCGGTGCGCATTGAGGTTTTTCAGGTTAATATTGCTGAACGCAATATAGATTTTATACTTGCCGGCGAAGATGAAAGCGTGCGCGAACGCATTAAAATGCAGCTTGCCGAACAGCGTAAATCCGTAAGTTACCGCAGCGATGTGCCTGATAAAAAGGGCAAGAAGAAAAAGGGCGGCAAGGATAAATTTGCCAAACGCGGCAAGGGCGGCATTGGCGGCAATAAATATTTAAAAGACAGTAAGAACAAGCACGGTAAAAGAAAGAAAAAACAGAGGAATAAATAGTGGAAAAGAAAATAAAAATTGTTGCAGAAAACAGAAAAGCTCGCCATGATTTTACTATTCACGAAACTTATGAGGCAGGCATTGCCTTGACGGGTACGGAAGTAAAATCGCTGCGCGCGGGTAAAGCCAACATGAAGGACAGCTATGCCCAGATAACCAAAAACGCGGAAGTAATTGTCTGCAATTTGCATATCAGCCCCTATGACCAGGGCAACCGGTTTAACCACGAGCCGCTGCGCGACCGCAAACTTTTGCTGCATAAGGCAGAAATCCGCCGCCTTGTCGGCAAAGTAAAAGAAAAAGGCTATACGCTGGTGCCTTTAAAAATGTATTTTTCGCATGGGCTGATTAAAATAGAAATTGCCCTTGCCACCGGTAAAAAACTGTATGACAAGCGCCAGGATATGGCAAAGCGCGACGCCAAACGCGAAGTGGAACGCGCCTTGAAGGAGCGGAACAGGTAGCAGTAAAATTTAAATAAAGGAGCTGGTCTACTATGAAAAAATTTTTAATGTTAGTATTTGCTGCTGTGCTTGCAGTATCTGCCGTATGCTTTGCTGAAGCGCCCAAGGCAGCTGAAGGCACTCAAGCAGTGCAAACGCAAGCTGCCGCAGCTTATAAAACGCTTACGCCGCAGCAGGCAAAGCAGCGCATGGAACAGAATGATAAAATTGTTGTTCTGGATGTGCGCACGCAGGAAGAATTTGCAGCAGGGCATATTCCGGGGGCAGTTTTGCTGCCGGTTGATTTAATTGAAGCGAAATCCGAAGAAGTTGCCAAGGTTCTTCCGGATAAAGATGCCGAAATTTTGGTTTACTGCCGCAGCGGTAAACGTGCACACCGTGCATCGCAGGCATTGGCAGACATGGGCTATACAAATATTGAACATATCGGCGGCATTATGGACTGGCCGTATGAAATAGTAAAATAAATAATGCAAATAAAAAAGTGCCTATACTAATTAAAAGTGTAGGCACTTTACTTATAATATTACAACATCATTCAAATGTAGTGTTTTACATAAAATAGTTCTTGGTATTCTGCATTTGATTAATGTATATCCGTAAGAGTGGTGGAGATGAGGGGAGTCGAACCCCTGTCCGAAAATATTGCAATATGACTTTCTCCGAGCGCAGGCGTCATTTTATTATTCGCTTCCGTGCCGCCTGACGGCGGGCTGCCCGGTTGCTATCCCAAAAGGTTTCCCTTAAAGGCTCAGGGAAAAGCCCTTAAAGTATCCTGCTGTTGGCGTCCAGAGCATTTCCGCAGGAAAGAAACGCAAGGACGTAGCATTAAGCTGCTAAAGCGTAATCGTTTTTAGCGTTTATTTTTAAACGTCCGCCGTTTAACGTGCTGACGGAAACACGGCTCGCTTATCATACCACACCTATCCCCGTCGAAACCATTACATCCCCGTGATAAGTGTAATTTATTAAAATATTATAGCATATCTGTTACAAAATGTACAACTAAAATTATAAAATAATCTTTCGTTAAAACAATTTACCCTTTGCCTTTCATTTTTATATGCAGAAGTGTATAATATAATTATATAACTACTATTAAAAAAGGAGAATGAACAATGAAGGAATACACTCTCCCGTATGGCAGCGGCTGCCAGAAGGTAATGCTGCCGGAAGAACATATATTGTACGATATTCATGGTAATAAGGCGTCCGTTGCCGGTGATATTAAAGAGGCTACGCTTAATGCGCTGCGCAGCCCGGTTGAAAGCGCTCCGCTGAAGGACGTTGTGCAAAAAGGCGATAAGGTGGCCGTTATTGTAAGCGATATTACTCGCCTTGTGCGTACTGCCGATTTTGTGCCTGTTGTTATTGATGAAATTAATGCAGGCGGCGTGCCTGATGAAGATATCACCATTGTTGTTGCAACAGGCACGCACCGTGCCCATACGCCTGAAGAAGATGTTCTGGTTTGCGGGCAGGATATTGTGAACCGCATTAAAATTCATCAGCATGACTGCCGCAATAACGCAGAACTGATTGACCTTGGCGTTACCAGCCGCGGCACACCAATTTTAATTGATAAAACAGTGGCAGAAGCCGATAAAATTATTATTACCGGCGCCTTGTCGCTGCACCCGATGGCAGGCTTTGGCGGAGGACGCAAAGCTGTTATGCCGGGCGTAAGCGGCCACGCTACCATTATGCACAACCATGCTATGGCACTGGCAGATGAAGTTGGTGCAGGCTGCAATCCGCTGTGCGAAACCGGCGTTTTGGAAAATAACCCTCTGCACGAGGATATGACGGAAGTATGCGCAAAAATTAACCCTGCGTTTTTGGTAAACATGGTGTTCAGCCCCGAAGGCGACCTGCATGAAGTTGTTGCCGGGCACTGGTATAAAGCATGGGAAAAAGGCTGCCATGACCTTTTGGCAATGGCTGGCGTGCATATTAAAGAGCAGGCAGATGTCGTTATCGCTTCGGCAGGCGGCAGCCCGAAAGATATAAACCTGTACCAGAGCTGCAAAGCCCATATGAACGCTGTTTTTGCGGTAAAACCCGGCGGCTATTTAATTTTAACGCTGGATTGCCCCGATATTAAAGAACCTGCCATTTTTACAGACTGGTTCTCCAAATCCGATATTCTCAGCTTTGAAAAAGAAGTACGCGCCGATTTTTCCATTCCGGCGTTTGTGGCGTTTAAAACAAGATGCATTGTAAATTCGCTGCATACTTATCTTGTAACAAGGCCGGAAAACTTTGAATTTGTACGTGCTACCGGGCAGATTCCCGTGGCTTCGCTTGAAGAAGCATGGAGTATGGTGCAGGCTGACCTTGCTGAAAAAAATAAAAAAGACTATACAATTACCGTTATGGGGCATGCCTCGGCAACGCTCCCTATTTTGGACAAGTGAGGAAGCATGAAGGAATATAAGCTGAAATACGGCAAAGGCGAGCAAAGCGTAATGCTTGATGAAAGCAAAGTTTTGCAGATTATCGACGCCGCACCGGGTGAAAAAATAACCGATTTAAAAAAGGCTGTGCTGGATGCCGTCCGCAATCCTGTCTGTTCTGCGCCGCTGCGCGAAGTGGTAAAACAGGGCGATAAGGTAGTAATTCTGGTAAGCGACATAACGCGCGCGTGGACGAGAACAAGCGAATATCTGCCCATTGTGGTGGAAGAACTTAACAACAGCGGCATACCGGATGCGGATATTTCCGTTATTGTTGCGGCAGGAACGCACAGGGCCAATACAGACGAAGAAAAGAAAATTATTGTTGGCGAAGATTTGTACAACCGCTTGAAAATTTATGACCATGATGCTTACGACATGGAGAAAAACGTGTATCTTGGCACAACAAGGCGCGGTACGCCGGTGTACCTTGACAAGCGCGCCGTTGAAGCAGACAAGGTAATTTTAACAGGCGGTATTACACCGCATTTGTTTGCCGGTTTCGGCGGCGGGCGCAAAAGCGTGCTGCCTGGCATTGCAGCTGCCGAAACAATTAACCATAACCATGTTATGGCGTTAAGCGATACAATTGGCGGCGGCATAAACCCGGATACCTGTCTTGCTAAAACATGGGATAACCGCGTAAGCGATGATATGTGCGATGCGACGGCACTTTTGAATCCCTGTTTTCTGGTAAATGCCATTATGGATGCTGACGGCGATTTTTACGCTGTTGCTGCCGGCCATTGGCATGAAGCATGGCTGGAAGGCACACGCATTGTAACTAAACAGCAGGGCGTAAAAGCCAAAGCCAAGGCTGATATTGCAATCAGCAGCGGCGGCGGTTTTCCGCGTGACATGAACCTTTATCAGGGAATGAAGGCTTATGTGCCTGCGGCTATGGCGTTAAAAGAAGGCGGCGTTATTATTGCGGTGCTGGAATGTGAGGATATTGCCGAGCCGCCGGTATTTTTCAACTGCTTCCATTATGACGATTTGAAACAGATGGAGCAGGATGTGCGTGACGGTTTCAGCATTCCGTTTTATGTAGCCTTTTATACCTGCTGCCTTGCTGAACGTTTTACCATAATTTTAGTAACCAGGCCGGAAAACTTTGAAAAAGCACGCAAAACGCGCGCCTTACCGGTAGCAACCTTGCAGGAAGCAATGGCAATGGCTGAAAAAATTGTCGGCAGGGAAGATTATACCGTTAATATTATTCCGCACGGCATGGCAACCATTCCGTTTTTTGATTAATGTTTGCAATTTTTTAATATAAATGCTTTTTAGGGGAAAGGAAGATGATTATGGCATTAAAAAATTTTAAATTTGGTTTTGGTGACGGTTTTCAGGAAGTTGCACTGCCGGAAGAACACATTTTGCAGGTAATTGAAGGCAACCAAAGCGAAAAAATTACTGATGTAAAAGCGGCAGTTTTAAAAGCAATGCGCGAGCCAGTTAACAGCAAGCCTTTGCAGCAGTGCGTTAACAAGGGCGAAAAAGTAGCAATTGTTGTAAGTGATATTACCCGCCTTGTGCATACCGACCAAATTCTCATTCATATTGTTAATGAACTGAATCTTGCTGGCATTCCTGATGAAGATATCAGCATCGTGGTTGCGCAGGGCACGCACCGTCCGCAAACACATGAAGAAGACGTAATTGTCTGTGGGCAGGAAGTAGTAGACCGCATTAAAATTTATCAGCACAGCAGCAAAGAATCTGTCTGCGTGCATGTAGGCGATACTCCGCGCGGCGTGCCGGTATGGATTGACAAGCATGTAACCGACGCCGATAAAGTAATTTTAACCGGCGGTATTACCGTACATCTGCTTGCAGGTTACGGCGGCGGCCGCAAAAGCATTCTTCCGGGCGTTGCCAGTGAAGAAACCATTCAAAAACACCACTCTCTGGCACTTGCCGATGAATTTGGCGGCGGCGTATATCCTGGTGTTTGCACTGCAAATATCGAAGGCAACCGTTTCCATGAAGAACTTTGCGCTGCCTGCGAATTTATCAACCCGTGCTTTTTGGTAAACAACGTGCTTGACAATGACGGCGATTTTGCCAAAATTGTTGGCGGCCACTGGTATGATGCATGGCTGGAAGGCACCAAAGAAGTATTAAAAATTCAGGGCGTTAATGCCAAAGGAAAAGCAGATGTGGTAATTGCTTCTCCGGGCGGTTTCCCGAAAGACATTAATTTGTATCAGGGAAGCAAAACTTATGATACTTCCGCACTTGCACTTAAAAAAGGCGGTATTTTAATTGCTGCGCTTGAAGCACGTGAAATTAATGACCCGCCCGCATATATGGAAAGCTTCCGCTTTGATAATTTAACGGATATGGAAAAAGCCTTGCGTGAAGAATTTTCCATTCCTTTCTATGTAGCTTTTGTACTGGCAAGCCTGTGCCACGAAAATACTGTTTACCTTGTAACCAAACCCGAAAACTTTGAAGCTGCAAGAAAAACAGGGCAGATTCCGGTTGCAACAATTGAAGAAGCATGGCAGCTGGCACAGGAAAAATTAAAAGCCGAAGGCAAAACCGATTACACCATTAATGTAATGCAGCATGCGGCCAACACCGTGCCCATGATTGAAGAATAAGACATATATCAGTTACAAAACCGTCGTACAAATATGTATGGCGGTTTTTGTTTTATAATTTTCAAAATAAAAAATTCCTAATGCAAGCCTTAAAACTTACATTAGGAATTGACAGTTATTATAATCAGTTAAAACCGAGCATTAAACCAATATGGTAAACCGTAAAGGCTGCCAGCCAGGCAACGCATATTTCGTAAGCCATAATGGCAATAGTGGCAATGCCGGAATTCATTTCACGCTTTATTGCTGCAAGCGCTGCCACGCATGGTGGGTAGAGCAGGGCGAAGGTTAAAAAGCTAAGCGCCGTAAGCGGGGAGAAAAGGTTCTGCAATGCGCTGCCGGTAAGCTCATCGCCGCTGCCGGTAAGAACGGAAAGCGTGCTTATAACAACTTCTTTGGCAGTAATGCCGGTAATTAATGCCGTTGCCGCACGCCAGTCGCCAAAGCCAAGCGGAGCAAAAACAGGTGCTATAAAAGAGCCGATTTGGGCAAGCATGCTGTTGGCGGGGTTTTCTACCATGTAAAAGCGCGTGTCAAAACTTTGCAGCAGCCAGATAACAATGCTTGCAAGGAAGATAATGGTAAAGGCCCTGTGCAGGAAGTCTTTGGCTTTGCTCCACATGTGCAGGCCGATGCTTCTTGCGGTTGGCAGGCGGTAAGCAGGCAGTTCCATTACAAACGGAACAGGTTGGCCGTTAAATACAAAGGCTTTTAAAAGCAGGCCTGATAAAATAGCAATTAAAATGCCTGTCAGGTACAGGTACATCATTACCTGCGCACGGTTTTCGGCAAAGAAAGCTGCGATAAAAACGCCGTAAACCGGAAGTTTGGCGCTGCACGACATGAAAGGCGTTAAAATAATTGTTATTTTGCGGTCGCGTTCACTGGCAAGAGTGCGTGTTGCCATAATTGCCGGTACGCTGCAGCCGAAGCCGATAAGCATCGGCACAAAAGATGAACCGGAAAGCCCGATTTTACGCAGCAGCATATCCATTACAAAGGCAATGCGCGCCATATAACCTGTATCTTCCAAAAGAGAGAGGAAGAAGAACAGCGTTACGATAGTTGGCAAAAACGAAAGCACGCTGCCAACGCCGGTAAATACGCCATCGATAATAAGCGAGTGAATAGGCGCGCTGACATTGGCTGCTGTTAAACCAGCGTCCGCCGCGTCTGTTACGGCGGCAATGCCAAGCTCCAGTAAATTGCTTAATTCTGCGCCTATAACGTCAAAGGTAAGCCAGAATACCGTAAACATTGTTAAAAGGAAAATAGGTATAGCCAGGTATTTATTTGTTAAGTAGCGGTCCATTTTTACAGAACGCTTCTGGGCAACGCTTTCATCGGGCTTATGCACGGTCTGGCTGCACAGTTCTTCAATATAGGTGTAGCGCATATCCGCCAAAGCAGCTTCTTTATCCGTATCGGCTGCCGATTCAAGCTCTGTAACAAAGTGGCCTATAATATCCTGTTCGTTTTCCGTTAATTCCAGTTCCTTGGTTAACAGGTCATCGCCTTCAATGAGCTTAGTTGCCGAAAAACGCAGCGGCAAGCCTTTTTTGCGTACTTTGGGTTCAATTAAATGGGCGATGGAATGAATTGCCACATGCGCCGGGCCGGAACAAAAGTCAAGGCGCTCAGGCAGCTGATGGGTTTCAGCAGCGTTTTTGGCGCGGCGGATAAGTTCATCAACACCCGCACCTGAATTGGCCGTTATTGGAATTACCGGTATGGTGAGTTTTTTCTCAAGCGTTTTAATATCAATACTGCCGCCGCTTGCCTGCAATTCGTCCATCATATTAAGGGCAATTACCATTGGCGTATTAAGCTCTATAAGCTGCAATGATAAATACAGGCTGCGTTCAATATTGGTAGCATCAAGAACGTTTACAATAACATCCGGCTTGTTGCGCAAAAGCAAATCGCGCGTAACAATTTCCTCGGAGGTATAAGGCGAAAGAGAATAAATACCGGGAAGGTCAATAACGGTAACATCCTTATCCTTCAGCAAAATGCCTTCTTTTTTCTGCACCGTTACGCCGGGAAAGTTGCCAACGTGCTGGTTGCTGCCGGTAAGATAGTTAAAAAGCGTGCTTTTGCCGCAGTTCTGGTTTCCAACAAGTGCAAATGTAAGTTTCATGCTTCCTCCGGCTGCACGGTAATTTTTTTAGCGTCATCCAGCCTCAGGGTCAGCTCGTAGCCGCGCAGAAAAATTTCGATAGGGTCGCCTAAAGGTGCTCTTTTACGCACCATAACCCTTGTTTTGGGGGTCAGCCCCATATCTAAAAAACGGCGGCGCAAAATGCCTTCACCGCCAACTGTAATAATCGTGGCTTTTTGCCCGATAGCCAGATTATTTAAAGTAATAGCTTCCATATTTAATTTTCTCCTTTGATTACTTATGACTAACTGCAAATTTATTATATCACTACCAAAACTCATTAGCAATCAAATAAAAGTTTTTAAAATTTTTAAATAACTAAAGCTAATAAACGAAAAACATTATTTATTAAAAACACACGTGAATGATAAGCGGGCGCTTACTGAAAAAGGCTGTAATTTTAAAGGAAAACCCGCTCATACGTGAAAAAATAGTAAACTTGCTTGACAAGATTTCTTTTGGGTATATAATTGTAATTGAGAATAAGTTTTGTTAGAAGGGAGAGGCAGAATGAAACGTAATACTATTCAAAGACAGCTTGTTATTGCTGCAGTACGCTTCCTGGCGGACCATCCCACGGCTGACGAGGTTTATGAACGCATAACCATGGAATATCCTGATATCAGTAAGGGAACGGTGTACCGCAACCTTAACTCGCTTGTGGAAAGCGGGCTTTTAAACAAGGTTTCCGTACCTAGCGGCGCAGACAGGTTTGACCATATGCTTACCAAGCATTATCACATAAAATGTTCCCATTGCGGAAAATTTATGAATGTAGAGAATATGGATTACATGGAAGACCTTGACGAAAAGGTTGCCGCAGTAACCGGCTTTAAAATGCAGAGCCATGATATTGTCTTTAATGGATTGTGCCCCGATTGCCAGAAGCTTGAGGCAAAAGAAGCACAATAAGTGCAGAAGCACAAATAAAATTTATTTTATGGAGGTATGAACAATGGAATTTAAAGGAAGCAGAACCGAAGCAAACTTGCAGGCAGCATTTGCCGGTGAATCTCAGGCAAGAAACAAATATACCTATTATGCAGGTATTGCAAAAAAAGAAGGCTACAACCAGATTGCCAATATTTTTGAAGAAACCGCAGGCAACGAAAAAGAACATGCCAAAATCTGGTTTAAACTTTTAACCAGCGGCGGCGTAGCACACAGCAGCCTGCCCGATACTTTAACCAACCTTAAAGACGCAGCAGCCGGCGAAAACTACGAATGGACCGAAATGTATGCCGAATTTGCCAAAGTAGCAAAAGAAGAAGGCTTTGATTATATTGCCATGCTGTTTGAAGAAGTTGGCAAAATTGAAAAAGAGCACGAAGAACGCTACAATGCACTGGTTGCCAACATTGAAAATGACCGTGTATTTAAACGCGAAGAAAAACAGGTTTGGATTTGCGGCAACTGCGGCCATATCGTAATTGCTGAAAAAGCTCCGGAAGTTTGTCCTGTTTGCGACCATCCGAAAGCATATTTTGAACTGCGCAAAGTAAACTACTAATATCTGAACGGTAAATAACCAGTCCCCGGTGGGAAAATCCTGCCGGGGATTTTTGTATTCTTTTAAAAACTTAACTTGCAAAGTGTTTTTTATAATGCTATGATGAAAATGGTTTGTTTAAGGAGGCAGTTTATGCAAATAAGCCATATTACTTTTATTGTACACGATATTGAACGTACAACAGTTATGTTGCAGCAGCTGTTTGATGCTAAAGTTATATACGACAGCGGCAAGAATACTTTTTCGCTGTCGCAGGAAAGATTTTTTGATATTGATGGTTTGTGGCTGGTGATTATGCAGGGTGAATCTTTAAAGGAAACAACCTATAACCACATAGCTTTTAAAATTGATGAAAAGGAATATGATGAATATAAAAAACGTATTGAAACTCTTGGATTAACCTTTAGGGAAGGGCGCAGCCGTATAGAGGGAGAAGGGCGTTCTTTGTATTTTTATGATTATGACAATCATCTTTTTGAACTGCATACAGGTACGCTGTCAGAGCGTTTAAAAAGTTATGATGAATATAATAAACAGCACGGAAGGGTATAAAAATGATTTTAATTGCTTGCGTTGATGATAATTTAGGCATGCTTTTTAATAACCGCCGCCAGAGTATGGACAGGGTTTTGCGTGCGCGGCTGCTGAAGCTTTGCGGAGCGCATAAACTGTGGATGAACGCATACAGCCGCGGACAGTTTGATGAAACTGCTGAAAGCATAACCGTTGATGAAGATTTTATGACAAAAGCAGGCAGTGATGATTATTGCTTTGCCGAAAACATCAGCGTTAAGCCTTATGAAAAAGAAATGCAGAAAATTATTTTGTACAGGTGGAACCGGGTTTACCCGGCAGATTTATATTTTGACATTGATTTAAAAAACTGGCACATTAAAGAGAGCAATGATTTTGCCGGTTCATCCCACGATAAAATTACGGAGGAAATTTACGTAAAATGAGAAAAATATTTGCTGTAATTTGTTCTTTAATGCTGGCTGTAAGCCTTGTTTTAAGCGGCTGCGGGCAAAAAGGCAGCGATGCCGCCGCACCGGCAGGCAGTTCCGTTAACGCTGCCGGTATTGCTTCCGTACCTGCGTACAGCGGCAAGCCCTTTATTGCAATTAACGGCAATAAGCCAAATTTTACCGATGGCGATTTAACCGAGAAATCATTTGAAAAATACAGCCCGCTGGATAGTTTAAAACGCTGCGGCACGGCGTTTGCCAATGTATCAAAAGAAACTATGCCTAAAGAAAAGCGCGGCAGCATTGGCCAGGTTAAGCCGAGCGGCTGGCAGACAGCAAAATACGATTTTGTTGACGGTAAGTATCTTTATAACCGCTGCCATTTAATCGGCTATCAGCTTACGGCTGAGAATGCAAACGAACGCAATTTAATAACCGGAACGCGCTATATGAATGTGGATGGCATGCTGCCATTTGAAAATATGGTGGCCGACTATATTAAAGAAACAGGCAACCACGTTTTATACCGTGTAACGCCGGTGTTTAACGGCAATAACCTTGTGGCCTCAGGAGTACAGATGGAGGCAATGTCCGTAGAGGATAAAGGTGCAGGCATAAGCTTTAATGTTTTTTGTTATAATGTACAGCCGGGCGTGGAAATTAACTATGCAGACGGCAAAAGCAAACTGGCAGAAGGGCAGCAAACGGCAAAAACTGCCGGCAATAAGCCAAAAGTATGCCCAACTGCCGATGATTACGCAGTACAAAGCTATGTGTTAAATAACGGCAGCAAAAAATTTCATAAACCTGATTGCAGCGGCGCAGAAAAAATTAGCGTTAAAAATAAGGAAAACTTTAAAGGGCGGCGTGCCGAATTAATCAGCAAAGGCTACAGCCCATGCGGAATTTGCAAACCTTAACCGGAGGTTAATTAATGGGATTAGTAGATGATTATTTATCGGCCTATAAAGTAGGCAAAAAAGAGCAGATGGCTGCGCGCATGGCGTTTTTTATCAGCGGATTTGCGGTTGCCACATGGGCGCCAATGATACCGGCAGTTAAAGATAAACTGCAAATTGGCGCCGATATATTGGGCATGCTGTTATTAAGCATCGGCATCAGCGCTTTTATTTTTATGCCGCTTGCAGGCATGTTAAGCCGCAGTTACGGCTGCAAAAAAGTTTTGCGAACAGCTATCGCCGTTATGGCAGCTGATTTGATAATTTTATCACTGCTTGGCAATATTTGGGGCTTTCTGGTATTTCTTGCGGTTTTTGGCGCGGCAATGGGCTGTATAGATGTTAATATGAACCTTAATGCCGTTATCGTAGAAAACGCTTCTAAAAAACGTATGATGAGCGGCATGCATGCGCTGTGGAGCGTCGGCTGCTTTGCCGGTGCGGGTTTATTCAGCCTTTTGGCTAAAGCAGGGCTTGGCATAACAGTTATTGCCGCCATACACAGCCTTATAGTAATGGTGTTTACGGCAATTTACAGCCGCCATTTTTTAAATTTTAAAGGCGCGGGCAACGAAAAACCGATTGCCATACCCAAAGGCATAGTAGTGTTTTTCGGTTTGCTGGCGTGTATAACATTTTTAGGCGAAGGTGCAGTTATGGACTGGAGCGGCGTTTTGCTTACTGAAGTAAAAAATACGGAACTTTCGCTTGCAGGCGTAGGCTATGCTGTTTTTTCGGTAGCAATGCTGTGTATGCGCCTTTTGGGCGATAAAATTGTAGCCGTGCTTGGCGAAGAAAAAACACTGGTTTTTGGCAGTATTATCGGCGCCATTGGCTTTTTAAGCGTTATCTTTATGGAAAACTTTTATGCCATTCAGCTGGGGTTTGTACTGATGGGATTAGGGCTTGCCAACATAGTGCCCACAATTTATTCGCTGACAAAATACCAGAAAGTTATGCCCATTAACGCAGCTGTAACGGCAATAACCAGCATGGGTTACACCGGCGTAATTTTAGGGCCGGCAGTTTTAGGTTTTGTTGCACACGGTTTCGGTATCACACAGGTATTTTATCTGCTGGCAGTTTTGCTTGCCGCTCAGGCCGTGGCTGTTAAATATTACTTTGCCAAAATGGGTTAGAAGATTGTTTAAAACTTTAAAGTTTAGTATAATTAAATAAAGTATAACAAGGAGCGGCAAAGATTATGGGCTGTGTAATCATCAGGCAGGCAATCAGGCAGGCGAAGCGGCGTTATAACTTAAGGCCGGCACTTTGTTATGCACTTAATATTAACAATAAAATTAACGGGCGCTTTGCTGTTTACGCTTAACGCAGACAGCAGGGCGTCCTTTTGTATTTTGGCGCAGGCTGGTTGAAAGGGGAAGGGATGATAGGTATTTTTTATAAAAATGGCTTGCAGAAAATAGTACTATATAGTATAATCCTATACAGGAGGAAAAGGAATGGAAATAAAAGGCGGCAATTATGTTTCGCAGATTAAAAGGCTTAGCGACAGAATTTTAGAGCAGATTTTAGCGGAGAAAAACATTGATGCCTTTAACGGCGCACAAGGGCGTATCTTATACGTTTTGTGGAGCAGGGACGGTATTTCTCTGCGCGAATTGGCAGATAAAACAGGCCTTGCGCCAACAACGCTTACAAGCATGGTTGACCGTATGGAGAAGGCAGGGCTTGTGTGCCGTATGCCAGATAAAAACGACCGCCGCAAAACCTTGCTGGCGCTTACCGCCAAGGCTGAAAATCTGGAGCAGGATTATAAAGCTGTATCCGATAAAATGTCCGAAATTTTTTACAAAGGCTTTTCTGATGAAGAAATCCGCACTTGCGAGGCAATGCTTGCCAGAATTTTAGACAATATGAAAAAATTAGGTTGAACCTCCGATTGTTTACTGGAAAGGAGGATTTATTATGACTAATGAATTAAGAACTTACCTTACTGAACAGGTAAACGCTTTAAAAAACGCACCTTCCTGCTGTGCAGAAGCCAAAGCAGTTTGCGCTGAATGGCTTGAAGCAGTTGGTACTGATAAAGAAGCAGAAATGACCAAAAAACTTATTGCCGAAGTTGAAGCAGACATTATGCCTGTTGACGGTTTAATTGCTTTTGCAGGCAGTGAAGCAGGCGTTAAAGTTTTTGGCGAAGAAATGGCTAAAAACGTACTTGCCCATGCCGAAGAAATTAAAAAGAACGGCGCAAAATTCTGCGATTGTCCGGCCTGCACTGCCTGTGCTGCCATTATCGCCAAAAAAGCTGAACTGTAATTTAACAGCGTAAATAGTAAAACAGCACTCCGAAAGTAAAATTACTTTTGAAGTGCTGTTTGCTTTTACGTTGCTTTATTTTTATTTTACGCTTTCGGCTCTTTCCAAAAAGCCGCGGATAATATCGCAGGATTTGGCAAATTTTTCTTTTTCGCTTTCGTCAAGTTCTACTTCTAAAATTTGTTCAAGGCCGTTTTTGCCGATAACACAGGGCACGCCGGCGGCAACGTCTTTTTGCCCGTATTCACCGTTAAGTGCTGTGGAGCAGGGCCAGATAAGTTTCTGGTCATGGAAAATTGCTTTTATAAGCATTACGGCAACATTGGCAATGCCAAATTCGGTGCAGCCCTTGCCGTCAACTTCAATATCACCGGCGCGTTTAACCTGTTCCTGCAAATCATCAAGGTTAAGTGCGGCAAGCCTTGGGCTATTTTCGCGCATCTGCAAAAACGGAGTGCCGTTAATAAATATGCGCGACCATACGATAAAGCTGCTGTTGCCGTGTTCGCCCATGCAAATTGCCTGAATGGAGCGGCGGCTGTAGCCGGTAACGGCAGAAAGCACGCGCAGCAGGCGGTAGGTTTCCAGACTGGTGCCGGTGCAGAAGCAGCGGTTTGTCTGCCAGTTCATCTGGCGGCGGATGTATTCACAGATAATATCGGCAGGGTTGGAAATACTAATCATAATGCCTTTAAAATCAACCTGTTTTAAATGGCTGATTACTTCGTTTGCCATGCGGATGGTATCGTCGAACATATCAAGGCGTGTTTCGCCGGGTTTGCGGCTGCGTCCGAACGCAACAACCATAATATCGGCATCGTTAAGTTCGTCGTATTCACCGGCGCGTATAACGGAGTCATGTCCGCATAAAGCTCCGCTTACACAGTCGTCAAGGTCCAATGCCTGTGCGGATGCTTTTTCTTTTAAAATATCAATTAAAACAATGTCATCGGCTTCGCCGGATTGAATGAGGCCCAGTGCTACATGAGAGCCTACATGACCGGCACCGATAATGACAACCTTTCTTGTTTTCATATACTATACCTTCTTTTTACGTATTACAGCGTCAGCTGCATTTACATAATACTATAAATTTTTAAAAAGTGAAAGTTAATTATTATTTTGCCAGATTCAAACCTTGGACGCGGCGTTTTATGTTTCAGATATTACAAATAATGCCAAAAACAAGCGCAGAACAAAAATTTAATTGTAAATTGTTTGTAAGCATTGTTGCCTGTTATTGTTTTGTTTTTGTATAATTATTATAGAGGGTATATTGTTTAATTTTAAGGAGTGAGGGATGATGAAAAAGGTATTGTGTACATTATTGATGGCAGCATTTATCAGCCCGTTATGGGCAGCGGAAACGGAAGCTGCACCTGAACAAAAATTAATGCCTGCTATTACCGCAGATACGGGCGGCAATGAGCTTGGCGTTGTAAACGATATTCTGCGCGCGGCAAGCGGCAAGGACAGCCCTTTTGACCATGATAATGGCAGAGGCAATGACGATAAATGGCGTCACGATAATGGCCGCCGCGGCAATTACAGAAAAGACCGTGACAGATGGGAACGTGAAGAACGCCGTGACAGGCATGACGATGACCGTTGGGATGATGACGATGACGACAGGTGGGATGACGACCGCTGGGAACACGATGATGATGACAGATGGGACGATGACCGCTGGGAAGACGACGATGATGACAGATGGGACGATGACCGTTATGAAGACGACGATGATGACAGGTGGGATGACGACCGTTATGAAGACGACGACGATGACAGATGGGATGATGACCGCTACGAAGATTAATTAAAATATGAAAAGAAAAACTCCTGCCCGGCAGTTAAGTTTGCCAAACAGGAGTTTTATTTTGTTTTAGCGCATATGCTTCATAAAATACATAATATTGTCGATTGTCAGCCGCAGATCATCTTTCGCTCTTAATTTAATCTGCTCATAGGGGAGGGCAACGCGGTTAATGCTGAAAATTCCGGTTACGCCTTCCTCGTATGCTTTTTGAATATCGCTGCCGATATCGCCGACAACGGCAATAAGCGGTACGGATGATTTTTTAGCACGGCGTGCAACGCCAATAACTACTTTGCCGCGCAGGGACTGGGTATCAATTTTGCCTTCGCCTGAAATAATAAGGTCTGCGCCTTCAAGCAGGTTATTAAAATGAACGGTATCAAGCACCGTTTCTATGCCAGGCTGTAAGGTGCTGTTAAAAAATGCCGCCATACCGCCGCCCATGCCGCCTGCTGCGCCGGAGCCTGGCAGGTTCAGCACATCTTTATCCAAATCACGTTTAATAATTTCAGACATGTGGTAAAGACCGGCATCAAGCATTTTTATACAACCTTCGTCAGCGCCCTTTTGCGGACCGAAAACAGCTGAAGCCCCATGCGGCCCGCAGAGCGGGTTATCAATATCGCACATGGTAACAATAGGAACTTCGCGCAGAAGGGGATTAATGCCGCTTGCGTCGATAGCGGCAATATCCTTTAAGGTTTCACCGACAGGGACAAAACTTTCATTTTTACTGTTTATAAAGCGTACGCCCAGAGCTGCTGCCGCACCGCAGCCGCCTTCGTTGGTTGCGCTGCCGCCAAGGCCTACAATGAGCTTTTTGCATTTGTTGCGCAAAGCGTCTTCAATAAGCTGGCCTACGCCGTAAGTAGTGGTTTTTTCTGCACGGCGGTTTTCGCCGACCAAAGGCAGTCCTGCCGCTGCTGCCATTTCAATTACAGCAGTGCCGTCAGGTAAAATTCCGTAAAAAGAATTTATTTCGCGGCCGTAAGGGTCCTGTGCTTTAACGCTTACTTTTTCGCCGCCCAGTGCTTCCAAAAAGGCGTCAACGCTTCCTTCGCCGCCGTCGGCAACCGGAATGCTTACAACTTCTGCTTCCGGATAGTGATGGTGTATGCTTTCTTCCATAATGGAGCAGATTTCCATGGAAGACATTGTGCCTTTAAAAGAATCGGGTATTAAAAGGATTTTTTTCATAAATTACTCCTTAAATTAGCAGAACAGGGACAAGAGCCAGATGCCCAGCATGGAAGATACGCCAAGCACCAGAGTGCAGACGGTCTGAGTTTTGTAGCCCTGGTCAGGAGTCATTTCGCCGAAGTTTGTAACAACCCAGAAGTAAGAGTCATTAGCGTGCGATACTACCATAGCGCCTGCGCCGATTGCCATAACGGTAAGGGTGGTAAGCATCGGGGTATCAAGGCCGAGTACGCCCAGGAGCGGTGCAACAATGCCTGCGGTTGTTGTAAGGGCAACGGTGGAAGAACCCTGAGCCGTTTTAAGAATTGCAGAAAGAAGGAACGGGAAGAAAATACCGATAGTTTCCAAAATGCCTGCGTTGGCGGTAATGTACTGTACCATACCGGAAACAGCAATAACTTTGCCGAGTACGCCGCCGGCAGCGGTTACAAACAAAATAGGGCCGGAAACTTTTAAGGTTTCATTGGTAAGTTCGTAAAATTCACCGGTTTTGCCGGAGCTGATAAGCTGGGCAACAGCAAAGATAACGCCTACTGCCAGTGCAATTACAGGTGTGCCGAGGAAAACGCATACATCGGCGAAGAAGCCGGTCCATTTAGCCATGTTGGAAATGGAACCCAAAGCCATTAACAAAATAGGAATGATAATAGGAGCGAGGGACATGAACGCGCCCGGAATATTTTTGTGGGAAGCCATAATTTCTTCATAAGTTTTTACAACTTCGCCGTCGTTAATGTCTTCCGGAGTTTTAACTTTCGGGCCGATATATTTAACGAAAGCATAGCCTGCAATAAGCGGGAAAATGGAAACTACCATGCCCATGCCGATAACCAGCAGCAGGTTATTGCCAATGCCCAAAGTATTTGCTGCAGCAATAGGGCCCGGTGTAGGGGGAATAAATACATGGGAGATATAAAGGCCGGAGCTTAAAGCTACCGACATGCCAACGCTTGGCGCAAGAGTACGTTTAACCAGCGCTTTGCGGATAGGGTTTAAAATTACAAAGCCGGAATCGCAGAATACAGGAATGGAAACAACCCAGCCCATAAGTTCAATGGCGAGTTCCGGGTTCTTTTTGCCAACCAGCTTAATAATAAGGTCTGCCAGTTTAAAGGCTGCACCGGTAATTTCCAAAATGCCGCCGATAAGGGCACCTAAAATAATAACGATACCGATACTGGTAAATGTGCCGGAAAAACCGGAACCGATAACAGTGGCAATGCCCTGAACCGTTTTGCCGTCAACTTTGGTGTCCACCAGAGGAATACCGGCAACAAGGCCAAGAACAAGAGATACGGTCATAATAGACAAAAACGGATGAATCTTGTACTTGGAGATAGCGACAATCATGACGATGATAGCGATAACAAACGCTATCATTAAACCTAAACCTGACATAATAAAAATTCCCCCTTAATTTAATAGGTATTTTAAAATTCTTATATAGAATACTACATTTTTAAGAAAATGTAAATTATTCTTAACAAAATTTAACATAAAGTTAACGTTAAAACTTTAAATAGCGTATACTATTATAAGTTTTTGGATAAGGCAGTTTTTGTGGTAAAATATAAGAAAAACTATCGGAGAAATATTTATGAATAAACTTTACTATGTCCCCTTGGGGTGCAGTGTCAGAGGATATTTTATTAATGAAATAGCAGAGAATGGCTGGGAAAATTCGCTTTTGGTTCTGCCCAGCGGCGTGCTGCAAAGCCGTGCTTTTAAAGAGGGAGCAGTTCGCGTAAAAAATTTTGACGATGTTGCAACCGGTCTGCTTAACGCTAACGGCTATGCAGGTTTACAGCGCATTTCACGCCGCACGCAGGAGCTTATTGTCGAAGAAATTTTGCAAAAATATGTCCACGATAATAAACTTGATTATTTTAACATTCTGGTTGAAAAGAAAGGCTTTGTTAAAGCGGTAACATCGCTTATTGGGCAGTTATCGCGCAGCGGCGCCAAAATGGAAGAAATTTATGAAGCACTTAACGGCTGGGACAGACCGGGAAAACTTGGGCTTAAAGACCGCGAAATTGCCGCCGTTTATACGGCTTACCGCCAGAAATTAAAAAAAGAAGACTGGTTTGATGTTGAAGGCTTGTACCGCCTTGCTGTTTATGTGCTGCAAAAAGATAACCCGGTTGTTCCTTGGGAAAATTTATATTTCAGCGAGTTTTACCGTTTTGACGGATTGCAGATAGAACTGCTGCGCGAACTGAAAAAACATTGCAATATAAACGTTGGGTTAATGTATGGCCCCAAGCGCCCGGAAATTTTTGCGGCAACGGAACATGCCTTTGCCGATTTAAGCCGTTTTTTGGATATGGAAAAATTACAGCCGGAACTGCCTGAACGTGAAAACAGTTTAAAAATACTGACGGATTATCTTGGTGAAGAAAGCAGTGCCGTATATTCCGGCAGCGGCATAAAGCTGCTGGAGGCCGCAAGCCGTGAGCAGGAAATACGTACGGTGCTGCGCAGCGTTAAAAAGCTTTTGCAGAAGGGTATAAAAAGCAGTGAAATTATTATTTTGCTGAGGGATTTTTCGTTTTATGCCGGCCTGCGCAATTTAAGTGATGAATACGGCATTCCCGTTTCTTTGCCGCTGACGGCAAAACTGAATAATGAGCCTTTAACGGAGTTTATGTATCTGCTTGTTAAAACAGCTGCTTATTCTGCACCGGCAGCCGCAGCCGGTAATTTATGTACGCTTATGAGCTGTCAGGCAGTAAAAATGTTGTTTGAGTTCGATACGGAGCTGCTTTTGCGTTTGAAAACGGAAAAACTCTATCAATCGGCGGACAGTTTTGTTGCTGACGGCATGGAAGTGTTAAAAGATGAAGAACAGCAGGAATTAAACCGTTTGCTGGATTTAATAAAAACCGTTCCCGAAAATGCCTGCATCAGTGAATATTGCACGGCGGCAGGAAATATTCTAGAAAAGCTTGACATTGCTTCCAAACTTGGCAGCGCCTATAAAAACGGCAGTGCCGGTTATGACGCAATAAAGAACTATATTCTTGCTGCTTGTAAATTAAAAGATATTTTATCGCTGCTGCAAAGTGATTACGCCGCCGGAGGCATGCTTAACAAAAAAATAACGGCGCAGGATTTTGCCGATATTTTATATGAAGCAGTACAAGGTGTTGAACTTGTTCTGCAAAAAGGCGATATGAACGGCGTGCTCATTACAGAGGTTGCTAATATACAGGGCGTTTATTATCCTTATGTTTTTCTGCTTGGCGTGCGCGAAGGTGAATTCCCGTCAGTAAAAACAGAAAACTGGATTTATAACGATTATGAGCGTGCGGCAATGGAAGCGCTTGGCATAGATTTGCCCGGTACTATTGCCGGTTTAAACGAAGATAAATACTTTTTTGCCGCTGCTGCAGCAGCAGCCCTGCAAAGCCTTACCGTAAGCTGGTACAGTGACGATTCCGGCGGCGCATCTGCATATGTGGAAATGCTGCAAAATACTTTTGCGGATAATTCTCTTGAAGTAGAAAAATGCGCACCGGTTAATATTGACGCTTCTTTATCGGGCAATGAGCTGCTTGAAAATCTTGCTTTTGCAAACAGAAATAATAAACTGCTTGCGGAAGCTGTTGAGAACTGGGCTGAACGCAGCAGCATTGAATATATAAGAGAAAGCGGTTTTAACCGTTACAGCGGCATACTGCAAAACAGTAAGCTGCTGTCTGAACTTCCGCGGAAAATTGGCAGCAGTTTCAGTGCTTCGAGGATTGAAACTTATGCGGGTTGCCCGTTTAAATTTATGGTAAGCTATTTGTGGCGGCAGGAAGAATATGCCGAAATGGATGAAGGTATAAATGCTGCGGACGAAGGAAGCCTTATGCACGCCGCCGCAGCACAGTTTATAGGCTCGTATTTAAATAAAAGCCTTGCAGAGTATCCGCTGGAAACTTTATGTGAAGAAATGCGGCGTATTTTTGATGCTTTAAGCAGAGAATATGAGCAAAGCGGCAAATTGAAAGACACTGTACTTCTAACTTATCAGAAAGAAAATATTTTAAAACGCCTGCTTAAATTTGTTAAAGCAGAATACAATTATTCAAAAGCATGGTACGGATATAAGCCTTTAAATGTGGAAATGTCTTTTGGGCCGGGTACATCTCTGCCGCTTAGTTTAAGTGACGAAGACGGAGCGGTTTATAATTTTAAAGGGCGTATTGACCGCATTGACGCTGACGGCGAAAGAATATTTGTTACCGATTACAAGCGCAGCAAAATACCGGACCCCAAAGATATGAAGGAAGGTTTGGATTTGCAGATGCCGCTTTATTTACTGGCAGCGGAACAGCTGACAAAAGATAAAACGGTTTTGGGCGGCGATTATTTTTCTTTTAAAAGTTCCGAACGTGATAAAGGAATAGTTTTTGATGCTAAAAATAAACCGCCGTTCTTTACAGCAAAATCCGTAGGTGAATGGGACAGTTTTGTTGAAGAAACAAAGCATTTTATTACCGGTTACATAAAAGCCATGCGCAGCGGCAATTTTAAGCCGTCTGCAAAAAGAATATGCTCAAATTATTGCCCGGCGCGTGAAATTTGCAGGCGTTTCAACGAAAAAAACAACGGAGGTGCAGACGGAGATGTTTAACTTTACAGAAAATCAGGCAGCGGCTATTAATACTCTTAACTGCAACGTCTCCGTATCTGCCGGTGCGGGCAGCGGCAAAACAAGGGTGCTTGTTGAACGTTTTATCAACATTCTTGCGCAGGGCATAAAAAATCCGCAGCAGGCTGTGCAGCCAAAAGAAATACTGGCAATAACTTTTACGCGCAAAGCTGCGGCAGAAATGAAGGAACGCATACGCAAACGCCTGTATGAACTTGAAAAAGAGGATGCCGTAAATAAAGAGTTCTGGCATAACCACAGGCAGCGTTTTGACCAGGCCCGCATCAGTACAATTCATGGTTTCTGCAACGGCATACTAAAAGAAAACCCGGTAGAAACAGGGCTGGACCCTTCTTTTAATGTTGCGGAAGAAAATGACATGCAGGAATTTTTGGAAAGTACTATTACGTCTTTTATTAAAAAAGCGATTGCAGAAAATGATTCCGGTATGGAAGAACTTATCCGCAATTACGGAATTGACGGCGTTAAAAAACAGCTGCTCAGCATTTATGGCATTGCGGATGAGGTTTTGAAACTTGAAAATCCGGCAGAGCCGTATAAAAAAAGTGCGGATTGTGCGCCTGAATTGCAGTCAGAGCTTACTGCGCTTGTTGACGAGCTTATTGCAGGTATGGGCACTGTTGTTGACAAAACAACCAAGCATTATCCCAAATTGCAGAATTTAAAAGAAAACCGCCATTTGGTTATTGAGGCAATTCAGAAATATGAAACTGAAGAAAGCCGAGCGGTGCTAAACCAATATATTGGCGTGTTTACCCTACAAGCTAAAGATAAAGCAGTTGTTGCCGAAGCTAGAGAAGCACTGAAAAAACTATACCAGGCTGCCATTGATGCCCGTGCAGCAAAACTGGTTACCGTATGGCATAATGTTTTACGAAACTGCCGTAAATTTGTGCTGGCAAAGCAGGAAGAACTTAATTTAATCGGTTTTGATGATTTGGAAAGCCTTGCCTTGAAACTTTTGCTTGATTCACAGGAAATACGGCATAAATACCAGCAGAATTTTAAATACATAATGGTTGATGAATTTCAGGATACCAATGAGCGTCAGCGCGAGATTATATACCTTTTATGCGGCGACGATAAGGACAGCCTGAACGGTAATAAGCTGTTCGTTGTTGGCGACCCCAAGCAATCTATTTACCGTTTCCGCGGTGCCGATGTAAACGTATTTGCACGTGTGCGCAGAGATATTGCCGCTAAAAAAGGCAAAAACATTGTTCTGGATGACAATTTCCGCACGGTGGATAAAATTCTTGATTTCTGCAATGCAACCTTCCCGGATTTGTTGGGGCTTGACGAAACGCAGGATGTGTTTTTTGAAGCGCTGCGGGCCAACCGTTCAGGTACGCTTTTGCCGGAACTTATTGTAATAAACCATGATGAGCAGACGGCGCAGATGGATGCACGCGAAGCGGAAGCCGCCTTTATTGCGCAGAAAATAAAAAAACTGCATGATGAAGAAGGCGTTTTATACAGCGATATTGTTATTTTGCTGCGTGCCATGACAAAGGTTGATTATTACGAAAATGCACTGAACTGCAGCGGAATACCTTGCAATGTTGTTGACGGCAAAGGCTTTTATGGAAGGCAGGAAATTATTGATTTTATCAATTTGCTGACGGTTTGTACCGACAGCAGGCGTAATTTGGAACTGGCAGGTGTTTTGCGTTCGCCATATTTTGCCGTTGATGACGAAATGCTTACGGCTTTGTTCTTTGAATTACAAGATAATGCAGATAAATATGAAAGTTTATGGCAGGTTCTGCAAAGCGGAACATATCCGGAATATTTAGCCGAAACGGAAAAAAGCAAATTAAAGCGTTGCAGCGGCGTTTTAAAACAAATTTATGATGCTTCCATGTCATTGCCGCTTACGGATTTATTCAGTTTTATCGAACAGATTCTTAATCTCAATGCTGTTACTGCCGCACAGCAGGGTGGAGAAGAAAAAAACGCCAATTTAAAGAAGTTATTTGCTCTTGCCGCTGAATTTTGCCTGCACAGGCAGGGCGGGCTGCGTGAATACCTTGATAACATAAAACGCCTGCGTGCGCTTAATGCGCGTGAAGCTGCAGCTGTTGCCGGTAATGCACAGGAAGCCGTAAAGATTATGACTATCCATAAATCAAAAGGGCTTGAGTTTCCAACCGTTATTTTGCCGGCACTTGATACAGGTGTTGGCGGAGGCAGCACGCAAATAAATTTTAATAAAAACACAGGGCTTGGCATTAAAGTTGATGTTAATGGAAACTTGCAGGAAAGCAGCGTTTTTAAAGAAATAAAAGCCTTAAACAGTGAACTTGACAAGGCAGAAAAGGAACGCCAGTTTTATGTTGCTGCAACGCGTGCAAAAGACAGGCTGATTTTATCCGGCGTTACAAAAACCAAAGGTGATAAAGGCACATGGTTTAAAAATCTGAAAAATATATTAAGCGGCTATGAAGGCATGATTTTTACCGATGTTGACGCGGCGGAAATATTACCGCAGGAAATGCAGGCGGAAGAAGATACCGAAAGTTTAATCGGCGAAGATGTAATTGCCAATACTATGCCGCTGCCGGAATACGGAAAAGCCTGGCAGCAGAGTTTTTCGGCTTCATCTCTACAGCAGTATAATATCTGCCAGCGCAGTTTTTATTACCATTATATTTTGCAAATGCCGCCTGTTGAGCCTCAGCTGAACGGTGAGAACGCAATTGATGCCAGAACTTTTGGTACTTTGGTGCATAAAGCACTGGAAAAATATGCCGGTAATGTAAAAAAAGCCTTAATGCAGGCTGCTTATGATAATAATTTACAGGATTATGACCTTAGCGAAGCAGAAAAAATGCTGGAAAAATATCTGCAAAGCAATTTATATCCGGGCCTGGAGGGTAAACAGCTGCACGAAACCGGCTTTGCGCTGCCGGTACTTGCAAAATACGGCATAAATGCGCTGTGCTATGGTTTTATAGATAACATTATTTATAATTCTGACGGCAGTTTAAGCATTATTGATTATAAAACAGGGCATGTGCCTGACGCGCTTCCCAAAGGATATAAATATCAGCTTGCCTTATATAAGTTGGCGGCAGAAGAAATGTTTAACCTGCCTGTTAAAAGTGCAGAACTGCATTTTCTGCGCGGTTGTGTAAATTTTGAACTTCCGGCAGACTTTAACCCTGAAGAAATTGCAGCCGAACTGCAAAGCATTTTTGCCAAAACAGATGAGCGGGAATTTACATGCAGCACAGCTTATTGCCACAGCTGCCCGTATGCGTATTTCTGCAAAAAAATTTAAGGCGGGCGCGCATATAGTAAAATTTGCTTTAGTATAGTATAATGTATACAAAAAAGAATAAGAGGTGTTTACATAATGAAAACAAAAATTACCGAACTTTTAGGCATTAAATATCCTGTTATCCAGGGCGGTATGGCGTGGACTTCCGACGCTAACCTTGCTGCAGCTGTTTCTAACGCAGGCGGCGCAGGCATTATTGCTACCGGCGGCCGTACCACCGAATGGACCAAAGCAGAAATTCAAAAATGCAAAACCTTAACCGATAAACCTTTTGGCGTAAACTTAATGCTGATGGCACCGAATGTTAACGAAATTATCGAAGTTGTATGCGAAGAAAAAGTTGCTTTTGTAACTCTCGGCGCAGGCAACCCGGTGCCGCATATTGAAAAACTGCACAGTGCAGGCATTAAGGTTATTCCGGTTGTGCCGAATGTAAAACTTGCAAAACGCGTGGAAGCAGCAGGCGTAGACGCAATGGTTATTGAAGGCATGGAAGGCGGCGGACATATCGGCCAGCAGACCACCATGGCGCTGATGACCAACGTACTGCCTCTGGTTAAAAACGTACCTGTACTGGTTGCAGGCGGTATTGCCGACGGCCGCGGCATTGCAGCAGCACTTCTGATGGGTGCAGACGGTGTACAGATGGGTTCCCGTTTTATTCTTACCACCGAATGCCCGACTCATCCGCGTGCTAAACAGGCAATTATTGATGCTACCGACACCGATTCCGCTGTTACCGGCTTCAGCCGCAACAACGCAGTACGCTGCCTGAAAAATGAATTTACCAAAGAATATCTTGCCAAAGAAGTTGCTGGCGCTCCGCAGCAGGAACTTAATGATTTTGCAACCGGCACCAACCGCATGGGTGCAGTAGACGGAGACATTGAACATGGCGCAGTGCTTGTAGGCCAGAGCCTGAACGCTCTTAACGAAATTCTGCCCTGCAAGGAAGTTATGGAAAAACTGATTGCCGAAGCAAGAGAAACCCTTGCCAACGCTAAAAATATTGAATTGTAATTTATAAAGTAAACAGCGTTTCCTAAATACGGGAGCGCTGTTTTTTATTTTATGTTAAAACATGTTATACTAATAGTAAGTGAGAATATATTGAGGTGATAGCATGTTTGCGATTAATAAGTCTGATAACAGTATCTCTGAAATAAAAAAATGTTCTTTTCATGAGCTTGGTTTTAAAGAACGTGAAAACTTACAGGAATGGATTGCAAAGTCGCCTAATTGTTTTGGCGAAGATTTGCTTATTATACAAAAAGAATTTAACGGTTTTAATGATACAAATGAACGTCTAGATTTATTAGCATTAGATCAGGATGGCTCTTTAGTGATTATTGAGAACAAACTTGATGATACTGGCAGGGATGTAGTATGGCAATGTTTAAAATATGTTTCATATTGTTCAACATTAACTAAGGCTCAAATCATAGAGATTTATCAGGATTATCTTGATAAAAATTTCATAAAAGAAAGTGCTAAAAATAATATTTCCGAATTTTTTGATGGGAAACCTTTGGAAGAAATAACTCTTAATGAAAATGACCAACGAATGATTTTAGTAGCCGCTAATTTCAGGAAAGAAGTTACTTCTACTGTAATGTGGATGTTAAACCATAGTATAAATGTAAAATGTTTTAAAGCTACACCTTATCAATATAATAACAATCTCTTTCTTACAATGGAGCAGATTATACCTGTCAAAGAAACTGCCGACTATATAATTCAAATGGCTGATAAAGCAAAAGAAGTTCAAAATGATAAAGATATAACAAAAGATATTGAAAATATCAGGATGCAATATTGGACAAAATTGCTTGAAAAATTTAATAATATTTCTCCGCAATATAGAAATATTAAACCTACGATAAATCATTGGTTATCAAGCGGAGCTGGTGTATCTGGAATTACTTTCGCTTTTGATGCTACAACATGGTATTGCGGCGTTGAGTTGATTATTAATTATGGCAGCAGGGAAGAAAACGAAAAAATTTTTAATAACTTATAAAAAAAAAAATAATTGAGGGAATTTTTGGAGGAGAATTAGTTTGGAATATTTTGGGTGGTAAAAAATCATGCAGAATTTCTACTTGGATAGAGGGTGTCAATATTCGTAATACAACCGATTGGGATAAAATGGTTGATTATCAATGTGAGGTAATGGTTAGGTTCGAGAAAGCATTAAGAGATAAAGTGAAAGAAGCTGCAAAAAATTTATAATATTTTAATACTTAATTACCGTAAAAATTTGACTTCCAATGCCCGGAAGTGTTACAATAATAACAACATAAAACTTACCTTTAAATCGGTCCTGTGAGACTGTAAGGTAGACTTTTAGGTAACTTGTACTACAAGCCTTCCTATCCTCATGGGGACCGGAAGGCTTTTATTTTTGTAAGTAAGCGGCTTTAGCCGCAAGTTATGCTTAAATTAACAAACAGGAGGTTTCTGCAATGGCAAAAGCAACAGTTTCTCTCGGCGGACGGGATATACTGGATTTGGATTCGCTTTCCGTTGAGGAATACGAACTCATCCTTAAAACCGCAGCCGAGATGAAAAGAATTATGAAGCGTGATATTAAAAAGGTTCCTTCGCTGCGTGGCAAATCTATCATCAACTTGTTCTATGAACCAAGTACGAGAACCCGCACTTCTTTTGAACTGGCAGGAAAATATCTTGGCGCTGATGTTGTAAACATTACTACTTCAAGCTCCAGTGTTGTAAAGGGTGAATGCCTGCGCGACACAATTCTTACCGTACAGTCCATGGCTTGTGATGCCATTGTAATGCGCCATCCTATCGAAGGTGCAGCAGCCTATGCTGCCGATGTTTCCAAAGCTGTCATCATCAACGCAGGTGATGGTGCCCATGCACATCCTTCTCAGGGACTGCTTGATATGTTTACCATCCGCGAGCAGGGCAAAGATTTTAAAGGCCTTAAAATGGCAATTGTCGGCGATATTTTATACAGCCGTGTTGCACGCACCAACATTGCTGCATGGACAAAACTGGGAGCGGAAGTACATGTTGCAGGCCCGATGACTTTAATTCCGCACGATATTGAAGCACTTGGTGTAAAAGTGCATAAACGTGTTGAAGATGCTATTGAAGGCGCGGATGTTATCGACATTCTGCGTATTCAGCTTGAACGCCAGCAGAAAGGCTTGTTCCCGTCTGCACGCGAATATGCAAGAATTTTTGGCATTAACGAAAAACGCCTGGCACTGGCCAAACCTGATGTAACCGTGCTGCATCCGGGCCCGATGAACCGCGGCCTTGAAATTTCCTGGGATGTTGGTTACTGCGACAACGCCAAAATCAGGGACGAAGTACAAAACGGTGTTGCCGTGCGTATGGCATTGCTGTTCTTAACGCTGACAGGAGGGAAACAAATTGAAAACATTAATTAAAAACGGACGTGTGGTTGACCCTTCGCAAAATCTTGATGCAGTAATGGACGTGCTTATTGAAGACGGCGTTGTTGCTGCAATTGATAAAAATATCGAAGCAGCTGCCGATGAAGTTTATGATGCTTCCGGCCTTGTGGTTGCTCCTGGGCTTGTTGATGTACATACGCATCTGCGTGAGCCTGGCCTTGAAGCAAAAGAAGATATTGTTACCGGCACCATGGCAGCAGCAGCAGGCGGCGTAACAACCATTGCCTGCATGCCTAACACCAAACCGGTTGTAGATAACAGCATTATCGTCAGCGGCATTAAAGAACGCGCTGCCCGCGAAGGTTATGTAAATGTAGAAGTTATCGGCGCCATCAGCAAGGGCGAACAGGGCAAGGAACTGGCAGAACTTGGTGATATGGCAGAAAAAGGTGCTATGGCTTTCAGCGACGATGGCCATTATGTAGAAAGCAGCCGCCTGTTTTTACTGGCTGCAAGATATGTAAGCGCTTTTGATAAAGTTTTGATTTCCCATTCTATCGAAGAAGAACTTAACCACGAAGGCTATATGCATGAAGGTGCTGTTTCCGCACGCATCGGCGTGCCCGGCATTCCGTATATCTCCGAAGATATTGCTGTAGCGCGTGACTGCATTATTTCCGAATATACCGGTGCGCATGTACATATTGCACATGTTGCTTCCAAAGGCGCGCTTGATATTATCCGCCGCGCCAAGGCAAGGGGAGTAAACGTAACCTGTGAAGTTACCGTTCACCACCTGACTTTAACGGATGAAGCATGCAGCACATACAGCACGGCTACAAGAGTTTCGCCGCCGCTGCGCAGCATGGACCACGTGGAAGCATGCCGCCAGGCATTGAAAGACGGTACTGCGGACGCTATTGTTACGGACCACGCTCCGCACGCACCGGAAGAAAAAGACGTTGAGTTCCGTTATGCACCGAACGGTTTTACAGGCCTTGAAACTTCTCTGGGTGTAATTTTAACCGAACTTTATCATACTGGGCTCTTCACAATTAATGAAATTATTGATAAAATGAGTACAGCGCCTGCGCATATTTTTGCATTAAATGCTGGAAGTTTAAAAGTTGGCTCTCCGGCAGATGTAACTGTTATCGACCTTAACAAGGAATGGACAGTTGATAATACGAAATTTTATACACGCGGCAACGTAACGCCTTTCAATGGCAAGCATTGCAAAGGCAAAGCGGTTGCCACTATGGTAGCAGGTAAATTTGTTATGAGAGATGGTGTAGTATGCGGCAAATAGGCAGAAAGGGTAAACTTGTTTTAAAAGACGGCAGCGTTTACAGAGGTACTTTGTACGGCAAACGCAATGCTGTCGGCGAAGTTGTTTTTACAACTGGCATGAGCGGTTATCAGGAAACTTTGACTGACCCCTCGTTTTGCGACCAGATTGTTGTAATGACTTATCCTTTGGTAGGCAATTACGGTATCAATAAAGATTTTAACCAGGGCAGAAGATGTTTCTTCCAGGGCTATGTTATCAGCGAGCTGTGCGACCACCCGAGCAACTGGAAAAACGAAAAATCTCTGGAAGATTTTCTTGACGAACAGGATGTTCCGGTGCTGGTTGGCGTAGATACGCGTGCCATTACCAGAAAGCTGAGAAACTACGGCGTTTTGCAGGGCGTTATAGTTCCGGACGAAATGCCGCAGGAAGAAGTTGACAAACTGCTGGCGCTGCCGGAAGTTCATGACCAGGTAGCCAAAGTTACAACTCCGGAAATTTATACAATGGGCGAAGGCAAATACCATGTAGCTGTTATGGATTACGGCATTAAGCAGAACATCCTTAACTATCTGGCAAGCTTCGGCTGCCGTCTTACCGTGTTCCCGGCGTTTACAAGCGCGCAGGAAGTTCTTGCTTCCCAGCCGGACGGCATTTTCCTTTCCAACGGTCCGGGGGACCCGAAAGATTTGACTTCCGTTATCGAAGAAGTTAAAAAATTTACCGGCAAACGCCCGATTTTCGGTATCTGCCTCGGCCATCAGCTGATGGCGCTGGCAAACGGAGCCGATACATACAAAATGAAATTTGGTCACCGCGGCATTAATCATCCTGTTAAGGATTTGCTTGAACATAAAGTTATGATTACTTCACAGAATCACGGTTATGCCGTTGATGAAAAATCTCTGGAAGGCAAAAATATTGAAATTACAAATATTTCGCTGAACGACCATACGATTGAAGGCGTGCGTTATCTTGACCATCCGACCTTTACCGTGCAGTACCATCCGGAAGCAAGCCCGGGGCCTGGCGGTCACGAATATTTGTTTGAACGTTTTATTAAAATGATGGGAGGCCGCTAATATGCCGAAACTGCAAAATGTAAAAAAAGTACTGGTTATCGGTTCCGGCCCGATTATTATCGGGCAGGCGGCAGAATTTGACTATTCCGGTACACAGGCCTGCCGCGCATTAAAAGAAGAAGGGCTTGAGGTTGTACTGGTAAACAGCAACCCGGCTACTATTATGACGGATGTGCATATTGCCGACCGTGTTTATGTTGAACCTGTTAATGTGGAATTTTTGGAAAGCGTTATTAAACGCGAACGCCCGGATGCTTTGCTGGCAACCCTGGGCGGGCAGGTTGGCCTGAACCTTGCCATTGACCTTGATAAACAGGGTATTTTGCGCGAATATAATGTAAAACTTCTGGGTACCCAGATTGAAAGCATTAAACGTGCGGAAGACCGCGAACTGTTTAAGGAAACGATGGAAAAAATCAACCAGCCGATTCCGGAAAGCACAATTGTTGAAACCGTTTCCGCAGCTAAGGAATTTGCGCGTGAAGTTGGTTATCCGCTTATTGTACGCCCGGCATATACCTTGGGCGGCACCGGCGGCGGCATTGCCAACAACGACGAAGAACTGGACGATATTGTAAGCAAGGGCCTTTTGTACAGCCTTATCGGCCAGGCCTTGATTGAACGCAGTGTTGCCGGCTGGAAAGAAATTGAATACGAAGTTCTGCGCGATGCTGACGATAACTGCATTACCGTTTGCTCCATGGAAAACCTTGACCCGGTTGGCGTGCATACAGGCGACTCCGTTGTTGCCGCACCGGCACAGACTTTGAGCGACCATGAAGTACAGATGCTGCGTCAGGCTTCTATCGATATTGTACGCGAACTCGGCGTACGCGGCGCCTGCAACGTACAGCTTGCGCTCGACCCGAATTCCTACCGTTATTATGTAATCGAAGTTAACCCGCGTGTAAGCCGTTCTTCGGCGCTTGCTTCCAAGGCAACCGGTTATCCAATTGCCAAAGTGGCAACCAAAATTGCCGTTGGCTACACACTGGATGAAATTCAGAACGCCGTTACCCAAAAAACTACGGCATGCTTCGAGCCTTCGCTGGACTATGTTGTTTTGAAATTCCCGCGCTGGCCGTTTGATAAATTCGTTACTGCAGACCGTACCCTCGGTACGCAGATGAAAGCTACCGGCGAAGTAATGGCCATTGAAAGAAATTTGGAAGCCGCACTTTTAAAAGCTGTACGTTCTTTGGAAATCGGCCTTATTCACCTTGAAATGCCGGAACTGAAAGCACTGAGCGATGAAGAAGTGCGCGAGCGTATTCATCTGATTGATGACCAGCGTCTGTTTGTTATTGCCGAAGCATTCCGCCGCGGCGTAACGATTGACGAAGTACACGACATTACCAAAATTGACAAATGGTTCCTGCAAAAAGTAATGAACATTGTTGAGATGGAAAACCGTATTAAAACCGAACCCATGACGGCAGAACTTATGCTTGCCGCCAAGAAAAAAGGCTTTGCGGATGTTACCATTGCAGGCTATATTGGCAAAACATGGCAGGAAGTGCGTGAAATGCGCAAATGCTGGGGTATTATTCCAACCTATAAGATGGTTGATACCTGCGCCGCAGAATTTGAAGCCGCAACTCCGTACTATTATTCCACTTATGCCGAAGAAGATGAAGTTGAAGTAAGCGATAAAAAGAAAGTTGCCGTACTTGGCAGCGGCCCGATCCGTATCGGCCAGGGCGTAGAATTTGACTACTGCTCCGTTCATTCTGTATGGGCGCTGAAAGAACTCGGCTATGAAACCATTATTATCAATAACAACCCTGAAACCGTAAGTACGGACTTTGATACCAGTGACCGCCTGTATTTTGAGCCGCTGACGATTGAGGATGTACTGAACATTCTCGATAAAGAAAAACCGGAAGGCGTTATTGTGCAGTTCGGCGGCCAGACGGCAATTAACCTTGCCGGTCCGCTGGAAAAAGCAGGCATTAAAATTTTGGGCAGCAGCGTGGAAAGCATTGACCGCGCCGAAGACCGCGAACGTTTTGATGAACTTTTAACCTCCTGCAACATTCCGCGCCCGAAAGGACATACCGTATTCGATACCGAAGGCGCTCTGAAAGCAGCTGCCGATGTTGGTTACCCGGTAATGGTGCGCCCGTCCTATGTACTCGGCGGCCGTGCTATGGAAATTGTTTATAACGACGATGAACTCAAATATTACATGACAAACGCCGTTAAGGCTTCGCACGAACATCCGGTACTTGTTGACCACTATCTGCAGGGTACGGAAGTTGAAGTTGACGCTATCTGCGACGGCAAGGACGTACTGATTCCTGGCATTATGGAACATATCGAACGCGCAGGCGTACACTCCGGCGACTCCATTGCCGTATATCCTCCGCGTACGCTGGCAGAATCGGTTATTAAAACTATTATCGATTACACCAACAGAATTTCCATCGGCCTTGAAGTACACGGCATGATTAACATTCAGTACATTGTACGCAATAACGAAGTGTTCGTTATCGAAGTTAACCCGCGTTCTTCCCGTACCGTGCCTTTCCTCAGCAAAGTTACCACCATTCAGATGGTTGACGTTGCAACCAAGTGCGCAATGGGGCAGAGTATCCGCGAACAGGGTTACCGCCCGGGCCTGCAGCTCTTCCCGGATTACTATGCGGTTAAAGCACCGGTATTCTCCTTCAACAAGATGAGCAATGTTGATATTACCCTTGGGCCTGAAATGAAATCTACCGGTGAAGTAATGGCCATTGACTACCAGTATTCGCGCGCACTGTATAAAGCCTGCATTGCTGCCGGCATCAATGTGCCGCATGAAGGCGCTATTCTTATTACCGTGGCCGATATGGATAAAGAAGAAGCCTGCGAAATTGCAGCCGGTTTTGCAGACCTTGGCTATGAAATTGTAGCAACCGGCGGTACCGCGGAATATCTGAACAACCACGGTGTAAAAGTAAGGGTTGCAACCAAAGTAAGCGAAGGCAGCCCGAATATTCTTGATGAAATTAAAGAAGGCCATATCAGTATGGTTATCAACACAACCAACCATGGCCGTGATGCTGAACGCGACGGCTTTAAAATCCGCCGCTCGACGGTTGAGCATGCCATCGCCTGCCTGACATCCCTTGATACGGCACGCGAACTGCAGCATGTAATGAGCGCTATGCGCCGCCGCCGTGTAGTAAGTATTGTTGCTTTGCAGGACCTTTCCTGGGAGGGCTGATAAATGCCTAAGAAAATAGTTGAAGCTAAAGTTATTGGGCAGCATGTTTTAAACAATTCAACAAAATTAATAGAAGTTTACGCACCGGAACTGGCAGAACTTGCCGTTCCGGGGCAGTTTGTAAACGTGCAGATATTTAACTGCACTGCGCCGCTTCTGCGCCGTCCTTTTGGTGTTGCCGCCGTTAATAAAAAAGAGGGCACCATTACCATGATTTACCGCATTATCGGCGAAGCTACCAAACTGCTCGCAGAATATTGCAGCGGCGATAAATTAAGCATTGTGGGTCCGCTTGGGCGCGGTTTCGATATGAACGCGCAGCATCCGCTCATTGTCGGCGGCGGCCTTGGCCTTGCACCGCTTTTGTTCCTTGCTTCTGCTTTTGGCAAAGGCAAAGCGGAAATTGTTATGGGCGGGCGTTGTGCCGATGAATTGTTCTGGACAAAACTCTATGAGGAATACTGCCCGGTAATGCACCTGACGACAGATGACGGAAGCTGCGGCACCAAAGGTACGGTTATGGCCGTACTGCCGGAACTTCTTGCCAGCGGCAGATATGACGCGCTGTATGTATGCGGCCCTGTGCCGATGATGAAAGCAGTTGCGGAAGCAGCTGAAAAATACGGCGTTAAATGCCAGGTTTCACTTGAAAAATATATGGCCTGCGGCCTTGGCGCATGCCTGTCCTGTTCTTGCAGCGGCATTGGCAAACGCCTTAAGGTTTGCACTGACGGCCCGGTATTCTGGGCTGAGGAGGTGGGAGAATGGTAAGCGCAAAATTGTATGACGGACGGCTGGCAGTTGACATTGCCGGTTTGAAAATGCAGACTCCGGTTACCACCGCTTCCGGTACTTTTGGCTTTGGCCTTGAATTTACCGATTTTCTGGATTTGGAAAAAGTTGGGGCAGTATGCGTAAAAGGCACAACGCTTCTGCCGCGCGAAGGCAATAAAGGCCAGCGTGCTGTTGAAACACCTTCCGGCATGCTTAACTGCGTAGGTTTGGAAAATCCCGGCAGCGATTACTTTTTGAATGAAACACTGCCTAAACTGCGCAAATATGATGTGCCCGTAATTGTAAATATTGCGGCTTCTTCTCCCGAAGAATACGGCGAACTTGCTCATAAACTTGATGTTGACGGCGTAGACGCGGTAGAAATTAATATTTCCTGCCCGAACGTTAAACAGGGCGGCATTGCTTTCGGCACATGTCCGGACAGTGCTGCTGCCGTTGTAGAGCAGGTAAAAAAACATTTTACCAAAACAGTTATTACTAAACTTTCTCCTAATGTAACCAGCATTACGGAAATGGCACTGGCAGTTGAAAATGCAGGTACTGATGCAATTTCGTTAATCAATACGCTTATCGGCATGAAAATTGACATTGAACGCCAGCGCCCGGTACTTGGCAATATTACCGGCGGGTTAAGCGGCCCGGCAGTACGCCCGGTTGCAGTACGCATGTGTTATGAAGTAGCGCAGAAGGTGCATGTGCCTATTATCGGTATGGGCGGTATCGAAACAGCCGAAGACGCCGTGGAATTTTTCCTCTGCGGTGCAAGTGCCATTGCAGTTGGTACGGCTAATTTCCGCAATCCCTGCATTGCCGAAACCATCAGCCACGGCATTTTGGACTATATGAACCGCCGCGGCTATAATAAACTTACCGATATGATTGGCGCGGCTCTGCCAGAAGGCAGCTTTGCCCTGCGCAGCGGCAGGAAGGAGTAAGTTATGCAAAGTGATGAAAGATTAATAGTTGCGCTTGATTTCCCGACTGCTGATTTGGCAAAAGCCTGCGTAGAAGAACTTGGCGATTCCGTATGCCATTATAAAGTCGGCATGGAACTTTACTATGCCGCAGGCAGTGAAATCATCCGCTTTTTAAAAGAACATAACAAAAAAGTATTTTTGGATTTAAAACTGCATGATATTCCCAACACTGTTGCCAGCGCACTGGCTGTGCTTACGGAACTTGGCGCAGATATGATGAACGTACATGCCATAGGCGGCAGAAAAATGATGCAGGAAGCTGTGAAAGCCGTGCATGCCAAAGCTGCTGAACTTGGCAGGCCTGCTCCTAAACTGATTGCTGTAACAATTCTTACCAGCATTAACGAAGAACAGTATGCTGACCTTAATTACAAAACAGGCATTGCCGAACAGGTAATCGCTTTGGCGAAACTTGCCAAAGAAGCCGGTATGGACGGCGTTGTTGCTTCTCCGCAGGAAGCAGCGGCTATCCGCGAAGCGTGCGGCGAAGGCTTTTTAATTGTTACACCGGGAATCCGCCCGGCAGGCAGTGATGTTAACGACCAGAGCAGAATTGCCACGCCTTCCGGCGCGCTTAAAAACGGTTCCACCCATATTGTAGTTGGCAGGCCAATTACGAAAGCTGAAGATAAAAAAGCTGCGGCACAAAGCATTGCAGCAGAAATAAGAGGTGTATAAACTTATGATGCAGGAAAAAGAAGTAATGCAATTATTGGAAGAAACCCAGGCAGTGCTGCATGGACATTTTTTACTGACCAGCGGTTTGCACAGCCCGATGTACGTTGAAAAATTCAATGTGCTGCAGCATCCCAAATATACGGAAATGCTTTGCCAGGAACTGGCAGAACGCTATGCAGCCGATAATGTGGAGCTTGTTATCGGCCCTATGACCGGCGGCATTCTGCTTGCGCATGAAGTAGGCAAGGCTCTTGGCACCCGCGCTATTTTTACCGAACGTGAAAACGGCAAAATGACTTTGAAACGCGGCTTCCAGATTCCGGAAGGTACCCGTGTTTTGATTGTTGAAGATATTGTAACCACCGGCGGCAGCGTAAAAGAAGTGCTGGACGTTGTTAAAGCACACGGCGGCGTGCCGGTTGGCATTGGCCTTTTGGTAGACCGCAGCGGCGGCAAAGTTGATTTTGGCATGCGCACCGAAGCATTGCTGCATCTGGACGTTCCTACTTACGACCCGAACGACTGCCCACTCTGCAAAGAAGGCAAACCGTTTACAAAACGCGGACGTACCGGTAAATAAAAAATTTTAAATTTGCATAACAGCAGATGTTTCTTGCATCTGCTGTTATTTTTTTGCTATAATATCAGGGTTGCGCTTTCTTTAAAGCAAAAAAATTTAACTTATGGTGATTGAAAAAATATGTTTTACTGGCTGCTTTTTTATTTTTTTACAGGCAGTGCGCTTGGCAGTTTTTTAAACTTATGTGCCTGCCGTCTGCCGCGTGGGCAATCCGTTGTTGTTGGCAGGTCGGTCTGTGATTTCTGCGGGAAGAAGCTGACGGTAACAGACCTTGTTCCCGTTTTAAGTTATTTATTTTTAAAAGGCCGCTGCCGCTATTGCGGAGTTAATTATGGCATCAGCTATTTATTTGCGGAAGTTTTAACTGGTTTGGCTTTTGTTTTATGCGGAATGCAAGCAGAGTTCGGGCTTAAATTGCTGCTGCTTTTTATATTTTGCTGCGCAGTTATTTTAATAAGTTTAATTGATTACGAATTGCAAATTATACCTGACAGTTTAGTGCTTATACTTGCAGTCAGCGGGTTTATTTACAGCTGTTTGTATTTGCCGGCAGGTTTGCTTAACGGACTTTATGGTTCTGTTTTTGCCTTTGCCGTTATGCTGGCAATTTTTTTAATCAGCCGCGGCGGCATGGGTGGAGGTGATGTTAAGCTGAGCGCAGCGGCAGGCTTATGGCTTGGTTTTGAAAATACCGTTATATTTTTATTACTCTCTTTTATTAGCGGAGGAATTATAAGTATATTGTTAATGATAACAGGTGTTAAAAATAAGCAGGACGCCATACCGTTTGGGCCTTTTTTATGTGCCGGTGCTTTTGCCGCGCTATTATATGCCGGTTATTTGGCAAATTTTTATTGGAATTTATTTAATTTTTATGGAAGTTGAGAATGAATTACAAAATTTTAAAAGATAAACTGTTAACTAATAAATTTAAACATATTATTGCTGCCGATATTGCTTCCGATGTTATACGGATTGCAGTTGTAAATTGCAGCAAACGCATTAATACAGTTGAAAAACTAATCTTAAAACAACTGCCGCAGGAATTGGCAGCGGACGCTTATGTTTTTAATAAAGAAAAACTTGCTGCATTTATTGATGAAATTTTTAAAGAAGAAAATATCAGTAACGGCGTGCTTGTTTTTACTGCTGGTGCAGATAAAACTGCATTACTTAATTTACAGCTACCTTATTTAAAAGAACAGGAATTACGGGAAGCTGCCAAATGGGAGATTGTACATGAACTTGGCAGCAGCGCAGAAGAATTTTGTTATGCAGCCGTTTATAACACGCATTTAAAAGAAGAACTGAACAGAGTAACGGCCGTAGTTATGCCTGAAAATATTTATCAGGTTATGGAAGAAACGGCTGTAAAAACAGAACTGCCGCTTGGCGGAATCTTTCTGCGTTCTTTGGGCATTGAACAAACATTTGCCAAAAACTATACCGATTTTTTATTATGTGATTATCTAGCGGATGATGAATGTGTATTAACTGCTTTTGCTAGCGGCATGCCGGTATTGCAAAAAACGGTTAATGTATTTGACGGGAAAACTTTGTGGGATGAAATAAAAACCATAATATCTGTGCTGCCGGATATTGAATTTAAACAGGTTGTTTTAAATTGTGATGACAGTTTAAAAAGCGATATTCTGTTATCTGAAATTGCATTGCCTGTAATTAAAAATGATATTTCACATAGCGTTGGCTTTAACGAATGTTTAAAGACTGAAAGTTTACAGCATTTAAATTCTTTTGCGGCTGCAATAGGTGCAGCATTGTGCTTGGCAAACAACAGCAAATTTAATTTGGCCGGGCATAATACAAGCAGTTTCAGCCTGCCAAGGTGGAAAGTATACCGCGGTGCCGCTGTTTTTGCCGTTGTTTTTACGCTTGCCTTTTGGGCATGGCAATTAGCGGAACTTTTTATAGTGCAGCAGCAGTTAAAAGAAATTGACGGAAAAATTGCCGCCTGTGCTGTCTGGCAGCAGCGTTATGAAGAAAGTGCCGCTTTAAATACACAGATTAACAGGCGTTTAAAATTTGCCGGAAATATAAAAAAGCAAAGTATAACATGGAATGAACTGTTAAATGATATCAGCAGCGCCGTACCGCAGGGATGCTGGCTTGAAAGAATTGAGCAGCAGGAAAATGAAAAGCAGCTTACTGTTGCCGGTTACGCCGCAAATATTGATAAAGCAGTGGAATTTACCGAAATGCTCAGCAGCAAAAAAGCCAATCTTAAAACAGAATTAACGGAACTTAAAACAGAAGAACTAAACGGCAAACAATATACTGCTTTTAATGTACTTATAGAAAGAAGGTAAAAAATGCAGGATTTATATCTGCAATTGCAAAATTTAAAACGTACTGATAAATATTGCCTTATTTTTATTGCGTCTTTATTTTTATGCCTGGCAATAAAAATTTTAGCCACAGACCCGCTTCAAAACTCCATTAATAGAAGCAGAGAAATGCTTGAAGAAAAGCAGCAGAATCTTAATAATTATCTTGCTTTTGCAGAACAATATAAGGATTACAGCGCGCTGCAAAAACAGCAGAACGAAGCAGCTTTACTGGCAAATAAATTGCTGCCGCCGCAGATAACAACGGCAGAATTAATTAAAGAATATACTGCGCTTGCCGGTAAATATAACCTGCGTATTGAAAGCATTAAACCTGTGCCGCAGGAAAAACAGAAAAAAGAAGCGTATACATCTGTAACGGTAAATATTGTGCTTACCGGCAGCTTTTATAAAGCAGCTGCCTTTTTAGATGATTTGCAGCAGCAAAGACGCCTTGCTGTACCCGCAAATGTTGTAATTGAACGAAGCAAAAACGGTTTTGCGGGCGATGTTGTTTTAACGGCCAGACTTACTGCTTATGCTTTAAAATAAAGCAAAGTAATTGAACTGCTTGCTATAAGCCTGCTCCAAGTTGTATAATTAAATAGTTGGAAGAACTTATTTTTAAGAGTTAAAAGGATTGAAAACTATGGGATATAAAGAGCAGACTTATGAATTGCTTAAAGATTTTAAGCAGGGGTTAATTGATGACGAAACATTTTTAAAAAAGCTGCGCAGCAGCGAATATACCGATTTGGGCTTTGCCATGATAGACCATGAACGCAGTTTGCGCCAGGGCTTTGCCGAAGTTGTTTACTGTGAAGGAAAAACGGCAGAGCAGACGGCGGCAATTATGAGCAGGCTGGCTGAGGTTCACAGCAATATAATCGGCACAAGGGCAAATGAGGAGAAATTTGCCGCTGTAAAAAAAGCAGTTCCTGATGCGGAATATTATAAAGACGCAGGATTCATAAAAATTGAACGCAATCCTCTGCCAAAAGACGAAAAACGTTATATTGCCGTTGTAACTGCCGGTACCAGTGATTTGCCGGTATCTGAGGAAGCTGCACTGACGGCAGAAATTATGGGCAATACGGTTAAACGCGTGTATGATGTCGGTGTGGCAGGGATTCACCGTTTGTTTTCTAAAATTGATATTATACGCGATGCCAACGCGGTAATTGTTGTGGCCGGTATGGAAGGCGCACTGGCAAGCGTTGTGGGCGGACTTGTAGACAAGCCTGTTATTGCGGTTCCTACAAGTGTCGGTTATGGAGCAAACTTTAAAGGCTTATCCGCGCTTTTGGGAATGCTGAACAGCTGTTCGGCAGGCGTTGCCGTTGTAAATATCGACAACGGTTTTGGAGCAGGGCGTTTGGCAAGCATTATTAATCATATGAGGTGAGAACATGAAAAAAGCACTTTACATAGAAGCATTTTCCGGTATCAGCGGCAACATGCTGCTTGGCGCGCTGATTGACCTTGGCGCTGACGCTGCTTATATAGAAGCAGAACTTAAAAAGATGAATCTTGGCGAATATGAACTGATTAATACACGCGCAGATAAATGCGGCATAAATGCAGCTTATTTTAATGTTAAAATTCCGGGCGTAACGGAAGCCGCCGAAGCAGAAGAAGCACATCTTCATGAACATCATGACGGGCATCACTGCCATCATCATGCCCATGGCTGCGAAGGTGAAGAACATCATCATCATGAGGAGCATCATTGCTGCCACCAGCACGGTCATACTGCCGAAGAAGCGCACGAACACCACTGCTGCCATGCGCATGAAGCAGGTGTGCATCACCATCATGAACACAGAAATTTTAACGACATCAAAACTATCATTGAAAATTCAGATTTAAGCACTAATATAAAAGATAAAGCGGTAAATGTTTTCCGCATGCTTGGCCTCGCCGAAGCAAAAGTTCACGGTAAAAGCCTTGAAGAAGTGCATTTTCATGAAGTAGGGGCAGTTGACACGATTATTGATATTGTCGGCAGCTGCCTGGCTTTGGAAAACCTTGGCATAGAAAAAGTTTATGTGTCGGAAATAAAAACCGGCTATGGCTTTGTACAGTGCGCGCATGGGCTGATGCCCGTACCTGCACCGGCTACGGCAGAACTTTTGGCTCACGGCCTGCTTCATGCCAAAGGCAATATCGAACGTGAGCTGGCAACACCTACCGGCGCTGCACTGATGGCTGCACTTGCAGAGCCTTCTGCCGATATGCCTAAAGGCTTCAGCGCAGAAAAAGTTGGTTATGGTGCAGGTACAAGAAACCTTGAAATTCCTAATGTGCTGCGTGCTACACTTGGCACTGTCGAAGAAGTTAAAAGCCACGCTTTAACGGTTGCGGAATGCAATATTGACGACATGAGCGGTGAAGTATGGCCCTATGTACAGGAAAAATTAATGGCTGCCGGTGCCCTTGATGCCTGGATTACGCCTATAATTATGAAAAAAGGGCGCCCGGCGCAGATGCTTTCTGTTTTAATGCATCCGCAGGACTTGCCTGTGCTTGAAAAAATTATTTTAACCGAAACCACTACATTAGGCATGCGCTACTATGATGTTGCGCGCCATTGCAGCGAAAGAAGCTTTATAGAGGTTACGTTGCCGCAGGGAAGCGTAAAAGTTAAATTTTCGCAGGCCGGAGGGCAAATTTTAAACATAGCGCCGGAATTTGAAGACTGCCGCAAGCTTGCCGAAGCAAGTAAAATGCCCCTGAAAAAAATAATGCAGATGGCTGCAGCCGCTGCGGAGGCTCAGCTTGAACACTGATTTTGGCACATATATTAAAGAATTAGTAAAAAAATTCAGTGAAAACGGTATAAGTGCTGAAGAAAAAAGCCTGCAATACGGCTGCCAGTTAGTGATTGCCAAAGGCACGGATAAAGCTGTTTTATCCGTTTATAACGGCAAAAAAGGCATAAAATTTGTATGGAACGGCAAAAATGCAGCATTTACACAAGTCTGCAAAGATATACTGGCAGACGGAAGCAGCACAGGCACAAACTATTGCCTGCTGAAGGATTTGCCGGGATTTAACGGTATCTGGGCAGGAAGTGACGAATCCGGCAAAGGCGATTTTTTCGGACCGCTTGTGGTTGCGGCAGTTGCCTGTGATGAGAAAAGTGCTTCAAGGCTTTTCAGCCTGGGTGTTAAAGACTGCAAAATTGTCAGTGATAAAGATGTGCTGAAAATGAAAGATGAAATCTGTTCTGCGGCACTGGCTGTATCTGTTTTAGCGTTGACGCCTAAAATGTATAACTACCGTTACAATCAGCTTAAAGCGGCAGGGCAGAATTTAAACCATTTATTAAGCAGCGGGCATGCGGCAGCACTTACGGGGGTAATAGGCAAATGCCCAGGCTGTGGTTATGCCCTTGTAGACCGTTTTGCCGTGCATAATGATATAACGCAGCGCATTCACGGAAAATATCCCGCTGTTAAAGTTGTGCAGATGCCAAAAGCAGAAGCAGATATTGCCGTAGCAGCCGCCTCGGTATTGGCCCGCGCCGAATTTCTTCGCATTATGGCAGAACTGGAAGCACAGGCAGGCATACCGCTTCCCAAAGGCGGAAGTGACGCTGCAACCAGTTGTGCACGCATGATTGCGGAAAAATTTGGCAAAGAAAGCCTTGCAAATTTTGTTAAATTGCATTTTGCCAATTATAAACGTATATAACTGGAGAATTTATGAAAAAACTGATAATTAATGCCGATGATTTCGGCCTGCATCCATTGATTAATAAAGGAATTATAGAAGGGCACCAAAAAGGCATGATTACAAGCACGTCAATTATGCCTGGCGCTCCTTATTTTAAGGAAGCGGCAAATCTTGCTGCCCAAAATCCTGAGCTTGGAATCGGAATTCATTTAACTCTTGTTGGCGGAGTTGCGCCTGTTTTAAAAAAAGGCGTAAATTCTTTGCTTACTTCGCAGGGAGTTTTTGCAGAAGATTATACAGTTTTTGCAAAAAAATGGTATACTGGTAGTATAAAGAGGAGTGAACTCGAACAGGAACTGCGTGCACAGATAGAAAAAGTGCTGGAGTCCGGAATTAAACCCACACATATCGACAGCCATCAGCATATGCATGTGCTGCCGGGAATTGCCGGTATGGTTATACGCTTATGCAGAGAATACGGAATACGCAAAATAAGAATGCCGGAAGAAAGTATTTTCTGGACCGGTGGGTTTAGCGCCGGAGCTGGCAGAAAAATAGGCAGGGACGGTTTGAGCTTTTGCAGCGCGCTGGCAAAAAGCAAAGCCAAAAAAGCAGGGCTTATTTACCCACAGCACTTTTTTGGTATGCTGGCAGGCGGCAATTTAAATGAACTTCTGGTTAAAAACATTTTGCTTGGTTTGCCTGATGGGACGAGTGAAATAATGACTCATCCCGGGACAGATAATGTTTTGCTTGCACAAAACTTCAAATGGGGTTATCATTGGCATGATGAGTTAAATGCTTTTTTATCTGAAAGCAATAAAAACATTGCCCGTGAACAGGGAATAGAACTAATTAATTTTGGCAGGCTTTAATTATGAACAAAAAATTGATAGGCAGGCTGCTGCTGGTTTTTGTAATTATTGTCCTGATACCGGCAGCGGTTATCTACTTTACATTTGATATAAGGGCGCTTGAATATTTAACCATGTTCAAGCCGTGGAGCATTGCGGCAGCCTTCGGTATTTTGGCCGTTGGGCTTATTTTTGACGGCCTGAGGCTGATGACTCTTGCGCGTGTAACGGATGAACGGCTGAGCATTAAAGAAGTTATCAATGTAGTTTTAAGCAATTATTTCCTTGCGGTGCTTACTCCTGGTGCCAGCGGGGGCGCAATAGCCCAGATTATGTTTATGAAAAGGGCGAATGTGCCTGTTGCCAAAGCAACGGTAATTGTTTTTGTGCGCACGATTATGTCGATAACTTTTTTAATTTTACTGGTGCCGTTTGTTTTGTATAATGACGCTTTTTTAAGCGAATGGATGCCGCCGGCAGTTATCGCAGCAGTATCCGTAATTTTTATTTCCATACCTGTGGCAGTGGTGCTGCTTATGCGCACCCGCTATCCGGAGTTCTGGCTGGTTGCGCTGACAGGCAAGCTGTCGCACGATTACAGGCGCAAATGCTTTAACAGCTATTATGAATTCAAAAAAGCATCGTTTATTATGGGCAGGCATCCTTTAATGATTCTGCGTGCTTTTATTGAATCGGGCATCAGCCTTTTGGGCATTTACGCTACTGTGCCGATGTTCTTTTTAGGCATGAATATTCAATTTGACTGGCTGCAGGTTATGGGCAGGATGGTGCTTTTAAACCTGGTTTTATATTTTTCGCCGACTCCGGGCGGCAGCGGCATTGCCGAAGCAGGTTTTATTGTGCTGTTTGCATCGCTTCTGCCGGAAGGCATGGTAGGCATTATGGCAGTGCTCTGGCGTTTTACGGCCGAGTATTTCCCGTTTTTGCTGGGTGCTTTTATTTCCATCCGCGCTTTTGGTTCAAACATTATTGCTGCCAATAATTTAAAAGAGAGAGAGAACTGATGAAATTACTTGTTACAGGGGGAGCCGGTTTTATCGGCTCTCATCTTTTGGAATACCTTAATGCACAGCATGAGCACGAAACAGTTGTTTTCGACAATCTTTCCAGCGGCTCTGCAAAAAATGTACCGGCAAATATGAAGCTGTGCGTAGGCGATGTTTGTGACGAAGCAGCCGTTGATGCTCTGTTTGCCGCAGAACATTTTGACGCCGTTATTCATTTTGCCGCGCAGACAATGGTTCCGTATTCTTTGCAGCACCCGCAGGAGGACTGCAATGTTAATTTGCTTGGTCTGATTAATATTCTGGAATGCTGCCGCAAATACAATGTTAAATCTGTAGTATTTTCATCAAGCGCGGCTGTTTACGGAGATAACACCAACATTCCTCTTACCGAAGATTTGCCGCTTTTGCCGACATCCTGCTACGGCATTACCAAAATGACATCCGAACATTATATGCGCGTTTACCACGATTTGTACGGCATTAACTGCACGGTGCTGCGCTTTGCCAACGTTTACGGCGAGCGTCAGGGTGAAGGTGGAGAAGGCGGCGTTGTCAGTATCTTCTGCAAACTCCTTGTTCAGAATAAGCCTTTGACGGTTTTCGGCAACGGCGAACAAACACGTGATTTTGTATATGCCGGCGATATTGCGCAGGCTGCGGCTAAAGCAGTTACGCTTACCGGCTATAATGTTATTAATATTTCAACAGGAAAAGAAACCTCGCTCAACAGCCTGCTTGAAGCTTTTAAATCTGCCTGCGGGCATGAACTTACTGTAAACTATGCGCCAGCGCGCAGCGGTGATATTTTCCGTTCTGTTTTAAGCAACAAAAAACTGGAAGCTCTGCTTGGCTTTGTACCGCAAATGGATATAGAGCATGGCATTCCGAAAATATATAACGACTACTTGGCACGCCGGAAGGAAGGTCTTTAATGAAAAATTTGAATCTCCAAAGCCTGATTATTATTGCAGTTTTAGCTTTAGTAACCATTTTGTGGGGAATAGGTTCCGTACCGCTTTTTGACTCGGACGAACCGGTTTATGCGGAAACCGCACGTGAAATGATTAAGTACAACGATTACTTATCGCCGCGTATTTTTGACAATTTCTGGTATGACAAGCCGCCGATGTATTACTGGCTGGTAGCTGCTTCAATAGGCCTTTTTGGCGACGGGGAAGCGGCAGCGCGTTTTCCGGCGGCGTTAATGGCCGTTGCAACTTCGGTAATGCTTTATTTTTCAGTAAGCAATATTTTTTCGGAACGTGCCGGATTCTGGGCCTCCATTGTTTTAACTACCTGCGTGGAGTTTTTCTATCTTGGCAAGGCCGCAGTTACCGATACGACTTTATTGTTTTTTATGACAGCCGCGCTTTTATGTTACCAGCACAAATGGTACTGGGTAATGTATATTGCCATGGCTCTGGCCACTGTAACCAAAGGTCCCATCGGCATAGTTTTTCCCGGTGCGATTATTTTCCTGCACCTGCTTTTTACAGGGAATTTACGTGAAATTTTAAAAATGCACGTTATCCGCGGGCTTGTTGTTTACTTTGCCATTGCAGCACCGTGGTATTATTTGATGTATCAGGCGCATGGCATGGAATTTATCAATACTTTTCTTGGTTTCCATAATCTGACGCGCTTTACTACGCCGGAACACCCCGACCGTGTTCTGTGGTGGTATTATCTGCCGGTAATAATTTTGGGCATGTTCCCATGGACGGGCCTGTTATTGCAGTCAATCCGTGCTTCCATATCCGAAGCAAGCAGCGAAGAACTTGTTAAAATGTCATTTTTCAATATCTGGTGGGTGTTTGTACTGCTGTTTTTCAGCATTTCGCAAACCAAACTTGTTTCTTATATTCTGCCTATGTTTCCGGCACTTGCAATTATTATCGGCTGGAATCTTGCAAGGCTTGAAAAGCAGCACGGAGAATCACTGCTTTCGTGGGTTATTGGCACAGTAATTATGTTTGGGCTTTTGGGTGCCGGCTGGCTTATCGGCGGTAATCAGCTGCCGGAAGCATTTCTGGAAGCGTCTGTGCTCAGCGGCACAACCTTTGTGGTAGGTTTGGTAATCATCTGGTTTTTATGGCGCGAGCGCGATGTTATTTTTGCCGGTTATCTGCATGCGGCAATGGGCTTTTTAACAATGCTGATTGCGTTTTCGTTTATCTTACCGCCGGTTGCAGACCGCTTCAGCGTAAAAACAATGGCTGCCGAATTTGTGGCGGGCTGCGATACCACCAAATCCGTTTACATTGATAAATTTTTGCGCCCGGGTTTTATGTACTACACAGGCATTGCCGGTGAAGAGCTGCTGCCAAAAACCGATGCCCTGCAAAAAGCTGTTACCGATGCGACGCCAAAATATATTGTGGTGCGCCGTTTGGAATACAAACGCCTGCAAAATCCCGAAGCAATCCAAAACATTAGGATTGTCAGCGAGAAGGACGGCATTATGATTTTGGAAAAATATTGAGTATAACGAACCTCTCAAAATTTTTTGAGAGGTTTAATTTTTACACAGCGTTATAAATCTTTATTTTAAAGCTTAAATATGGTATGATTAGATGATAAATGCTGACTAAAATTAAGGAGTTTTTTGTGAAAATAAAGGGAGTTTTATTTGACCTTGACGGCACATTGATTAATACAACGCCGCTGATTCTGGAATCGTTCCGCCATACTTTTGTGGAGTTTAGGCTGCCGGTTCCGTCAAAAGAAGCGCTTGTTGCAGGTTTTGGGCTGCCGCTGCGCACCGCAGCCAAAGCCTATATGCCCGAAAGCATGATAGAAGATTTTTGCACTGCTTACAGTGATTACCACCGCAGCCAGCACGATAAGCTCATTCAGCCGTTTGACGGCATTAACGAAGCGTTGGCACAGCTTGCAGGGCGCGGCATAAAAATGGCTGTTGTAACATCTAAAAAACGCCCGATGGCTCTGCGCGGGCTTGCCTGTTACGGGCTTGATAAATATATTGAAACGGTTGTTACCTGCCAGGACTGCGAAGAACATAAGCCGCTTCCGGCACCGAGCCTGATGGCTTTAAAAAACTTAAAGCTGAACGGCAGTGACTGTATCGGCGTGGGCGACAGCCCTTATGATTTGCAAAGTGCAAAAAGCGCAGGCTGTTTAACAGCAGCAGTACGTTATACCAGCTTTGACTGGGATTTTATTTTGAATGAAGGCAAACCGGATTACGTTTTGAACAAAATGGATGATTTGGTGAAACTGATAGACAGACTCAATAATTAGGAGGTTATTATGCGCAAAATAGCTATTATCGGCGGTACCGGGGTTTACAGCCCCGACGCACTTGGAGGATTTGAAGAAAAGGTTATTAAAACGCCTTACGGCGATGCGCTTTGCAAAATGGGCTCGCTGTACGGCAATCAGGTTGTGTTTATTACACGCCACGGTGCAGGGCACAGCGTTCCGCCGCATAAAGTAAATTACCGTGCCAATATCTGGGCTTTAAAAAGCCTTGGTACAGAAGAAATTTTTGCAACCACGGCAGTCGGCTCTTTGAATAAAGAGATGAAAGCCGGGCATTTTGTTGTTTGTGACCAGGCGATTGATTTTACCAAAAGCCGCGTAAACACTTTTTATGATACTCCGGAGCGCGGAGTGGCTCATGTGGATTTTACCAATCCGTACTGCCAGCGCCTGCGTGCAAAGGTTATTAAATGCCTTGAAAGAACTGATATTCCGTTCCATAAAACAGGCTGCTATGTCTGCACCGAAGGCCCGCGTTTTGAAACCGCAGCGGAAATTAAAATGTTCGCCATGCTTGGCGGTGATCTTGTAGGCATGACTAACATTCCGGAATCCGTACTGGCACGCGAAGCGGAAATGTGCTATACAAACTGCAGCATTGTAACCAATATGGCAGCAGGCATTTCGCCGACACCGCTTTCTCACAGCGAAGTTGTTGAAGCAATGGCTCAAAGCGGCAAAAACATGGCCCGCCTGATTGAAGACTTTATTGCCGATAACGGCGTTGAAGAAACAGAATGCGGCTGTGCGCACTGCATGGCAGAATTTGGCGGTTTTAAACTGTAAGAGGCTGTTATGGTTAAAACAATGGAATGGCAGCATAATACACTGGAAATTTTAGACCAGACTAAACTGCCTGTAGAAATCAGTTTTATAAAATGCGGTACTTACCGCCGCGTTGGCGAAGCAATAAAAAAGCTGGAAGTCCGCGGCGCACCGGCAATCGGCGCAGCAGCCGGTTTTGCCATGGTTTTGGGCTGGCAGCAGCTTATGGCTGAAAACCGCTGCAATTTGCCGGCCTACGAAGAAATAAAAAATGAACTTATTGCAGCACGCCCTACGGCAGTAAACCTTGCCTGGGCTGCCAACAAGCTTTATGCTGAGGCAGAACGCCTGACAGGGCAAAGCAAAACGCAGAGCGAAATTGCCTGTGCTTTGGAAAAACTGGCGCAGCAAATTTACAATGATGACATTGAATGCAATAAAAAAATGGGTAGGTACGGCGCTGAAATATTGCCGCAGCATACCCGTATTTTAACGCACTGCAACGCAGGCGCACTGGCAACCTGCGGTTGGGGGACTGCTCTCGGCGTTATCCGCGAAGCCTATGCCCAGGGTAAAATAGACATGGTTTACTCCGATGAAACGCGCCCGCTTCTGCAAGGCGCCCGCCTTACGGTATGGGAGCTTATGGAAGATAAAATTCCCGTTACTGTTATTACCGATAACATGGCAGCATGGGCTATGCAGCAAAAAAGTATTAACGCCGTTGTTACCGGGGCGGACCGTATTGCTTTAAACGGCGATACTGCCAACAAAATAGGCACCTTTGGCGTGGCTTTGGCCGCAAAATACCACGGTATACCGTTTTATATTGCCGCACCTGTAAGCACTTTTGATTTTTCCATTGCAGACGGCAGCGGGATTCCGATAGAAGAGCGCAGCGCACAAGAAGTAAAAACCTTGCAGGGGGTTGTTACCGCGCCGCCTGAAGCCTTAGCCTACAACCCTGCTTTTGATGTTACACCGGCCGCTCTTATCAGCGGCATTATTACCGAATACGGCGTTATTAAACCGCCTTATCGGGAGAATATAAAAAAATTGCAGCTTAAAATCAAGGAGGAAATTTTTAATGAATAGCATGATTAAAGACATTGCCCTTGCACCTACTGGGCATCAGAAAATTGCCTGGGTTAAAGAGCACATGCCGCTGCTTAACATTTTAAACGAACGTTATGCAGAAAAGAAAATTTTTGACGGTTTAAATATGGTTGTAACCATTCATCTGGAAGCAAAAACCGCATATCTTGCCCAGACTCTTAAAAACTGCGGCGCAAACGTAGTTGTTACCGGCAGCAACCCGCTTTCCACGCAGGATGACGTTGCCGCAGCTCTGGCTGACAGCGGAATTACGGTTTTTGCAACCCATGCCTGCTCGCAGGAAGAATACGATTTATATTTAAGCAAAGCGCTTGATACAAAACCTTCGCTCATTATCGACGACGGCGGCGACCTTGTTAATATGCTGCACAGCACCCGCCGTGAGCTGATTCCGAACCTTATCGGCGGCAGCGAAGAAACCACTACCGGCGTACACCGCTTAAAAGCACTTAACGAAGCCGGCAAACTGGCTTTCCCGATGATTGCCGTTAATGACGCTTACTGCAAATACCTGTTCGATAACAGATACGGCACCGGCCAATCTTCCTGGGACGGCATTATGCGTACTACCAACCTTGCCGTTGCAGGCAAAACCGTTGTTGTTGCAGGCTACGGCTGGTGCGGCAAAGGCGTTGCCATGCGTGCCAAAGGTTTGGGCGCAAACGTTATCGTTACCGAAATTGACCCGATTAAAGGCATTGAAGCAGTATTTGACGGTTTCCGCGTAATGCCGATGCGCGAAGCAGCTAAATACGGTGATTTCTTCGTAACTGTAACAGGCTGCAAAGATGTAATTACCAAAGAACACTTCCCGCTTATGAAAGACGGTGCAGTTCTTGCCAACGCAGGCCATTTTGATGTTGAAATTAACGTTAAAGACTTGGAAGCAATGACCGTTGAACCTGCTTACGAAGTACGCAAAAACATTACAACCTATACCATGCCTAACGGCAAAAAAATCAACCTGCTGGGCGAAGGCCGTCTTGTAAACCTTGCCTGCGGCGACGGTCATCCGGTAGAAGTTATGGACCTTTCTTTCGCCATGCAGTTCCTTGCCATGAAATATCTGCTGGAGCATAAAGGTGAACTGCAAAATAACCTTTATGTACTGCCGGAAGAACTGAATACGGAAATTGCCGCGCTGAAGCTTGAAGCAATGGGCGCAGGCATTGATACCTTAACTCCGGAACAATACGCTTACCTGCACGCCGAATAATTATGGAAAACGAAGCTGTTGAAAAAGCAAGGGCACAAATTGTTAAAGCTGCACAAAAAATGGCAGGGCAGAATATGCTGCCGGGTTCGTGGGGCAACATAAGCATTAAAATAAACGAAAATGCTTATGCAATAACTCCTTCCGGCCGCGGTTATGACAATTTAACGCCTGATGATATAACCATAGTTGATGCAGCAGGACAAACGCTTGACGGAGCATTAATACCAAGCAGCGAACTGCCTTTGCACCTGGCAATATATAAAGCACTGCCGGAAGCAAATGCCGTTGTGCACACGCACAGCATTTATGCCAGCGCCTGTGCCGCAGCACGCAGGGATATTCCGCCGCTTATTGAAGACATGGTGCAGATAATGGGCGGCGCGGTGCATTGCGCCGAATATGCCCTGCCGGGTACGGAAACGCTTGCCCAAAACGTAATAAAAGCCATGAACGGCAAACGTGCGGCACTTTTGGCAAACCACGGCGTTGCTGCCTGGGGCGTAACGCTTGACGAAGCCATGATGGTAGCGGGAATAGTTGAAAAAGCCGCTCAGCTTTATTGCATTACTCAGAGTCTTGGCGGGGCAGTGCTGCTGCCTCAGAGCGATATCGACGCCATGCACGGTTTTTATGAAGCCCATTACCGCAAACGTCAGTTAGGAGAAGAATAATGGCGAAAACACTTATAAAAAACGCTGAAATTATTACCGCAAAAGATACAGATAAATATTATATCGGCATTTTGGACGACACCATTCAGGTAATATCCAAAGAATTGCCGCAAGGATATGAAAACGCCCAGGTTATTGATGCCGAAGGTAAAATTGCCGTGCCGGGCATGGTAAACATCCATACCCACGCAGCAATGACGCTTTTGCGCAGCTATGCCGATGATATGGTACTGATGGACTGGCTGCAAAATAAAATCTGGCCTGCCGAAGACGGGCTTACGGATGACGATATTTACTGGGGCACAATGCTTTCCATTGCCGAAATGCTTAAAACCGGCACAACCTGCTTTGCCGATATGTATTTTGCAATGAACCGCGTTGCCGATGCCGTTGAAGAAACAGGCATCAGGGCTGCATTAAGCCGCGGCTTAACCGGATTCAGTGACGAAAACTATGCAAAACTTGAAGAAAATGCAGCGCTCTTTAAAGAACGCCATAACAGTGCAGGCGGGCGCATTCATGTAATGCTTGGCCCACATGCCCCGTATACCTGTTCTGTTGAATACCTGAAAAATGTTATTGCCAAAGCACATCAGCTTGGCAGTGAAATTCATATTCACCTTTGCGAAACCAAAGGCGAAGTTGACAACTGCATTAAAGAACATGGCATGAGCCCGATAAAACTTATGGACAGCTTAGGCATGTTTGAATGCGGCACATTAGCAGCACACAGCGTACATGTAGATGAAGAAGATATGGCAATTATGGCAGCCAAACATGTGCGTGTTGCCCATAACCCGCAAAGCAACCTTAAACTTGCCAGCGGCATTGCACCGGTACCGGCAATGTTAAAGCACGGCATTACGATTGGCCTTGGCACTGACGGCACCAGCAGCAACAACAACCTTGATATGCTGGAAGAATGCCGCCTAGCCGCAATGCTGCATAAAAACATGACAGGCGACCCGGAAATTATACCGGCAGCGCAGGCACTTGCCATGGCAACAAGCGAAGGCGCCAAAGCGCTTGGCTTTGCTGACATTGGCAAAATTGAAGCAGGGCAGAAAGCCGATATTGTCCTTTATAACATGAATAAACCTTACTGGCATCCGCGCAACGACAGAACTTCGCTGTTTGTATATGCGGCAAATGCCAATGACGCAGATACCGTACTTGTTAACGGCAAAGTTCTTATGCAAAACGGCGAACTGCTTTACATAGACCTGGAGAAAGTTTATGCCGAAGCAGACGCGCGCGCACGCCGCTTAACCAATAAATAACAAAAATTTTGGGAGGGAAACACAAGTGGCTAAAATTTTATTTAAAAGTAATTTAGCACCTTCTGTTTACGAATTTTTAGTAGACGTACCCCTGATTGCACATAAATGCCAACCGGGGCAGTTTGTAATGATACGCACAGATGAAGACAGCGAACGCATTCCGCTCACTATTGCCGATTTTGACCGTGAAAAAGGCACTATTACCTTAATCGTTCAGGCAGTAGGCAATACCACAAAACATCTTTGCGAAACTTTTGAAGAAGGCGACGATATTCTTGACATTGTCGGCCCGCTCGGCCATCCGTCCGAAATGGGCAAATTCGGCACGGTTGTCTGCGTAGGCGGCGGTATCGGCGTTGCGCCGGTATACCCGATTGCCCGCGCTTACCACGAGCTCGGCAACAAAGTAATTTCCATTATCGGCGCACGCAGCAAAGATTTAATTATCTGGCGCGATAAAATGCAGGCAATCAGCGATGAGCTTATTATAACCACGGATGACGGCAGCGAAGGGCATAAAGGCTTTGTAACCGACCCGCTGCGCGAAATGCTGGAAAAAGGCGAAAAGATTGACCTGGTACTTGCCATTGGCCCGGTAATTATGATGAAAAACGTTGCCGCAACAACCAAACCCTTCGGCACCAAAACAACCGTAAGCCTTAACACCATTATGGTAGACGGCACCGGCATGTGCGGCGGCTGCCGTGTAATGGTGGGCAACGAAAATAAATTTGCCTGTGTTGACGGCCCGGAATTTGACGGGCATCTGGTTGACTTTGCAAACTTAATGCAGCGCCAGATGATGTACAAAGACCAGGAATCTATTGAATACAGCTGCGGAGGTCATTGCAAATGCGTGGAGGAATGAGAAACCCTATGCCGGAACAGCCGGCTGATGTAAGAAATAAAAACTTTAAAGAAGTTGCTCTCGGCTATGATATGAAAACCGCTGTTGATGAAGCAGAGCGCTGCCTGCATTGCCCTAAACCGCTGTGCGTAAGCGGCTGCCCTGTTAATGTTGAAATTCCGGCTTTTATTCAGGCTGTAAAAGAAGGCAACATGCAGGAAGCTATTAAAATTTTAAAACGCAAAAACAGCCTTCCGGCAGTTTGCGGCCGCGTATGCCCACAGGAAAACCAGTGCGAATCCAAATGCGTGCTCGGCATTAAAGGTCAGTCCGTCGCTATTGGCCGTCTGGAACGCTTTGTAGCAGATTATGCACGTGAACACGGCTTAGATAACGTAGATAATGAAAAAGCAGCTCCTAACGGCAAAAAAGTTGCCATTGTAGGCAGCGGCCCTTCCGGCCTTACCGCAGCAGGCGACCTTGCAAAAATGGGTTATGATGTAACCATTTTTGAAGCACTGCACGCACCGGGCGGCGTTTTAATGTACGGCATTCCTGAATTCCGCCTGCCGAAAGAAATTGTGCAGCACGAAATTGACGCACTGAAAAAGCTGGGCGTTAAAATTATGGTAGACGCCGTTATCGGCCGTTTGTTTACCATTCAGGAACTTTTTGAAGAAGAAGGCTTCGATGCCATTTATGTAGGCACAGGCGCAGGTCTGCCGCACTTTATGAATATTGAAGGCGAAAACCTTAACGGCGTATATTCTGCCAACGAATTTTTAACGCGCGTTAACTTAATGCGTGCTTATCAGTTCCCGAAAGTTGCAACACCGGTTTACATCGGTAAAAAAGTTGCCGTTGTCGGCGCAGGCAATGTTGCTATGGACGCAGCACGTACCGCAAAACGCCTCGGCGCAGAACAGGTTTATATCGTTTACCGCCGCAGCGAAGAAGAAATGCCTGCCCGCAAGGAAGAAATCGGCCATGCAAGAGAAGAAGGTATTGAACTCCGTCTTTTAAACAACCCTGTACGTATTTTAGGCAACGAAAAAGGCTGGGTTAATGGCATGGAATGCATTAAAATGGAGCTTGGCGAACCTGATGCCAGCGGACGCCGCAGCCCGGTAGCCATTAAAGGCAGCGAATACGTGCTTGACGTTGACATGGTTGTAATGGCAATAGGGCAGGGGCCTAACCCGCTGTTAAAGCAAACTACGCACGATTTGGAAACCAACAAACGCGGCAACATCGTTGCAGATGAAAACGGCGCAACCTCCATCCCCGGCGTATTTGCAGGCGGCGACATTGTAACCGGTGCCGCAACCGTAATTTCTGCCATGGGCGCAGGCAAAAAAGCTGCTCAGGCCATTGATGAATATTTGAAGAATAAATAAGCATATATAATTTACTGTAAAAACAAAAGGTTTACCTGTATAATATAAATATAGGTAAGCCTTTTTTTATTTTATTTATTTAAAGCGGGGGGCTGATTATGGCAACTATGCAGGAAATTATTCAAAAATATAACCTTGAAAATATTGGTGGCAATGATAATTTTGTAAACGATAAATTTGATGCCAGAGAATGGTCAGCTCCCGTTATACAAGAGCCGCAAGTTTTAAAAGAATATCTTGACGCTTCCGGCATTGTTGGTTCAACTATCAAAGAGATTGCAGTAGTTCATCAAAACTATCACGTTTATAACAGAAACATTTTTTATCTTGAAAACGGAAGAAGTAATAATTTTTACATTGAAGATATATTAGACCCTGTAATTATAATTACTGATAAAGGTTGTTATGAGATTGATTTTAGCGAATCAAGTACAGTACGTTTAACTAAAGATTGCTTGAAACGCTGCATGTATGATTTTGAAAATAGTTTTTATGAAGATAAATTAGATTTACACAAGACATTTTCAATTTTAAACAACAAACAAATTATTGGTTTTACAATTAAAGAACAGGATTTTGAATATGCAGACAATGATTTTACTGGTTCTTATGGCATCGGACTTGACAGCGCACAAAAATCATATATAAAAGAATTGATTTTCTTTACTAATGACAACAGAAAATTTGTATTTATTAACGATTTCGACGATGGTGTTTTATATTTACTTGACGCAGATGTAGAGAAAGGCTTTAAAGATTGGTGATAAAATGGATACAAACAAAATTTATTTTAAACTTCATAGTTTATGTGGAGCAACCCTTCATTTTGAATTTGGCAATAATAAAGAAAGTTATATTTATTGTTTTGATGAAAATTTAACAGATGCTGTGCCGAATATGGTAAAAATGTATAATAAATTACAAAACTATGAAGATTATAGATTTGAAGCATCGTATGATGGAAAAATTGCTTTTACTGCCAAAAATTTAAATAAATCTTTAATTCAGATAACAATTAGTTATAGCGAAGGTGATATAAAGGCAGATTTATGCGGAAGATTATCCAGAGAAGAATGTTTAACAATGTTTGAAAATTTATTTGATGATATTCTTAACAATAAAGATTTTCCTCATCAATTTCCGTGTTTTTGGGATAATAATGAAGAAGAATACGAGAAATTTAGTGATGTAGCAGATAAAATTTTTGAAGAATTAGTTGCTAAAAAGTATTGTGATAATGATTTGGATATATGCGACATTATTGATAATGTTATGTGCAGAGAGCTTGTAAGCATAACACCTGAGGGGATTGAATACTATCAAAAATACAAAAGGATGCTTGAAACGAGAACTCTGCCGGAAGGTTGGGCAAAACGTTCTGACCTTGACCCGATAGGCGATTCTATTGTTAATTACATTAAGCAGCATACAAAATAAAACTGTTATTAAAAGCTGTTTTCTTGTAAAATATAGGTATATCGTTTTATATTATTTCGTTAGATGAAAAGCAATGAGTATTACTGATAAAGATAAATATATTTGTATGAATAAAATAACTAAAAGTAGTATAATATAATAAAATTATCTAAATAGAGGTGTGTTTGTCATTATGCCAAATAAAATTACAGGTAAGGAATATCCTATCAGTAAAATATTTAGTTCTGATTTTGATTACTATATACCAGCATATCAAAGACCTTATTCTTGGACTGAAGAAGAAACAGGTACGTTATTTGATGATCTATATGATTTCTATAAAACTCAAAAAGGAGATAATTATTTTTTAGGAAGTATTGTTCTAATAAAAGATGATAATATAGCAAAATCTGAAGTTATTGATGGTCAACAACGATTAACTACTTTAAGTATACTTATTTCAGTTATAGCATTTAATTTTGATGGAGATCTAAAGGAAGATTACAAGCATTATTTAAAAGAACCTGGTAGAATTTCTCAAAATTTACCAGCCAATCCAAGATTACATTTACGTAGTAAAGATCAAGACTTTTTTAAAGAATATATACAAGAAATAAAATTAAATGAGTTACTGAAATTGAATCCAGAGTCATTGGATAGTGAGGCTAAAAAACACATATACCAAAATACTAAATTGCTAATTGATAAAGTTAATTTATTTTTTAATGGAAATGCAGACGAACTTATTAAATTTGGTAGTTTTTTAGTTCAACAGTGTTTTCTAGTTGTGGTATATACTCCAAGTCAAGCATCTGCTTTTAGAGTTTTTTCTGTAATGAATAGTAGAGGTTTAGATTTATTACCTACTGATATTATTAAGGCTGACATAATAAGCCAAATTTCCGATGACGAAAGGGATTATTATACTAATAAATGGGAAAATATAGAAAATACAACTACACGAAATGGATTTAATGATTTATTTACATATATTCGAATGATTGTTGCAAAAACGAAACCAAAAAGAAATTTATTAGATGAATTTAGAGAAGTTGTTTTAAAGACTAATGACTCCAAAAATTTTATAAACAATATTTTAGAACCATATGCAGAAGCTTTCATTACTTTAAAAAACAAACAATATAAAAGTATTTCTAATAAAGAGAATATTAATGATCTATTAGAATGGTTAAATAAGATTGATAATTCAGACTGGTTACCACCAGCAATAAAATTTTTATCGATTTATACATCTAATTCAGATTATGTATTTTGGTTTATCAGAAAATTAGAACGTTTAGCATCCTATTTGTTTATTACAGCTAAAGATAATAATAAACGCATAGAGAGATATGCTAGAATCTTAAAAGAATTAGAAAAATTAAATGAAAATATTGATCCAAAAGAAATATTAGTTTCTTTAGAATTAACGAATATTGAGCAAAAAGAATTTTATGATAAATTAAATGGTGATATATATAATTTAATCCCCAAACGTAGAAATTATGTTATTTTACGTTTAGACAATCTTATTTCTTGTGGTGGGGCACAGTATAATAAAAAATTGTTTACAATAGAACATATTTTACCGCAAAATGTTTCATTACTATCTGAATGGAATAAACTTTGGCCAGATATTGAATTAAGAGAATTTTGGTTAAATAAATTAGCCAATCTTGTTCCACTTACACGTAGTAATAATTCTAAAGCGCAAAATTATAATTTTGCTGATAAAAAACGAATTTATTTTAATATAAGTAAAGGTGTTACATCTTTTGCGTTAACAACCCAAATACTTAATATTGATTCGTGGACACCTGCAATAGTTGAAAAAAGACAAAAAGAATTAATTGATATTCTTGTAAAATACTATGAATTATCATTAACGGAATTAAATGAAGTTAAATCTGTTGTAATTCATGCAAGTAATAATGAAACAAATGTTAATAATAAAGCTTCAATTAATCATATAGAAATTTATAGTGATTTAATAAAAGAATTTAGTATATATCCAAGAAATTTAAGTACCAAAAGAGGATTACAATATTTTGTATATGTTAAAGACGATAATTTGTATGTAGAAGAAGGACACAATTGTAGTGAAGAAATGAAAGCTAAAATAAGAATACCAAGATTATTACCAGAATCAGAATTTTTAGAAGTTCTAAAAATGTATAAACAAAATAAAACCATAGGAAAAGAAGTACATAATATCACCAATAACGCTTCATATTGGTATGGAATTTTTAATGAGTTAAGGTTGTAATTTTAATTTTTAACATATTTTTAAATTTTTCTTATGATTGTATACAATTATAATTAACTGACAATATGTTATATTTGGTGTATAATAAATAATGATATGGTTTACAATAATTAAAATTTTACGAGGTGAATTATATGCGTTTTAAATTAAGAATGGGCGTTTCAGGACGTCATTGCCATTTAAAAAGAGAAGATATGGATATTTTGTTCGGTAAAGGCAGCGAGCTGCATCCGATAAAACCGATTGTGCAGCCCGGTCAGTTTACCTGCGAAGAAAAAATTATTCTGGTAACGGATAAAGGCGAAATGCCGCTGCGCGTTATCGGGCCGCTGCGTCCTTATACGCAAATTGAGCTTGCCAAAACGGATGCCCGTCAGCTTGGACTGAACCCGCCGATTTGCTTCTCCGGTTATCTTGACGGCTCACTCGGCGGCAAAATCGTTGGCCCTGAAGGCGAAGTTATTTTAAAAGAGGGCATTATGCTTGTACAGCGCCATATTCATTTGTGTCCGGAAACTGCAGCCAAATATCATTTAAAGAACCATGATATTGTTGCCATGGAAACCACAGGCTCACGTGCACTGCGTTTCGAGCACGTTTATGTAAGAACCGGCCCGGAGCATGCGGACGAAATTCATATTGATACCGACGAAGGCAATGCATGCGGACTTGAAAACGGCGCTTTGGTTGATATTGTAACCAGGCTTTAATTGTTATTGAGGAAGAACAATGCGCAAAATATTGTTTCTTATTCTGTTGTTGGTGCAGCTTACTGCGGCAACGGCGTTTGCGTATACTAATAAAGAGGACGGGTTTAAAACACAAAGTCCGTCCTCTGCTAATTACGTAGAGGCTGTTGGCAAACATTTTTACGGTTTTATTGACGATAACGGTGCTGCGTCAGGGTATACCGAATGTTTAAGCAGTGAACAGGCTTCAAAATTTTTAGGAGCCCCGTTTAGCACAGCAGCATTTGATAAAACTTACAGCGATATTCTACTTTTGCAGCGTAACGGTATCAGCAACGAACGTATTAATCAGCTTATAGCTGAACCTGTTGTTTCACCGCTTTTTGCTTTTGCAGAAAATGAAGAACCTGATTACTTGGTTTCTGCGCAAAAGTTTGGCTCAAACAAGTATATTGCCGTTACTTTTAACGTGAATCCGGAAACTGAACCGGTAACAATATATTATACTTCTGCTAATGATAAGCTTTATATGCTTATGGCAGAGCAGCAAACGGCTGTTTCAAACACTGTTGAAAACCTGCCGGAAAATACCATTGGCGTTATTGGCGGTGCCGATGGCCCTACAGACATTTACGTTAAAGATAATGTTTTGGCTAAAGAAACCAACAAAACTTTTCTGAAAAAGTTTAAAACCGTTAAGCCGGTTGATAAAAACACTGCGTTTACCTTTGGCGAAAAAACAGCCAACGTAAAAGTAATCCTTCCGGACGACTGGTTTTACGTTCAGTTAGCAGACAGCAGATATAATGAAGAAGCTGTCGATGTAACGGTTGCCATGCCTCAGGAAGCTATGGCGCTGATTCTTAAAGAAGCGCTTGATATTGGCGTTACCGATATAGAATCGGCAGTTATTGCATCACAGGCTGCGGCGGCTGATAAAAGCATAAGCGCTGAATTAACAGATAAAAAAGATGATATAATGGATATTTTCCGTCATGGCATCATAATATTATCTGTTAAAGCCAGCGATAAAAGTTTTTCGGATTTTGTATTTGATAACCCCAATAAAACGGCTTACAGCGTAAATGAAGCGTTGGAAGATATAAAAGCCGCCCTTATTGAGCAGGGAACGGAATTTAAAACCTTTGCTTATAATACGGATTTTAAAGACGGACAGGGGAGCTTTAGCCTGCAAACTGAATTGAAGCCTGCTGAAACTGATTTTTATTACACCTTATTTGCCGAAGGTAAAGTTATTGGCAAAGCTGCTTATCTGGCTTTTGTATTTGACCGTAACGGTGATGATGAAAATACGGCACTTAAATTTTGGAACGGCAAAACACTTTTAAAAGATTAATGTCCACATTCGTACTTAAAGTAAAAAGAGGGTACTGATGATGAAAAAATTATATGCTGATATTTTAATGACAAGTTTGCTGTGCAGCGCTGCTCTTACGGCTAATGCCTTTGAATATGTAAGCAGCGAAGCAGGTTTTTCCGTTAACATTCCGGATCAGAACATTATGCTGATAGGCGAAAATATGTTCGCTGCCGAAAACCGTGTTTTTGACCTTGACAAAAAACTTGTAAAAACCAACGGCATGCATTTTGTTACCGGGCTTAACCACGAACAGCTTAAACAAAATTTTAATACCGCTTTTACAACGCAAAAATTTACTGCTGACCTCAAAAATATTAAAAAAGCTTTAAAAAGCGGCACTGCTGCTGACATTTTGCAAAGCAGCAGCTATAAATACCTTACCGAAGCCGCGACTGGTGCTTATGTAAATTACAGCGGCGACAGCGAAGACCTTGCCGGTTTATTGGAATTAAACAAACAATTTGCCGGTATGGCGAATATAAAAAAGGCATCCGTTGAAAATATTAAAGGCAAAGATGCTTTAATGATAGAATCGGATATTGAAAATATAACCTTTGAGTTAAAGCTGCCGCTGAAAAAGTCGGAATTATTGCCGCAAGAATCAGTTGATGAAGAAAACCTGAAAGACCAGGGGTTTAAATTTGAATTTGCTGATGACGGCTATTTAGTTACTAAAATAGCAAATTTATATAATATTACAGAAAAAACTTATTTGTTATCGGCCAATGACAATCTGTATACGGTAACGAGCCTGTTTGCTTCAACTAACGAATTGCCTGACAATGTCGACAGCGTTTATAAACTTGACAATAAAGGCTTTAATAAATTAAGCAAACAGCTGGTTAACAGTTTAAAATTTACGGAACCTCAGAAAAACGGCAATAAACCGCTTACAATCAATGATAATATTAGCGGACGCAAACTGCAATTGCCGGAAAAATGGCTGTACACAAGAACTGATTTCAGCAGCATTTACGATATTAATAAAGGCGGTTTTGGGCTTACTGCTTACAGCGCTTTGCCGGAAACTTCACTTGATGCTGCAAATAACGCTATTAAAACCTTTGGTATTAGTTTTGATAACAGCTCAAATACCTTGAAAATGGATTTGTCGCAGTTTACAATGCCGGATTTACTGAATTTGTTTGATGAAGGCATTGTTATGGCAAGCGGTAATTTTAATAATGTTGCGCAAATTGAGCCTGATTTCAGCAAGTATGTAAACGAATACAAAACTATTTTCGATAATCCGGAACTAACTAAATTTATCTTCCACAATAGCATGAATCGGCTTTTTAACAGCCTGCGCCCGGAAGATATTGCAGCCATAGAAAAATACCTGAAAGCAGAAAACTTTAACTATACTTTTGACATCAATAATTACAATGCACGCTTTAATTGTGATGCTGATTTAAAGGCTCACATACCGGACATATTTAAAGTGCTGCAGGAAGCAAATATTATAGCCGGAAATGCCGCTGACGCAGACGAAATGCGCAGCAGCCTGAGTAAAGATAAAGTTTTTACAATGCTGGATACCAATCTGGTACCGTTTAACTGCTATTTTAAAAACCAGCTTTATTTTGACAGAAGCCAGCGCTTTAATAATCTGTTATATTTTACAAAAGGCGATAAGGCAGCTGCCAACCAGCAAATTATGAAGCAGTTTAATACAACCGATTTATATCTTTACTGATTTGTGTTATGATAATAAAGTATCAAGAGGCTTATGCAGAAAATGCCTGAGCCTCTTATATTTTTGTAATAATGTTGTAAAAGCAACCTTCATAAATCGGCTGTAACAAATTTTAAAACACATGCGCATATAAATTGACGTGTTTATTATAAAAACGCCTTAAAACGCAAATATGAAGGCGTAAATAAAAGATGATAACATTTCAACTAAAATTAATAAGGGTATTGATAAAAAGAGGTAAGATTATTCAAAAATAAATATAGAATTTATCGTCCGAAATAATTTGTTAAGTAAAATGGTGAATGTGAACTCATGAAAAACCATGCCAGATATTTTGGCTGGCTTTGCGTTCGGCTTCCTTTTGCAAATTTTACATAATATATATTATCGGACGTTATTTTTATATATTTATCTTTCCTTTAAATTTCTGTTTCATCTCATCTTTCGATATTAAAATCAAAATTAAACTAATATAGCGAACAGCAAACAAATGTTTTGACTCCTTCTTAATTAACTGTTATAATAGAATTATATAAAATCTATTTCGGGAGGCTTTTCTTAATGGCCAGACATAAACGCTTTTCTAATTTTGAAGGACAAATTACCGAAGAAATGCTTACTGACCGTCAGCGTCAGATTTTAGAATATATTCGCAAATGTGTGAAAGATAAAGGTTATCCTCCGGCCGTGCGCGAAATCGGCAAAGCTGTAGGATTATCTTCAAGCGCCAGCGTTCATAATCACCTGCACAAATTAGAAGAATACGGCTTTTTGCAGCGTGACCCTTCCAAGCCGCGTGCACTTGAATTGACCCAGGACGCTGAATGGCGTCAGAAAACCGTTGTGCCTGTTCCGCTTGTTGGCCGTGTAACGGCGGGCGTTCCTATTCTGGCTGTTGAAAACATTGAAGAAACATACCCTATTCCGCTTGATTTATTGGGATGCTCTGATGATGTTTTTATGCTTTCCGTAAGCGGCGACAGTATGATTAAGGCCGGTATTTTAGACCATGACTATATTGTTGTGCGCAAGCAAAATTTTGCCAACAACGGCGATATAGTTGTTGCTTTAATTGATGGCGAAGAAACTACTGTAAAACGTTATTTCCGTGAACTCCGCTGCGTACGCTTACAGCCTGAAAACGATGCTTATCAGCCCATTGTAGGCGGCGATAATATTCAGGTTATCGGCAAAGTAATTGCTGTTTTTAGAATGCTGTAAAATTCTAAAATTATCATCAATTATATTAAAATAAAATTATTTTAGTTTCATGTAAGCGTTTGAAAAATATTATATTAATGTCTATATGACATCATAATGATTTTAAAAATCAATACTATATATACTAATAAAAATTAAAGGACTTGCTCTGATACCGAACAAGTCCTTTTTATATGCCATTTTGCGCCGTTGCAGTTATTTTAAAACAATGCTGTAAATAGTATTTGACAGAACTACAGCTATTACAAGCACGATTGCAAATATTATAAAAAACCTTAAAATTCTAAAAAACTTCTTCATAATAATAACTCTTCCCATAAAAATTTACCATTTTTCAGGTATACTTTCAAACTTCCCTATAACATACATTGTGCCAAGCATTTCCGTAAGCAGCGTGCCTTCATTATTAAAGGTTTCTACTTTTATAATAATTATTTTGTGCCCGCGCTGAATTACCGTGCCAACAGCAGTAGCCACATCTCCGGCATGGAGGTTTTTTATAAAGTTTATTGTGTAATTAATAGTTACTACTCTGGCCCCTACACTTGCGCTTGCCATCCCCAGCGCAGTATCTGCAAGTGCTGCCAGAGAACCGCCGTGGGCAACTTCATATAAATTGGTGTGCTTGGCTGCGTCAATAGGCATTGCAAGTGTTACCTTGCCGCATTCAACGTCAACAAGCTCCATGCCGCACAGTTTAACAAAACTATTAATACTATATACATCTTTGATAATTTGCGTATATTCTTCTTTTGCGCTCATTAACTTAACCTCCCTGCCGGTATAATTTATTCTTTGGGGCCTACCATACGAGCTGCGCTCATAATGGCAATACGGCCATGTTCAAAAGTCAGCCCGCCCTGGAAATACACATTATATGGCTCACGGCACGGACCGTCAGCACTTAATTCGATAGAAGCGCCCTGTACGAAGGTTCCTGCTGCCATAATAATTTCATCCTGATAACCTGGAATCATGGCTGGAACAGGCTCTACATGTGCGTCAACCGGCGAATTTGTCTGGATTGCAACACAGAAATTGCATAATTTCTCACGTGTTTCCAAACGTATAGCCTGAATGATATCGCTGCGTACTTCTTCCGGCAGCGGTTTTACAGCATAACCAAGGTTTTTAAAAACAGCCGAAGCAAAAATTGCAGTTTTTACGGCCTGCGTTACAACATGAGGCGCAATAAACAAGCCCTGATAAAATTCGCGTGCCGTATCCCCCAACGTTGCCCCCATTTCGCCGCCTAATCCCGGAGCGGTAAGACGGTATGAAGCAAGTTCTACCAAATCGGCACGTCCGGCTATATAGCCGCCGGTAGGAGCAAAACCGCCGCCCATATTTTTAATAAGAGAACCTGCTATCAAATCTGCGCCGACTTCGGTAGGTTCCTGTTTTTCAATAAATTCGCCGTAGCAGTTATCTACAAAGCAAATAACATCTGGCTTAACCTTTTTTACGGCTGCGCATATCTCGCCTATTTGCGCTACATTAAGCGTTTTACGTACACTGCTGTAACCGCAGGAACGCTGAATATGTATTAAGCGCGTTTTATCTGTAATAGCGCTACAAATTGCCTCTAAATCAGGCTTGTCGTCCTGAATGGGAATTTCTTTATAAATAACGCCTAAATCTACAAGCGAACCCGGCGTTTTTACGGGGCTACCGATAATTGTCTGCATGGTATCATACGGAGTTCCTGTTGCAGCTATCATCTCGTCACCTGCACGCAGTACACCCAAAAGAGCTACTGCCAGCGCATGTGTACCGCTTACAAACTGTGAACGTACCAGCGCTGCTTCCGTATGGAAAATTTCTGCGTAAATAGCATCAAGGTTCTCTCGCCCAACATCGGAATAAGCATAACCGGTTGTAGGTTTTAAATAATAATCTGAAACCATGTGGTTACGAAAAGCCTTCATTACTTTTTCCGTGTTAAATAAGGCGGCTTCTTCATATATTTTAGAATATTTCTCTACATCATTAAGTGCTGTTTTTTCAATTTCTGCAAAGTCTACCATTTAAATCATTCACTCGCTTTTTAAAATATATTCATTGTATGCTTCCAAATCTTTTACCGGCAGAATAACTTTCATTACTGTGCCATTTTCGGTATATTCCTGCTCTAAAACATTAGCTGTTTCATGAAGCTGGGCAGCTTTGGCTGTTTCCGCATAAGGAATACACAAAGTAACTTCCACGGCTTTGCTTTTAAGATGTGATTCTATCATCTGCTGCAAAGATTCAAGGTTTAATTTTTTGGCAGCCGATATACAAACGGTATCTTCTTCCAGTGCTAATCTGTCAGCCAGTTTGCTGTCCGGAGGCAGTTTATCTATTTTATTATAAACCGTAATAACAGGCTTGCTTTCCGCGCCGATTTCTTTTAAAACTTCGTGTACCGCCGCGGCCTGTTCTTTATAAAGCTCGTGGCTTACGTCAATAACGTGCACAAGTAAATCAGCTTCCGTTACAACTTCAAGCGTGGAACGGAATGCGGCAATCAGCTGATGCGGCAGGCGCTGAATAAAACCAACCGTATCGGTTATAATTATCTCCTGCTTATTGGGAAGCGTCAGCTGGCGTGTAGTTGGGTCTAACGTTGCAAAAAGCTGGTCTTTGGCATAAATATCTGAATTTGTAAGTGTATTAAGAAGCGTTGATTTACCGGCATTGGTATAACCTACAAGACTCACTTCAAATACCTTGTTCTTTTTGCGCTTACTGCGGTGCAGGGAACGTACTGCTTTAACCTTTTCAATCTGCTCTTTAATAAAAGCAATGCGGTCGCGGATTCTGCGGCGGTCAACTTCAAGTTTCGTTTCACCTGGGCCGCGCGTACCAATGCCGCCGCCGAGCCTGGAAAGCATAAGGCCTTTACCCATAATACGCGGCAGCGTATATTGCAGTTGTGCCAGTTCAACCTGCAATTTACCTTCGTTTGTGCGGGCACGCTGGGCAAAAATATCAAGAATGAGCGCTGTTCTGTCCAAAATTCTGATGCCCATAACACTTTCGATATTACGCTGCTGTGCCGGGGAAAGTTCATCGTCAAAAATACATAAGTCTATATTTTCCTGCTGGGCATATAAAGCAAGCTCCTGCACTTTGCCTCTGCCTATAAAAAAAGCTGGGTCAGGCTTGGGGCGTTTTTGTATAAACTTCTTTATTACAGTTGCACCTGCCGTATCGGCAAGCTGTTTTAATTCTTCGAGTGAATCGTCAACTGTCCACAGCGAATCGTTTCTTCCCCACTCCATGCCAATTAAAATGGCTCTTTCGGACATGACCTGCAAAGATGCAGTTCCGGTCTGCTTATCGAGTATGCGCTCTATCGTGCTTACAGTATTAACAAAGTTAATGTTTTCAGCGTCTTCTATACTATATGGGCCGTAGCATTCAGCGGTGTAATTTTCGTTGCTGTCTATGCCGGTTATCAGCCCGAAAGTCAGTTCAGATTTGGTAAAATCCGGAGAAACAACACCAATGGCAACCATGGCATCATATTTATTGTTTTTTAAAGCAGAAATATCAACGCCGCTTAAATATGGGTTGCCGCCCGGATGCGTATGTATGCAGCGTATGCCACTAAGGCGTCCGGCACCGCGCCTGCCGCTGAAAGAAGGCAATTCCACAGTAGCATTATCGCCTACTGCAATTTCTATAATCTGGCCGCTGCGTGTAATATAAACGGAAATTTCCCTGTTTATATACTCTGTAATATCCGCAAGCTTAACAGCAAGCTCCTGAGAAACAAGCTGCGGCGACTGCATATCGTACAGTTTCTGCAGTTCTGCTATAACGCTGTCGCGTATGCCTTTTATATTACCTTTAATTTCACGCATAATTATACCTCAAAGAGCAGACAGTATTTCTGCCTGCTCTCTTTCATAAACAAAATTTTACTGACGGCTGCGTGCCGGCTCAACATTAACTTTATAGCCTTTAATGGTGTTGCGGTGCATTACGCCAAGCACTTTTTCTGCAACGTCTTCCGGCACTTCAACAAACGTAAATTTATCGTAAATATTAATTTTGCCAATATCTTTGGCCGGTATATCGGCTTCAATAGCAATGGTACGCACAATATCCTGCACGCTTATTTTCTGGCTGCGGCCGATATTCATAAAGAAACGCACCATGCCTGGGCGTCCGCCGGTATTGGTTAAATCTTTGGACAAGCCTTCTTCTTTCGGCGCTTCAAGCGCTTTATTGCCTTCCTGCATTAATTTTAAGGCAGCAGCAATAATGTCTTCCGAAGCATAATCCTGCAACAGTGTTTCCGCAATAGGCATATAATCATGGTAATGGTTAAGCTCCAAAACCGCCTGCATGCGGGAAATAATAATTTCGCGCTGGCGTTCAACAACGTTGGCCGTTGTAGGCAGCTGACGGCGCATAATTTTGGTGTTTGCAGCGCGTTCGATAAGTTTAAGCTGCCTGAATTCACGCGGGGTAATAAAGGTCATGGCAGTACCGGTATTGCCTGCCCTGCCTGTACGCCCAATACGGTGTACATAACTTTCAGGGTCCTGCGGAATATCAAAATTAATAACATGGGTAATATTATCAATATCAATGCCGCGTGCCGCAACGTCGGTTGCAATCAAAATATCTGCCGTGCCTTCGCGGAATTTCTTCATAACACGGTCGCGCTGGGTCTGGCTTAAATCGCCGTGCAGGCCTTCTGCCATATAACCGCGGCTGGCAAGTGCGATTGCCAAATCGTCAACGCCTTTTTTGGTGCGGCAGAAAATGATTATCTTGCCGTCAATTTCAGCATCAAGCAAACGGCACAGGCCTTCTACCTTGTCTTTGGTTTCAAAATAATACTGCTCAATCAAAGGTACTGTCAGTTCTTCCTTGCTGACGGTAACATTTTTAGGAGCTTTCATGTATTTTTTTGTAAGACTCAGAATTGGGCGCGGCATGGTTGCGGAAAACAGCAGCGTCTGCCTTTCTGCAGGCAGGTTGCGCATAATTTCTTCCATATCGTCAACAAAGCCCATATCAAGCATTTCGTCGGCTTCGTCCAATACCAAGAACTTAATATGGTCAAGTTTGATGGTGTTGCGGTTAATATGGTCAATTAAGCGTCCCGGAGTGCCTATTACAATCTGCACGCCGCTTTTTAAGGCACGAATCTGTCTTTCGATAGGCTGGCCGCCGTAAACAGGCAGAGCCTTAATACGCGAAGTACGGCCAATTTTACCTACTTCTTCGGCAACCTGAATGGCAAGCTCGCGGGTCGGCGTCATAATAAGCGCCTGAATATGCTTATGGTCGGTAATGCTCTGAACCAGTGGAATGCCGAAAGCAGCAGTTTTGCCGGTACCGGTCTGCGCCTGGCCGATAACGTCATAGCCATCCAGCACCAGCGGAATGGTTTGCTCCTGTATCGGTGAAGGTTCTTCAAAGCCCATGTCTGTTAAAGCTGTAACTATTTTTTTATCCAGCAGCAGGCTGCCGAACATCTCTTTTTGATTTGTTGTCATTTGTCTTTATTCTCCGTTTCTTTTTCCTTTATTCTGTCAATAACCATCGAAATCGCGGTTAATGCACTGCGCATTTTATTATCGGTACGTGTACCGCCAAAAACGTGTTTGGCCCATTTTACGCCGTCAGCATCGGCAACGGCCATATATACAAGCCCGACAGGCTTATCTTCTGTTGCTCCGCCCGGTCCTGCTATGCCTGTTATGCCAACGCCATAAGTTGTGCCGAACAGTTCACGCACGCCCTGCGCCATTTCGCAGGCAACCTGCCAGCTGACTGCGCCATAGGCTTCAAGGCTTTCTTCCGATACATTTATCAGTTTATGTTTAGCCATGTTGCTGTAAGTAACGGCACTGCCCAAAAGGTATTCGCTGCTGCCCGGAACATCCGTTACAAGGCTGCTGGCAAGGCCGCCTGTGCAGGATTCGGCAAAAGCTATGGTACTTTCTGTTCTTAATAGTTCCTTGCCAAGATAAGAAGCAAGCGTTTCATCATCCGTACCGTAGATAAACTGCTTTAATCTGGTATTTACCAAAGCTTCCATTGCAGCAATTAAGGTTTTGGCTTCGTTAACTTCCATACATTTTGCGGTAATGCGGATAATTATTTCTCCCCTGCGGGCATAAATAGCAATGGTAGGATTGGTTTGTGAAGTTATAATATCGTCCAGCTTTTCGGCAACGGCGCTTTCACCAATGCCGCGCAGCCTGATAATATGCGAATAAATAATTCCCTGTTTGGTAAAATGATTTATTAAAAATGGTTCCAGCTGCTTTTCATATACATGCTGCATTTCAGAAGGCGGGCCGGGCAAAAGCACAATCAGTTTGCCTTCATGCCTGATGGCAAGTCCGGGAGCAGTACCAACTTCGTTAGTTAAAATTTCGGCTCCCACGGGTATCATGGCCTGCTTTTCGTTATTGCCGGACATACACAGCCCTCTTTTGCAAAAATAATTATTAATGCGGTTCCATGTGTCCAGGTCAAGATAAGTGCCTAAATTAAGCGTTTCGCATAAAACTTCTTTGGTAATATCGCCGCGGGTAGGTCCAAGGCCGCCGGTAGTAATAATAATGTCAGCACGCTCCAGAGCATTTTTAAACACATCTTTTAAGCGCCCGGCATTATCGCCGACAGTAGTCTGATAAAGTACATCAAAACCCAGTTTATTCAGCTGTCTGGATAAATACTGAAAATTTGTATTTAAAATTTCACCCAGCAAAAGCTCTGTACCAGTATTGATAACTTCAACTTTCATGGTCCTTCCCCCTTGAGTTTATATTCTTTCGCCTACAGATTCGTAAGTGAAGCCTTGCAGAATATTAACCTTTACAAAACAGCCGGGTTTAATATCTCCCGGATTTTCAATAAATACCAGCCCGTCGATATCGGGAGCTTCACGGTAGGAACGCCCGTAATGCAGGCCCGAACCGTCTTCTTCAATGCCTTCAACCAGAACTTCAAGAGTCTGTCCTTCGGTATCCTTATGAATTTCTTCGGAAATCTGTGCCTGCAAAGCCATTAATTCATGGTAGCGTTCCTGTTTTATTTCATCTGGAATCTGATTGGGCATAGCTCCGGCAACAGTGCCTTCCTCCTGAGAATAGGCAAAAACGCCGGCATTTTCAAAGCGCTGCTGTTCCACAAATTCTTTTAATTCTTCAAAATCGGCATCCGTTTCACCGGGAAAACCCACTATAAACGTAGTTCTTATAACAATTCCGGGAATACGTTTGCGCAGCTTTGCAAGAAGCGTTTCCACTTCTTCTCTGGTATCATATCTATTCATTGAAGCCAGCAGCCTGTTGCTTGCATGCTGCAGCGGCAGGTCAACATATTTGCATACCTTGTCCAAAGATGCAAAGGCTTCTATAAGCTCATCCGTAAAATTATTGGGATAACAATACATTACCCTAATCCATTTTAAGCTTTCAATTTTATTTAATTCTTTTAATAAATCAGCTAAAAGCAGTTTGCCTCCCGGTAAATCTTCACCATAGCGGGTTGTGTCCTGCGCTACTACAATAAGCTCTTTTACGCCGTTATCGGCCAGTGCTTTGGCTTCTTTAAGCACTTGTTCCATTGGCTTGCTGCGGTATGGCCCGCGGATTTTCGGTATTGCGCAATAAGAGCAGCAATTGTCACAGCCCTCGGCAATTTTTAAGTAAGCCGTATATGAAGGCGTTGTTAAAATACGCGGCAGAAAAGTTTCTTTGCTGGTATATATAACATCAGGTTTGCTGCGTTCAAGCATTATAAAGCGTTCGCCGTTCATAACACGTTTTATAATGCTGCCTATTTCGTCATACACTTCCACGCCGGCAATGGCATCTGCTTCAGGCAGTTCGTTAAAAAGTTCTTCGGCATAACGCTGGCTTAAGCAGCCGGTTACAATAATATATTTACAGCTGCCGGATTTTTTATATTCTGCCATCTGCAAAATGGTATTAATAGATTCTTCTTTGGCAGATTCGATAAATCCGCAGGTATTTACTATAATTATTTCCGCTTCTGACGGGTCATTGGTAATTTCATAATTTTCTTCGTGAATCAGCCCTAACATGGTTTCAGAATCGACCAGATTTTTAGGGCAGCCCAAGCTTACTACACCTATTTTCACTGTATATCCTCCGCTTTAATTTTCAAACCGTACGGTTTCAAGCCATTTATTTATAAGTTTATCAGCTTTTTCCTGCTGTAAATATGCTGTGTTCAGCCACAGTTTTTGCGTATCTGTCTTATCGTGCATCAAGGTTTCAAGCCCTGTATTCTGCTGCAGCAAAATACGCTTAATTTCTTTTTCCGTTAAAAGCCAGCGGCAAAAATCCTGTGCTGCCATATTCTCCCCGCTTTCAGCGGCAATGGCGACGCCATAAAGATTTACCGGCGTGCCTTCTACCGGTTTTGCAACATAAGCAGGAAAAGAATTTTCAAGATATTGGAAAATAAAACTGCTGCGAGTTATAGCAATATCAGCATCGCCGGTTGCTGCCATTCTTATTGAGGTAAACGGAAATTTGGCATACTGGGGAATATTTTTATGAAGCTCACGCAAATATCCCAAAGCGTTATCTTCGCCCCAATGGCTGGCAAAGGCATATAAAAAGCTGCGCGTGCTTTCCGTATCGCTTAAATTTTCAAGCGCAATACGGATACCGCGGATTTTTAACAAATCTTCCCAGGTACGTATGTTTTCCTGACCGGCACGGCGGGCAAAATTCTGGTTTACCAAAAGAACTGCCGGGTCATAAAAAACACCGTACCAATAGCCGTTTTGGCTTTTAAATGCTTCCGGCAATATGGCAGTTTCTGGTATTTCAAATTTGAGCAGTTTATTCTGCTGCTCCAAATTTACCAGTTTGCTGAATTCCAGCAAATAAATATCAGGCTGCTTCTGCCCTTTTCCGGCGTTTTCTTCTGCAAGCCAGACTTTATATTTGCTTTGGGAAGCATTATATTCTTCTGCCAGCGCCTGAAGCAGCATTCTGTTCTGGTCTGATGCAAGAATTGCTTCGTTATCATTTTTTAAATGTACAACATCATCAAAAAAAGAACAGCCTGCAATACAAATTACTGAAATAAAAGCTAAACAGGCCGTTACAAGCCTTTTTAAAGCCATAAAATTCCTCATCTTTTTTTAGTTTTGCTTCTGCTGTTTTTTCCGGCAGGCTTAGCTTTATAGCCGGTATTTATTTTCAGCAGGCATTTATCTCCGCTGCCGATAAGGTCATTGCGGCCTGCTTTAAACAAAGCCTCTTTTACAAGCATACGGTTACGCGGATTTTTATACTGCATTAATGCCCTTTGCATTGCTTTTTCATGCGGGTTGCGTGCTACAAATATTTCGCGCCCTGTTTCCGGGTTGCAGCCAGAATAATACATAGCCGTTGAAAGGCTGCCAGGCGTCGGAATGAAATCCTGCACCTGTTCCGGCTGATGGCCTATATCACGCAAAAATTCCGCAAGCTCTATTGCGTCATCAAGCGTGCAGCCCGGATGGCTGGAAATGAAATACGGCACCAAAAATTGTTTTAAACCGATTTCTTTGTTCTTTTTAGCAAAGGCACGCATGAATTTCAGATAAACTTCTTTACCCGGCTTGCCCATATTTTTCAGGGCGCGCGGCGCTACATGCTCCGGGGCTATTTTTAACTGGCCGCTTACATGGTAACGGCAAAGTTCGTCTAAAAATTCCCCCGTTTTTTCTTCCAGCAAATAATCATAACGGATGCCGGAACGGATGAAAACTTTTTTTATGCCGGGAATAGCCCTTATTTTACGCAAAAGCTCTATATAATCACTGTGGCTGCTGTCCAAATTGGGGCACGGTTTTGGAAAAAGGCACTGCCTGTCGCGGCAGGCTCCAACTTTAAGCTGTTTGGCGCACGCCGGATGCCGGAAATTAGCGGTAGGCCCGCCAACATCATGAATATAGCCCTTAAAATCAGGCATAGCCGCAATAATTTTTGCTTCTTTTAAAATTGATTCATGGCTTCTTGACTGGATAATACGCCCCTGATGGCTGTGAATGGCGCAGAATGAACAACTGCCGAAACAGCCGCGGCAGCTGATAATGCTGAAACGCACTTCTTCAATAGCCGGAACTCCGCCCAAAGCTTCATAGCTCGGATGATAGGTACGCTGGTAATCAAGGTCATAAATAGCGTCCATTTCCTGCTGTGTAAGCGGATACGGCGCAGGATTTTGGACAAGGTATTTACTACCGTTTTTCTGCACCACTGTTTTGCCATAAAACGGGTCCTGCTCTTTGCTTTGCAGGTAATGCGCCTTGGCAAACAGCTTTTTGTTTTTAAGGCACGCTTCATAAGAAGGTATTTCCACATAGTCATCAATACCTTCCAGCGAATCAGCAAGATACGCCGTACCGCGGATATAGTGCATATCCTGCATAGAAGCACCGCCGCTTAAATAGTCGGCAGCTTCCGTAATCTGTTTTTCGCCCATGCCGTAAATTAAAAGGTCGGCATGGCTGTCTGCCAGAATAGACGGCAGAAGTTTGCCTTCCCAATAATCATAATGCGCGAAGCGCCTCAGGCTTGCTTCGATGCCGCCTATAATAACCGGCATATCAGGCCAGAGTTTTTTTATTTGCTGTGAATATACAACCGTTGCGTGGTCAGGGCGTTTACCCATTTCGCCGCCCGGCGTATAATTATCTTTTTTGCGTTCTTTTTTTGCCGCCGTATAATGGCAGAGCATTGAATCAAGATTGCCGCCTGAAATAAGCACCGCAAGGCGCGGTTTGCCTAAAACGGAAAAGTTTTCAGGTTTGCGCCAGTCGGGCTGGCATAAAAGAGCAACCTTGTACCCCTGCGCTTCAAGTACACGGCAAATAACGGCAGGTCCAAAGGATGGATGGTCCACATAAGCATCACCGCTTACAAACAAAAAATCCAACTGTTCCCAACCGCGTTCTTTAATTTCTTCTATTGAAATTGGCAGAAAATCTTTCATTATTTATGAAAGCCCTCCAAAATTATTTTTTATATGTTCTTACAACCGAACCGACTTCCGGGTCTTTAGGCAGAGTTTCACCGTTAACGGTTATTTCCATGGCGCCGATGTTGCCGTAATGCACACTGATATTCTCTTTGGCTTTAAAAGACTGCTGCTGCCCTGTTTCCATTATGCCGCTGAAAACAATCTCGCCATCGGCAGTAACTTCCATCCAGCAACGGTCATTTACGCATTTTAAAGCAAGGTTAACGCCATCATACACAGGTTTGGGAGCTGCTTTTTCTTCGGCAGGCACGCTGTTTTCCACTGCGGCGGGTTCCGATACCAGATTCTGCGAAGAATCGGTATTCATAAACCAGGCTATGCCGCCTGCAACAACGATAACCAAAGCCAATACCACAATATAACTCAGCCAATTGCCGGAGGATACCCTTTCCGGCTTTATCTGGGGAGAAATACTGATTTTTTCAACCATTCTGATAGGCTTGGGCGCTACCGCTTCCTTGGTAAGGCCGCTGTTCTGTGCTTTATAAATGTTGACGAGGTCCGGCCCGTTAAGCCCCAAAAAATTACCGTACGTGCGGATAATGCCTTTAGTAAAAACATCACCGGGAATTTTGTCAAATTCGCCTTCTTCTACCGCATCCAGGTAAAGTTTACGGATACTGGTAGCCGCTTCTGCCTCTTCCAGCGACAACCCTTTGGCCAGACGTGCTTCTTTAAGCATTTTGCTGACATTATCCATATCCATAACCGTTTCCTCCATTTAATTATTAGTTGTAAAAAATTTATCTTCTATTACGGCTTTAGGCATAATAAGTTCGCGCGGTTTACTGCCAGCAGCGTGGCTGATAATGCCCAAATCTTCCATGCAGTCCACAAGCCTTGCGGCCCTTGTATAACCAATGCGGAATTTACGCTGCAACATGGATGAAGATGCCTGCCCTGTATCCATAACAAGCCTTACTGCATCTTCAAATAATTCGTCGCGCTCGTTGTCAAATCCTGCTGTCTGCCCGGCAGCATTCTTATCACTTTCCAAAGCCTGTTCCGTTACTTCACTGCTGTATTCAACAGGAATAGCCTGCTCTTTGATAAAATCAACAACACGGTTGAGTTCATCATCACTTACAAAAGCGCCCTGAACCCTTACCGGCTTGTTAATTCCAATGGGATAAAAGAGCATATCGCCCTTGCCAAGCAGTTTTTCGGCGCCGCCCATATCCAAAATAGTACGCGAATCGGTCTGCGAAGAAACGGCAAACGCAATACGCGACGGAATATTGGCCTTTACTATGCCGGTAATAACATCTACCGAAGGACGCTGCGTTGCCAGTATAAGATGTATTCCGGCAGCCCTTGCCTTTTGCGCAAGGCGGAGAATTGCATCTTCTACGTCAACCTTGGCAACCATCATCAAATCGGCAAGCTCGTCGATAATAATAACAATAAACGGCATTTTTTCTTCTGCATGCTCATTAAAGCTGCTGATGTCGCGTACATGGCTTTCGGCAAACGCCTTATACCTGCGCTCCATTTCGGCAACTGCCCAATGCAGGGCAGAAGCTGACTTTTTGCTGTCGGTAACAACCGGCGTTAAAAGATGCGGTATGCCGTTATAGTTAGAAAGCTCAACAACTTTCGGGTCAACAAGAATAAGTTTTACATAATCTGGAGAATACTTGTACAGCAAGCCTGCTATGATTGTGTTGATACATACCGACTTGCCGGAACCGGTTGAGCCTGCAACCAGCAAATGCGGCATTTTGCTCAAATCAGCAGTAATAATGTTGCCGCTGATATCCTTGCCCAAACCAATAGCCAGTTTGCCGGAAGAATTTTTAACGGCTTCGCAGTCAACAACTTCTTTAAAAAATACCGTATCGTTCTTCAGGTTAGGTACTTCAATGCCTATTGCAGCTTTGCCCGGTATTGGCGCTTCAATGCGCACGCCGGGGGCGGCAAGTTTTAACGCAATATCATCTGCAAGATTAACTACCGAGCTTACTTTTACACCGGGTGCAGGTTCAAGCTCAAACCTTGTTACAGAAGGACCGCGCGTAACGGCAACAACAGAAGCCCTTACCTTAAAATCGGATAAAGTCTGTTCCAGAATAGCGCACTGATGGCGTATTCCTTCTTCAAGGTTATGGTCTTTGGTAACAGTTGGCGTATTAAGTAAAGATAACGGCGGGAATTTATAACCGGGAGCGCTATCTTTTTCGGAAGGTTTAGCCCCTTCTTCCGTTTTAACAGCTGCCTGCTCCTCCGATTTTTCTTTAACCAGATCAGCACTGTCAGCAATATTAAGCGGTTTATTTAAAGTAAAATCATCTTTGGTTTCAGGTTTGGTTTCAGGTTTTGCAAATATCTTTTCGGAAGGTATTTCTTCATCCGAAAAATCAATTGCTTTCTGTCTGTACGGGTTTAAAAAGCTGCCGGCAGGCGCCATATCCTGCTCTGGTTTAACAAATTTATCCAAAACAGGTTTGCTTTCCTGTTTAACGGCAGGTTTTTCAGCCGCAAATTCTTCCGGAGCGGCAAAAAACGCCTGCGTTACTTGCGTAGTATTTTCCTGTTTCTGCTCATCATCCTGCAAATAAGCATTGTAAGCATCGTCTTCATAGGCTTCGCTGCGGTAATTTACAAGGTGTTCGCTTATTGAAGGCTTTTTGGTTTTTCCGAAAATTCTTTTAAAAGCGCCTGGTTTTTCAAGCCCTTCTGTAAATTCGGAAAATTCTCCGTCACGGTAAGGATTAAAAGTATTTTCTTTAGAAACTGTAATATTTTTTTGCTTTACAGGCTGAGAATATTCAGTTCTGCGTACATCTTTTTTATTTTCTCTTTTACTGATGCCGGAAAAGGAATTTTTAATTTTTACAAACAAAAGCTGTAAGGAAATCCTGCTCAACAAAAGTACGCTTGCCAAACCAAGCACAACCAAAATAATCAGCGCTCCGGCTGTACCGGCAATTTTACGCAAAGTCCATAAAATTATACCACCAATAAAACCTCCGCCTTCCGGGAATGAATATAAATCCAGTTCCTGACCGGCAGGAGTAAAAAGATGATGTGCAAGGCCTAAAAAGCATATAAGCAGCAAAACAAACGCAGCCACGCGGCGCGAAATACTGAAACGCCCGGAAAAAGCCAGCAGGTAAATGCCGCAGATAATAAAGGCAAGCGGAACCAGAAATGCTCCCAGCCCCAGTAAATATGCAGATATTTCCGACCAGAAGCTGCTTGTAACGCCAATATCCGACGCCGCAACAAGCAGCCCTGCCAAAAGCATAAAAATGCCTGCAATTTTTCTTTTGCGGCTTTTATTCTTTTGTTCATCTGCAACTTTTTTATATCTTGGCAACTGCTGGCACCTCTTTATTTAATCAAACTTCCATAATAATCGGTAAAATCATCGGGCGGCGGCGTGTTCTTTCATACAAAAAGCGCCCAAGGCTGTCGCGGATAGCGCCTTTAAGAACACTCCACTCCGTTACATTGTTTTCGGCACATTTATCAAGTGCCTGTTCCACTTTTTCTTTGGCTGTTTCCATAAGGTCTTCGGCTTCGCGCACATACACAAAACCACGGGAAACAATATCAGGGCCGGAAACAATATTGCAGGTATTTTTTTCGATTGTTACAACAACAATCATAATGCCGTCCTGCGAAAGCTGGCGGCGGTCACGCAGTACGATATTGCCAACATCACCCACGCCAAGGCCGTCTACCAGAATTTTACCGGCAGGAACACGGCCGGAAATACCTATGCTGTTGCGCGTAAGTTCAATTACAGCGCCGTTTTCGCCGATAACGATATTTTCGCGCGGCATACCCAGCGACTGGGCAAGCTGTGCATGTTTAACCAGATGGCGATATTCGCCGTGCACCGGCATAAAGAATTTCGGGCGCACAAGATTGTGCATCATTTTAATTTCTTCCTGACTGGCATGGCCGGAAACATGTACGCCGTTGCTTTTTTCGTAAATAACGTCGGCGCCGAGTTTATAAAGGTTATCAATTGTGCGCGATACGAGTTTTTCGTTGCCGGGAATAGGCGTTGCCGAAATAATAACGGTATCGCCCGGAAGAATTTCAACCTTTTTATGGTCGTTATTGGCCATACGGGTTAAGGCAGACATAGGTTCGCCCTGGCTGCCGGTAGTAATAATTACAATCTGGCTGGGCTGGTAGTTAGATGTTTCATCAACATCAATCAGTACGCCTTCCGGCACTTTCAAATAACCAAGTTCAATGGAAATATTAACAACATTAACCATGCTGCGGCCAATAACGGCAACTTTACGTTTATATCTTACAGCGCTGTCAACAATCTGCTGAATGCGGTGGACATTGGACGAGAAAGTTGCCACGATAATACGGTTTTTAGCATAGCGGAACTCATCGTCGAAAGTTTGGCCTACCATTTTTTCACTTGGGGTATAGCCCGGGCGTTCGGCATTGGTGCTGTCCGCCATAAGCAAAAGCACGCCTTCATCGCCGTATTCCGCAAAGCGGTTAAATTCCGTAACCTGCCCGTCAACCGGGGTCTGGTCAAATTTAAAGTCGCCGGTGTGAATAATAAGCCCGACAGGCGTACGGATAGCCAGTGCTATTGCATCAGGAATACTGTGGTTGACACGCATGAAGCCAAGTTTAAAAGCACCGGCGGATATTTTATCTCCGGGCTTAATTACATGGCAGTTATCGGCACTTACGCCGTTTTCTTTCAAGCGTCCCTGCAAAATGCCCAAAGTAAGGGCTGTGCCGTAAACAGGCACATTAATCTGCTTCATGACATACGGCAAAGCGCCGATATGGTCTTCATGGCCGTGAGTTAAAAAAATCGCCCTAACCTTATCTTTGTTTTCCAAAAGATAAGTTATATCAGGAATAACCAAATCTATTCCAAGCATATCCTCCTCAGGAAACATTAAACCGGCATCGACAAGTATAATATCATCGCCATAACGGAAAGCCGTCATGTTCTTGCCGATTTCGCCGAGTCCTCCGAGCGGAATAATATTTACTTTATGTTGTGTTTTACTCAAAAAAAATACACCTCCAAATTATTTATTTTCCGATCAAGTATCACACAGATTAACGCAAGTATTAACCGTACACTTACTCTACCGTATATTATACATTAAAGTGAGTTTAAAAACAAATGTTTCCCCTTTGAAAAACTTTATTTTTGTAAATATTTCGTGAAAGAATGTTTATATAAAACAAAAACGCCCCTTAACGGAGCGTTTTTTATATTCAAAATTATTTTGCGTAGTCAACTGCGCGTGTTTCGCGGATGATAACTACTTTTATCTGACCGGGATATTCCATCTCGGCTTCAATCTTTTTGGCAACATCACGCGCCAAAAGTATTGCCGAAGCATCATCAACCTGTTCGGGTTTAACCATAATGCGGATTTCCCTGCCGGCCTGTACGGCATAACATTTTTCAACGCCATCGAACGATTCAGAAATTTCTTCCAATCGGGTCAATCGTTTCAAATAGCTTTCCAAAGTTTCCCTGCGTGCACCCGGGCGTGCTGCCGATACGGCATCGCATGCCGAAATGAGCACGGCCTCAACGCTTTTCGGCTCGGTATCGCCATGATGAGCTGCAATAGCATTGATAACAAGGTCGGATTCACGGTATTTCTTGGCAATTTCAACGCCAAGTTCAACATGGGAACCTTCAACTTCATGGTCAACTGCTTTGCCGATATCGTGCAAAAGGCCTGCACGTTTGGCAAGGTTAACATCCACACCAAGTTCAGAAGCCATAATTGTTGCCAGATGGGCAACTTCAACAGAATGGTTAAGTACGTTCTGGCCGTAACTTGTACGGTATTTCAAACGTCCCAAAAGTTTAACCATTTCCGGATGCAAACCGTGCACCCCAACCGAGAACATAGCCTGTTCACCGGCTTCTTTAATTCTCTGTTCAACTTCTTTTTGTGCTTTCTCTACCATTTCTTCAATGCGGGACGGATGAATACGCCCGTCATTGATGAGTTTTTCAAGAGCTATACGTGCAACTTCACGCCTTACAGGGTCAAACCCCGAAATAATAACCGCTTCCGGAGTATCGTCTATAATAAGATCTATGCCTGTCAGTGTTTCCAATGTTCTGATGTTTCTGCCCTCGCGGCCGATAATACGGCCTTTCATTTCATCATTTGGCAGTGCCACAACAGAAACAGTGGTTTCGGCAACATGGTCTGCGGCACAGCGCTGAATAGCAAGAGAAATGATTTCACGGGCTTTTCTGTCCGCTTCATCTTTAGCCTGCTGTTCAAGCTCTTTAATCATCATTGCAGATTCATGCTTAACTTCTTCTTCCACAGACAGCAGCAATTCTTTTTTTGCATCTTCGGTTGACAAACCGGATAATCTTTCCAGTTCACCCAATTGTTTCTGGTATAACTCGTCCACCTTGGCCTGGCTTTCGTTAAGTTTGGTTTCTTTTAAAGCCAGATGCTCCTCTTTTTTCTCAAAGGAATCAATTTTTCTGTCAAGGTTTTCTTCTTTTTGCAGGAGTCTGCGCTCCTGACGCTGCAAATCGCTGCGGCGTTCTTTATTTTCACGTTCCATTTCGCTGCGCATGCGGTGGATTTCTTCTTTAGCTTCCATCAGCGCTTCTTTGCGTTTGGTTTCACCGGCCTGCTCAGCATCCTGAATAATGCGGATTGCAGTTTCTTCGGCAGTGGCTATTTTGCTTTCAGCAACATTTTTGCGGACAAAATAACCGACAATGCCGCCTGCCGCACCAGCACCGGCTATTGTAATGAACAACTCTAAAATGGTACTCACCTCCTTAGTAAAATTCTAAAAAAAATGAGGCAACCTGCTAGTCGCCTCGTGGTTAACATTGAATCTCTTAACACGATTGGATAATATAATTTTAAATGGATTTTAACTAAAAGTCAAGTTTGTATCACTAATCATAATTATCCACACCGGAATAACTTATTTTTTCTGCAATAGTTTTCTTTATCAAATCAACAGAAAAACCTCTGGCAAATAAAAACCTTCCTAATCCGGCTTTAACTTTCATCGCGTCTTCAAAACTGTTTATTTTTTTCTTTTTTATATAGCTGTCGGCAGCTGCGCAGCAGCGCTCAATTTCAGCATCTGCTTCAACAAGTCCGGCAACTTCGTTAATGATTTCGTCATCAACGCTGCGCTTTTGCAAAGTGTTTTTTAAATAACCCTTGCCGTAATACTTTTTTGCAAGCCAGCTGTCATAAACGCGCAGCGCATAGCGTTTTTCATCCAAAAAACCATATCCGCACAGCTTATCCGTTACAGCTTTAATGTCGGCATCCGATACGGAACACTTTTTTAATTTTTCCTGCATTTCCGCTATGCTGTAATCGCGGTAATTTAAAAGCGTCAGCGCGTAATTATAAGCATCCTTTTCGTTATCAAAGGTTTTATTATTCTTCCTGCGCAGCACTTTCGGTCTCACCTTCGGGGGCAGCCTGTTTAATGGTCATGGCACGGATTTTATTTTCTATCTCCTGCAAAAGTTCAGGGTTATCCTTCAGATATTCTTTGGCTTTTTCTTTGCCCTGACCTAAACGTACATCACCGTATGAATACCATGCGCCGCTCTTGGTAATTAATTCAAGTTCAACGCCAAGGTCAACAATGCAGCCTTCATGAGAAATGCCTTCTCCGTACATAATGTCGAATTCAGCCTGTTTAAACGGAGGCGCCACTTTGTTTTTAACAATTTTAACGCGGGTACGACTGCCAATCATATCGTTGCCGTTTTTCAATGTTTCAACGCGGCGCACATCCATGCGCACGGTTGCATAAAACTTTAAAGCACGGCCGCCGGTAGTGGTTTCCGGGTTGCCAAACATAACGCCTACTTTTTCGCGGATTTGGTTAATAAATACGGTTGCACATTTGGATTTTGCAATTAAGCCGGTCAGTTTGCGCAGTGCCTGGCTCATCAGGCGCGCCTGCAAGCCAACGTGGGAATCGCCCATCTCGCCTTCAATTTCAGCACGGGGAACAAGTGCCGCAACAGAGTCTATAACGATAATGTCGATAGCGCCGCTGCGTACCAGAGCATCGGCAATTTCCAGTGCCTGTTCGCCGTTATCGGGCTGGGAAATCAAAAGATTGTCAACATCTACGCCAAGGCGGCGCGCATATTCAGGGTCAAGTGCATGTTCGGCATCAATAAAAGCCGCATAACCGCCGAGTTTCTGTGCTTCGGCAATCATATGCAGGGCAACAGTCGTTTTACCGGAAGATTCAGGACCGTAAATTTCTATAACCCTTCCTCTCGGTATACCGCCAACGCCCAAAGCAATATCAAGTGACAAAGCACCGGTCGGGATAACTTCTATATTCATTTTGCTGCTTGCTTCGCCGAGCTTCATAATGGAACCTTTGCCAAAATCTTTTTCAATCTGGCGCATGGCAAGGTCAAGCGCTTTCATTTTATCTATGTTTTCAGATGCCATAAATTTTACCTCCACCGTTGTATCTGCTCTTCTAAAAACATTATACAAACAGTTGTTTGCTTTGTCAAGCAGTTTTAATTTGTTTTAAGCTGCTTCAGTTCTTCACTGCTGAAATGATATACCTTGTTGCAATACTGGCAATGCACTTCCGTATCAGGCTGCTCTGTCAGATAGTCAATATCATCCTGACTTAAAGCCGCAAGCATGTTCAATATTTTATCTTTAGAACACCCACAGGAAAACTTAACGGGCATGCTTTCTTTTATATCAAATTCCAGCCCTCTGGCAAGCACTTCAATAATTTTTTCTGGCGTATAGCCAAGTTCCAGCAGCTGCGTTACATAGGGCGTAACGGCTACATTATTGCCAAGTTTTTCCAGCACTTCTTCATCGCAGCCGGGCATAGCCTGAATAAAATAACCGCCTGCGGCAAGCACTTTGCCGTCCTTGTCAACCAGTACGCCAAGCGCAACCGATGATGGAGTCTGCTCGGACATATAAAGATAATTGGTAATATCGGTTGCAATTTCGCTGTCAGCAAGTTCTGCATGCCCTGTAAACGATTCACCGTTCTGCAAATAACGTGTAAGTGTAATTGTGCCTTGCCCAAGCGCACCGCCGATATCGAGCTTGCCGTTTTTCAAAGGCATAAATACGTCAGGGTCACCGACATATCCGCGCACGGAAGTTCCCTGCGCTTCGGCTACAACTTCACCCATAGGGCCGTCACCTTTCAGTTTTAAAAAAATGCGTTCGCCGTCTTTCATTGTTGCGGCAAGCATTAAAGCGCCGCTCATGGCCCTGCCGAGCGCCGCCGTTGCCAAATGGCTTGTATGATGGCGGTCAGCAGCTTCCTGCACCAGATTTTTAGTTGTAATGGCATAAATACGCACGCCTTCCGCCGTAGCAATAGTTAAAGTATCTTCCATAAAAACCTCTTACATTTCACGCATTAAATTTACCATTTCAATGGCACACATTGCCGCATCAGTGCCTTTGTTGCCTGCTTTTGTGCCGGCGCGTTCAACAGCCTGTTCAATATTGTCGGTTGTTAAAACGCCAAATGCAACCGGTACGCCGGTTTCAAGGCTTACATGGGCAATGCCTTTGGAGGCTTCTGCGCATACATAATCAAAATGCGGCGTTGCCCCGCGGATTACAGCGCCAACGCATACAACGGCATCATATTTGCCGCTTTTGGCAAGTTTTTGCGCAGCCAGCGGAATTTCAAATGCACCGGGAACCCATACAAGCGTTAAATTTTCCCCATCTGCCCCGTGGCGAAGCAGGCAGTCTTCCGCGCCGCCGATAAGTTTGCTGGTAATAAATTCGTTAAAACGGGATGCTACAATAGCAACCTTCATGCCTTTTGCTGTTAATTTGCCTTCTAAAACTTTCATTTTCATTCCTCCAGTTATTTTTCGTGTAATTTGTGTCCCATTTTTTCTTCTTTAACATCAAGATAATGTTCGTTATAGCAGTTTGCCTCCATAATGATGGGCACCCTGCCGGTAACGGTAATGCCGTAGCCTGTAAGCCCTGCGCGTTTGGCCGGGTTATTGGTAATCAGGCGGATTGTTGAAAGCCCCAAATCGGCAAGAATCTGTGCGCCGATACCGTAATCACGCAAATCGGGTGCAAAGCCGAGTTTTATGTTTGCTTCAACGGTATCAAGCCCCTGGTCCTGCAAGGCATAAGCACGTATTTTATTGGCAAGGCCAATTCCGCGCCCTTCCTGACGCATATAAACAACTACGCCGCAGCCTTCTTTTTCAATCATTTTCAATGCGGTTGCCAGCTGGTCGCCGCAGTCGCAGCGCAGCGAACCGAGCGCGTCGCCTGTAAGGCATTCGGAATGTACGCGTACCATAACATCCTTTTTACCGGCAATATCGCCCTTTACAATGGCAACATGGCACTGGCTGTCAAGGTCATTTTCATAAGCGATAATGCGGAAATTACCGTATTTGCTCGGCAGTGCCGCTTCCGCTACGCGGTGAACCATTTTTTCGTGCTTTTTGCGGTAAGCAACAAGCGCGGCAACGGTTATAAATACCAGATTATGCTTTTTGGCAAATTCAATAAGCTCCGGCGTGCGTGCCATATTGCCGTCGTCGCTCATAATTTCGCAGCAAATGCCAACCGGTGTCAGCCCTGCCAGACGGCATAAATCAGTAGTCGCTTCGGTGTGCCCGGTACGCCTTAAAACGCCGCCGTTTCTGCTGCGGAGCGGAAATACATGCCCCGGGCGGCGGAAATCCTGCGGCTGAGAGGCAGGATCGGCGCATTTACGCATGGTATAAGCGCGTTCATAGGCGGAAATACCGGTAGTGGTGTCAACATGGTCGATAGAAACCGAAAAAGCCGTTTCGTGATTATCGGTATTGTTGGCAACCATAGCACCGAACTGCAGTTTATCCATAATCTGCGGGTCGGCAGGCATGCAAATCAGGCCGCGGGCGTATTTTGCCATAAAGTTTACGTCGTCTCCGGTGCAGAACTGCGCTGCCATAATAAGGTCGCCTTCATTTTCGCGGTCTTCGTCATCCGTAACCAAAACCATTTTGCCGTTTTTTATGGCTTCAATGGCTTCTTCAACAGTATTAAACTTAAAATTATCCATAATTGCCTCCTTTTATATAAAACCATTTTCAAAAAGAAGTGATTTTGTCAAAGTATTTTTATTTTCCGCACCGGCGGATGTTTTAAAATTAAGCAGATGTTCGACATATTTGCCTATAATATCTGTTTCAAGGTTCACTTCGTCACCCGGCTTTTTAAAACCGAGCGTTGTTTCTTTGGCAGTATGCGGAATAAGCGATACGCTGAAACCGCTGCCGGTAACTTCCGTTACGGTAAGGCTGATGCCATCAATGGCAATGCTGCCTTTTTTTATTATATATTTTAAAAGCTGCGGCGGTGTTTTAACGGTTACAATTTCGGCAATGCCCTCTGTCTTTTTTGACATTATAACGCCGATGCCTTCAACATGACCGCTTACGATATGCCCGTCAAGCCCGTCACTTAGTTTTAAAGTACGTTCAAGATTTACCTTATCGCCGCTTTTTAAATTGCGCAGATTAGTAAGTTTAACCGTTTCCGGCATAATATCAGCAGTAAATGCGTTGCCGCTGATTTTTACAACCGTAAGGCAGGCACCGTTAACGGCAATGCTGTCACCGATTTTAAGGTTCTCCAAAACCTTCTGTGCTTTTACAGTAATATTATAACTTTGTTTAAGCGGTTTTAACTCCGTTACAGTGCCAAGTTCCGCTACAAGTCCGGTAAACATGTCAGTCACGCTCCGTTCTGCCGGTAATTAAAAGGTCGCATCCAAGCTCTTTATATTCAATATCCGTAAGGCGCAGCGCTTTACCCATATCCTTGCAGCCATTGCCGCCCACCGGGGCGAGAGCATTCCTGCCGCCGATAATTTTAGGGGCAATAAACGCATATACCCTTTCGGCAAATCCGGCATCCAAAAACGCACCGTGCACTTCGCTGCCGCCTTCCACAAGCAGGCTGGTAATTTCCTGCTCTGCAAGGTACTTCATTAAAGCATTAAGGTCAAGCTTGCCCTCATGCTCCGGCAATTTTATAATTTCCACATTTTTTAAAAGTTTCAGCGCACTAAGATTGGTAAGTGAAGGTTTTTCACCTACTGCGACAATCGTTCGTGCTTCACCATTTAAAATTTTGGAATTTACCGGCAGGCTGCATTTGCTGTCCAGCACAATTCTTACAGGATTTTTGCCTTCTACCATACGGGTAGTAAGTTCGCAGTCGTCCTGCAGTACCGTATTTTTGCCGACAATTACGGCATCATGCGTTTTACGCAGGTAATGCGCATAAGTTCTGGCTTCCACACCGGTAATCCATTTGGAATCGCCGCCGTCTGCAGCAATTTTGCCATCCAGAGTCATAGCATATTTAAGAGATACAAACGGCCGTTTATGGGTAATCCAAAAGAAAAACTTTTCATTTAATTTTTTTGCCTCGTCCTCGCAAATGCCGTTTATAACTTCAATACCGGCTTCACGCAAACGGTTTAATCCGCGACCTGCTACAAGCGGATTGGGGTCTGTAACAGCGCTGACCACTTTTTTTACGCCTGCTTTAATAAGCGCTTCGCAGCATGGACCAGTTCTTCCGTAATGCGAACATGGTTCAAGCGTAACATAAACGGTTGCGCCCTTTGCCTTATCTCCGGCCGCTGCCAGAGCATTTATTTCAGCATGTGGCTGGCCCGCTTTATGATGATAGCCTTCGCCGACAATTTTGCCGGAACTGTCTGTAATAACGGCACCGACCATGGGATTTGGGCTAGTATCGCCTTCCGCCATTCTGGCAAGTTCCAAAGCACGGCGCATATATTTAATATCGTCCATTAACTCACCTTCTTTATAAACAAAAACAGCCAAAACCTCCGGGGTTTCAGCTGTAAAAATTCTTTTGCCTTTTCTCATCCAGACTTTACTGTCGGTACCGGAATTGCACCGGTTCATGCTTAACGCTCGCGGACTTTACCGCCGGTTGGGAAATTAACCCTACCCCAAAGGCTAAACACCAAAAAGTCAGCAATACTGCATATTTGCGGACTTTAAGGCATTTATCAATTTAACATATTTAGTTTCTGATATAGTATTACAGTAATAAGTATCCACCATTGGTAGGGTTTTGTCAATAACTTTAAAAGTGAATTTTACAAAAAATTTTCGTTTGCCCTTATATATATCTTTGAAATAATATTGTTTCCCCATTGCCCCGTTTGGTTTTTAATTCTCTGTTTAAACTTTGCTGCTTTTTGTTTTTTATTTTGAAATTTTTATATATGATACAAAAGTTGACACACGGGATTGTATTATTTATACTGTAAATAACAAATATAATAGTCATGCTTCCTTTCTATTTTATTATAGAAAACTGCCATAAAATGAGGTTAAAACAAGATAAACATAATCCTTATTATCGGACGTTGTTACTTTTCTTTTGTGTTTTTATTCATTAATAACTGTATAAACTTTCTTTTAGTACACATGTAATAAACTTGTGTACTATTTTTATTGTACTTTGTGCTGTCTTTTGCAATCTCAACACCAACAAAAAGGATAAAGGCAAACATTCATTTACCGTTATGTTTTTATACATAGCGGTTTTTTATTATTTTTTACTTTCTTCTGCTTAATCCTACCTTCTTTATTATTACTTTTAAACCACAAAATGTTACAGCAAAGGTTTATTTATTATACACCTTCTTACTTTTAAAACTACAATCATTCTTTATGTTTTTAATCAAAAGAGGTGTTTTACCTCGTTTGCTGTTCTATAATACTAAATCCTATTTTAGGACTTACTTTTCTACACACCGCCGCCGTATCGCCGCCATATTTCGCCTGTAAGCGTTTTTAAATCTTTTGTGTATATCTTTCTGTGTTTTTCTTTATAAACACGCTCTAAACTAATTTAAACGCATATTCTCCCTATCTGTCACTCATAAATAGACAAATGTTTACTGTCACACATTATGAAGGAAAGGTACATCATTTCTTTCTAATTTGTGTAGTGAAAAGGAAGGATAGAAAAATGAACACAAAAGAAAACATTACTTTCAAGGTAATTGACGCTCCAACAGGTGCAGGAAAAACAACAGCTTTAATAAAACTTATCAATGCTGCACAACCTGCTACCGATAACTTCAACCGCTTTTTGGTGCTTACTCCCCTGCTTTCAGAAGTTGAGAGGATATGTGCTAATACAACCTGTAGGCAGCCTTTAGGCGACCAAAAGGGAACTTCAAAATTACATGAGTTAAAACAACTTATCATTGCAGGCGAAAACATCTGCTGTACACATGCCCTGTGTACTCTTTTTGACAGCGAAGTTAAAGCCTTGCTGTCTAATGGTGATTACAATTACACGCTTATTATTGATGAGGAACCTGCTGTAATATTGGACGTTATCGACCAAAACATACCCAAAAATGTTGCCAACAGGGAACTACAGGAATTAAATAAACTTAATCCGCAGGACTATGCCATGCTGAGGGCGCAGGGTTATTTGTTGATGAATGAAACTACAGGGCAGCTTTATTGGAATGATGATAAAGAATATACAGGACGATGCAGGCGTGGTCTGTTTGAAGGTTTCCGTAAGTGCTTTGATAATCTCGACCTGTACAGTATAAATAACGATAAACAGGTTATTGCTGTGGTAAAACCTTCTATTTGGTATTGCTTTGATAATGTGTACATCAGCACATACCGCCTGCATGAGAGTTATTTTGATTATTATTGCAGGCTGTATGGTTTTACTATTGAGTATTACCACATCAACAGCGGCGGCGATATTGCAGCAGGTTTTGTTGAGGCATACCCAAAAGGATTAGACAGAATTGTTATTTGTGATGATGATAAATATAATCTTATTGATGATGATTACACACTATCTAAAAACTGGTTTAGATTGAATTGTAGTAATAAAAACAGTACTGCTGCCCGTAAGCTGCACAACGCCTTGCGTGGCTTTCTGCGTTATGGTGTACCCAAAGGGCAAACTACAGGTTACTTTTGGACTACCTTTAAGGATTTTAAAAACTGCCTTACTGGTAGAGGTGTCAGCCCTAAACGCTGGATAGCACACACAACAAGAGCCACAAACGAATTTATAAACTGTAATGCCGTTGCTTTTGTATGCGATAAATTTCCTAATCCTAATATCGTTACATTCTTTTCTAAAAGAGGCATAACGGTTAATAAAAAAGAGTACGCTTTATCTGCTTTTATACAGTTTTTGTGGCGTTCAAGTATCCGCAACACGGCATGTGCAAATAAAGTGTACGTATACATACCTGCACACCGCCTGCGTATGCAATTTAAGTCTTGGCTACATACAGCAAAGGAACACAAAAAAGGGTAAAATTTCAGCCCCGCTTTTTTCCCTTTTTAGAAATACACCTGCTCTGTGCCTGCTTCTACAGACTTTCTTATATAAATAATACATATATAAGAAACACAAAGTTACTTTAATTTTATAATTAAGGATTGATAAATGATAATTATTAATGATTATACTTTAACCTTCCTTAAATTCACATAAAGGTAACAAAAAGAAAACCACGGTTTACTTGTTATTATTAAATCAACAGGTATACCGTGGTTACTTTTGTTGCCATTAAACTGCCTTTATTAAATTTTTATCTGTTTTATAAAACACTATCATTAAAACACACCTTTGCTGTATCTTTAAATTACTTGTAGTATACTCATGGTTACTTTATGTACTCTCACTGGCTGTACTATTGTGTTTTATTTTGATTATTTAATTAAAAAACTATAATGCACAAAAATTTATAAAACTTTACTGTAGCTTGTACCTGCCTTTTGTGTACCTATTTGCATTTTTGTGTTTCTTTAATACTCGGTACTTAATGTGCACACAAGGTTACTAATGGTTACTAAAAGTTATTGCACAAAAGTTGTGTATAAACTTTTAAAATCTCAGCCACTCCATTATCGCTATAATGTTTTCTATAATTTCATACACAATCTTTTTAATCCGCTTCACTTTTATTCACCCTGTCTTTTGTGTATTTATTAAATAATCTGTCAACTTTACTGTGCACATCAAGGTATATTACAACTTAACTGTGTACCGCATGCCGCAAATATTGTGCTGCCGTTGGTGCAACCTTTAGGGCTGTATTGCCGCCATCCTCGCCTATAAATCCCCATAACATTTCCTGTATGTAGTCACGCAAGCACATTAAGGGCACTTCATTCGCCATTTCCTTAAATGTGTTAAACTTCTTTAACTCTGCATACTTGTATTGCAATTCAGAAAACATACAGGCTGTAACATCTATATTCTGCTTGCTGTATTCTTTTATATCGTATTGAGTACGGAAGGTGCATACATCAAAATCTTTTCCGTCATCCAATAAATACAATGCACCTCTATCCGCTGATAAACAATACACATCAAAAATTCCGCTTATTGTACCTTTGCATAACAGTGCAGCTAATTCAGCGTTATGTATCTGAGCCGCCCTGTATACAGCAAAGTCATGGCAAATATCCCCGTTGCCGCCTGAAGTTGCCCTAAATGCTGCCATACATTCACCTAAAAGTCTGTACTGTTCATTAACAGATAACCCCTGCTCCTGTATTTGCTTAAAAAAACATTCACGAGCGGTAAAATAATATTCATTCTCAACGGTATTTATAAGGTTGCAAAAGGTATATTCACCGTTTTGTAAACTTTGTTCTACCTTCGGCATATCTATCATATTGTAGCTATACCGTGGTATGTTTACCCCGTTAACCGTTATCATTACAGGACGCTCGTTAAGCGGAAATTTATTAACTTCTTTTTCAATATCAATATTCAAATATAACATTTAAAAATCCTTCTTTCATTGTTTAATAATATTGCCATTTTGTATTATCCAATGGATTGTACTTGTCATTTTGCAGGCGTATTTCCTCTTTTGTCAGTTCAATATAAATACGGGTACTCTCTATATCCTCGTGCCCCAATATCTTTTGTAATGAGAATATATCGCCGCCGTTTAACAAAAAGAATTTTGCAAAAGTGTGCCGCCATGTATGCGCTGATACACGGTGTGCCCACTGTTTTTTAGATTGCTTTAGTTTAGCAAATACAGTACCTAAACCGCCTTTAGTTAACCTGCCACCCCTACAGCTTACTATGAATACATCCCTATCGGCTAATTTGCGCTCTTTTAAATATTCCTTACGCCTTTTTAGATATGTAACAATTACACGGTGCAATACAGGGCTAATGGGTACATAGCGTTCTTTATTGCCCTTTCCGTTTACTTTCATGGTGTCAATATCTAAATACACATCAGAAACATTCATTTGTAGCAACTCGCTTTTTCTTAAACCTGTGCTGAATAAAATGCTCATGACTGTGTAGTTTCTAAACCCTGTAAAAGTATTTTTATCAAAGGCGTTTAGTATTGCCTGTACTTCCTCCCTGTTAAAAGATTGTATTACCTTTTTGGGCACTCGTGGTTTCGGTATGTCATCCAAAGGGTTTATAGGTATTATGTGACGGGCTACAAGGCATTTGAAACACGCTCTAATAGCTATAAAGTTATGTTTTATTGTAGTTTCCGAACAGGTTTTACGCTTAAAAGCAAAGTAGTCTAATACATCATCCCTTGTAACATCCTCAATATTGCTTTTATTTACCCTTTGCAGGTAATTTCCAAAGCCAGTTATATAATCGGAATAGTTTTCTATAGTACGTTCAGACAGCATACGCCCTATACAATCTCTATAAAAAATTTGTACGGCTTCATAATACAGCATGTTTTACACCTCCTTCCATTTTAATATAATTTGTAATACTTATATTTTGTATAAATGGTTGGGTATTGCTTATTAAAAATCAATAAACTAACCTACTTGGTAGGGTGCCATAAAATACAAAAAGTAGTATCAAACTTTTTATAGTTCAATACTACTTCAGTTACAAAAATATTAAATTGAAAAGCCTGTAAAGCCGCTTGTATACTGGGTTTACAGTGTTGCCTTTTGGAAACAAGACGGCAACAGTCTGTTAATTAATAGTGCTGGTCTTGTTTAACATTTTCAGACAGGCAACCGCCGGTTGGGAAACTAACCCTACCCCAAAGGCCTGTATTAAATTACAAAAACAATATAGCACAAAACCATGCGCCCGTCAAATGAAGTTTTTGTTAACTAACTGCATCATGCACAAGGCGCTTAAAGTCTTGGCATCAAAAATTTCTCCGTCAAGCAGCATCCGGCGCACTTCTTCTGGTTTTATAGCTTCAATGTCTATAAATTCGTCTTCGTCAGTATGCTGGTCAAACTTCTTCAGGCCTCTGGCCAGATATAAATGTATTACTTCATCAGTAAAGCCCGGAGTAGTTACAATGCTTGTAAGTTTCTGCCATTCGGCAGCTTCATAGCCAGTTTCTTCCGAAAGTTCGCGCTTGGCGCAGTCCAGCGGGTCTTCATTGGGATGGTCGAGCTTGCCGGCCGGCAGTTCATACAAAACGCTGCCCACTGCATAACGGTATTGTTTTACAAAAATAATGCTGCCGTCGTCAAGCACCGGCATCACACACACCGCTCCCGGGTGGGCAATTATTTCGCGCGTGGTTTGCCTGCCGTTGGGCAAAGTAACGGTATCAACCATAACTTTTAAAAGACGTCCGTCAAAGCCCTGCCTGCGGCTGACGAATTTTTCGTCCAGATTATCCTGATGAATTTTCTTCATAATATCACCCTGCATTTTTAAATTCTGCTGCTTTATTTAAAAGTTCTTCGGCATTACGGCGCGCAGCCTCGCTTATATTGTCGCCCGCCGTCATGCGCATTAATTCTTCAATGCGTCCGTTATTATCAAGCACGTTTAAAACGGTTTGCGTGCGCCCGTCCGCACTTACTTTGTTAATCTTAATATGCCTGTCGGCAAAGCTTGCTATCTGCGGCAAATGCGTTATGCAGATAACCTGCCCCGTACGCGAAATAACGGCAATTTTTTCTGCCATTTTCTGTGCAGTAACGCCGCCTATGCCGGTATCTATTTCATCAAAAATCATTGTAGGCACACCGAGTTCATTAAACAAAACCGTTTTTACAGCTAGCGCAATGCGCGACAATTCACCGCCGGAAGCAACTTTTGTAAGTTCCATCAGCGGTTCTCCGGCATTGGCCGAAAACATAAATACCATATCATCGCAGCCGGTTTTGCCGAAATCTTCTTTAACGGCAAACTGAATAGTGAACTTGCCCTGCGGCATGGCTAAATCAGCAATATGTTTTGTAATTTCACCGGCAAGCATTCCCGCATATTTTTTGCGCAGCTCCGTTAATTTGCCAGCAAGTTCTTTCAGCTCAGCCTGATTTTTTAAAAGTTCCTTATTTTTAATGGCAATGCTGCGGTCAATTTCCTGTAACTGTCCGGCTTCCTGCTTTATTTTTTCAAGATATTCGTTTATGGCTTCATAATCAGCGCCGTATTTTTTCTGCAGTTTATACCATAAATCCAAACGCTGCTCAACATAAGCGGAACGCTCCGCGTCAAACTCGCTGTTCTCCATGTAATCAAGCAGGTTTTTATGGCATTCTTCCACTGTCAGCCAGCATGTTTCCAGCATTTCGGCATTTTCGGAAAGTGTGGCATCATATTTTGCCGCCGTTTCTATTCTGCTTTTTGCCTCTGCCAAAGCGTCCAGAACGCTGAACTTGCCGTCCAAAATTTCACCGGCCTCGCTTACAGCCTGCATTATTTTGCCGCTGTTCTGAATACGTTTCCATTCTTCCTGCAAGTCTTCGAGTTCGCCTTTTTGCAACCCGGCGTTGGTTATTTCTTCAATTTCCCATTCCAGACGGTCTAAAATACGTTCACGGTCCTGCCCTATGCTTTGCAGATGCTCAAGTTCGCTTTTGGTTTTATTGTAGTTATCAAAAGCGCGGCTATATTCATTAAGCACCGGCATAATAAGGCTTTGTCCGTACAAATCTGTAAGCTGCTGCGGAAAACCTGCTTTTAAAAGCGCCTGATTCTCATGCTGGCCATGAATATCTACAAGCACAGCCGCAAAAGAACGCAAAACAGCCAGCGGCACCTGCACTCCGTTTACCGTAGCCTGGCTTTTGCCGGAAGCGGTTATGCGGCGGCGCAAAAACAGGCCGTCCTCATAATCAATTCCCTGTTCTTTCAGAAGTTGTTTGGCAGCCGGGCAATTATCAATATCAAAAATTGCCTGCACCGTTAAAGCATCAGTGCCGCTGCGCACATAATCTGCCGAAGCCCTTGCTCCCAAAGCGATGCTGAACGCATCTATAAGAATGGATTTGCCTGCGCCGGTTTCACCGGTAAAAACATTAAAGCCGCCGGTAAATTCAACTTTAGCATCTTCTATTAAAGCAAAATTATGTACATGTAAAGCCTGAAGCATTCTGCCAACCTCTATTTTTTACCAAATCTGCCAATAAATACATCCGTATTTTCAGGTTTATCAACAGCTACAAAAATTGTATCGTCACCGGCAACGGTTCCCAAAACCTCCGGCCACTTCATATAATCAAGAGCAAGCGCTACCGAAGACGCAGCGCCCGGCAGGCTGTGTATTACCACCAAATTGCCGCCTGCCCTCAGGTTTAAAACAGAATCCTGCAAAATACGTTCCATTCTGCCGGAATTTAAAAGAGCATTCTGGTCTTTCGGAAAAGCGTAATAATAACGCCCGGCAGCATCGGGGACTTTAATCAGCATTAATTCTTTAATATCGCGCGAAACTGTTGCCTGCGTAACTTCTATGCCGCTTGCGCGCAAAGCTGCCGCAAGTTCGTCCTGGGTTTCAATTTTCTGCGATTCAATTATGCTTTTAATTTTAGCATGGCGGTTTGTTTTTAATTGTTTAACGGATACTTCTTCGTTCATTTTGCTTCCTCATTTCTGCAGGTACGCATCAATTTTTGCTGCCAGGTTTCATAATAGCTTCTTCCGTTTAAACGGATTAACCTGACGGGTTCGGGATTCTTTTCTATGCGGATAATATCATCTTCGGCAACTGCCGCAGTAATTTCACCGTCTGCCGAAAGCAGCAGTTCTTCATAAGGTGGCACTGCCGTGATTTCTATTAAATTGTTTCCTGGTATAATCAGCGGGCGTGTATATAAGGCATGCGCGCAAATCGGAGTGATTATGGACACATCAAGGCTTGGGTGTACCATCGGCCCGCCTGCCGACAGCGAATACGCCGTTGAACCGGTTGCGGTTGCCACAATCAGCCCGTCGGCGGCATAAATGCCGGAATGTTTGCCGTTAATTTTCAGTTCCAGATGAGCAAGTTTGGAAATATGCCCTTTGGCCACAACCATGTCATTAAGCGCATGAGCCTGCACCGTTACCCTACCGTTTTTTACAACGCTTGCTTTCAGCTGGCTGCGTTCTTCCAGTTCAAATTCATGCCCGGCAAGTTTTTGCAGCGCTTTTTCAAAATCGCTCATTTCGGTTTCTGCCAAAAAGCCAAGTTTGCCAAAGTTTACGCCGAACACGGGTATTTTTAAAGGTGAAAGATGCCGCGCCATTTGCAGAAAAGTACCGTCGCCGCCAAGCGAAATACCGGCATCCATCTGCGCCAGCGATTCTGCTTTTTTGCTGTAATAACCGGCTGCTTTAAAGTCTTTCATATCTTCCGGCAGCAGCGTTTTTAAACCGTATTTCTGCAAAAGTGCCAAAATATCCGGCAGGCAGTCACGCACTTTGTCTTTCTGCATATTGGGAAACAGCCCTATTGTTGATACGGACATTTTTACACCTTCTTATTTTCCGCTTGTATCAAGTGTTAAATGCGATTTTTTTACTGTTTCATCAGGGTCTACGGCAATTTCTTCCGCATCTGCGGCATTTTTTAAATACAAAAGGTATTCAATATTGCCTTCCGGCCCTTTAACCGGTGAATAATCAAGCCCGGCAATTTTAAAGCCAAGTTCCCTGGCTGTTGCAATAACGTTGTTTATTACCGTTAAATGCACCTGCGGGTCACGCACAACGCCTTTTTTGCCTACATTTTCCTTACCGGCTTCGAACTGCGGTTTTATAAGAGCAATAACAATGCCGTCATCTGCAATTATTTTCTTTACCGCAGGCAAAACCTTGTCAAGAGAAATAAAGGCCACGTCAATCGTTACAACATCCACTTTTTCCGGCAGGCTGTCAGCTTCCAGATAGCGTACGTTGGTGCGTTCCATATTAACGACACGTTCATCGCTGCGCAGCTTCCATGCAAGCTGCCCGTAGCCAACATCTATGGCATATACACGCGCAGCACCATTTTGCAGGGCGCAATCAGTAAAACCTCCGGTTGAAGCGCCGATATCGGCAGCAATTTTGCCTGTCAAATCAAGGTTAAAACAGCTTACTGCCTTTTCAAGTTTCAGCCCGCCGCGGCTTACATATTTAAGGTCGCCGCCCAAAAGGCGTATTGCGGCATCAGGCGCTACCTGCGTACCTGTTTTATCAATCTTCTGTTCGTTTACAAGAACCTGCCCGGCCATAATAGCCGCCTGTGCGCGTGAACGCGATTCAAAAAATCCGCGCTGCACAAGCAGGGTATCCAAACGTTCTTTTTTCACATTAATCTCCGTTATTTAAAAATTCTTTAATACGTTTTACAACGCTTTCATGGTCAAGGCCGATATCACGCATCAGCAAAGGCTTTGCCCCATGGGGAATATATTTATCGGGTATGCCTAAATTAAGCACTTTTACGCTTTGAAGCATACCGTTTTCATTAAGCACTTCCAGTACGGCGCTTCCTGCGCCGCCTTTTAAAGAGCCTTCTTCAATAGTTACTATATTTTTATAGTGCTGCGCCGTTTTTACAAGCAGCTCACTGTCAAGCGGTTTAACAAAGCGCATGTTTACAACCCCGGCGCTGATGCCGTCTTCTTCAAGAGCAGCTGCGGCTTTCATTGCCTCGTCAACCATGCTGCCAACGGCCCAGATGCATACATCGCTGCCCTGTTTTAATTCTTCGGCTTTGCCGATTGGCAAGGTATGCAGCGGTTCTGAAATATCCACGCCTAAGCCGCTGCCGCGCGGATAGCGCAAAGCAACAGACCCGTTAAATTTTACCGCAGTAGCCAGCATATGCCGGAGCTCGTTTTCATCTTTCGGCGCCATAATGGTAATTTGCGGAATCAAACGCAAGTACGAAAAGTCAAAAACGCCATGATGCGTATAGCCGTCGTCACCGACAAGCCCGGCCCTGTCGAGGCCAAGCACTACCGGCAAATTCTGCATGGCAATATCGTGCAGCACCGAGTCATACGCTCTCTGCAAAAAGGTAGAATAAACCGCAACAACAGGGTGCAGCCCTGCCGCTGCCATACCTGCGGCAGAAGTTACTGCATGCTGTTCTGCAATGCCTACATCAAAAAATCTGTCCGGGTAAGAATCGGCAAAATAATTCAAGCCTGTACCGTCCGGCATGGCTGCCGTAATGGCAACAATTTTTTTATCTTCTTTGGCAAGCTGCACCAGCGTTTTGCCAAAAACTTCGGTATAGCTCACCGGCGCATCAGGGTTGGTAATTTTTTTGCCGGTTTTTATTTCAAAAGGCCCGGTACCGTGAAATTTATTCGGGCTTTTTTCCGCAGGCTCATATCCCTTGCCCTTTTTGGTAATAACATGAATGATAACAGGGCCGGGAGTTTGCTTGGCGGTTTCAAAAACTTCCACAAGATGTTCCAGATTATGCCCGTCAACAGGGCCATAGTATTTAAAGCCCAGATGTTCAAAAACAGAGCCGGGCACAAGCAGATATTTAACGCTGCCTTTAACGCGGCGGACAATATTTATAATATTTTCGCCGTAGTTTTTATGTTTAAGCCAGCCTTCCAAATCCTTTTTTATGCGGGTATATGTTTTTGCCGTGCGCAGCTGGTACAGATAATCGCTCATAGCGCCGACGTTTTTGGCGATTGACATCTCATTGTCATTAAGCACAACAATCAGCTTTTTCTGCAAATCACCGGCGTTGTTCAGCGCTTCATAAGCCATGCCGCCCGTCATGGAGCCGTCGCCGATAACGGCAACCACTTCATTATCTTCGCCCTTCAGGTCACGTGCAATCGCCATGCCCAAAGCCGCCGATATCGAAGTGCTGGAATGCCCTGTTCCAAATGCGTCGTACTTGCTTTCCTGAATTTTAGGAAAGCCTGAAATTCCGTTATACTGGCGCAGAGTTTTAAAGGCTTCGCGCCGCCCGGTAATTATTTTGTGAATGTATGACTGATGCCCTACGTCCCAGATAATTTTATCCTTCGGGCAGTTAAAAACCTTATGCAGGGCCAGCGTCAGCTCCACAACGCCCAAATTAGGGGCAAGATGCCCGCCGTTTTTGGAGATAACTTCAATCATATACTCGCGTATTTCGGCAGCCAGTTCGTTTAACGCTTCATAATTAAGTTTTTTTATATCTTCGGGTGAATCAATCTTTTTTAATAATCCGGCTGTCATTAAGGCATCTATCCTTCCTGTAATTATTAAACCGGCAAATAATTATTAAGATTTACGTCCGCACATCATTTTTGTAATCCGGCGCAGCGGCTCGGCTTTTTCGCCAAAGCTGTCCAGGCACTCCAGTGCTTCGGCAACGGTTTTTTCTGCCAGTGCCTTGGCGCCGGCAAGCGTATATAAACTTACATAGGTAGATTTATGTTTTTTCTCATCACTGCCTGCGCTCTTGCCCATTTCGGCAGGGTCGCCTTCAACGTCAAGAATATCGTCGGTAATCTGGAAAGCAAGGCCCAAAAGGTCCGCAAAATGCGTCAGCGCCAGCAGCTGGTCGCTTGTTGCACCGGCAAGATGCGCGCCGCCGCGTACTGCCGCAATAAACATAGCTCCTGTTTTGCCGGAATGCAGTTTGCGCAGTTCTGCTTCGCTGATTTGTTTGCCTTCTGCATCAAGGTCAAGCGCCTGGCCGCCAACCATGCCAAAATTACCGGCACACATGGCAACTTCGCGCACAACTTCAACCAAAACTTCCGGCGGTACATTTTTTTGCTCAAGCATAACTTCGAAAGCCAGTGTTAAAAGGCCGTCACCTGCCAAAAGCGCCATCGCCTCGCCGAAAACCTTATGGTTGGTATATTTGCCGCGGCGGTAATCATCGTCATCCATGCACGGCAAATCATCATGAATCAAAGAATATGTATGAATCATTTCCAGCCCGGCGGCAACCGGCAAAAAATTATAGCCATTTGCACCAACGGCGTCGGCAGTAGCCATTAAAAGAATCGGGCGTATGCGCTTGCCGCCTGCAAAAAGGCTGTATGCCATGGCTTCATCCACGCGGGAAATGCCTTTTTTCTGCATTCTTTTTTCCAAAAAATTGTTAATCAGTTTTTGCCTGTCAGAATAATATTTTTCAAAATCCATCTATTCATCAATCTCCTCAAAAGGTTTTGTTGTATAACCGCTGCTTGTTTCCATAATCTGTTCAACTGTCTGCCTTGCGGTATCAAGCCTGCCTGCGCAGATTTTGCTTAGTTCTATGCCTTCTTTAAAAACTTCCAGCGATTCTTCAAGCGGCAAATTACCTTCTTCAAGAAGTTTTACCTTTTCTTCAAGCATTGCCAGTGCTTCATCAAATTTTAAATTTTTAAGTGATTTTTTTACTGCCATGTTTTACCGACCTTCCGTATGCTGAACCACCGAAATAACGTTGCCGTCGCCGACCTGCGTTACTATTTCATCACCCCAGCGTACATCAGCTATACTTCTGATAATTTTTCCATCCGTATTTTCCGTAACACTGTACCCGCGCGCAAGCACGGTAAGCGGGCTGAGCGCGTCGAGCTTTGCCGCCAGCACGCCGCAGCTATGCTGTTTCTGCGTAAGGGCAGCATTAAAAACCTGCTCAAGCCGTACCGAAGCAAAATCAAATCTTTGCATTCTGCCTTCAAGCATGCGCTGAGGATTTGATAACGCCCATGAATTTTGCAGGCGTTCCAGCGTAGTTTCCGATAAGGCAAGCCGTTTTAAGACCGTGTTTTTTAAACGTTTTTCCAGTTCCGCAACGCTGTTTAAATAAGCATTGGCGTCGGCAACAACAATTTCCGCAGCCTGCGAAGGGGTTGCCGCGCGTTTATCCGCCGCAAAATCCGTTAAAGTAAAATCCGTTTCGTGCCCAACTGCCGAAACAACAGGTATCTCCGACGCAGCAACTGCACGGACGGTCTGTTCTTCATTAAAGGCCCACAATTCTTCAATAGAACCGCCGCCGCGGCCTACAATCAAAACATCAGCCATTTTGTTTCTGTTCATAAACTCAATGGCATGGGCAATTTCTGCCGGGGCTTCCCTGCCCTGCACGCGTACCGGGTAAAGCAACAGCTTTATGCCCTTGTTGCGCCTGCGCGATACGGTAATTAAATCACGCACTGCCGCGCCGGAAGGCGATGTAATGATGCCAACTGTTTTTGGGTTTACCGGCAGCTGCTTTTTTCTGCTTTCATCAAAAAGGCCTTCGTTTAACAGTTTTTGTTTAAGCTGCTCAAACGCCAGCATTAAATCGCCGGTGCCTTCAGGTATCATTAAATCGGTATAAAGCTGGTAAACGCCGTCACGCTCGTAAACGCTTATGCGCCCAACAGCAATAACCGTATCGCCGTTTTGAGGTTCAAAACGCAGAGTGCGCGCTGCCGTTTTAAACATTACGGCTTTTAAAACGCCGCCTGCATCTTTCAACGTAAAATAGCAATGGCCGCTGCTGTAACGCTTAAAATTGGAAATTTCACCGCGCACCTGAATATTGGCAAAACGCCGCTCACCTTCAACAAGCGCTTTAATAAGTTTATTTACCTGGCTGACGGAATAAACATCATCATACACTTTTTTCACCCTTTAAAACTGCAAAAGCGGCACAGCCGGAGGCATTATCGCAGCTAAAGCGTGCCTGAGGGTGCCAAAGTGATATTTTTCTGCCTGTAAGTTTATTATGTAAATATTCTCTTATGTAAGTATTGCTGGCAACGCCGCCGGCAATTAATACGCTTTTGGTATTATATTCCCTGCATGCGTTGTAAATAAGCCTGTAAAAGGTTTCCGCAAGCACTTTTTGCACGCCCAGCGCTATTCCGGCCGGGTCTGCCCCTGCCGCCAGTTTGCGCTCTGCCGCAGTTGCAGGCCCTGAAAGGCTTGCTTTGCAGCCTTTCACGGAAACAGGCAGTTCAACAGGCCCGGCAGCTGCTCCGGCAAATTTTTCAAGCGCCGGCCCTGCCGGAAATTGCAGCCCAAGGCTTACGCCTATGCGGTCAATAAACTGCCCGGCATGCAAATCAATGCTGCCGCCGATTTCCGTTAATTTATAACTGCCATTGCCGTCTTTTTCAGCTGTAAGCAAATCCGTTGTGCCGCCGGAAGCATGCAGAAACAAAAATCGTTCATCATCCGGCCCGCTTGCCGACCATTTTCCGGCCAGCAGATGGTTTTCCTGATGGCTGATAAGCCACAGCGGAATATTATTAAGCACCGAAACAGAACGTGCCAGCCCTGCGCCAACCAAAAAAGCCGGCATATAAGAATCCGGCAGGGGACGCGGATAACCGGAAGCGCAAACGCCAATAATTTTTGCGCCCCGGGGCATTGCGTTTGTTATCATTTCCGGCAGGTTGCGTGTATGCTGAAAAACCATTTCGGATTGCTGCAAGCCGCATTTGCCTTCGTGTACTTTTAAAATCTGCCTGCTTTCCCCAACAAGGTTAGCCTGCCTGTCCATAAAAGCAACTGAAGTTGTATAGCAGCTTGTATCAATGCCAAGGTAAACTTCAAGTTCACTCATTGTTTCTGACCATTTTGCCAAGCAGCCCGTTAATAAAGCGCGGGCTGTCTTCCGAACCGTAAATTTTTGCAATTTCCACGGCTTCGTTAATTGCTATGCCGGTAGGAATTTTTTCTTCCGCAAAATAAATTTCATAAACTGCCAGGCGTAAAATATTACGGTCTACGGCAGGCATGCGGCTTACTTCCCAGTCAATGGAAAATTCCGTAATTTTTGCATCAATTTCTGCCAGCGAATTTAAAATACCGTTTAAAGCAATCTGTGCGTAGTTCTGCGCTTTCAGCGCATTTTTGCTGTTTTGTTCTTCAACTGCCGCATTTAACGCTTCTTCTGCGCTGCAGCCGGAAAAATCTATTTGGAATAAACTTTGTACTACAAGTTCTCTTGATATTCTGCGAATCATGTTTAACCTCGTTCTTTTAGTTATTTATGGTAGCCGGGCGGCAGCAGCCTGTCCAGCCATTCAAGCAGGTCTTCTTTTTTATCAATTTTGTTGCCGATAAAAAAGCCTGCCGAAATACAAATCAGTAAAAATATAGTTTGCAAAAAACCCAAAAGTAAAAACATGGCCCCGATAAACAGGCCGAACACAGAGCCTAAAAGACGGCCGCGATATACTCTCCATAAATCATTGAGAATTTCATTCCACATCGCCTGTGCCCCCTTCCTAATTCTTGGCCTTAATCTGTTTAAAGAACAATTCTATTTCTTTAATTTCCATGCCCAATACTTTTTTAATGGTATCACGCACATTGTATTTTATTTCTTCGGTTGTTTCCGGAATATTTATGCCCGGCTCTATCGAAGCGTTAATGCGCACGCTTATGCTTTCATCATCAAGCTTGGTATCGCATTTTACGTTGTAAACACCGTAAACTTCCTGTGCAATTTCACAAATATAATCTTCAATGGCATTTTTGCCTACAAAAATTTTACCGGCATCGCTGCTTTTTAAAATTAAGGAGCTTACACCGGTTGCGCCTATGCCGGCAATTAAAAGGCGCAGGCTTACCAGAAGTATTATAATGCCGCCGACGGCATACTCCCAGTTGCCGGGAATGGTTGCCAGAAACTGATTGATTGCAGCCTGCGAAATAATGCTGAGGCTGCATAAAACTACAAGTACGGCAACAACCGCCATCAAAAATGTATATAATGTCAAAATTATTCTGTCAGGAATTCCCATTGATTTTCCCTCCCAATGAGTTTAATTATTATCAGACGCTTCCAGGCTCTGTTCAAGTTCCGTTTTATGGCGGCGCTGCACGCCCTGCACATGTACGTCAACAATTTTAACTTCGTATCCTGTCATGTCTTCAATGGCTTCGCGCACTTTTTCCTGAATTTCCAAAGCTATTTCCGGTATGCAGCCGCCGTATTCAATGTTTACATACACTTCAACACTTACAACATGCCCTTCTACCGTAACGCGCACGCCTTTTGAGACATTTTTATTGCCTAAAAATTCGCTCAAATCTCCGGCAAAACCGCCGTTCATGCCTGCCACGCCTTCAACTTCCTGGGCAGCAAGGCTAGCCACAATGCTCAGCACTTCATCGGCAATCTGCACGTCGCCTATTTCTTCCGGTGCTGCTCCGCCTGCGGCTTCTTCATTAGCCTTTTCGTTGGCCTGCAAAATTTCCTTATCAGCCATGCCACATCCTCCAATGCTGCAAGACTTACTGTCTTTGCTTACAGTTTACTATCTTTTATATTATAACATACATGTACGTTAAATACCACGCCGCAGGTTTTAAAAGCTGTATAAAAATAAAATGGCACGGCCGCAAAGGGCAATGCCATAATAAAATTAAATGCTGTTTTTAACTGCTTCCGCCATGTTTTCCGGCTCAATAACTTCTTTATGCAGAACCGGCATATTTTCAAGCTGAAGCATTTTTTCCGGCACAGGCACGCCGGTAAGCTCGTGCAGTTTATGCAAAGCGTCAAAAGAATGTAATTCTTCGCCGCCGTTTTTAACCGCTTCATAAACGCTGCCGCTGAATTTATACGGGCTTGCGGTTGAAACAACAACTGCATATCTGTCATCGCTTGTTACAAGGCGGTATTTTTCGCATGCTCTCCATGCAACGGCAGTATGCGGGTCAAGCAGGTATTTGCTGTCGTTGTAAACACGTCTGATGGTTTCGGCAGTTTCCTGTTCGTCCACCCACGCACCAAAGAAAGCAGAAGTAATTTTTTTGTGTATTTTTTCGCCTACGTTGTATACGCCTTCGGTATTAAGCTGCTGCATCCATTCCGTTACTTTTTCGGAATCTTCGTCGGTTACGCTGTACAGCAGGCGTTCCAGATTGCTGGAAACCAGTATATCCATAGACGGCGAAATAGTCTTTTTAAATTCGCGGCGTTTGTCATAAATACCGGTGTTGATGAAATCGGTAAGTACATTATTGCTGTTGGACGCACAAATAAATTTGTGTACCGGCAAACCCATCATTTTGGCATAATAGCCTGCCAGAATGTCGCCGAAGTTGCCTGTCGGCACGGCAAAGTTAATTTCGTCACCGGCTTTAATACGCCCTGCTACCACTGCGTCGCTGTATGCGCTGAAATAATAAACAATCTGCGGTACAAGGCGTCCCCAGTTAATGGAATTGGCAGAGCTTAAAGCGCAGCCCTGAGCAGCAATTTCTTCGTTTAAACCGGCATTGGCAAAAATTTGTTTAACGCCGGTCTGGGCATCGTCAAAATTGCCTTTAACGGCAAATACATGCACATTTTTGCCGGCCTGCGTTACCATCTGCTGTTTCTGAATATCGCTTACGCCGCTTTCGGGGTAAAATACAATTATTTCCGTGCCGTCAACATCGGCAAAGCCTTCCAGTGCAGCCTTGCCGGTATCACCGGAAGTTGCGGTTAAAATAACTATTTTATGCTGTTCACCAGTTTTGGCAATTGCCTTGGTTAAAAGCAGCGGCAAAATCTGAAGCGCCATATCCTTAAAAGCAGACGTAGGCCCATGCCACAATTCAAGTGCGTCTGTATTGTCGTTAACCTGCATAACAGGTGCCGGGCAGCTGCCGAATTTAGCTGCGTCATAAGCTCTGGCAGCGGCATCTGCAAGTTCTTCTTCGGAATAATCCGTTAAGAACAGCGAAATAATTTTTACCGCACGCTCCTGATAGCTTAAATTATGCAAAGCAATAATATCTTCAAGCGGAACCGCTACAAATTTCTGAGGCACAAAAAGCCCGCCGTCATCTGCCATGCCGCGCGTTATGGCGTGGGCACTGCAAACAAGGTCGGTTTTGCCGCGTGTACTTAAAAATAACATAAAAGCCATCCTTTCATCTTTCCATGGAGTCATAATAGCATATTTATGTACTTTGGGCAAGTATTTACACATTCAGGAATGAATAATGTTTACTACAACTGCACCTGTTGCCTTCACCAAATCGTCAGGGTTTAAAAAAATCTGCATACCGCGCAGCCCTGCGCTGATGGCAATTTTATCCCACAAAATACAGGTTTCATCAAGGTAAACGGGGTAATTCTTTTTAGCGCCAAGCGGAGAGCATCCGCCGCGGATATATCCTGTCAGCGGCAGCACTTCTTTTAAATGAACCATCTCGGCCCTTTTGTTGCCGCTTGCTTTGGCAAGAGCCTTTAAATCAAGTTCGCCGTTGCCGGGAATAACCGCAAAAACAGGTCCTGTCTTGTCGCCGCGCACAACAAGGGTTTTAAAAACCTGTTCCGGCGGCAGCCCAACTTCCCGGGCAACGTGAACGGCATCAAGATGTTCTTCATCCACTGCGTATTCAATCAAAGTGTATTCTATTTTCTTTTCGTCCAAAATGCGTGCAGCATTGGTTTTTTTCTGCTTCGGCATTGCTTATCGCCTCCATTTGTATGGTATTACATGCCTTTATTTGTTATAATAACATCATAAACATATAAACGCAAACTGGAGAGATGCAAAGTGCTGATAAAATTTGCCTGCGCCCAGCCGGAAATTACTGCGGGGCGGCCAGACCTTAATACACAAAAAATTATAAATTTAATTAAAGAAGCTGCTTTAAACAAAGCAGATATTTTATTATTGCCGGAACTTGCCGTACCTGGCTATTTAATCGGCGATTTATGGGAGCAGAAATCTTTTCTGGAGGACTGCGAAGCCTTTGGCGAAGAAATTATAAACGCTACTGCCGATTATGATATCTGCGTTATTTTCGGCAACATTGCCATTGACAGAAGCAAAGTTAACGAGGACGGGCGCGTGCGCAAATACAACGCCGCTTTTGCTGCTTACCGCGGCAAAGCCCTTGGCAACGGCAAACTGCCCTATAACTGCATTATTAAGCACTCGCTGCCCAATTACCGTGAATTTGACGACAGCCGCTATTTTTACAGCCTTGCGCAGCTGGCGGCAGAACTTGAAACCACGCCGCAGCAGCTTGCACATCCCGTTGAAGTGGAAATAAAGGGGCAAAAACTCAAGCTCGGCATTATGCTTTGTGAGGACGGCTGGACGGAAAACTATCATTTCAGCACACCTTCGGCACTTGCCGAAAACGGTTCGGATATTTTATGCAACCTCTCCTGCTCTCCGTTTAACTTAAATAAAAACGCCAAGCGTCACCGCTTGTTTTCCGCACAGGCGCAAAAACTTGCACTGCCTCTGGTTTACTGCAACAACACAGGTATTCAAAACAACGGCAAAAATATTTTTACTTATGACGGATGCAGCTGCGTTTACAATAACAACGGCACTTTAATTGCCGAAGCGGATGCGTTTAAAGAAAGCCTGCTGTACTTTTATTTTGATACGGCAGATAAAACAGTTAAGGCAGATTCGCAGCCCGTTGCTACGGCCAAAGACGATACTGCTGATATTTATAAAGCCGTACGCTACGGAACGCAAAAATTTTTGCAGCAGCTTGGCATAACAAAAATGGTGGTTGGCCTTTCCGGCGGCATCGATTCTGCCGTTACGGCAGCACTTTACACCGACATTTTAGGCCCGCAGAACGTACTTTTGGTTAACATGCCCGGGTGTTACAATTCCGGCCTTACCAAAGATATGGCGCTTAAAACCGCACAGGCACTTAAAACAAACTATATGGTGGTGCCCATTACCGAAAGCGTTGAACATACATACAGCCAGCTTACGCAAATAAGTGCAGAAGCGTATTACAGCAACAGCACCTTTAATTTAAGCGTTACTCCTTACGTTATGGAAAACATACAGGCCCGCGACCGCGGCGCACGTATTCTTGCAGGCGCGGCAGCAGCTTTTGGCGGCGCGTTTTCGTGCAACTCCAACAAAACGGAAATCACCATCGGCTACGCCACCTTTTACGGCGATATCTGCGGCGCAGTAGCCCCTATCGGCGATTTGTGGAAGCATGATGTTTACGCCATAGGGCGTTACCTTAACGAACACGTATTTAAAAAATCCGTAATACCGGAAGAAATTTTTACCATGCGCCCCAGTGCGGAGCTTTCACCGGAACAAACAGTCGGCAACGGCGGCGACCCGCTGGTTTACCCCTACCACGACAAACTGTTTGCCATGTTTGTTGAAAGCTGGCAAAAAACTTCACCGGCCGATATTTTACGCTGGTATGCCGAAGGAACGTTGGCTGAACACTTAAATTGCCCGCCGAAAATTATAACGGCCACCTTTAAAACCCCCGGTGAATTTATTGCCGACCTTGAACGCTGGTGGAAATTATTTTGCGGTCTTGCAGTTGCCAAACGCATTCAGGCACCGCCTGTCATCAGCATTACGCGCCGCGCCTTTGGCTACGACCACCGCGAAGCACAGCTTCCGGCATATTTTTCACGCGAATACTACAAATTAAAAAACGAACTTCTAAAAAAATAAGAGGGCTTCTGCCCTCTTTTTTATACGCTTTATGCGCAAAAGGCTGCCTGCATTAACAGACAGCCTTAATTTTTTTATAAATCAGTCCGGATATCTTTCCGGGAAAAATACACGCAGCACTTCTTCATCCTGCGCTTTGCCAATACAAGTGCCAATCAGGAACAAAATCAGCGAAACGCCAATACCAATAACAATCTGGTGCAAATCAAAAACTTTAATCTGCATTGCCATACATACACAGTAGCTTACCACGCCGCCCAGCATTGCCAGTATTGCGCCCATGCGGTTGGCCTTAGGCCAGAACAGCCCAAACAGCAGCACCCAGAAAAACGCCGTTTCCAAACCGCCGAAGGCAAACATATTTATCTGCCAGATTACGCTTGGCGGGGCAATGGCCACAACATATACAATTAAGCCAAGCACAACGGTTGCCAGCATACTGAGCCTTTTTATTTTATCGTTGCTAACTTCAACATTGCGTTTTTCCATTTCGCGCATGTACACATCTTTAATGATTGATGAAGAAGAAGAAAGCAAAAGCGAAGAAACAGTCGATACCGTTGCCGCAATAGGCCCTATAATGGTAATGCCTGCCCAAAGCGGCCCCATGGTTTTTACAATCGTCAGCGGTGTAATGTTATCAACGCTGTTTCCGTATGCCGCCAAAGTATCTGTTAAAATACCTTTGGAAAGCACGCCAATCCAGGTTGCTACAAGCGTCATGGCGCCAATGGTAATAGTGCCTATCAGCATGGCGTTATGCAGCGCTTTGGTATTTTTATAGCTGATGCCGCGCACAACGGACTGCGGCAAAGCCAGCGTACAAATGCCAACCAGCAGCCACTGGCTGATATACAGCGACATCGGCATTTTACCCTGCGAAAGCGGCTCCAGCATATCATGATGATTGGTATTAATGTAATTCATAATATTATCGTAGCCGCCGCCTGCGCTGAGCATGGAACTGAACAAAATTCCCAGCCCTACAAGCATGGCAACAGCACAAATGGCATCGGTAATGGCAACGCCCTTAAAACCGCCAACGGTAGTGTAAAAAACTACAATCAGCCCAAAAAGGCTGAGGCCTGTAAGATACGAAAACCCGGTAACGGCTTCAAACAATTTTGCCGCGCCTACAAACTGCGCAACCATTGTGCCGCAGAAAAACATTACAATAAACAGCGCCGACATATTGGCAAGAAAATCAGACTGATAACGCCTGCGGATAACATCTATAACCGTAATGGCATTAATTTTACGCGAAATAAGCGCAATTTTTTTGCCGAAAACACCCAAAACCAAAAATACAACAACAACCTGCACAATGGCCATATACAGCCAGCCGTAACCAACCAGCCACGCCATGCCCGGCCCGCCAACAAACGTGCTTACGGAGCTGTACGTTGCCACAGTTGTCATGGCAAGCACAAAACCACCCAGGCTGTAACCGCCGATAAAATAATCGCGCGCAAAATTGGTGCTGCGCTCTTTGCGCGAAGCATACTGAATGTAAAAACTTACGCCCAGCATAAACATTAAAAAGCAGAAAACGGGAAGAAGATTAACCCAGTTGCCCATATTATTTTTCCTCCCCGTCTTCCAAGTCAAAATCTTTAAAGACAAACCGAACCAGCACCCAGCAAACAAAAACTGCAAAAAGCCAGGTACCTATGCAGCCGCCGATAACCCAGATGGGTGTATGGAAAAATTCAACCGTTGAATTTTCCAGCCCGAAGCCTGCCGCATACCAAAACAAAATTACAAGTGCGAGTGCTATCCATGTAGCTTTGGCTTCACGGTTAGCCTGAACAAATTTTTCACTGCGTTTCATAATACGCTCCTTCTGGCGTCGCCACAGATGTTGCCGCGCCGTTTATTAGGTCTAAGCCTCTCCATATTGTACCATATTTTCAGAATAAACCAACACCTTAAAAATGAAAAGTTTTATGTTTTTATTATTTTTAAGTGTTATAATATAAAAGATGTTATATCACACGGAGGTAAAATATGATTAACGAAGAACGTCTTTTAAATGAATTTATTGAACTTGTCAGCGTTCCCTGCCCCAGCCTTGATGAAAAAGCGGAAGCTGATTTAATTGTAAAAAAACTGGCAGAACTCGGCATTAAAGCCGAAATTGACGACGCAGGCAAAAAAGCAGGCGCCACCACCGGCAACGTATGGGCATTTATTCCTTCAAACCTGGATTACAAAGTGCCCGGCCTGATGTTTGAAGCACATATGGATTCCGTTGCCCCTACCACCGGCACCAAAGTTGTGCGCAAAGACGGCGTGCTGTATTCCGACGGCACAACCACGCTCGGCGGCGACGATAAAGTAGGCATTGCCGCAAGCCTCGAAGCAGTAAAAGTAATCCTCGAAAACAAACTGCCCCACGGCGATATTCAGCTGTGCTTCACTATCGGCGAAGAAATCGGAAGTATCGGCGTAAGATATATGGACCCTTCATGGATTAAGGCCGATATCGGCTACTGCCTTGATGAAGGTTTTGAACCCGGCCTTGTAAACAACGCCGCACCGCGCGCCGTAAAACTGTTTGTAAAAGTTATTGGCAAAGCTGCCCATGCAGGAGTAGAACCAGAAAAAGGCATTAACGCCATTATGCTGGCCGCCAAAGCCTTAACCGCCCTGCCCGCTTACGGACGTTTGGACGAAGAAACCACGCTCAGCGTCGGTAAAATTGAAGGCGGCCTTGCCAGCAACATTGTTGCGCCGAGCGCCGAATTTGTTATTGATATGCGCTGCCTGAACCCGGAAAAACTTGACGTTTTAATTAACGATACCAAAAAAACTCTTACCGAAGCCGTTGAAGCAGGCGGCGGACAGATTGAAATTAACGTTGAAGAAGGCTCGCCCGCAATGCGCATCAGCGAAGATGACCTTGGCGTTGTATTTGTAAAAGAAGCTACCCAAAAACTCGGCCTGCCGTTTAAACTGTTCAGCAGCGGCGGCTGCACCGACGGCAACTACCTGTGCGGCATGGGTCTGCCCTGCGTTGCGCTTTCCACCGGTATGGATAAAATCCACTCTACCGAAGAATGCTTAAAAGAAAAAGACCTGTACAATCTTGCGCGCCTCGTTTTGGAAATCATCAGCGCAGCAGCTAAAAAGCAATAACAGCTAAACTAAAAAGAGCGGTTTAACCGCTCTTTTTTATTATTACAAAAGCCGCCATACCACAAGGCATGACGGCTTTATTTTTGTTTATGCGGTTATATTCAGCTTATTATTTAACTGCTTCGGCGCAGCGTGCGCACAGGGTTGGGTGTTCTGCGTCCTGGCCAACGGTGTCGCTGTAAATCCAGCAGCGTTCGCATTTATGGCCTTCGGCAGCTTTAACGGCAACTTTCAAATCTTCGCGGGTGGTTGCTTCGCCTGCTTCACCAACGCCTTCATGCAGTTCTGCCTGAGATACGATTAAGAGTGCAGGCAAATCTTTTTCTACGGATTTGAGCACTGCAAGCGCTTCGCCTTCGGCATAAAGTTCAACTTTGGCATCAAGGGAATGGCCAATGGTTTTGGCTTTGCGTGCAACTTCCAGAACTCTGGTAATTTCACTGCGGATGCCGATGAAGTCTTCCCATTTCTTTTCCAGAGCCGGGTCGATGTATTCTTCTTTAACTTCCGGCCATGGCATCATCAGTACGGATTCCGGCATATCGGAAGTTTTCTTCATGAACTGCCATACTTCTTCCATGGTAAAGCTCAGTACCGGTGCCAGCATTACAACCAAATCAACCATAATTTCATACATGGCAGTCTGGGCGCTGCGACGTTCAATGCTGTCTGCTCTGTAAGCGTACAGTCTGTCTTTCAGAATATCCAGATAGTAGCTGCTCATTTCTACAGTGCAGAAGTTATGAATTGCGTGGTACAGCACATGGAAATCGTAATCTTCGTAAGCCTGCTGTACTTCTTTTTTCAGCAGCTGCATATGCATTAATGCCCAGCGGTCAAGCTCCTGCATCTGTTCAAACGGTACTTTGTCTTTTTCGTAGTCAAAGTCGTTGGTGTTGCCTAAAATGTAACGGATTGTGTTGCGGATTTTACGGTATACTTCGGAAAGCTGTTTTAAAATATCTTTGGAGATACGGATATCAGCTTTGTAATCGCTGGAAGCAGCCCACAGGCGGATAATATCTGCGCCGTATTGTTTGATAACGTCCTGCGGAGCAACGGTGTTGCCTACGGATTTGGACATTTTGCGGCCTTCGCCGTCAACAACATAACCGTGAGTTAAAACGGATTTATACGGAGCGTGGCCGGTGGTAGCAACGCTTGTTAAAAGCGAGGACTGGAACCATCCGCGGTGCTGGTCGCTGCCTTCAAGGTACATATCAACAGGCCATGCCAGTTCCGGGCGTACTTTGGCAACAGCTGCATGAGAAGAACCACTGTCGAACCAAACGTCCATAATGTCGCTTTCTTTGGTAAAGTGTTTGCCGCCGCAGTGCGGGCAGGTTGTGCCTTCCGGCAGAATTTCTTCGGCTTCGTGTTTCCACCATGCGTCGGAACCTTCTTTTTGGAACAAATCGGCAACGGCGTTAATGGTTTCGTCGGTAATCATTGGTTTGCCGCATTCTTCGCAGTAGAACGCCGGAATAGGAACGCCCCATACGCGCTGACGCGAAATGCACCAGTCATTGCGGTCGGCAACCATGTTATGGATACGGCTTTCGCCCCAGGACGGAATCCATTTAACTTCGTTGGCAATGGCAGCAAGTGCATCATCACGGAAACCGTCGATAGATGCGAACCACTGCTCGGTTGCACGGTAAATAATCGGGTTTTTGCAGCGCCAGCAGTGTGCGTACTGATGGCGGATGTTTTCTTTGCCGAACAGCATGCCTAGTTCAGCAAGGTATTTTAAGATAGGAATGTTGGCATCAAATACAAACATGCCTTCAAATTGTTTTGCTTCTTTGGTAAATTTACCGGATTTATCTACCGGGCAGATAATCGGCAGATGATATTTGATACCGGTTTCAAAGTCGACATCGCCGTGGCCGGGAGCGGTATGTACGCAGCCGGTACCGGCATCAAGCGTTACATAGTCGGCAAGTACAACGATGGATTTGCGTTCAATGGTGTCGAACGGATGGCGGCATTCGGCAAATTCCATATCTTTGCCTTTGCAGGTGCCAAGCACGTTGCTCAAATCTTTCTTGCATACTTTGCCAACCTGTTCCAAAAGTTCTTTGGCAAGGAACAGAACTTCGCCTTCACATTCAACCCATGCATATTCAATATCAGGATGCAGGGCAACGGCAACGTTGGCAGGCATGGTCCACGGAGTGGTTGTCCAGATTACCATGTAGGCCGGTTTGCCTTTGGCTGCTTCAGGCATCATGCCGTTGTCTTTTACAATCGGCATTTTTACGTAAATAGCCGGAGTTTTCTGTTCAGCGTATTCAATTTCTGCTTCTGCCAGAGCGGTTTCGCAGTGCGGGCACCAGTAAACGGATTTCTGGCCTTTATAGATATAGCCTTTTTTAGCCATTTCGCCGAATACATGAATCTGTACGGCTTCGTAATCAGGAACAAGGGTTACATAGGGATGATCCCAGTCGCCCAAAACGCCAAGGCGTTTAAAATCGTTGCGCTGAATGTCAATCCACTGCAAAGCGTAGTTTTTGCATTCGTTGCGCAGTACCAGCGGGTCAAGCTCGTTGCGGTTCAGGCCAAGGTTTTTAATGGCAGCATGTTCAATCGGCATGCCGTGGGTATCCCAGCCGGGAACGTACGGAGTATCATAACCCTGGGTATATTTATATTTCATGATAATGTCTTTTAAAATTTTATTAAGAGCAGTGCCCATGTGAATTTGTCCGTTGGCATACGGAGGGCCGTCATGCAGAACAAATTTTTTGTGGCCTGCGTGCAGTTTTTGTTTCTTTTCGTAAATGTTGTTGTCATACCAGTATTTTAAAATTTCCGGTTCACGTTCCGGCAGTCCGGCACGCATGGGAAACTCTGTTTCCGGTAAGTTAAGCGTTTTGCTGTAATCCAATTTTTTACACCTCCAAAAAAATAAAGCCTCATCCCAAAGGGACGAGACTGTATAACCCGTGGTACCACCCTAATGACGCAGAATTTACGCGCCACTCTCAACGCTGTTAACGTGCGTTACTCCGTCCGTACTTACTGCTGTTTCTGTACGGAAGCTCCAAAGTGATTTTCACCGGCCTTCTGTCCTGTTCCGGCTTGCACTGTCCCGGAATCGCTGCGCTGCTTCGTGCCGGCTACTGTCTTTATCATAGCCTGTAAGAATATTTAAAAACACAATCATTATACAACACCGGCGAAAAACCGTCAATGTTTTTTGTAATACTTATACGAAAAAATTCCGTATCCTTCGCCTTTATGTAAATGCGATGTATCATTTAACAAAAAGATGCTGTGTTCAAGCCATTTGTTAATGCCAAGTACGGTTACGCTGCCCGGCAGAATATCGACGGAAAAGTTATATTTGTTTACTTCTTCAATATCAAAGCCAAGCCAGTAAAAAATAATGTTTTGAATAGTACCCTTGTGCGCAACGATAATCAGGTTTTCTTTTTCCATATCGGCACAGGCTTTAATGCCTTCAACGCAGCGGTCATAAAATTCCTTGCGCGTTTCCCCGCCCGGATAGTTGCGGTGGTGCAGTTCTTTAAGCGTCGCTGCCGGACGGTAAATTGCCTTTGCTTCGCTTTCGGTCATTCCGGCGGCAAGGCCGTTGTTTTTTTCACGCAGAAACGCGTGCTTTTCAACTTTACCGTCCATATGCAGGCGTGCGGCAATAATGGCAGCGCTTTCGGCAGCGCGTTTTAAATCGCTCGCCAAAATGCGGAATTTTTCGCTGCGCCCTTTAAAATCCAGTGCCAGTTTTTCCGCAAGTGCTTCCAGTTGGCTGCGCCCGGCTTCGGTAAGGTCAGAATCAGTCCAGCCGCCTGTTAAATGCTGAGTATGATGTGTTGCTTCTCCGTGCCTCACAAGGATTATCATAATCGTTCCGCCTATTCTTCAGTATTTTTATCAAAGCTCTTTAAAAGTTCAAGCTGCGATTCCAGCAAATTTATCATGTGCTGGCGGTGTACATTGGCTTTTTTTACCTGGTCATCAAAACTGTTTTTGGCAAGCGCTGCTTTGTTTTCAGCATCAAACATCAGCTTGCGTGCCCTTGCGTCAGCGTCGCTAACTGTTTTTTCTGCCTGCATGCGTGCTTTGCCAAGAGTTTCAACGGCGTCTTCCCTTGCTTTATCAATAATATTTTTGCAGGATTCTTCCGATTTTACCTTTAATTTTGCCACTTCAACTTCGGCTGCAATGCGCATTTTGTTAACAAACTGCTGCGTGTCTGCTTTCAGCTTGTTCATTTCGGCTTCGGTATCGTTGCGCAGTTTATTCGCTTCGGCATTGGCTTCGTTGCGTACTTTTTCGGCATAGCTGTCTGCTTCGGCCTTAGCCTGCGCTGCGGCAGTACCGGCTTCGTTAAGAAGGCGGTCCGCCTCGTTTTTGGCATCTGTTTTCATGCCTTCGCATTTGGCGGTAGTTTCGTCAAGCAAAACCTGTGCTTTCTTTTCGCTTGTTTTTTTAACTTCGTCCGCCGTTTCCTGCGCCACAACCAAAGTATTCTGCATGGTTGCTTCCATTTGCTGGTAATATTCCAGCTTGGCGCTGACGCGTTCAACGGTTTCTTTCAGTTCGATATTATCCTGATACAGACGCTCAAAATCTTTTACAACCTGCGCAAAAAACTTGTCTACTTCTTCGGTTTCATAACCGCGGAAGCCTTTGGTAAAGGTTTTATTTTTTAAATCGAGAGGTGTAAACATCTGCCTCTTTCCTCCAACATTAAATATAGCGTTTTAAAGTAATGCTCATGCGTCCCTTTTTGGTTGTGCCGCGTATTTCGGCAACTTCTACACGCCCGCGGCTGCGGAAGGATATTACATCGCCTTCGTTTACGCTTTGCGATGGCTTTTTGGCTTCCTTCCAGTTTACACGTACATTAAGGCTTTTTATTTCATCCGCCATACGCGAGCGGGAAACGCCGTAACCTGCGGCGGCAACGGCATCAAGCCTTAAATCGGCCACTGTGGCACTGATGATTTTTACTTTTTCTTCACGCTGGGCAAGGTTTTCGCGCGGTATTTCGGTTATGGTAACCGGCGCGCTGCCAATCTGCGTAAGATTGCTTTCGATGTAATTGGCAAAACTTTTATCAGCAACAAAATGCGCGCCTTCCGGCGTAATAACAATATCGCCCAAAATTTCGCGCTTGCAGCCCATGCCCATAAACGCCCCCAGAACATCACGGTGCCCGATGGTATAAAAACGTTTGTCCCATTTAACTTCAAAGCAGCTGATGCCGTAATCGGGTGCGCCCATAAAGTTTTCGTCTATAAATGCCGCTTTTACTCTTTCGGCATTGTTAAAACCGCCGTCAGCTTCAATTTTTATGTTTTCGTAGTTAGCGGCAACAATTTCCGCTACATTATAGCTGTGCGGATCTAAAAAATCCGTTATGCGGAACTTTTTGCTTTTTCTTGCCCCTTCGGCAAGGTCAAGCAGTTTTGCGGCCAGTTCTTCATCGCCGCCGGCTTTAAAATAACGCAGTATTTTTTCTCTGTCTGCCATTTATTTGCCCTGCAGCTCCCTGCTGCGCTGCATTGCTGCCAGTACAGCGTCGTAAATAGCAGCTCTTACGCCGCGGTTTTCAAGCGCATGTATGCCGGCAATGGTTGTGCCGCCCGGTGATGTTACCTGGTCGCGCAAAACAGCCGGGTGCAGCCCGGTATCCAATACCATTTTGCCGCTGCCGGCAAAAGTCTGCGCCGCCAGTTTTATCGCCATGGCGCGCGGCAGGCCTGCGTTTACACCTGCGTCAGCCAGAGCGTCAATCATCATAAATACATATCCCGGCCCGCAGCCGCTTACTGCCGCAATAGCTTCTATGGCGCTTTCGGCAATAATTTCAATTTCGCCGCAGCTGCCAAAAATTGCTTTGGCAACGTCAAGCATTTCTTCGCTTACGTTTTCGTCAGGAGCAATGGCCGTCATGCCGCAGCCAACAGCCAAAGGGGTGTTGGGCATAACGCGGATAACAGCATGCCCGGGAACAAGTTTATGCAGCTTGTCAATGTTAACGCTGCCCATAATGGAAAGCACCGTTGTATTTTGCGGAATTGCATCGGCTACCTCTTTAGTTATGGCCGCATCAGCCACCTGCGGTTTTACGGCCAGAATTACAAAGCCTGCTGTTTTAACCGCTTCCGCATTGCAGCCGGTGGTATTAACTTTATAAGTTTTTTCAAGGTATTCGCGGCGCCCTGCCGAAGGGTCACTGATGATTATCATTTCAGGCTCTGCAATTTCCTTATGCAGCATGCCTTTTAAAATGGCTTCTGCCATCATGCCGCCGCCAATAAAAGCTATACGCCCTGTTTTATCAGTTATTTTTTCCAAGGCTGTCCCCCTCTTTCGTCATAAATATTATCATCTGCATTAATATCAACGTTTTTAGGCGCGCATACCAAAATATTATGGCCTATTTTTTTCATGCTGCCGCCCAAAGCATAAACAACGCCGCTGATAAAGTCGGTCATTCTTTTCATAACAACTTTATCGGTAGCTTCAAAATTAACAACTACCGGCTGGCTGCCGTTAAGGTAATCGGCAATTTTCTGCGAATCGTCAAACGATACCGGCTCCAGCACAATTACCTTAACCTGCTTTTGCGCCATTGGTATGGAAATGGTTTTTGAAGCGGGCATAGCAGTTGTTTTGCTTTTGAAAAACGATTTGCGCTCAGGTTCCGGTTCTGCCGGAGCAGCCGGTACTTCTCTTACCGGTGCTGCGCTTTTGCGTGAAAACAGGCTTTTTTTAGCCGGTTTTTCTTCCGGTTGTTCACTTGGGGTTTCTTCAATTATTTCATCGTCTTCTTCATACAATCCGAGAGCTTCCGAAATGCGGTCCAATAATTTCATAAAATTATCACCTCAGGTTAAAATTTTAAACTGTAATCACGCTGCCCGAAAAGCGCCGTGCCTATGCGCACCATATTTGCGCCTTCTTCAATAGCAGTTTCGTAATCATGCGTCATGCCCATGGAAAGAATATCTATATCCGGGCGCTGCTGTTTCAGTTTGCAGTAAAGTTTGTAGCCTTCCGCAAACACCCAGCGTATATCTTCGGAATTTTCCGCCGCAGGCGCTATAACCATCAGCCCGCGCACGTGCAGGTTTTTAAAATTGTCAAGTTCGGGCACAACCGCTTCATAATCTTCCGGGCTGAACCCTGTTTTTTGTTCTTCGCGCGCAATGTTAACCTGCAAAAGTATTTCCTGAACTTTACCCGCTTTGGCGGCTTCTTTATCGACAGCCTGCATTAAATGTACGCTGTCCGCCGATTCAATCATATCAAAAATGGCAACTGCCTGTTTGGCTTTGTTGGTTTGCAGATGCCCTATTAAATGCCACCTGCCGCTGCCTTTGCCGACAATTTCGCGTTTGGCTTTGGCTTCCTGCACACGGTTTTCACCGATTATCGAAACGCCAAGGTTAAAAGCGTCGGTAATTACCTCAGCCGGATGATTTTTGGTTACTGCAACCAGAGTAACTTTATTGCCTGTAATTTTTTCTTCTGTGCGCCTTGCAAGCGCAGCATCTATTTTGGCTTGTACATTAATTAAATTTTCCTGTAACAATATAAAGACCCCCTAAAGGTTTTATATTCGCCGTTAATATAATTTATCCTTTTACTTTTTCCAAATAGTTACGCCCATGCGCCCTGTTTTGCCGTTTTCTGCGCGGTACGAAAAAAACAGCTCTTTATTGCACTGCGTGCAGATACCGGCATTATAAATGTTTTGCGGCAGTAAACCGGCATCTAAAAGTGCAAGGCGGTTCCAGGCCTGTAAATCTGCCATGTAGCGGCCGTTTTCTTTTGGCGTAAAACATCCGGCATATTTTTTGCCGGCTTCAAAAACTTTATCGTCAACTTCATAGCAGCATTGCCCAATGCTGGGGCCAATGCCTGCCAGAATATTTTCCGGCTTCGCGCCGAATGCTTCCTGCATTTTTGTTACGGTGTTTGCGGCAATACCGGCAACGGTTCCGCGCCAGCCTGCGTGTGCCAGCCCTATGCTGCCGCTGACCGGGTCAGCAAAAATAACCGGAACGCAGTCGGCAAAAAACAGCATCAGCGGCAGCTGCGGAATGTTTGTTACAAGCGCGTCGGTATTTTTTACGGCATCACTATATGCTTCGGCTCCTTTGCCTGCCAAGGCTTCATCTACAACGGCAACATTGCTGCCGTGCACCTGTTCGCAGCAGGTAAATTTACCGGCATCAAGCCCCTGTGCCGCGTCATAGGCACGCCTGTTTTTTAAAACAAGCCCTGCTTCGTCGCCAACATGAAGGGCAAGGTTTAACCCGCCAGATATTAGTGCGCTTTCGCCGTGCAGTCGGCAGCTGAACGCATTGCCGAAGCCTAATGCGTCAAATGCAGTAAAGCTGCCGTACCAGATATTTTTATTATTTTGTAACACGAATCCGTTCATTTTACTCCTCACAAACTCCGCAGCGTTTGCAGCCGTCAAAGCACATTGGCGTAAAGCGCTGCGCTTTTGCATTTTCCCATTCTTTTATCAAATAGGCTTCTTTAAATCCCATATCCAAATGCTTCCACGGCAGCGGGCAGCCGGGTTCATATTCCGCACCGGCAAGATTTTCAATATCAAGCCCGCTGTTTTTAAGCGCCTGTTTCAAGGGTATGCCTTCCGTAAAGGCCTGCAGTAAAAACTGCCCTGTTTTTCTGTTTCCGCGCGCCAGTGCAGCCTGCAAAACAGTTTCTTTTAAAGATTCCGTTAAAAGTTTTATATGCTTTTCTTTTTTAAAAGCTGTTTCCAGCATTTTAAAACGCTTTTTCAAAATTTTTGTATTGCACAGCGGCGACCACTGAAACGGCGTAAACGGCTTGGGCACAAATGCGTTTACGGATATAATTAAATCGCCTTTGTTGCCTGCTTCATCCATTTTTTGGCGGATGCGGCGCACCATTTCCGTCATTTCGTCAATATCGGCATCTTCTTCCTGCGGCAGGCCAATCATATAATACAGCTTTACGTTTTTCATACCGCTGGCGGCAGCAAGCGTAACGGCTTTATAAATATCTTCTTCTGTAATGCCCTTGTTAATAATATTACGCATTTTTTCGCTGCCTGCTTCCGGTGCAACGGTCATTGTCTGCTGGCCGCTCTGCGCAAGAGCATCTGCAAGCAGGCTATCCAAAGTATCCGCACGCAGCGAGGCTACCGTAAACGGCACCTTATTTTGAATAAGCGCCGAAGTTAATTCGTGTATCTGCGGATAATCGGAAACCGCAGCACCCATTAAACCAACTTTTTCCGATACGGCAGGCCTGTTTAAAATTTTATCTAAAAGCAAATCATAATTTCTTGCACGCGGCCTGCGGAAGCAATATCCTGCCATGCAGAAACGGCAATGACGCCCGCAACCTCTGGCCACTTCGGCAATAAACATATTCTGAAATTCCGTTTCGGAAGTTAAAATTGCTGAAGTATTGGGATATTTGTCCAAGTCGCGCACCCAGCGCCGTTTAACAATTGCAGGCACACGGCTGTCATGCTCCATGCCGGTAAAATTGCCGTCAGCGTCATATTGCGGCGTATAAAAACGCGGCACATACAAGCCTTCAACCTGCGCCAGATTAAGCAGCAGTTCTTCTTTGCCAAGGCCCTGTTCCCTGCCTTTATAAACAATGTCAAGCAAATCGTTAATTACTTCTTCGCCTTCGCCTATAACAAAAACATCGGCAACTTCTGCCAATGGTTCAGGGTTAAAGGTTGCACACGGCCCGCCGATAACAATCAGCGGTTCTTTTTCATTACGTTCTGCCGCACACAATTTTATATTGCTCATTTGCAGCATGGCAAGCAAATTTGTATAGTCCATTTCAAAAGACATCATTACGCCGATAATTTCAAAATCGGCAAGCTGCCGCTGAGTTTCCATACTCATTAACGGCGTTTTGGTTCTTTTGTATTCGGCCAGCGTTTTGCCGTCCGGCAGAAAAAAGCGTTCACAGGCCGTATCGCCGCGGCCGTTGATAATCTGATACAAAATGTGCATGCCTAAATTTGACATGCCTACCTTATAACTGTTAGGGTACAAAAAAGCAAAGGCGCGCCTTGCCCCCGGTGCAAAGCACTGCGCGCCTGTTTCTTTTGCCAGTATTTCCTGAATTTTATTTTTTAATTCCCAAGTCAAAAGTAAAACCTCTTATTTTATAGCTTTTTCAATAGCGTTAATTACTGTTTTTAAAACTTTAATTCTTGCATAATATTTGGAGTTGGCTTCAACTACCGTCCACGGTGCGTAATCCGTGCTGGTGCGTATCAGCATTTCGTTAACAGCCGCTTCATAAGCGGGCCATTTTTCACGGTTGCGCCAGTCTTCTTCGGTAATTTTCCACTCTTTATCAGGGTCGTTTTCGCGCTCTTTAAAGCGTTTATACTGTTCGTCCTGATCAATATGCAGCCAGAATTTACACAAAATAATACCGTGTTCAGCCCACTGCGCTTCGGTTTCGTTAATTTCGCCATAAGCGCGCTGCCATTCGGCATCCGTTGCAAAATGCTCAATGCGTTCAACCATTACACGCCCATACCAGGTTCTGTCAAAAATGGCAATTTCACCGGCCCGCGGCATTTTAATCCAAAAACGCCACAAGTAGTGGAATTGTTTTTCAACCTGGTTCGGCGCCGCAACCGGGTTTACAGCATAACCAAGCGGGTCAAGCGCTCTTGCAAGGCGCTTGATGGCGCCGCCTTTGCCGCCTGCATCCCAGCCTTCAAACGCTACAATAAGCGAACGCTGCGATTCGTATAAATCAAGCTGCAAAGATTTTAATTTTTCCCTGCATTTATCAAGCTGAACTTTATATTCTTCTTTGGTAAGCGATTTTGAAAGGTCTACCTTATCAAGAACATTATATAAAGCTACATGGCGCGGCGGCAGCACAATGCTGCGGCTTTGGGATTTTATTTCTGCCGCTGCCAGTGCGCTTTGCAGTGATTTTACCATGCTTTCTATAATTTGAATGGTTGCAAAGCGTTCGTCATCACCGGCAATTAAATGCCACGGTGCGTTTTCGGTATCAGTTTCGGCAAACATCTGCTCATAAGCATTAATAAAGTTATCGTAGTCTTCATCGTTATGCTCCTGAACATCCAGTTTTTTCCAGTTTTTGCCGTACACTTTATTCAGCTTTTCCATGTTTTCCTTTTGCTGCTTTTTGGAAACATGCACAAAGTATTTCAAAAGCACATAACCATCATCGGTAAGCTGCTTTTCAAACGCACGGATGTGTGAATAGGAGGTATTGAGCAAATGCCCTACCTGGCTTTTATCCGAAACATTATGTTCATTTTTTAAAAAGTACCAGCTGCGGTGGTATACTGCAATATTGCCGTAGCTCGGAAGCTGCTTCCAAAAGGATGTAAAAAACGGCTGCCTGCGCTGCTCGTCAGTCATTTTGGACGCGGAAAATACCCTGAAACCGCGGGAGTCCATTTTCTGCATCATTTCATTGATAATATCTGTGCGCATGGCTCCGCGCCAGCCTTCAACCAGCACTATTACAGGCACTTTTGCCGCGCGGCATTCCCTTTGCAGCTTACCGAGCAAATCGCCGTAATAATCCATTTTTTTATCATACTCTTTTTTATCCAGCTTTTGTTTTAAATCGAGTTTTTCAAGCATATTTACGCCTCTGTTCACTTTAATATTTTAATATGGCTCTTTATAAGGCCTTAATGCGCGCGGCTTGTCGAGTATTTCTGCCATTATAATGCCTTCACGCAGCCTACGGCGGTTTATTTTGCCGTTAAAAAGCGCAGCTTTTTTCTGCGTGTGCGGCATGGCAAACACGGGTGCAGCAGGCCGTTTTTTTAATGACGGCGGCGTTATAAATGCCGGTTCATTGTAAACTTTATAAGTTGGCTGCACCTTCGGCTGTTCAAAAACTTTTCCGCGCTGTTTTGCTTCCCAGTCTTCCGGAAACTCTACATACCAGGGCTTTTTACTTTCCCTGCCGGATGCGGGAGCGCCTTCTTTATATACAGTTTTATCCGTGCTTTCCTTCTGGCTTTGCTGCGTGCCTGTAACGTCATAAGTTTCGCAGTTTTCTCGGCTGTTGTCCATATCCGGCAGCGGCGGAAAATGCCCCGTTCTGTTACGGCGTTTTTTGCGGTTCGATTTATCAATTACAACGGTAATTACAAAAATCAGCAGCGGCAAAAAGCCCATAAAGTTTTCAAAGTCCATAGTAATCCCTCATTTATTTTTGAACGGGATTTTTATCTACTTCAACATCCTGTTCATTGCCGGCAATCATTTTGCGCATATCGGTATCTGCAATAATGTTGTTCATACGGTAATAATCCATAACGCCAAGGCGTCCTTTTTCCAGCGCTTCCGCAAGGGCGGCAGGTACTTTGGCTTCCGCTTCAACAACCTTGGCCTGCATTTCCTGCGTATAGGCTTTCATTTCCTGTTCTTTGGCCACAGCCATGGCACGGCGTTCTTCGGCACGGGCCTGGGCAATGCGTTTATCGGCTTCCGCCTGGTCGGTCTGCAATGCTGCGCCAATGTTGCGTCCTACGTCAACATCGGCAATATCAATCGAAAGAATTTCAAAAGCAGTACCGGCATCAAGGCCTTTGGCAAGAACGGTACGCGAAATATAATCCGGGTTTTCCAAAACATCAGTATGGCTTGCGGCAGAACCTACATTGGTTACAATGCCTTCGCCTACACGGGCAATGATTGTTGCTTCACCGGCACCGCCTACCAGCCTGTCGATATTGGCGCGCACGGTAACGCGGGCTTTAACTTTCAGTTCAATACCGTTTTTAGCTACGGCAGAAACAACAGGGGTTTCAATTACTTCCGGGTTAACGCTCATCTGAACCGCTTCAAGCACATTGCGCCCTGCAAGGTCGATAGCGCAGGAACGTTCAAAAGTAAGAGGAATCTGCGCACGGTGCGCTGCAATTAAGGCATCGATAACGCGGTCTACGTTGCCGCCTGCCAAATAGTGCGCTTCAAGCTGGTTTACGTTAACATTCATGCCTGCTTTATTGGCTTTAATTAACGGCAGCACAATCTGCGAAGCCGGTACGCGGCGCAGGCGCATGCCTATCAAATTAAAAATTCCCACGTTAACTCCGGCGGCAATGGCCGAAATCCATAATCCCAGCGGCACAAAATTAAAGAATAAAGCTATAACGGCGATAATTATAATTACGGATATTAAACCGCCGCTGAATAAAAAACTTAACAAAAAATCTGCCATTTACAACACTCCCCTACTCATATTTTTTAACAAGCATCTTGCTGCCTTCAATCTTTACAACTACAATTTCAGAATCTTTGTCTATGTAATCGCCGAAGCTGACCACATCTACGCGTTCACCGTCAATTAAAGCGGTTCCCGCAGGGCGCAGCGGCGCAATTACTTTACCTTTTTTGCCTAAATAACCGGAATAATCTGCCGCGCCGGTATAACCTTCACTGTTTTTCTGCTTTTCGCGCAGCACAAAAGGATTCCAGCTTGACGATGACGGTATAAACCAGAACAGCAGCGCGCAAATTGCCGCAAGCACGGCAACAGTGCCGCCAACAATGCAAAACGCATCCCAGCCGCCGCCAAGGAAGAAAAAGAACCCTGCTGTCAGCGATAATAAGCCGATTGCGCCAAGTATGCCTCCGGGCACAACAATTTCCAGCCCGATTAAAACTACCCCGGCCACAAGCAGAACCGTATCAAGCGACATCTAATCACCTCCGCAAAGTATATATTATTATTATTATAACATACAACAAAAGCATACAGCAAAATTAAGCGTTTAAAAGTACAAAAATTATAAATTAAAATTTATTCTTTCTGAAATTACAATTCAGGAAAAGCGTTATTTAATATGGCGCTGCACACTTTTTCCTCCCACAAATACATGCCGCTGTAAGCACCAGCGTTTGCACTTTCCGGCCCGGGCATGCCGTTCATAATATAAATAAACCCGTTTTTATGTCCCCGGTCTATAAACATACCTGCCAGTAAACCGTAGGCTTCGGCAAAATGCCCGGACATTTCTATATTCCTGTCCGGCAGGAAACGGTCTTTATCAATGTTTTTTACATTCTGAATACTGAGCCCGAAACAGTTCATTAACCCGCCGTAAGTATCGCCGTTGGTTTTAGCTTCGTTTAAAGTCCAGTAAGGCTTAAACATTTCATCAATGCTTTTTTCCGTTAAAATGCGTTTTCCGTTATATTTGCCGTTATCAATAAGCATCTGCATCCATTTTTCCAGCCCGTCAAGGCTTATCCGCAAGCCGCCGTGCGGAAAAAATATTGTGGCATTGGTTCCTGTTATGTATTCATCGTAATTATATATGTTGTACAGATTATTGCCGTATATTTTTAACGTGGAATAATCATCAACCTGCGCAATCCACGGGCCGTCAGTATTCCAAACACCGTATTCCTGCTTCTGATAAATCAGCCCAAAATCGCTCAGCGCAGCTTCGTTAAAATCGGTTATATTAAAGCTGGCATCAATTTTCATGGGGTCAAAAACTGCCTGCTTCATATATTTATCAAACCGCATCTGGGTAACTTTTTCTATAATGGTTCCCAAAATTCCGTAATTTAAATTTGTATAACAGAAAAATTCGCCCGGTGCTTCACCATAGGGCGCATAATGCGCCCCGCCTTCATAAAACATCCCGTCCGGGCGGAATAATTCCTGCAAGCTGTATTTTGAAGGTATTGTATAAACTTCACCGTCGCGCAGCGAAGAAGTATGGCTTAACAGCATTTTAGAAGTTATCGGCGTATCAGGATAGTTTGGGTTGCGCAGCGTAAAGCCAAGGTAACGGCTTATATCTGCGTCCAAATCAATTTTACCCTGTTCGGCAAGCTGCATATATGCAGCCGCAACAAAAACTTTGGAAAGAGAAGCAATGCGCAGTTTGGTATCCCGCGTAAGCGGCAGATTATTTGGAGGATTTGCGTTATCAATGTACCTGCTGCCAAAAGTCTTTTCATAAACCAGCCGGCCGTTTTTAATAACCGCCGCACCAACACCCGGCACGCCGTTTTTGTTATCGTCAATTAATAATTGCAAATCAGTGTTCAGTTTGGCAAAGTTTTCATTTTCTGCCGCCTCGGCAGATGCCTTTAACTGGCAGGGCAAACAAATAATGCCGCAAATAATAAAAGCAGTTAAAAATATTATGTTTTTAAAATTTTTCATTCTTATTCCCCTGTCTTAAAACAAAAAGTTAAAAACAATTATAACATTAAAGCGCCTGCTTATAATACCTGTTTTTGGGGACAAATATGGTATTTTTTGTGAATTTTAAAGAAAACAACAAACAAACACAGCGGCAAGTGGCTGAAGCAGAAAAATCTTAATGCAGCTTAATTACTGCGCAATTAAACTATTGACAGAGGTTTGAGAAAATATTATAATATCTTTCGTCAACAAAATTCCCCGATAGTTCAGCCGGTAGAACACCTGACTGTTAATCAGGGCGTCGTAGGTTCGAGTCCTACTCGGGGAGCCAGAAAATCAATGTCCCGGACGTTTACCGTTCGGGATTTTTTATTTTTATGTATGCTTTCCTGCTCTTTTTATAAAAAGCACAAAATAAAATACGGAACCAGTTTTCAGGATATATAAACACACCTTAAAATACTGATTCCGTATGTAAAGTTTTAAATATTCAGCTTTTTACTGCCAGCTTATCTTGTCAGTTTATAAATAAGCGCGTTGCAGATTGCAGCTGCAACGTTGCTGCCGCCCTTGCGCCCAACTGCAACGATATAAGGGATGCCAGTCTGCATAATAATTTCTTTTGATTCCACTACATTAACAAAACCTACCGGCACGCCGATTACCAGTGCCGGTTTTATTTTGCCTTCTTTTACAAGCTCATCAAGGCGTACCAGCGCGGTAGGAGCATTGCCAACGGCAATAATTACCGGGCCTTCAACGGTGCAGGCTTTTTCCATGCAGGCTGCCGCACGTGTGGAGCCTGCTTCTTTGGCTCTTGCTGCAACATCGGCATCTGCCATAAAGCAAACGGCTTTGGCACCGAGCTTTGCAAGCCCTGCTTTATTAATGCCGGTGCAGGCCATATTGGTATCGGTAATAATGGTTGCGCCGTTTTTTAAAGCCTCCAGTGCTTTTTCAACTACGCCTTCAGAAAAACGCATATTGCGTGCATAGTCAAAATCAGCAGATGTATGAATAACACGTTTAACAATGCTTATTTTTTCGGGGTCAATTTTTAATTCGCCCAGTTCTTCACCGATAATTTCCATACTGCGTTTTTCTATATCCGCAGGCAGTACATTTTGTAATTTCATATAAACCTCCTGTTATTTTTCAATACCTTCGCGCGCCATAATTCCCTTATCCATCGGATGTTTTACCTTACGCATTTCCGATACATAATCGGCAATTTCCACAAGTTCCGGAGCGGGGTTGCGCCCTGTTAAAACAACTTCCAGATTTTCCGGCTTATGCCGCAAAAATTCAATGAGTTTCGGCATTTCAAAAACTTTTGCGTTTAGTGCGCCTATTACTTCGTCCAAAATTAAAAGCGAATAGCCGCCGTTTTTTATTTTTGCCAAAACCTGTTCAAACATTTTATTATGCTCGATAAGCAAAGCATGTTTTTCTTCTTCATTCATTTGAAAAGTAAACTTTTTGCTTTCTTTGCCGCGCATTACTTCAATATCCGGCAGTTTGGCAAGCGAATAAAGCTCCCCGCTGTCGCGGCTTTTTAAAAACTGCACCAGCAGAACCTTATTGCCGCGCCCTGCACAGCGTACTGCCAGGCCAACGGCAGCGGTGGTTTTTCCCTTGCCGTCGCCGCAGTAAATATGTATTAACCCAAACATTTAAATACCAGCCTCTAAAATTTCGTAAACTTTCTTCATGTCGATGTTCTTTCTGATATTGTCGGCAAGAATATCGTACTGCTGCTTTTTATATTCATCAAAATTGATAACTTTAATGTCGTCGCTGCTCATGCCTTTTTTTGCAAGCAGTGCTTCAACAACGGCAGCTGCCACGCCTTCGCTGTCAAAAATGCCGTGTACATAAGTGCCGTAAACATTAAGCTGGCCTTCAATATGCTGCGAACCTTCCGGCATAATACCGCCTTCTTCGTAAATAGGCTGCATCTGGGTCAGCGCATTATCTTTATCAAATTCGGTTACGCCGGAATGAATTTCGTAGCCGTAAAAATCTTTGCCGCTGAGGTTTGCAAAAACACCCTGCACGCTGCCGAAACGGCCTTCCACGCGGATAGTGCGTTTCTTTTCGGCAAAAATGGTTTCAACATTCAAAAGGCCGATACCGGCAGTATCGCCGCCTTCTTCAACGCCATACGGGTCGCTCAGGTTTTTGCCGAGCATCTGGTAACCGCCGCAAACGCCGAAAATAACAGTCCCTTTATGCGCGTGCTTCAGAATTTCTGCTTCAAAACCGCTCTGACGCAGCCATTTCAGGTCGCCAATAGTATTTTTAGTGCCGGGAATGATAATCATATCGGGATTTTTCAAATCCTGCACTTTATCTACATAACGAAGGGAAACGCCGGGAATAAGTTCAAACACGTTAAAGTCGGTGTAGTTGGACATGCGCGGAATACGCACAACGGCAATATCAACCGCTTTAACTTCGGTATGTTCGGTTAAACGTTCGGAAAGACTGTCCTCGTCTTCAATATCGACATGCAGCATCGGCACTACGCCAACAACGGGCACGCCTGTTTTTTCTTCAATCATTTTCAGACCAGGGCGCAGAATTTCCACATCGCCGCGGAATTTGTTAATGATAACGCCTTTTACCATTGCGCGTTCATCCGGCTCAAGCAGCATTAATGTTCCGTAAATGGAGGCAAACACGCCGCCGCGGTCGATATCCGCCACCAGAAGTACCGGTGCTTTAGCCATTTTGGCCATGCCCATGTTTACAATATCGTCGGTTTTAATGTTAATTTCCGCCGGGCTGCCGGCACCTTCGATAACAATAATATCATTTTTATCTGCAAGTCCGTTAAAAGCTTTCATAATTTCCGGCTTCAGCGTATGTTTCATTTTAAAATATTCAGCCGCTGTCATTGTGCCGATAGGCTCACCGTTTACAATAACCTGCGAACCGCAGTCACTGGTAGGTTTTAACAAAATCGGGTTCATGGCAACGTCAGGTTCAATACCGGCAGCTTCCGCCTGTACAACCTGTGCCCTGCCCATTTCCGCGCCGGTGCGCGTTATAAAAGAATTAAGTGCCATATTCTGCGATTTAAAAGGCGCCACCTTATAGCCGTCCTGATTGAAAACACGGCACAAGCCCGCAGTCACAAGGCTTTTGCCTGCATTTGACATTGTTCCCTGAACCATTATTGTTTTGGCCACGTTAATCACTCGCTCCCATTAAAAATTTATGTATATCATGGTAACCGCCAATAATAGGCGCATTATTATCACAGTTAACTGCGGCGGCAATTACCGGCACATTACCTGCGCTGTGTTTGCCTGTTACGCAGCTTGTTACATGGTCGCCGCAAATAAGTATTTTAAGCGGCTCTTTAACGCTTTTTAAAACAGGGCCGATAAAGTCTTCATCAATGCGTGTTATAAAATCCGCTTTGCCGGTGTAATCATACCTGTGCGCCGCTTCGTCGCTGCCGTTAAAATGCGTAACCACAAAATCATAATCCTTTAAAAATTTTATGGTTTGCCCTGCCTTTGCGCAAACGTCAGTATCAATATCCGCTGTTGCCGTTGGCAAATCAGGCACCGGCATTTTCAGCGCGCGGGCAATGCCGCGTACAATTTCGGCCTTGCATACGGCTGCGCCTTTAATGCCATGCAAATCATAAAATGCAGGCAGCAGCTTTCTTTCCGAAGGCCCCCACGGATAAATCCTGTAACTGATGCCGTTTCTGGCAAAAGGTTTAAGTTTTTCGGTGGTTTCATCTATAAATGTTTTTAAAAGCAATGACCTTGCTTTCAAATCACTTAAAAGCATGTCAATATTAAGCCCCATACTCTCGTGCGGAGGAGCAATATGGCAGTCATGCAGAATCTGCCTGTCGTTATCCAGAATCAATAAATTGCGGTACTCGGAAAGATGCAAAAACTCAATTCCCTGCCACAGCTTATTGCATACGGCGGCAGCTTCTGCCATTTCTTTTGCTGTAAGCCCCATTGCGTTAAAGGAAACAAGCCTTCCGGTTTCGTCAACGGATGCCAGATTGCAGCGCAGCACCATTTCATATTCACTGATGTCGCGCCCGTTTGCCAAAAGTTCCAGATAGGCACGGTTAAGCGGGAAATCCTTCTGCTCAACGCCCAGCAGCCTTAAAATACAGCCCAGGCTTTCCGCCGGAAAATCGCTGCCGCAAATGCTTATTTCCGAATATGAACCTTTTTTCAGCAGTTTGTCAATATTAGGATGCCGGGCATATTCAAACGGCGTCCTGCCCCCAAAAGCATCTATCGGGTCATCTCCCAACCCGTCAATTATCACCATTAATGAGCGCATTATTTTGTACTTTCTTTAATGCTTTGATAAATCTTATATTAACGGCATGCCTTTTAACGGCAATGCGGTAATAATTTCCGTTTAAGTTATTGTAATTGGCGCAGCTGCGGATTAAAAAACCCTTTTTTAAAAGCTGTTCTTTTAAATCCTGCGGCTGTTCCAGTTTGAAAAATATATAATTAGCCTCAGAGCCATAGGTTTTAGCGCCGAGCCTGTTCAGCGCGGCGGTGAGGTAACGGCGTTCTTTTGCTATAAGTTTTTTTGCCTTTTCAACATATGCAGTTTCATCCAAGGCAGCGCAGCCTGCTTCCTGCGCCGGTACGGAAACATTCCAGTCCTGCCCGCATTCATGCAGGCGCAAAAGCAAATCCATATCTGCCGTAAGGCAGTAGCCAAGGCGCAAACCCGGCATGGCATAGGTTTTGGTAAAGGCCTTTAATATAATAAGATTATTATTGCTTTGCAGCTTTTCAATCATGCTGTAAGCATTTTCGTCAGCCACAAAATCCATAAAACATTCGTCAATTAAAATTTTTATATTAAGTTTTTGACACTTTTCAATTATCTCTGTTAAAAGTTCTTTATCAATAAGTTTGCCGGTAGGATTATTGGGGTTGCATATAACCACAAAATCAATATCCGGCGTTAACTGCCGCAAAATATCGCTCTGTGGTTCAAAATTATTTTCTTCCTGCAGCAAGTAATAATCTATCCGGCAGCCAACACTGCGCAGAGCCTTTTCATAATCGGCAAAGGTAGGAGCCAGAAGCAGCGCTTTTTTCGGCCTTAAGGCCAGCGCCAGTTTAAACAGTACATCTGCTGCACCGTTACTGAAAAAAATGTATTCCCCAGGCACGGCTAAAAATCCGGCCAGTTTTTCCGTTAAGCGGCGGCAGAACGGATCCGGATAATCCGCACATCCTGCAATGGATTTTACAATTGCTTTTTTTACAGACTGCGGCAAACCAAGCGGATTGATGTTTGCAGAATAATCAGCAAGGTTCTTTTTGCCGCTGGCGGTATATACATCGCCGCCATGCACATAGGTATACATCATTTACTCTCCAATTATAAAAATCTTAATTAAATACACCAAAGAAAAAGTTAAAATGCTTAAAATACAGGTCATGTACATTAAGCCATTCATTTTTACAATATCTTCGGCATCCGTTTTTTTCACTTCGTCGCCAATGGTATCTTTAGGCACCCATTTACCAAAGTAAAAATGCCCGCCGCCAAGTTTAATGCCAAGCGCACCGGCTGCCGCCGATTCCGTCATGGCCGAATTGGGGCTTAAATGATGGCGCCTGTCGCGCTTAAAAATGCGCCACGAACCGGAAGCATCCATATTCAGAAAATATGCTGCCGCTACCATTAACAAACCGGAAATGCGCGCCGGTATAAAGTTGGCAACATCATCCAGCTTTGCTGCACAGCGCCCAAAATACAAATATTTATCGTTTTTATAGCCAACCATGGAATCCATGGTGTTAATTGCTTTATACAAAAATGCCAGCGGCGCCCCGCCGATAAACATGAAAAACAGCGGTGCAATAACGCCGTCAGAGGTATTTTCCGCAACGGTTTCCACGGCAGCCTTTGCAACTTCTTCGTCAGTAAGTTCTGCCGTATCGCGTCCTACAATCCACGAAAGCTTTTTGCGCGCTTCCTGCAAATCGCCGCTTTTCAGTGCATCGTACACCTGCAAGCTTGCTTCTTTAAGTGAACGCATTGCAAAAATCTGATAAAACATAAATGTTTCAACGGCAAATGCCAGTACCGGGCTGTACATTTCTGCCAGCATTAAAATAAAATACGGCACGGCAAATGTTACCGTTAAAACAATAACCACCAGCACAAAGCCGCCCATCAGCAAACCTTCCGGCTTTTCCCCGCAAAAGCGGCGCACAGCCTTTTCGGTTATGCTTATCAGTTTGCCTATAAAGCAAATAGGATGCGGCAGCCAGCGCGGGTCGCCAAAAATAAAATCTAAAATAAACCCCAAAATTATTGCTGTTAAAAGAACCATACTACAAACCCTTCATCATCAACCAATCATTATTTATCCCTGTAAGCGCGGCAGGCTTTTACAAAATTTACAGCAAACTCTGTATTGCCCCACAAATGAATGTGCGGATAGCCTGCATAAAGGTTCGGCGTTGTGTAAACCGCTTCCCATGCTTTTGTTCCGGAAGCTTTGGCAACGGCAAAAGTATCGCCGTTATTGGTGCTGTCGGAATAATGGAACTCATGCCCGTTAATTTGCCCGCCTTTTTTGCACAGCATATTATCGCGCTTGGCCGTTAAAACAACATAGCCAAAACGGTTCAGCTTCTGCGTCATATAAGTTTCGCCGTCTACAACGCCTGCCCAGTCATAAACCTGCCCGCTCTTATCTCGGAAAGCCTTCATCAGGTACATAAAGCCGCCGCATTCAGCAATGCACGGCAGCCCGGAGTTTACCGCATTTTTTATGCTTGCGCGCATGGAAAAATTATCCTGCAGCACTTTGGCATACAGTTCCGGATAGCCGCCGCCAAGATACAAGCCGTCGCATTCCGGCAGCTGTTTATCTTCCAGCGGGCTGAAATATACAAGCTCAGCACCGAGGCTTTCCAGAAGTTCCAGCGCATCCTGGTAATAAAAGCAAAATGCTTTATCGTAAGCAACGGCAATTTTTACACCGGCAATTTTTTCCTGATGTAAATCAGTATAAGTTAATGCCGGAGCCGCTGCCGCAATTTCAAGCAGCCTGTCAAAATCAATGCTTTTTTCTGCCTGGGCAGCAAGCGTATTGATAATTTCCTGCAAACCGTTAATTTCTCCAGCCGTTACAAGCCCTAAATGGCGGCTTTCAAAATTGCAGTTTTCCATATGCGGCATATAGCCGAGCAGAGGTATGCCGGTTTCTTTTTCAATGGCTTCTTTATAAAAAATATAACTCATTGCCGTTACATTATTTAAAACCGCACCGGCAACATTTACATCTTTACGGAAGTTTTTAAAGCCTTCAATCATGGCAGCAATGGAAAGAGCAGCCCCTTTGGCGTTTACAACCAAAATTACAGGAGTTTTGGTAAGGCGCGCCAAATCGTAGGCACTGCCTTTAAGCGTAGTGCCCATGCCGTCAAAAAAGCCCATAGCCCCTTCCAAAACCGCAATATCGCAATCCTTGCCGTTTTTGGCAAGCAGATATTTGGCAGTTTCTTCCGGAAGCATGAATAAATCCATATTGCGTGATTTTGTGCCGATAACACGGGAATGAAACATCGGATCGATATAATCCGGGCCGGATTTAAACGCTGCCGTTTTCAGCACTTTGTTCATTAACGCTTTCAGCACGGCACAAGTTATAGTTGTTTTGCCGCTGCCGCTGGCAGGTGCAGCCAGCATAAAACGCGGCAGCCTCAGTTCAGCCATTTTACTCACCCTTTTTCAATGCCGTCATTATATAAACAGGGTTCTGGGACATCATCAAATTATATGCGCCAAGTTTTTTGGCACGCGCCGCAAACACATTTACAATATCAAGCGCGTAGGCTTCATGCTGCTTGTAATACTCCACCACTTCTATCAAAGTTTCAACGGTAATGGCATTAATTACCACACGGCAGTTTACGTTTTTGGCATAAATTGTGTCTAACATTTTGCACAAATTACCGCCGCTGCCGCCGATAAACACGCAGTCCGGCACCGGCATTTCTTCCAGCTTTTCCGAAGCCTCGCCTGCAATTACGGTAAGGTTCTCCACGCCGAACAGCTCTTTATTTTTTTCAATAAGCTGCACTGCTTCCGGATTGCGTTCAAACGCATAAACCATTCCGCGTCCGGCCTGCAAAGCAAGTTCAATGGAGCAGGAACCAGTACCGGCGCCAATATCATAAATAACGTCGGTTTCCTGCGGCATTAATTTGGAAATGGAAACCGCACGGATTTCCTGCTTCGTCATTGGCACTTTGCTGCGCATGAACAAATCATCGTTCAAACCGTGAACATTATGTGCCAGAGTTTTGGCGTCTTTATTAATAATCATCATTACAGAAAGCGAAGAAAACTGTTTTTGAGCAGCTTCTTCCGCCTTCATGGAACTGATATTTTCGTTATCATAAGAAAGGTTTTCACCTATATAAACCTGCACGCCGCCAAGCCCGAAACGGCACAGTTTGGCGCACAGAGCCTGCGGCGAATTTTCTCCGCCGGTAAGGGCAAATACTTTTTCGTTATGGGCAACGGCTTCAATAAAATTCTGCCTGCGGCCGTGCATACTGATAATTTTTGCGTCATCCCAGGACATTTGCAGCTGCTGCGCAAAATAAACAAGGCTGCTGATACCGCAAAAACGCACACATTCACAATCAGGCAGCTTGCCGCTGATAGTTTTGGCAAGGCTGAAAAAGCCTACGTCTCCACTCACAAGTATACTGACAATATCTTTTTCAGGATTGGCATTTGCGCAAATATTGCATATTTCTGCCGTCTTGATGGTGTCATAAAAACGCTTTTCAGACGCAAAATTTGCAAGCATACGCTTGTCGCCAATCAAAATCGTACTTTGGTTTATTGCTTCAAGGGCTGCGCCGGTTAACAGTTTTGGGTTGCCCGGCCCAATGCCTACAATATTAACCCTTAACATTTCTTCACCTTCATTCTGCGGTCTGGTAACGCTTTTTCATCAGCGCCGCTATATCTGCATAACCGCTGCCGTGTTCGTTTTCGCTTCTGGCAATTATAACAAGTTCCGCCCCGGCTTTATGTGCTGCGGATATTTTTTCTTCAAAGCCGCCGGCTTTGCCGGAATCCTTTGTTACAAGGTATTTAGCATTAAAATGCTTAATCATGGCTATGTTTAAATCTTCTTCAAACGGGCCCTGCATGCAGACTACATTAGCAGGTTTGTAGCCAAGCTCCACAGCTTTTGCCAGAGAATCCTGCATCGGCAGAATTCTCAGCGCTATACGCTCACTGTAATCCGGCACAGCCGTAAAATCAGGCAGATTTTTACTGCCGGTTGTTAAAAATATTTTGCCTTCGGTATGGCTTAACAATTCGGCTGCTTCTGCGGCATCGTGCACAACTATGGCACTGCCGTAGCCTGCTTCCGCCGGTCGTACAAGCCGCAGATACTCCGTATCGTTCAAAGCGCAGGCTTCTTTTACGGTTTGCGTAACCACCGTAGCATACGGATGTGTAGCGTCAATTACGCAGTCCGGCTTGTGTTCCGCCAAAAAGCTGCACATAGCCGTTAAATCCATACGTTCCGGCAAAACTTTAACATTATTGTGTTCTTCAATAAGACCGGCTCCGTACAAAGTAGCTACCGAAACATAAATTTCAATATCAAGCGCGGCAAGCTCTTTTACAAGCCCGCGCCCTTCGCTTGTACCGCCGATAATCCAAATGCGTCTGTTCACAGCTTATAGCCTCTGGGGGTAACCAGTTTGCCGTTAATAACTTCAGTTTGCGAGTTGCCGATAATTACAGTAGAAAACATATCTACCTGTTTATCGCGCAGTTCCTGCAAAGTAGTAATTTCATAAGTTTCGCCGTCGCGGCCGATGTTGCGCACAATGCCTGCCGGTACATCAGGGCGCTGGTTTTTCAGCATAATGTCGCAGGCTTTCTGCAAATAATCGTGGCGCTTAAAGCTGGAAGGATTGTACAGGCAAATGCAAAAATCAGCCTGAGATGCGCAGTCGAGACGTTTTTCGATTTTTTCCCACGGAGTCAGCAAATCGCTTAAAGAAATAAGGCAGAAATCGCTGATGAGCGGAGCGCCGAGCACTGCTGCACCGGAGCAGGCTGCGGTAATGCCGGGAACTACTTCAATATCAAGTTCCGGATGGTCTGCCGCTACCTGGTACATAATGCCTGCCATGCCGTAAACGCCTGCGTCGCCGCTGGAAATCATGGCTACGGTTTTGCCTTTCAGGGCTTCTTCAACAGCAAGGCGGCAGCGGTCAACTTCCTTGCGCATACCGGTTGTTAAAAATTCCTTGCCGGGAAAATCGTTTTTAATCAAATCTATATAAACATGGTAACCCGCAATAACATCACATTTTTCAAGCGTGTTTTTAGCGCGTGCGGTCATTTGTTCCACACCGCCGGGGCCTAAACCTACTACATAAACTTTCTGCATTTTACACCATCCTAAATTTATTTTAAAAATCTATAATCAGCGGTTCTTCCGCAACCGCCAAAGTAACACCGTCATGGGCCGTTTTGCGCAATTTAAGGCAGCCGCCGCTTGCAAGCACTGCCGAACGCTCACAAACGTTATCAACGCCTGCAATGCTTTTTACAAAAGCGCTCGGCGTAAAATCACCCTTTGCCTGCTGCAGTTCTGCGGCGGTATAAAATTTTACCGGCACATTATGCTTTGCCGCAAAAGCAAGCAGCCCGGCTTCATCTTTTTTTAAATCTACCGAAGCTATGCTTTTTACGCAGCGCATATCAAACCCATGCTTTTCCATTTCAGCAAGCACAAAATTTTCTATTTTTTCCAAAGGCGTATTTCTGCGGCAGCCAATACCCAAATGTAAAATTTTAGGCATTAAAACAACTGTTGTGCCAAACGGCTTCTTGCTTTTGCAGGTTGTTACAGCCATGCCTGCTTCTCCGCTGCCGGCAAGTTCCACACCGGAAGGCAGAGCACCTTTTATGGCATAATCGCTGTACAATCCTGCCTTTTGGCCTGCAACAAGCGCCGCTGCAAAATCTTTGGCAGCCTGCATGCTTTCAATAACCATGCCGCGCCGTGCCGCCCATTCGTCAACCGCAAACAGGTTATTAACATCGGTTGCAGTGGTTACAACGGGCACAGCTTTAATTGCAGCGGCAATCTGCCTTGCAAGCTCGTTGGCACCGCCGATATGGCCCGAAAGAAGCGATATTACAAAGTTTGCACATTCATCAATAACAAGCACTGCCGGGTCGGTAGTTTTGCTTTTAACATGCGGCGCAATGGCGCGCACCGCAATGCCGCTGGCACCAATAAATATCAGCGCGTCAGCCTTATTAAAATACTCCGCGCAAACAGCCTTGTAATCGTCAACAGCAGTTAAACCTTCGCATACACCGGCAAACTTCGGCATAGTGCAGCATTTTGCCTCGCAGCCAATGCCTGCCAAAAACCTGCCTATGGCGGCGTTAAGCAGCCCGCCGCGTTTGCTGAAGGAAAAAATAACTGCCAGCATTATTTAACCTCAGGTTTAATATCCAGTTTGCTGGGGTCTGCTTCGCGGTAGCCGTGCGCAAAGGTCGGGTTATACAGTTCGCTTCTGTCGTATTCGCTGCCAAGGAAATAGCCGACAGTAATGAGCGCGGTTTTGGTAATATTGTATTTGGCCGCGGTTTCGGCAATAGTGCCTACGGTGCAGCGGCAAACTTTTTCATCCGGCCAGGAAGCCTTATAAACAATGGCTGCGGGGGTATCTTCTTTGTAACCGCCTGCAATGAGTTCTTTCTGGAGTTTTTCCAGCATGCTGGAGCTTAAAAAGATTACCATTGTTGCATTGTGCGCAGCATAATCGGCAATTTTTTGTTTTGAAGGAACAGGAGTGCGCCCTTCCATACGGGTAATAATAACCGACTGGCTTACATTCGGCAGAGTGTATTCTGCTTTTAAAGCGGCTGCAGCAGCGCAGAAGGAACTTACGCCGGGCACAATTTCATAATCGAGCCCATAGCTGCGCAGAAGGTCAATCTGTTCACGGTGAGCACCGTAAATGCTGGGGTCGCCGGTGTGCAGGCGTACAACCAGCTTGCCGCTCTGTGCTGCCGGTACCATGGCTGCAATAACTTCTTCCAAAGTCATTTTTGCGCTGTCCATAATTACGCAGTCAGGTTTCGCATATTTTAAAAGTTCTGGATTAACTAAGGAACCGGCATAAATAATAAGGTCAGCCTTTTCCAAAAGTTCTTTGCCTTTCACCGTAATTAAATCCACGGCACCCGGGCCTGCGCCAATAAAATAAATCATTTGTCAAACTCCTTTTCCTTAACTAAAATTATCGAAAAATAACTGCTTTTTTCGTCAATCTCATTCAAATCACGGTAAACTTTTTCGCCGGGCAGTCCGCAGCGTTCCACCATTGCGGCATGGCTCAAAAGGCCGCGCTCTTTAAGTTCGTCGCGCACACTGGCAATCTGGCTGGCCGATTTCATCAGCACCTTGTTGCCGGGCGCGTCCAAAAATTTACTCGATTCTTTATAACTGCCGGGCAGGATGATTAAAGGCTCTGCCTTTTCGCACAGCGATACGTTAAGCTTTGCGGCAACGGCGCAGAAACTGGTTACACCGGCAACGAGTTCCGCATCATAGCCTGCTTTAAGCACCAGTTTATGCACATAAATGCAGGTTGCGTAAACCGTAGGGCAGCCAAGCGTGATGAACACCACGTTTTTGCCTTCGTCCAAAAGTTTGGTAATGGTATCGGCGCCTTCCTGATGTGCCTTGGCCAAAGCGTCTTTATCCTTCGTCATCGGCATGTAAATAACAACCTGTTCCTTTTCGTCGATATTTACAATCTGATTAACGATATTTTTTGCAGTCATAATATCGCCGTCGCCTTTGGGAAGCGCTACAACATCGCATTCCTTCAAAAGGCGCACCGCCTTCAGCGTCATCAGTTCCGGGTCGCCGGGGCCAATGCCTACGCTGTACAATTTACCTCGCATTATCTTCATCCTTCCTTTTCATCTGATGCAGTTTTATAAGTTCATCAGCATGGGCTGTTTTGCCCAAAATGCCATATACGTTGGAGAACATCAGCGCGCCGGTTTTTAACTTGCCATGCACGCGGTGCTGCATATAATAATCTATCTTTTCCGTAACGGCAGGCATTACTTTGTCAAACAAATTTTCTGCCTTTAAAATTTTTATAACTTCGTCAGTAGTCAGTGCTTCATAAATTTTACGCCCTGTTTCAAGGCCAGCGCCGTTAAACAGAGCCTGCAAAGCAAACAGTTCGGTGCGGCAGTCCGCATACTTGCTGTGCGTATTCATTACGCCCTGCGCCAGTTTTACCAGCTTGCCGCTGTGCCCTATTAAAAGCAGGCTTTCGAAGCCCTTATACACGGCGTAGTCCAAAAGCTCACCCACAAAGTTGCTGCATGTAACGGCGTTGTCAATATCCACCTGCAAATTATCACGAGTAAAATCTTCGCCGTAGTTGCCAAAAAATACCAATAAATCTTTATTGCCCTTTTCGGCCTGCACATTTATTTCGGTGTACATGGTTTCAATCAGCGCCGTGTCGCTCATCGGCTCAACTATGCCGCTGGTGCCCAAAATGCTGATGCCGCCTTCAATGCCAAGGCGCGGGTTAAAAGTTTTCGGCGCTATCTGTACACCTGCCGGGGCAGATATTGTAACCTTCAAGCTGCCGCTGTAATTAAACTGTTCTGCCGCATCGCGCAGGCTTTTTAAAATCATTTTGCGCGGCACCGGGTTAATGGCAGGGCCGCCCACGCTGCACGCAAGGCCCGGCTTTGTTACCCTGCCGACGCCTTCGCCGCCTTCGATAATATCTTCCGGCGCGTCAGTTTTTTCAACTTTAGCATAAATTAAAATGCCGTTGGTGTCATCAGGGTCATCGCCGCTGTCTTTTTGTATGGCACAGCAGGCGTAATCCAGCGTCATTTCAACCTCGTGCGTTTCAAGGTGCAGGCGCACGCCCTTGGGTGTATCTATATCGGCAAAATCAATGCGGCGCCCCGAAAGCAGCATCATAGCCGCAGCTTTGGCAGCGGCGGCGGCGCAGCTTCCGGTTGTGTAACCGCAGCGCATTTGTTTGCCCTGCGAAAATGTGTATTCTTCCATAAAAATCCTTTCCAATTCCGGCACTATACGCCGGAACAGCTGCCTTTAATAATAAAAAAGGCTCCTGCCCTACGGCAGAAGTCACAAATACCAACAACACCGCTTGCGCAGTGTTCCTTTTGCTCTCTCCATCGCCCGTAGATACAGCCATTATCAGCCATGCTTCCGGCTAAAACCGGCGGCGGGACCGCTGCGGGCTTGCACCGCAGTACACAGGCCGATTTATTCACTTACCGTATCATTATAACATAGAATTTTTAAAAGTCCAATAAAAATCGTTCCCGGCAAGTTAAATATTGCCCGCTTTGCCTGCCCCTGCTATAATAAAACAGATACAGGAGGACGATATTTATGAATATGCAGGAAATGATAGCACGCATTAACTTTCTGGCAGCCAAAAAACGTACCGAAGGGCTTACGGAAAGCGAACTTCTTGAACAGAAAGAACTTTATGAAGCATATCTTGGCAATATCCGCGCGCAGGTAAAACAAAAGCTCGACAGCCTGCTTGCCGCCGGCCAGGAAAACACGGTGCAGCACTGATGTTTACTTTAGGCCCCGGAACCATCTATTATGAAGACGGCTTTATGCTTGTTATTAATAAACCGGCAGGCATGCTTGTGCACCCCACCGTTAAAGAGGACGGCAGCACTTTATATAATTTTGTAAAACGGTATTACGAAGCCCATAATATAGAAAGCGGCCTGCACCCCGTTTCACGGCTCGACCGCAATACCTCCGGGCTTGTTGTTTTTGCCAAGCAGCCGCGCATCCAGTTTTTGCTTTCGCAGCAGCAAATGGTAAAAAAATACCTCGGCATTACGGCAAACCTTCCACCTGCCGCAGTAGGCATTATTGAAGCGCCCATTGCCCGCAAGGAAGGCAGCATAATTGAGCGCTGCATCAGCGAAAGCGGCAAATACGCACGCACCGATTACCGCGTGCTTTTTACAAATAAAAACATGGCACTTGCGGAACTTACGCTGCACACAGGGCGCACCCACCAGATACGCGTGCACCTTGCACATATAGGCTGCCCGCTTTATAACGACAACCTTTACGGAACGCCCGGGCCGCAGAGCCGCCACGCGCTGCACGCCAGTTATTTAAAATTTACCCACCCCGTTACCGGCAGGGTTTTGGAAATTTCCTGCGGGCTTCCGGAAGATTTGCGTAAAATTATATACTAATTATCAATATAGTATGCTATAATTAACTTATAAAATTCTTGAAAAGGAGTTGTAGCAAATGCCATTAGTAACATCTACAGAAATGTTTAAAAAAGCCTATGAAGGACATTACGCTGTTGGCGCGTTCAATGTCAATAATATGGAAATTATACAGGGAATTGTTTCTGCCGCCAAGGAAGAAAATTCCCCTTTAATTTTGCAGGTTTCTGCAGGCGCACGCAAATACGCCAGCCACATTTATTTAATGAAACTGGTGGAAGCAGCCGTTGAAGACACCGGCCTGCCCATCTGCCTGCACCTTGACCACGGCGAAGATTTTGAAATCTGCAAAGCCTGCGTTGACGGCGGTTTTACCTCCGTTATGATTGACGGCAGCAAGCATCCGTTTGAAGAAAACATTGAACTTACCAAACGTGTTGTTGACTACGCCCACAACAAAGGCGTTGTTGTTGAAGCAGAACTCGGCCGCCTTGCCGGTGTTGAAGACGCAGTTAAAGTAAACACCAAAGACGCTACCTACACCGACCCTGACCAGGCAGTAGAATTTGTAGAACGTACCGGCGTTGACTCTCTGGCTATCGCTATCGGCACCAGCCACGGCGCTTACAAATTTAAAGGCAAACCGGAACTTGACTTTGCCCGCCTTGAAAAAATTACCAACATGCTGCCGGGCTTCCCGCTTGTACTGCACGGCGCATCCACCGTTATTCCGCAGTTTGTTGAAGAATGCAACAAATACGGCGGCAAACTGGACGGCGCACAGGGCGTACCGGAAGACATGCTCTTAAAAGCAGGCAAATTCGGAGTTTGCAAAATTAACATTGATACCGACCTGCGCCTTGCCATGACTGCTTCCATCCGCAAATATATGCACGAACATCCTGCTGATTTTGACCCGCGCCAATACTTAAAACCTGCACGCGAAGCCATTAAACAAATGGTAGTTCACAAAATGCGCGACGTACTGAACAGCAGCGGCAGACTGTAATAAGCACAATTTTAAACCTGAATTAAACTTAAAAGCACTTGTATATAAGGTTCGCCCTAATGCAAGTGCTTTTGTTCTGCCTGTTTACTTAACATTGTGCGGCAATGGAAATTTTTTTATATCAAATCACTATGCAAAAAATGATTTTTCACTCCGTTGTCCGTACATTATTTCAAACGTTTTAATCATAACACATAAAAATGTAGACATATCATAGTAAAATAAGTTTTAATCTGTATTTCACATTTTAACGTTACTATAAACACATCTGACAAGGAGTGTGATTTAAGATGATTTACCGCCTCAGAAGATGGAGCGCCGCACTGCTGCTGGGAATGTTTTTAAGCCTGCTAAGTATTTTGCAATGCTTTGCGGCAGGCAGCGTCAGCCAGGTTAACTTGCATATCGGGCAAACGCCGGATGCCGTTTACTTCACCTATTCCGCACCGGACGCAGCACAGGGAGCGTTTTCCGTAACAGGGCCAAAGGGAACTGCTGATTATGCCGCCAATCCCGTCTGGTCGGATTCGGCAGGCAAATACCTTTATTCTGCCAAAGTGGATGGGCTAGCCCCAGATACTAACTATACCTATAACATTGCAGGCTCTTATTCCGGCATGTTTAAAACACCGGCAGAAACAGGTGCTTTTACCTTTGCCTTTTTAACCGACACACAGATTGGCTTTGCAGCTGACGCCAAAGCTACTGGAGCCATGTTCTCTCTGCTGAACAGCCGTGATGATTTGGCTTTTGCCTATATTGCCGGTGATATGACAGACTCCTCCCGTAATGAACGGCAATGGGAAATGCTTTTTGAAAACGGCGGTGTAAATGCCGGTGCCGGGCAAACCTTTTTCGGCAGCCACCTTATTGCTGCCGCACAGGGCAACCACGACAACAGCAGTTTCAGCGGCCACATTACTGCCCCTTGCGCTAACAGCGGCGTAGGCCCTGTTGTTTATGCTTTTGATTACAGCAATGTAAAATTTGTAATTCTTAACATGAACAACCCGGATACCTGGGCAGCGCAGGCAGATTTTCTGCGCCGCGAGGCAGCCGATGCCAAAAATAACGGCAAGTGGCTTGTTGCCGGCTTTCACCAGTCGCTCTATTCCGGCGCCGCACATATCGTGGATTCCGGCATTATATCCGCACGTAAATTCTGGTCACCACTGTTTGCAGAACTTGGCGTAGATTTGGTTTTGCAGGGGCACGACCATGTATATGCCAGAGGCTTTGTAACAAGCACAGGCAGCAACGCAAACCTGACTGCGGAAAACAATAACTATCACGTTGTTTCCGGTGTTCCTCTCTACATTACCGGCGGGCATTCCGGCGCGGTTAAATGGTATGCGGCACGCAATTACCAGATTTCTGCCGGTGACCCGCTGACACCCAATTACAGCTTTCTGGATGTAAATTCCGCAGCGCCTGACCAAAATCCGTGGGGCACGGATACCAGCAAAACACATGAGCAATCATATATTTTAATTAATGTTGACGGTGATACCATGACTATCTCCACCTATATGTTCCGTTATGACGGAATCTCCGATAAAATGGCAACTCCTCCCTATCTGTACGACAATTTAACCATAAGCCGTTAAGATACAATATTATAAATTTAAATGCAAAAAGCGCTTGTATTCAGAGCAACATCTGATGCAGGCGTTTTTTATATAAAAAATAAGGCTCCGCAAAGCACGGAACCTTTGTGAATTTATTTATTGAACTTTATGTACTGCTTCTGCCATTTCTTTTACGTAATCACTAACGGGCTGCACGCAGTCCGTACCGTATTTGCCAACTATTTTTACAACTGCGCTGCCAACAATGGCGCCATCACTTACTGCAGCCATTTCTTCGGCCTGCTTCGGCGTGGCTATGCCAAAACCAACTGCTGCCGGCACATCCGTTGCCTGGCGTATTTTTTCCGTCATGGCGGCAATGTCGGTAGTAATGTCGCTGCGCACGCCTGTAACACCAAGCGAAGAAACAATATACACGTACCCTTCCGCCTCTTTGGCAATCATTTTAATGCGCTCGTCGGAGGTCGGCGCTACCAGCGGAATTAAATCCACGCCGTACTTACGGCAAAACTCTGCCAGCGGCGCTTTTTCTTCGTAAGGTACGTCCGGCACAATAATTCCGTCCAGCCCAACGCTTTGGCAGTTTGCCAGAAATTTTTCCGTGCCATAAGTAAAAATGGGGTTGATATAAGTTAAAAATACCAGCGGCACATCCGTTTTTGTGCGTACGTTTTTTAACATGGCAAAAATTTTATCGGTTGTGGTGCCTGCGCTTAAAGCGCGGATGTTGGCTGCCTGAATTACTTCGCCCTCAGCCACCGGGTCAGAAAAAGGTATGCCCAGTTCAACAATATCCGCACCGGCGTTTGCCATGGCAACGATAAGCTGCTCGGTAACATCAAGGTTCGGGTCGCCTGCCGTTATAAAAGGTATGAAACATTTACGCTGTTTTTTAAAAGCTGCTGCTATTTTACTCATGCAAATCCACCCCCATGTATCTTGCAATGGCTGCTACGTCTTTATCGCCGCGGCCGGAAACATTTACTACGATAATTTTATCTTTCGGCAAAGCAGGCGCCAGCTTTTGTGCATAAGCAATAGCGTGAGCGCTTTCGATAGCCGGAATAATGCCTTCCGTTCTGGAAAGATAGCTGAATGCCGCTACAGCTTCATCGTCAGTTGCCGATACATACTGCGCACGCCCGCTATCATAAAGTGCCGCGTGTTCAGGCCCTATGCCGGGGTAATCAAGCCCTGCCGAAATGCTGTATACCGGTGCAATCTGGCCGTATTCATCCTGCAAAAAGTAAGATTTCATACCGTGGAAAATGCCGAGGCTGCCGCGGGCAATGGTTGCCGCTGTCTGTGCCGTATTAACGCCGCGCCCTGCTGCTTCCACGCCGATAAGCTGCACATCCTTGTCGGGAATAAAATCATAAAACAGGCCCATGGCGTTAGAGCCGCCGCCCACGCACGCCATTACAACATCCGGCAGGCGGCCTTCTTTTTCAAGCATCTGTGCTTTAACTTCCTTACCGATAACGCTCTGAAAATCACGTACCATTTCCGGATACGGATGCGGCCCCATAACGGAACCGAGCACATAATAGGTATCGTTTACATTGCCAGTCCACTGGCGCAGCGCTTCGTTAACGGCATCCTTAAGGGTTTTGGTGCCGCTTTCCACCGCTACTACCTTTGCCCCCAAAAGTTCCATACGGAATACGTTCAGAGCCTGGCGTTCGGTATCTTCGCGCCCCATATAAACCGTACATTCCATATCCATCAGCGCAGCCGCCGTTGCCGTTGCCACGCCGTGCTGGCCTGCGCCTGTTTCCGCAAGCACACGTTTTTTGCCCATTTTTTTGGCCAGCAGCACCTGCCCCAGCACGTTGTTTATTTTGTGCGAGCCGGTATGGTTCAGGTCTTCGCGTTTTAAATAAATTTTAGCGCCGCCAAGGTCTTTGGTCATCTTTTCTGCATAATACAAAAGTGAAGGGCGGTTGGCGTATTCATGAAAAAGTTCCTGCAATTCTTTGTTAAACTGCGGGTCATTTTTATAATATTCGTAAGCCTTTTCAAGCTCTATAACTGCGTGCATCAATGTTTCCGGTATATACTGCCCGCCGTGTATTCCGTATCTTCCTTTAGTCATTATGTTCATCCTTTCACCTGTTTTATAAAATTCTTAATTTTTATTTCATCCTTACTGCCGCCGGTTTCCACTCCACCGCTTAAATCAACGGCGTATGGCTTTAAGCCTTTTAATGCGCTGCGCACATTTCCGGCATTCAGCCCGCCGGCTAAAAAGTAAGGTTTATTTATTTTAACGCTCTTTAAAAGCTGTGTGTCAAACTGCCTGCCAGTTCCGCCGTATGACGCGGTGCTGTAAGTATCAAACAAAAAATAATCGCATTTGTAAAACGCGGCTTTTTTTATGTCTGCTTCTTCTCTTACGCGCACGGCTTTAATAATTGGCAGCGTGCATATTTTGCGCAGTTCCGCAATATAGGCGTTGGTTTCATCTCCGTGCAGCTGCACCATGTTTATTATGCCAAGTTCAACAGCTGCGGCAATTTCTTCCGGTGGGGCATTTACAAAAACCCCGATGCTCTTTATTTTTTTATTCAGCTTTGCTTTCAGGCTGCGCGCCGTTATTAAACTTACATACCGTTTGCTTAACGGATAAAACACAAAGCCGGTAAAATCAGGCTTTTGTCTGTTTATAATTTCCACGTCCTGCAAAGTTTTTATGCCGCATATTTTTACCTTTACCATCACTCAACACCTGCCAGTTGTTTCAGCGCACCCGCTGCATCACCGCTGCGCATCAGCGTTTCGCCAATTAATACGGCGTCTGCACCTGCGTTTTGCAGTTTTATAATATCATCGCGCGTTTTTATGCCGCTTTCCGCCACAAAAGTTACGCCCGGCGGCACCAGCTTTTTTAAACGCAGGCTGTTGTTAAAATCAACCGTAAAATCCTTTAAATTGCGGTTATTAACGCCTAAAATTTCCGCACCGGCTTTCAGTGCCGTTTTCAGCTCCGCCTCGTCATGCACTTCCGTTAAAACATCAAGCCCAATGCTTTTTGCCGCAGCAAGATATTCGCGCAAAACGCTTTCTTCCAAAAGTGCCGTTATTAAAAGTATGGCGTCAGCGCCGATAAGTTTCGCTTCGTAAATCTGCGCTTCGTGTACGGTAAAATCCTTACGCAGAACAGGAAGCGAAATGCTTTGGCTTATTGCCTTTAAATATTCGTTGCTGCCTAAAAAATACTGCGGTTCCGTAAGGCACGACACGGCTGCCGCACCGGCTTTTTCGTAAGCCCTGGCCTGCAAAACCGGGTTAAACTCCTTTGCGATAAGCCCTTTGGAAGGCGAGGCTTTTTTTACTTCGCAGATAAAAGAAAGCCCCTGCTTTTTTAACGCCTGCGCAAACCCGCGGTTTACTTGCGGCAGCGCTTCCGCCTCACGTCGCAAAGCATTTAAACCATATTTTTTTATCAGTTCACCGGCACGTTTTTTAGATGCCGCCGCTAAAGTATCAAGTATCATAAAAACCTCACATATTGCTTAATTTTACAAGCTGCTGCAATTTTTCGTAAGCCCTGCCGCTGTCGATGGTTTCTTCCGCCAGAGCCGCACATTCCTTAATGCTGCCTTTGCCGCCAAGGTATAAACTTACGGCGCTGTTTAAAACAACTGCGTCGCGTTTGCTGCCGCGTTCCGTGCCGTTTAAAATATTCGTGGTTATCTGCGCGTTTTCCTGTGCATCGCCGCCTACAAGATCGGCTTTGGAGCAGCGTTTAAAGCCTAAATCGGCCGGGTCAAAAATGTATTCCGTAACTTTGCCGTTATTAATTTCGGCCATTGTGTTGGTTGAAGAAAGCGTTACTTCGTCAAGCCCGTCGTTGCCGTAAACCACTATGCCGCGTTTAACGCCGAGGTTTGAAAGCACGCGCGCCAGCGGCAGCACCAGTTCTTTCTGGTAAACGCCCAAAAGCTGCAAGCTTGCAAAGGCCGGGTTTGCCAAAGGCCCAATAATATTAAAAATGGTTCTGATGCCGATTTCCTTGCGCACCGGGCCTGCATAACGCATTGAAGCGTGGCAGGACTGCGCAAACAAAAAGCAAAGGTTAATTTTTTGCAGCAGTTCTTCATTTTTCTCTGCCGATAAATCTATTTTTACACCCAAAGCCTCAAGTACATCGGCGGCGCCGCTTTTGCTTGATACGCTGCGGTTGCCGTGTTTTGCCACCGGCTGCCCGGCCGCGCTTATTACAAAGGCACTGGTTGTGGATATATTAAAAGTATTTGCGCAATCGCCGCCTGTGCCTACTATATCAAGAACATCACCCTGAGTATGGATGCGGCTGCATTTTTCGCGCAGCACCTGCGCGCAGGCGGTAATTTCATCTATTGTTTCACCTTTCATGCGCATGGCGGTAATAAAAGCCGCAATCTGGGCATTGGTTGCGCCGCCGCTCATAATCTGGTCAAAGGCTTCGCGTGTTTCTGTTCCTGCAAGGTTCTGCCCTGCTGCAAGTTTGGCAATTGCTGTGTTAATCATTTTTAAATCCCCCTTAAATATCAGTCACTCAAAAAATTTGCAAGTATTTTCATGCCGTCCGGCGTCATTACCGATTCCGCGTTACCATATCGGCAAAGCACTCCTTTGCAACCGGTACAGCCGTATAATCAGCGGCATAGGCTTTTACTTCATCCAAACTTAAATTCAACATTTTGTCCCCCTGAAAGTTTTTTGTTGGAAATGGCTGCCGCGCTAAATAAAAAAGCCTGTCCCTGTAAATATACAAGGACAGGCAATAATGCTATAAACCTGCGGTACCACCTTGATTCGCGGAAGATTCCGCGCACTTTAGCAGAGTGCCAACACACCCCTCGCCCGTAACGCTGGCGCTGCGTTGCAGAATACTCACAAGAAAACCTGTTTTGACTGCACCCTCAACGGTCCATTTATCAGACTGCATTTCTATCCGTTCCCAGCAACCGGACTCTCTGTGAGCGCATTTTCTGACTTGATCTCCGTCTCGTAGGTTTAGTGGTAATTATTAACTTGTGTATAGTTTACGCACAATACTGTAATTAGTCAACAAATTTTTATCAAAAGCCTTAAAATTTTTAATTTTGCTGTAAATATGTAAAGCAGTTTACAAATTTATGCACATAAACGTTAATCGTCTTTGCGCAGAACTATTTTGCTTACACGGTCATTGGCATCAATGTAAAAATCAAGCCCGGCATCTTCATAATCACCGTCACTCGGAAAATCATATCCAAGCATCATGGTTTGTTTTAAACTTTCTTCATTTTTATCGGGCGTAAAATAAACAACTCTGTTAGGCATGCCGTACTGGCCTACAACACGTGCGGCTTCATCGCCGTTGCTTACGCCGCGCATGGTGGCAAACAAGGGTGATTTGCCTTCCATAGCCGTAATGGTATGTTTTTTACGGTTAACACTGATTTTTACATCTGCATACTCGTAAACATAATCACCGTGTTCTTTGCCTTCTTTAAGCAGTTTGCCGAGAGCTGCGTTTTCCGGCACAAAAACATCGTCAAGTTTCCATTCGCCAAAATTGATATTCTCGTCATTAAGCAAAGGTTCAGCTTCCGCAGGCGTTAAATATTCGGTTGCAATATAGCCCTTGTGCCCGTTCCATACGGCTTCAGCCCAGGGCTGCTCGTCTTTTGTAATGCGCAGCAGCGAATGGCGCGGCAGGCAGCTGATTATGTTATTGCTTACGGCAGGATTGGAACGGAAATTAACGTCATCTTCTGCCAAAATCATAAATTCGCCGCTTTTGTAGCCGCTTACGCGTTCGGTTGAATAAAATTTTGTCAAATCTTCTGCCGATGCAGAATTTGCAAATACGGCAAGGCTGATTGCCGCCGTAGCCGTCAAAGCCAAAACTCCTTTAAACATTACTGCTTTGCTGCTCCTTTCTTATTTTGCAAGCTGTTCTTTTAAATAGTTTTCTGCTGCTTCCAGCTGAGTGTCTTTCATGTTTTGCAGGTCAAGTTCCACCTCAACATCCGGCTTAATGCCGGTACCGTGAATGGAACGCCCGCTCGGCGTATAATATTTGGCTGTTGTAAGTTTCAGCCCTGTATTTTCACTTAATTTATAGACGGATTGAACCGAACCCTTGCCAAAAGTCTGCACGCCGAAAAGCTTGCCCGCACCGGTATCCTGCACCGCACCGGCAACAATTTCAGCCGCACTGGCGCTGCCGTGGTCAACAAGCACAGCCAGCGGATACTTGACTTTTTCAAGGTTTGATTCTTCCACAAAGGTATTGCCGCTGCGGTCCTTAATAGATACCACCGTGCCTTTAGGAACAATGTACTGCGCAACTTTTACGCATTCGCCCAAAATGCCGCCGGGGTTATGTCGCAAATCAAGCAGCAAGGCCTGCATGCCTTCTTTTTCAAGCTCTATATACTTTTTGGCAAAATCGGCGCCGGTCTGTTCGTTAAATACCGAAATGCGTATATAACCGATTTTTGTACCGGGCAGCATTTGCCCGCCTACCGATTCCACCTTGATATCGCCGCGGATAACGCGTACGGTGCGCTCTGCGCCGTCTGCGCTTTCAAGAAACAGCTCCACTTCCGTGCCCTGTTTGCCGCGTATTTTGGCAACAACATCCTCCAGCTGCATACCGTCAACATTCGTACCGTCAACGGCAAGAATTTTATCTCCGGCTTTTATTCCGGCCTCATCGCCAGGTGTTCCTTTCATCGGCGCAACTACAACAAAATCATCGTCCTTTTTGCCAAGAACCACACCAATACCGCCAAAAACACCGTCCGTCAAATCAGTAATTTCGCTGAAGCTTTTCTTGTCAAGGTAAGCGGAATACGGGTCGCCCAAAGCCTTAACCATGCCGGAAGTAGCACCGTCAAACAGCTTTTCATCGTCAACCGGCTCCACATAGTTATCGCGCACGGTAACAAGTGTTTTTAAAAACACCATGCCTCCGGCAGAACTGCCGGCCGCTTTCTGCACCAAGGCCATGATAACGGCCAGGGTAATTACTGCTGTACAGGCACATGCCAGCAGCAAAGTTAAAAAGTTAAACCTTTTTTTCAGCATTTATGCCCCTCCAATTGCGGCCCATTACGGCAGATAGTTCATCGGGTCGGTAAGCTCACCGTTCAGGCGTGCTTCAAAATGGCAGTGAGGGCCGGTAGACCAGCCGGTGCTGCCTGCAAGCGCTATCGTCTGGCCCTGCTGTACATACTGCCCTTCAGATACCCACAGTTCACTGTTATGCCCATACAAACTTACAAGCCCGCCGCCATGGTCAATCATTACGCAGTAGCCATAACCGCCCAGCCAGCCGGAATATATAACCGTGCCGCTGTCTGCCGCGGCAATAGGCGTACCGGTATCACAGGCAATATCATAACCGGAATGGTAACGGGTAGTACCGAAAATAGGATGTGTGCGCCAGCCATAGTAGGAAGTAATTTCGCCCTGCACCGGCCAGATAAATTTGCCCGTGCCTCCGCCGCCCGGCATACCGCCCGCATTTTGCAGGCTGCGCAGCATGCTGGCAATGTTTTCGCTGATAGCGGCAAGGCGGTCGTACTCGCCTTCAACCTGGCTGCGTTCTTCTTCGGCAGCATATAAAAGCTGCGCTCTTTCTTCACGCCGTGCTTCTGCTTCATGGCGTTTTACTTCAAGTTCTGCCCTCAAAGCATCAAGCTCCTTCGTCTGGGCATCAAGTTCTTCCTGCCGCTTTTCAATTTCAGCCATTGATTTGTTAATTGCATCAAGCATTGCAATATCGCGGCTGATTATTTTTTGTAGCAGGAACATACGGGACGAAAAGTCGGAAAAATCCTTCGCACCCAAAAGTACGTCCAGATAGTTAATCTGTCCGTTGATATAAATATCGCGCAGGCGCTTTTTAAAAATGTTCATCCTGCGTTCAAGGTTGGCTTTTTCTTCTGCCAGTTTAGCCTGATTATCGGCAATGGCAGCGTCAAGTTCCGCCTGGCGGGCATTAATTTCGTCAAGGCGTATCTGTAACTGGCGCAGTTCACTTACTACTTCTTCCATACGGCTGCTGGCCGCATCGGCAGCACGCCTTGCTTCTTCGCGCTGCGCTTCCATATCGCGCATCTGCTGCTGCACCCTGTCATATTCAGCTTGTTTTTCAGAAAGTTCGTCGGCGTAACCATGCAGCACCGGCAGGCCTGCAACACATGCCGCCAGAACTGCCGCCAGAACTTTACTTTTCAACATGCGCAGCCCTCCCGTCAAACGCGCAGGAATTTGCGCAAAGATACGTAACTGCCGGCCGCGCCGATAGCTGTACCGCTGATAATAATAAACAAATCAACATAAATCAGCATCGGGTAAGGAGGCAGCATCGGCAAAAACGCCAGCGTGGAGTAAATACGCGAAAGCAGTGCCGAATAAGAAATATCTATTATGGTAATGGAAATAAGTGAACCGAAAAAGCCCAGCGTCATGCCTTCCAGCATGAACGGCCAGCGGATAAACCAGTCGGTTGCGCCTACGTATTTCATTATGTTAACTTCGCGCCTGCGGGCAAAAACCGTCAGGCGGATGGTGTTGGCAATAATAAACAGCGTTGCAAAAGCAAGCAGCACTACCAGCAGAATACCGCCGATACGCAGTATTTTGGTAATCTGAAACAGCTGCTCAACAACTTCCTGCCCAAATTTTGCGGTTTCCACGCCTTCCATTTCGCCAATCTGCGGAGTAAGCTCGGCTATGCGTTCAGGAGCGTCCACTTCCACTTCAAAATAATACGGGAATGGATTATCCGTGCCAAGCGAGTTAAGCAGGTTCTGCTGTTCGCCAAGGCGTTCTTTAAAGCGTTCCAGCGCTTCTTCTTTGGTTACCGGAGTAACTTTTTCAACACCGGGAAGCCCTTCCAGTTTGGTACGCGTTGCTTCAAGCACATTGCCGTCTGCTTCGTCCTGCATATAAACGGTTATCTGTACCTGGCTTTCCAGATATTGGGCAAGGTTATTGGTATTTAAAAATAATAAAAGAAACATACCCAAAACCAACAGCGACAAAGCAACGGTCGATACAGAGGCTACGCTCATCAGGCCGTTGCGCCGTATGGATTTATATGTTTCTCTTACAAAATATTCTTTCGTACTAAGACTCATAGCCGTATACTCCTTTTGCATCATCGCGCACAATATGTCCGTGCTCAATGGCTATAACCCTTTTTTCCATTTCATCAACTATTTCCCTGTCATGCGTAGCCATTACAATAGTGGTTCCGCTTTTGTTTACCTCACGGAAAATATCCATAATTTCCCAGCTGGTTTCCGGGTCGAGGTTGCCGGTAGGTTCATCGGCTATTAAAAGGATAGGGTCGTTAACAATGGCGCGTGCAATGGCAATGCGCTGCTGTTCGCCGCCGCTGAGTTCGGTCGGGTAAGCATGAGCGCGTTTGCGCAGACCTACAAGGTCAAGCACATCATTAACGCGGCGCTTTATTTTGCGGTACGGCGTTTCGATAACCTGCATTGCAAAAGCAACATTGTCATATACGGTACGGTCAGGCAGCAGGCGGTAATCCTGAAAAACTATGCCCAGCTGCCTTCTGAAATACGGAATTTCCTTATCTGTCATTTTTACAAGGTCATGCCCGTTTACGATAACTTTACCGCTGGAAGGCAGAACCTCACGGAACAGCATTTTAAAGAAAGTAGACTTTCCTGCGCCGCTCGGGCCTACAATAAAAACAAATTCGCCCTGCTCAATACGGACGTTAATGTCCTGCAAAGCGACTGAACCGCCTGGATAAATTTTGCTTACATCTATCATTTCCAGCATACGGCCTGCTCCTTTCATTCTTCACCGCGCAGCAGCGCAAAAGTTCTTTCCAAATTAAGCTGTGCCTTACTGCGCAGCTGCTCCATCCGTTCATTCTGTACAACCGGCGGTTTGCACCACGCGGTTTTAAGTACGTTTACAAGCTGCTCTTTCTTTATATCGTCCACGCTTCCGGCAAGCACCCCACCAGCGGTATTTACAAATGCGTCAACCTTTGGGTCATACGAGATTGCCAAAAGCGGCACCTTCATAACTGCCGCAAAAACCAGTGCGTGAAGGCGCATGCCCAAAAGCAGCTTAAAATTGCCTATCAGCGATAAAAATTCTTCCGTATTATATGCGGAATTCAAAAAATAAATGTCTTTTTCATCCTTTAAAAAGCTGTTAACGGCAGCACAGCTTTTTAAATCTGCCGGATATTGAAGCGGCAACAGCACTATCTGCGCGTCATGCTCCGATTTAAACTGTTTTAAGGCAGCTGCAATTACCTTAAAGCAATTTATATCATTTGCCCACGGACGCACGGAAATACCAAGCACCGGCCTGTTAATATCGATACCGGCATTTTGCAGTATTTTCTGCCCTATGGTTTTATCTGCAACGGGCAAAGCCAGCACAGAATCGGCAGTTACAATAATATTTCTGCCGCTGATGCCCATTTTTAAAAGTTCAGTCTGTGAATCTGCATCTCTTACCGTAATTAAATCCGCCTTGCTGCAGACAATTCTTGTCAGCTTTCTTGCCAGCGTATTACGTATCGGGCCAATGCCGTGCGAATACAGCATAACCTTTTTGCCTGCCATTTTACCCATTAAAATAATGAACAGATAATAAAAAAGGCTGCGCAGGCTGGTTACATCCTGCAGAAGGCTGCCGCCGCCGCTTAAAAGCATATCGGCATTTTTTAAGGCATTGTATATTTTAAAAAAGTTAAAACGGTAAATGCTTTTTACTTTATGTTTGGCAGATGTTTCGGCAGGGTTGCCGGAAATAACCGTCAGGTCAATTTCCGGCTGTACACCGCGCAAAGCCCTTACAATAGATGTAAGCATAGCTTCATCACCCGCGTTGGCAAATCCGTAATATCCGGAAATGACAATTTTATTCATTACCCAAATATCTCCTTTGCCACTTCTGCAAATAAGGCATTAACAAATTAAGCACAACTACTGCTGCTATGCCTATTACGGCTCCAAGCCAGTAGCCGTCCAGCGCACGGATATAGCTCATGATAACCGGTGTGCGCATATGCGCAAAGGTCTGCACAAGGCTGCCCTGCCCTATAACCGCTCCTGCCACAAGTATCATCTGCCACAGGCGCGGAGCTTTGTAATAAGCCGCGTAAGCCGCTACAAAAAAGGCAGGATGCCCAATCATAAATTCTTTGGTACGCGGGCGTGCATACATCAGCTGTTCCAGCAGGGCACGCATTTTAAGCTCAATGCCCCAAACCGGCACACCGGAAGTATGGCCGCTGCGGCCTACAAAAATATAAGCTACAAAAGCCAGAACACCTAAAATGAACAGATGTTCCAGTTTGATATGCGTCGATAAAAGATAGCGGATATCGGCAATAAGGCCGCCGCCAGTTTTGCCGCCGAAAATATTAAAACGTTTGACATACCATAACAGCATTAATAATACCGGCATAATAAACGTTAATTTTACGCCGCGGTAAATGTCAATTTCCAAAAAGAAACGGATATCACCCAAAAGTGCGGAAATCATTGCCGCACCGCACAAGGACATGGCAACTGCCGCGCCAAGCTGTACGGTAGTGCGCATTAAAAACTGCACCATGCATTTGCAGCGTACTTTTACGCTCTCCCACCATTCCACAACTACAATCATTGAAAGTACCGGGAATACGCAGGCAGAAACAAATGCCAGAAGCTGCCTCGGCAAAGGCGAAGCCATTTTTACAACCAATGCAGCGGCTGCTGCGCCAAAAACTGCAAACAGAACATACTGCAATTTACTACTAAGCCCCAAAAGCAGTGCAAGATACATTACGCCTGCTGCAACAACGGCAAGTGCAGGCAGAACCAACAGCATTTTATCGGGGAAATATGCCTGATAGCCATTGGCATCCGCGTTAAACACACCGCTGGTGCCAAGCTTAAAGCCGCGTGACTGAACATCAGCGGCAATGCTTTTAACATAATCAAGGTTAAGCTCTAAAATATCCTGCCCGTTCTGCGGCAGCATAAAAGGTTTAATATAATTAATTCGGATATTGCGTTCTTCATCGGTAAGTGCCCAGCGGCGCAAAGCCTCGGGCATTTTCAGCTTGCGCTGCTCTGCCTTGTCAATAATATAAGAACGCGCTGCCTGATAATCCATTTTTTCCGCCATGGGAATAAGGCCTTCCATAGGCGCAAACTGGAGCTGGGTATAATGTTCAACCATGCCGAAAACCATGTTATGGCTCAACAATTTTTCTGCCATGTAATCAAGCTTATCGGGGAAACCCACTACTTCCTTGCCGCAGCCGATATAAGAAACAACATTTGCGCCGGATTCATCAATACGGCTGAAAATGCTGTCTATCTGCTGTTCCGTTACCGGCAGATAATTTTGCGGGCGGACGATAACGTTAAACCCGGCAGCTGCAATCTGCCGCATTTCTTCGGTGGAAAGGCCAAGAGGCGCCTGCATCAGCGGCATTTTGGTATCGTAGTTGTCGCCTTCAATAATACGCGGGTCGCCCAAAACACGGATAATACGCGGAGATTCACTTACAACGGCAATACGTTCCGGCGCATAGCGCAGATAAAGGTCCTCTTCCACTTCTTTAAAAGTTATAGGTGATTTTCCTTCTGCAATATAAACAGCGTCGGGAATTATATCCTGCTGCTGCAAAGCCGCAAACTGCGTTCCGGCAGTTCCGCCGTGCAAAAGCTCACGCCCTGGAGCGGCATAAACAAGCCCTTTGTTGTCAAGTTTTTTCAGGGTAGTGTCAAAAACTATCAGCGAAGTAACACCGGCATCTTTAAAATCTTTCAATACGGAATCAAGCGGCAGGCCTTCCCAGTCGGCAAGCTGCTGCAGGCCTTCGTATTCCATAGCCATTTCTACGGTATTGTTTTTTTCTTCTATTTCATATCTGCTGTAATTAAGCCATAAAGCACAAACAAGCCCTATAACAATAACTGCCAGCAAAACCGGATTATAACGGCTTTTCATTGCTATCTCCACCCATTAGCCAGTTAAATTTTCTTTTGCTGTGACCTTAAATAAGCCTCTATAAACATATCCAGGCCGCCGTCCATAACAGCCTGCACGTTGCCTGTTTCGGCGCCTGTACGGTGGTCCTTAACCATTTTATACGGCTGGAAAACATAGGAGCGTATCTGGCTGCCCCATTCAATGTCCTGGTAATCACCGGCAATATCGTTTTTCAGCGCTTCCTGTTTGGCGCGTTCATATTCGTACAGTTTGGCGCGCAGAAGCTGCATGCAGCGTTCACGGTTCTGAATCTGCGAGCGTTCGTTCTGGCACTGTACAATTATGCCGGTAGGAATATGCGTCATGCGCACGGCGGAGCTTGTTTTGTTTACGTGCTGTCCGCCTGCGCCGCTGGCACGGTAAGTATCAACTTTTAAATCGGAAGGGTCGATTTTAATATCGACGGTATCGTCAAGTTCAGGCATAACGTCAACAGCCGCAAAAGAAGTATGGCGGCGTGCGTTGGCGTCAAACGGAGAAATGCGCACAAGACGGTGTACACCCTTTTCGCTGCGCAGATAGCCGTAAGCATTATGGCCGTTAATTTGCAGCGTAGCGCTTTTTACACCTGCTTCATCACCGGGCAGATAGTCCAGCATTTCAATGGCAAAGCCCTGGCGTTCGGCATAACGGGTAAACATGCGCAGAAGCATACTTGTCCAGTCCTGTGCTTCGGTACCGCCGGCACCGGCATGCAGGGTTAAAATAGCATTGTTGGCATCATATTCGCCGTTTAAGAGCATTCCCAGTTCCAAATGCTCTATTTCTGCTTTTGCAGCTTCCAGCCCGGCTTCAAGTTCTTCTTCCATGCCGGATTCCGGTTCTTCCAAAGCAAGCTCTACCATAACCTCAAGGTCATCAAGCCTTTGTTCAAGGTTATGTACAATGCCCACTTCTTCTTTCAGCTGTGTAACAGCCTGGGCTGTTTTCTGCGCGGCATCCGGGTTGTCCCAGAAATCCGGCGCACCCATTTTATGTTCTAATTCAGCAATGCGGTCCTCTTTGGCAGCGACGTCAAAGAGATCCCCTCATTTCCTCTAATTTTTGCTTCAATGCGGATATTTCGGGTTTGTATTCCTCTATCAGCACCAAATTCACATCCCTTCGTAGGTAATTTATTTTAAATTTTGTTTTTATTTATCTTTGCCGCAGCAGTTTTTATATTTTTTGCCGCTGCCGCAGGGGCACGGGTCGTTGCGGCCCGGTTCTTCCTTTTTAACAACAGGCTGTTTGGTGCCTTCGTCACCGGCGTTGGTAGAAGCATTTTCCAGACGGTCTTCCACCTTAGGCTGGGTAATAACGTTTACGCGGTAAATGTAACGTACAACGTCGTCCTGAATAGCGTCAATCATTGCCTGGAACATATCGTAGGCTTCAAATTTATATTCAACCAGCGGGTCTTTCTGTCCGTATGCACGCAAGCCAACGCCTTCACGCAGCATATCCATGGCATCAAGGTGTTCCATCCAGTGGTTGTCTACAACCTTAAGCATTACAAGGTTTTCCAGTTCACGCATCAGTTCCGGCGTAATGGCGGCTTCACGTTCTGCGTAATGCTCGTCGGCAACTTTGTACAGATATTCTTCCAGTTCCTCACGGCTGAGGTTCTGCAAATATTCAACGGTTAAAAGCCCGCGCGGAGCGTAGAATTCTTCGGCATAGTTAATAAGTGCCTGCAAATCCCAGTCTTCAGAATATACTTCCGGCGGAGCATACATTGCCATAGTGCGGTCTACAACCTTATGCACCATTTCCATAATGGTATCGCGCAGGTTGGCCTGCTGCAAAATTTTGCGGCGCTGGCTGTAAATAACTTCACGCTGCTGGTTCATAACGTTATCGTATTCCAGAACCTGTTTACGGATGGTAAAGTTGCGCGCTTCTACCTTCTTCTGTGCAGATTCAATGGACTTGGTTACAAGTTTATGTTCGATAGGCTCGTCTTCTTCCATGCCCAGCTTATCCATAATGCCGGAAATGTTGTCAGAACCGAACAAGCGCATCAAATCATCTTCCAACGAAAGGAAGAATTTGGAAGAACCCGGATCACCCTGACGGGCGCAGCGTCCGCGCAGCTGGTTATCAATACGGCGGCTTTCGTGGCGTTCCGTACCGATAATGTGCAGGCCGCCGAGTTCAGGCACACCTTCGCCAAGCATAATATCGGTACCGCGGCCTGCCATGTTGGTGGCAATGGTTACAGCGCCGTACTGGCCTGCTTTGGAGATAATCTCCGCTTCTTTTTCATGGTATTTGGCGTTAAGTACATTATGCGCTATGCCACGGCGTTTGAGCATTGCGGAAAGTTCTTCGGACTGTGCGATGGAAGTAGTGCCAACCAGTACCGGGCGGCCGGATTTATGGCATTCTTCAATTTCCGCAACGGCAGCTTTATATTTAGCGCGTTTTGTTTTATAAATAACGTCCGGATAGTCAATACGGATCATCGGTTTATTTGTAGGAATAACAATTACATCCAAACCGTAAATTTTCTGGAATTCCTGTTCTTCCGTTTTGGCGGTACCGGTCATACCGCTGAGCTTGTTGTACATACGGAAGTAGTTCTGGAAGGTAATAGTTGCCAGAGTCTGGCTTTCGCGTTCAACCTTAACGCCTTCTTTAGCTTCAATAGCCTGATGCAGGCCTTCGGAGAAACGGCGGCCGAACATCAAACGGCCGGTAAATTCATCGACGATAATTACCTGTCCGTCTTTTACAACGTAATCCCTGTCGCGGTGCATAATGGCTTTGGCTTTTAATGCGCACATCAAATGATGTGAAAAGTCTACGCCGTGTTCAGCGTCATAAAGGTTGGCGATGCCAAGCATTTTTTCTGCTTTGGCAATACCAGCTTCGGTAGGCGCAACGGTTTTTAATTTTTCGTCTACCGTATAGTCTTCGCTTTCGTTCATGTTGGCAACTACATGCGCCAGCACGCGGTACAAATCGGTAGATTTTTCGCCCGGGCCGGAAATAATCAGCGGTGTACGCGCTTCGTCGATTAAAATACTGTCAACTTCGTCGACAATGCAGAAATTAAGTTCGCGCTGCACCATCTGGTTTTCGTCAACTACCATGTTGTCGCGCAGATAGTCGAAACCAAATTCGTTGTTGGTGCCGTAAGTAATATCGGCAGCATAAGCAGCCTTGCGGTCGGGGTAATCCATATCATGCACAATAAGGCCTACGGAAAGTCCGAGCGCTCTGTAAATACGGCCCATGTCCTCGCTGTCGCGGCGGGCAAGATAATCGTTAACGGTAACAACATGTACGCCTTTGCCGGTAAGAGCGTTTAAATAAGCAGGCAGGGTTGCAACAAGGGTTTTGCCTTCGCCTGTACGCATTTCGGCAATTTTGCCGCGGTGCAGAACAACGCCGCCTATAAGCTGTACATCAAAATGGCGCATGCCGGTAATACGGCGCGAAGTTTCGCGCACAACGGCAAACGCTTCCGGCAGGATATCATCAAGCGTTTCGCCTTTGGCAAGGCGCAGTTTAAACTCGCCGGTTTTAGCAGCAAGATTTGCTGAACTCAGCGCCTGCATCTCCGGCTCCAGTGCATTGATTTTATCGACAATGACCTGAATATTTTTTAATTCTTTGGCATTCGGGTCACCGAAAATCTTTTTTAATATGCTTTCGAGCAACACACTCACTCCTTAAAATTCCCTGTTTTATAAACACTATACTAATATAAAATTTTACCAAAAACCGCGCAAAAAGTCAAAAGCCCGGGCCTTTTGTCCCGGGCTTTTTTGTGAAATCAATGTAAAGATTATTTTAATTCAGGCTGCAGCAAACCATAGTTGCCGTCTTTGCGGCGGTATACAACATTTACTCCGCCATAATCGGGGTCAAAGTATACAAAGAAGTCATGGTCAAGCAGGTTCATCTGCAAAATTGCTTCTTCAGCCGTCATCGGGTTCATCGAGAACTTCTTGTTCTTGATAATCTTGAATTCTTCATCCGGAGCCGCTTCTACTTCGGGAGCAGGTACGGGCTCTACAAAGTTGCTGTATTTACGTTTGGCAAGACGTGTTTTATATTTATGTACCTGGCGTTCAATTTTTTCTACTACCAAGTCAATGGACGAATACATATCTTTGGTAGATTCCTGGGCTCTGATTAAAATTCCGCTGGCCGGAACGGTAATTTCCACAATGTGGTTGCCTTTTTCAACTTTAAGTACTGCACTGATATCGCCAACGGTTTTAAACTGCCTCGTGATTTTCGTAATTTTCTTTTCAACATACTCTTTGAGCGCCGGTGTTACAACAATGTTCTTTCCTCTTACGTTTACGTTCATAAATTATCCCTCCTTAATCCCGAGGTCCGGGATAACAAACTCTTTAGTTTGTTATTATTTGTATTCGCCATAATAATTAAAACTCCTGCAAAAAATTACAAAAACTCGTGCAAAAAAGTCTTTTTTCTGCACGAGTTTACAATCTGCTACTATTGTAACAGTTTCAATTATAAAATTTTGGAAAGGAAACTGCGGGTACGTTCTTCTTTGGCATGTAAAAAAATGTCGTCAGGTTTGCCTTGTTCCAGAATTTTACCGCCGTCAACAAACAGTACCCTGTCGCCAACTTCGCGCGCAAAACCCATTTCGTGTGTTACAACTACCATAGTCATGCCTTCGTTGGCAAGGCGTTTCATAACGTCCAGTACTTCTTTAATCATTTCCGGGTCAAGCGCAGATGTCGGTTCATCAAACAAAAGTGCTTTCGGCTTCATAGCAAGCGCACGTGCAATTGCAACACGCTGCTGCTGCCCGCCGCTCAGCTGGTCCGGGTAGGAATCAGCCTTGTCGGAAAGGCCAACCTTGCCTAAAAGCTCCATTGCAGTTGCTTCCGCGGTTTTACGGTCAATGCCGCGCACTTTCATCGGCGCAAGCACAAGGTTTTCAAGCACCGTCATGTGCGGAAACAGGTTAAAACGCTGGAACACCATGCCTACTTCCTTGCGCACTTCGTTAATGTTGGCTTCGCCGTCCAGCTTAATGCCGTCAACAACAATCGTGCCCTCGGTCGGTTCTTCAAGGTAGTTCATGCAGCGCAAAAGCGTACTTTTACCGCTGCCGGACGGGCCGATAATTACCACCACTTCTTTTTCGGCAATGGTAAGGTCAATGCCCTTTAAAACTTCAAGGCTGCCGTAGCTTTTTTTAAGGCCTGTAATTTTAATCATTTCTGTACTCATTTTGTTTCAAACCTCCGCTCCATCAGCCCTACCAGGCGCGCAACCGTAAAGGTCATAATAAGGTAAATTACGGCAACTGCCAGCCAGATTTCAAAAGAAGCATAGGTACGCGCAATAATCAGCTGGCCGCGTCTTGTCAGTTCTTCAAAACCGATAACGGAAACCAGCGAAGAATCCTTCAGCATAGCAATAAATTCATTGCCCAGCGGCGGAATAATGCGCTTAAAGGCCTGCGGCATAATTACATAGCGCATGGTCTGGTACCAGGTCATACCCAGAGAGCGCCCGGCTTCCATCTGCCCTTTATCGATGGACTGAATGCCAGCGCGGAAAATTTCGGCAATGTATGCACCACTGTTGATGGAGCAGGCGCAGATAGCCGCAAAAAACGGATCAATGCGCTGGCCAATAATGGTAGGCAGCGCAAAATATACCAGAAAGATTTGTACCAAAAGCGGCGTGCCGCGGATAAAATCTACATAAAAGTTAGCTGCATAACGCACCGGTTTAATGCTGGCAAGCCTTGCAACGCCGATAATCATACCTATCAATAAGCCAAAACCTACGCTCATGGCGGTTATTTCAAGGGTAATTCCGGCACCGGCCAGCAAAAGCGGTATCGCATCTTCAATAAGTTTAAAATTCAGTTCCATTAGGCTTGTCTTTCCTTCCAGTCAGCCTGCGCTTTAATAAATAAAATACGGGGCACACCTTCGTTGCCGTTGATGTTCCCCGCATTCAGGCGCAATGCTTATTTTTTCACTTCACCGAACCAGGTTTTGTAAATCTTGTCATATTCGCCGTCTTTTTTCAGTTCTGCCAAAGCTTTGTTAATGTCTTCAAGCAGCTTGGTATTGTCTTTTTTAACGGCAATACCATATTGTTCTGCTTCCATAACGTCACCAACGGTTTTGGCAACTTCGCTGCCGCCCTGTGCCAGATAATAACCGATAACCGGGCTGTCATTGATAACAGCGTCAACGCCGCCGTTGGTCAGTTCCATTGCAGACTCGGTATTGGTATTAAAAAGGGTTACTTTGGCATCTTTAACGCTGTTTGCTTTGTCAGCGCCGGTAGTGCCAATCTGTGCGGCAATGCGTTTGCCGGCAAGGTCATCAATGCTCTTGATGTCGTTGTTGTCTTTTTTAACCATTACAATCAAGCCGGAAGTATAGTAAGGGTCGCTCATGCCTACAGCCTGTTTTCTTTCATCGGTAATGCTCATACCAGCAATGGCAACATCAATATTACCGGTGTTCAGCGCAGGAATCAATGCATCAAAACCCATGTTGGCAATTTCAACTTTGTAGCCGAGTTTTTTGCCGATAGCGCGGATTAAATCCATATCAAAACCTGCCAGTTCATCGCTGCCTTCCTTCTGGAATTCAAACGGAGCAAAAGTCGGTTCAGTTGCTACACGCAAAACTTTCTCCGGCTGAGCCTTAGCCTCATCCTTGCTGCCGCCGCAGCCTGCAACTGCCAGTGCCATAAGTATTAAAGCAGCCATTAAAAACACCAAATACTTTTTCATAAACATAACCTCCAACAGCATAAATTTACAAACTTTTATCTGTTAAAATATTATAGCTCTAAAATACAGGTTAAGCAACAAAAACTTTCAAAAAACCTGTATAAAAAACCATTATTTAGCTTCGCCGAACCATTTATTGTAAATTTTATCAAATTCACCGTTCTGCTTCAGCTCATTAAGAGCCTTGTTAATATCGGCAGCCAGTTTGTCGTTGCCTTTTTTAACGGCAATGCCGTAATCTTCGGCATTCAAAACTTCGCCAACGGTTTTTGCGTATTCACTGCCGCCCTGCGCCAAAAAGTATTTCAGCACCGGAGCGTCGTTAATAACAGCGTCAGCCGCACCATTTTTCATTTCCAGCACAGCGCTGCCATTATCGTTAAACGCAGTTACCTTGGCGCCTTCAACTTTTTCTGCACGGAATGCGCCGGTAGTGCCAATCTGCACGGCAATGCGCTTGCCTTTTAAATCGTCAATGCTCTTAATATCGTTGTTGTCTTTCGGTACCATTACCAAAAGGCCGGATTTATAATACGGGTCAGAAAAAATTACCTGCTGTTTGCGTTCTTCGGTAATGCTCATGCCTGCCAGCGCAACATCAATGTTGTCTGCCTGCAAAGCAGGAATTAAAGCGTCAAAACCCATTGCGCTGATTTCCACTTTATAGCCGAGCTGTTTGCCGATAGCACGGATTAAATCCATGTCAAAACCGGTAAGTTCCTCGCTGCCTTCTGCCTGCATTTCAAACGGCGCAAAAGAAGGTTCAGTACCGACACGCAGTAATTTTTCACCACCCGCCTGTTTCTCATCATTGCCGCCGCAGCCGGCCGTAATAAGTGCCATTACCAGCATGGCTGCCATTAATAATGCCAAAAACTTTTTCATCAGGTTATCTCCCTCCAATATTCTGCCAACAGGCAGATTATAATAATGTATATTATAAAACTAAAAGTCCTTCTGCACAAGCAAAAATATGCAAAAAAGGCTAATTTTTATAAAATAAAGCAACTCAGCTGACCTGGTCTTCGCCCCCACACCCGCCTGCTGGGAGGTTCGCTCATAAGCAACGTGCTCCCCACTACTGCTCCTCTCGCTTTTCGCGGCAGGACTTACTTCTAAGCTGCGCCGTGCTCACAGTAATTTTTACTGCTTACGTGGATCGTTTTGCCCGCAACTGGCATCGACTTTCAACCACAGACCTGAGCTGCATTTTAATTATAGCGGCTAATAGATTTTTTGCAATACCTGCGGCTAAAAAATTTATAAAATGCTCTTTGATATTTTGCCGCGTTGTAGTATACTATTATGTACAAGATTTGATTGGACGGATTTTTAACAGGATGGTTGTTTTATGATTGCTTTACCCCAGACACTGGATTTTCCACGCGAAAATAACATACGTGAAATATGCAACTCGCTTTTAACGCTGCTGCAAAAAAAGGATACGGGTTTATACATGCACAGCCAGCAGGTTGCCAACTATTCGGCATGCATTGCGGCCAAGCTCGGCCTGCCCGCCGCAGAAATAGCTTCCATTAAAAGCGCCGCGCTGCTGCACGATATCGGGCATCTTTCCGTGCCTAACACGATTTTAAAAAAATCGCCCTATTTAAGCACGCGCGAAATGGCTACCTATAAACGCCACTGTCAGGCAGGTGCCAGCATGCTCGAAAATATTCCGGAATTTGCGCATATTATCGACATTATTTACAGCCACCACGAAAAGTGGGACGGTACCGGCTACCCCAAGCGTTTAAAAGGCGTAAACATACCACTGGGAGCGCGTATAATCGCCGTAGCCAATTATTACGACCGCATTGTAAACCCATGCACCCATTACTGGCAAAAAACACCTATGGAAGCCATTAAAGAAATGAACGACAAAGCTGGCACCGACTTTGACCCTAACGTTGTCCGTGCGTTTTTGGAATCTATAATACCGAGCAAAATAAGGTAAAAATTATAAAAGTTTAAAGTTAATATTAACTCATCATCATTTAAGAAACTATCTTCCTCTTAATGATGATGAGTTTTTTATATTTTGCTAATTTTATTATTTTTCTTCTGATGACATCATAGCTCTAGTATATATAGTTATTTTAATATTCTCACGTTTCCCCATAATTAAAGTTTTCACCCAAATCTATAATTATTATTTTCTTTAGAATTTTGATGGAACTTTTCTTTTTCGTAAATCCAAAACAGCAATATTTATATACATTTGAATTTCATCAGTATAAACATTTTCGCGGATAAATTTATAAGCTGTATTATATTCACTATCTGTAAAACATGCAATTAAATAAAATGCATTTTTACAATTTGAAGCGTACATATATTTTGTTAACTGGTTTTCATAACCTTTTTTCAAATACGAACTGTTTGCTCGTTTTACTTCTATCAAAATTTTTTCTTTTTCATTAATCATTTTTTAATAATGAAAAATCAACTTTACCATTTCCAACTAAAGCTTCCCGTGTTATTTCAATATCTTTATTATGAAAATAAGCATCCATTATATTTTCTAAAATCAAATGAATTCTTTCTTCGTTCACTGGCCGATTATCTACCCAAAATAATTGATTTAAATTACCGTTATGAATCCTGTTTTCTATATAATCTAATAATGACGAAATTTCACCACTCAGCGTAATATGTTTTGTCTTATATTGTTTTTGTATATCTAAAGGTAATATTTCAAAATAATAATCTAAGTTTATACCTAATTTATCTTCAATAAGTGTACTGCCCATTTTATGATTATTATATATTAAATCTAAAAACAAAAAATCCATATCAATAAACAAATTATCAGCGTAACTATTAATATCATAATACATATCTTCTAAATCTTTTAAATTAAAATCATCATCAATTTCATTCATATCATCTATTGCAGCTTCTTTAATCATTTTCCTTAATTTTTTATTGAAATACAATTTTTTAAATTTAGGACAATCACTTTGAATATCTGACATATATTCAAGAAATCCATTTAAAGCAATCTCATGAAACGCTGTCATTTCATGATAAAATTTATCATTAGTCCATTGATACAATTCTTTTAAAATCTTAATACATTCATTATATTGTTCTCTATATAAATATTGGGGATATATACATTCAGCCATATCAGAAATAACTTCTTCATCATCAATCCCAAATATCTCTATTTTTAAAAAATCATGAATTATATAATTATATAATTCAAAATGTTTAGTATTGAATAAAATCATTCTCTTTCCTCCTTATATCACAATAATATTTAATTAAAATATAGTTATTATAATCAATTTTAAAAATTATACATCATTATATCATTCATGATTACTAATTCAAATAACAATTTTTTAATGATTTTGTCAAGTTTTTAAGGTACAATTGACCTCGCGTTGACCTCAAAGAACGCCGACCTTTTGTTCCCACACAAAAAAAGAAAAAGCCGTGGAAGTCACTCCACGGCTGTGTTTTAAAATGGTGATCCAGGAGGGATTCGAACCCCCGACCCACGGCTTAGAAGGCCGTTGCTCTATCCAACTGAGCTACTGAACCATTTGGAGCGGGCGATGGGAATCGAACCCACAACATCAGCTTGGAAGGCTGAGGTTTTACCACTAAACTACACCCGCAATATAAAATTTTCTTCTGGTCGGAGCGGCAGGATTCGAACCTGCGACCCCCTGTTCCCAAGACAGGTGCTCTACCAAGCTGAGCCACGCCCCGAACACAACGTATATTATACCGTTTCAGAAGTTAAAAGTCAAGCATTTTCCTTTGCTTTTGTTTCTTTCAAATGCTGCTGGTAAAGTTTTGTTTCGGCAACAACAACGCCGCTTAAAGCCAGCAGAGCAATAAGGTTAGGTATTGCCATTAAGCCGTTAACGATATCTGCCAAAATCCAAATTGCTTCCAGTTTCAAAAACGGGCCGCAGGCAACAAGAATGATAAAAATAATACGGTAAGGCAAAATTGCTTTAACGCCAATTAAATATTCAACGCAGCGTTCGCCGTAATAGTTCCAGCCAAGAATGGTTGTAAACGCAAACAGTACAAGGCCTACTAAAAGCAGCATACTGCCGAAAGCAGGAAGGCCCATCGAGAAAGCCTGTTCCGTCATTGCCGCGCCGTTAAGGTCACCTTTCCAGACGCCGGTTACTACCAAAGTAAGGCCGGTAAGAGTACAAATAATAATGGTATCAATAAAAGTACCGGTCATAGAAACAAGCCCCTGTTCCGCAGGCCATTTTGTTTTTGCTGCCGCTGCTACAATCGGCGCACTGCCAAGGCCGGATTCATTGGAGAAAACGCCGCGTGCTACGCCGTTGCGCATTGCCATCATAACAGTTGCGCCAAGAAAACCGCCAGTTGCTGCCGTGCCGGTAAAAGCACCGTCAATTACGCTTGCAAAAGCGGAAGGAAGCTGGTCGGCAAAGATAATTAAAATACCAACGGTAGTAATTAAATACAGCATTGCCATAAAAGGTACGATTTTAGAAGCTACGTTTGCAATGCTCTGCAAGCCGCCGATAGTAATTACTGCAACCAGAACGGTAATGGCAATGCCTGTGTAAGTTACAGGTATACCTGCGGTAATCTGCGTAATTTCTACAATGGAATTTACCTGTGCAAAGGTACCAATACCAAAATAAGCACACAAAACGCCAAACGCAGCAAACAAAATTGCAAGCGGCCTGTATTTTTTGCCCATACCTTTTTCAATATAATACATAGGCCCACCGGAAATATTGCCGTTGGCGTCTACCGTGCGGTATTTAACGGCAAGCAGGCATTCGGCATATTTGGTTGCCATACCAAAAAACGCTGCCATCCACATCCAGAACAAAGCGCCGGGACCGCCTGCTTTAATAGCCGTTGCCACACCTACAATATTGCCTGTGCCGACAGTTGCGGCAAGTGCCGTACAAAGGGCCTTAAAACTGTTTACATCGCCATGGCCGTCATTTTGGGCAAAAAATATAAGTTTTAAAGCATCGCCAAGTTTAAAAACCTGAAGCAGCTTTAAGCGGATGGTAAGCCAGATGCCTGTACCAACCAGCAGCACCAAAAGCGGTGGCCCCCATACAAAAGTATCAATCGTGTTCAATAGTGCAATAACTTCTTCGTTGTTAAACAATTTTTACTCCCTCTTCCCTGTTTAGTAAAATAAAAACCGCCGGACAAATCCCAAATCCGGCGGCAATAATAAGTAGGCAAATAATAATATAAATATATTATTTACGCTTAAAGCTCTGTCCTTTGGCCTGAGAGATAAGGGGCGTTGCTTCCCCGTGCACCTTCGGCACCCTTTTAGTGGGATTCTCCAGAGATGTGTCCACATACGGTTCTCACCGGCAACCCGGCACCTGAGAGTTTACTCCTTCGGTAGAAAAAATTCTTCTCCCATATGCTTCATCCACTGCGATATTCATTTCTAATTATTTTAACACAAACTCTAATAATTGCAAGTAGTTTGTTTACAGTTTTTAGATTTTTTTATTTTAAATAATCTTTGTTTTCATCAAGATGTTTAAAATATAACTTTGTTTCTTTTACTATTACACCGGTTAAAAGCAGCAGTGCAATAAGGTTAGGCAGCGCCATCAGCCCGTTGGCAATATCGGCAATAATCCAAATCATTTCCAGTTTTAAAAATGCGCCGCAGGCAACCATGGCAATAAAGAAAAGACGGTAAGGAATGATTGCTTTTACGCCTAAAAGATATGCAATGCAGCGTTCACCGTAATAGTTCCAGCCAAGAATGGTTGTAAACGCAAACAGTACAAGGCCAATCATTAAAAGCATATTGCCTAATACCGGGAAAACCATCGTAAATGCGCTCTGCGTCATTGCAGCGCCGTTTAAATCGCCGCTCCATACGCCGGAAACGATAATAGTAAGGCCTGTCATGGTACAAATAATGATGGTATCAATAAAAGTACCTGTCATGGAAATAAGCCCCTGTTCGGCAGGCCATTTTGTTTTCGCTGCCGCAGCTACAATCGGCGCACTGCCAAGGCCGGATTCATTGGAGAACAAGCCGCGCGCAATACCGTTGCGCATTGCAAACATCATCGTTGCGCCCAAAAAGCCGCCGGTTGCTGCCGTACCGGTAAAAGCATCGTGCAGAACCATTGCAATAGCTCCCGGAAGTGCATCACGGAACATAAACAGAATGGCCATAGTTGTAATAACATACAGCGCAGCCATAAACGGAACGATTTTATCAGCAACCACTGCTATGCTTTTTAACCCGCCAAGGGTAATAACCGCAACCAATACGGTAAGCGCGATAGATGTGTAAAGTACAGGAATCTGCGCACCGGCGTTGGTAATTTCAACAATTGCATTTACCTGGGTAAATGTGCCGCTGCCAAAGCAGGCGCAAATTGTACCGGCAACCGCGAAGAAAATTGCCAGCGGGCGGTATTGCCTGCCGAGGCCTTTTTCAATATAGTACATCGGGCCGCCGCCGATATGGCCGTTAGCGTCAATAGTACGGTATTTAACAGCCAAAACACCTTCGGCATACTTGGTTGCCATACCAAAAAACGCTGCCATCCACATCCAGAACAGCGCACCGGGGCCGCCGGCTTTAATTGCCGTTGCCACGCCAACAATATTGCCTGTGCCTACTGTTGCAGCAAGTGCCGTACACAGCGCTTTAAAACTGTCAACATCGCCATGCCCCTCGTTTTTAGCCTTAAAAATCAACTTTAAAGCAAGCGGCAAACGTAAAACCTGAATCATGTTTAACCTGATTGTCAGCCAAATACCGGTACCCACCAGCAAGCACAAAAGCGGTGGCCCCCACACAAACGCATCAACCTCATTTAAAAATTCCAGCATAGTATCTCCCTTTCATAGCAAAATCATAAGCAGCTCAAAAATTAACATCTTGTAAAAACTAAGAGCAATTTTATCGCTATTATGTAAACACATTCTTTATTTTACAGAACAACTTATAACTTTGCAAGACTTTTACAAAAGTATACTTGTATCCAAAATACCGGTATGCGCTAAAACAAAAAAACAACCCTTCCTGCCGTTAAGCAGAAAGGGCTGCCCTGATAAATCAATCGTAATAATCAATGCCTTCTCCGTTTTTGTGGCTGATGAATTTGTCGTTCAGCATACGCACAGCCGTTAATACGGCTTTTTTGGCACTTGCCTGATAATGCTTTTCAATCATGGCGTTCAATTCATCAAGACCATCATTCATATTGTAGCCTACAAGCATTTTAGCGATAAAATCGCTGGCAAGTTTGGTTGCAAGCGTACATTCCGCCTGCAAAATACGGCCGGTATGCATGTCAATTTCCACCACTACGCCAATCACTTTATGTACTTCGTATGCCGTAATTCCCGCCGGCAATTTGGCATAGGCAGAAAAAATAACATTGCTGCGCTGCGTAGCATCAAGCATCTGCAATTTCCTCCTTATTTGCGTACAGACAGGCTGCGTACCGAAACATCAACAGATTTAACCTGCATTGCTGTCATGTACTCAACTTTTTCTTTTATTTTATTTTGAAAAACCTTTGTAACCTCAAAAACGCGCACACCGTAAAACAGCACTACTTCCACGGCAATGGCAATGCCTTTGTTATTGCTGCTGCGCCTTCTTACCCTGATGCTGTTTACCTTGTCAATGCCAAGCATCTTCTGGGCAACAATGTTTATTATATCCTGTATTGCGTAATCCGAAATAAAAATTTTGCCGTAATAGCTAAAAGCCGGGCGCACAATGGAACGGTCAGGTTCAGCATGTTTGCGTTCTTTGGAAAACAGATTATACGGCAAATCGGCAAAATAACCGGTAAAATGCGGTTTCAGCTCTACCGTCGGCACAGGAACAATATGTTTGCCGTCCTTCAGGCGCATCTGCTTGGCCTTTTTCATTTCCTGCTTGGTGGCAATCTGCTGAATATATACGGTTTTTTCGGGCTTCGGCAGACCGAGGCGCAAAACAATTTTCTGAATCATATTGTCAGAAGTTGCCAGTATCAATAAACGGTGGATGCCGCCGGAAGCCAGAGCATTGCGCACTTCGTCGGCGTGGCTGTCTTCCGTAAAAATTGCCCTTTTAACAGCCTGTATTCTGTTAGTTTCATTTTTAGCGGAAGTTCCGGCTAAAATTTTGGTGCCTTTAATTAAAAGCCCGTCATCAATAATTGCATCGCAGTTATTATTATGCGCCACGCCTATTGCACGGTGGCTTTTACCGGTTCCGCTCGGCCCTACAAATGCAACAACCTCCATAAACATTCCTCCGGCATTATTTTTATTTTAGCATTTTCTGAATGATATTTACCTTTTCAGCGTAAACTTTAAAAATCCCCAGCTGCTCCGGAAAGCGCCCTTCCACGCCGTGGAAATCGCTGCCGCCGGAAACAAGCAGCTTGTATTTTTCTGCCATCTGCAAAAAGCATTGCTGCATTTTTTCATCGGCACTCGGATGGTATACTTCAATACCGTCAAACAGAATTGTACTTAACAAGGTATTCACCAAAGGCAGATTTTCTATTTCGGCAGGATGTGCCAAAACAGCAAGTCCGCCTGCCCCGTGCAAAAGCTCCACCGATTCTTCCGGCGAAAGTTTCGGCTGCGGCTCATATCCCGGTTTTCCGCGTTTTAAAAGCACGTCAAAGGCTTCTTCCACCGAAGAAAAATAACCTTTTTTTACCAGTGCCTTGGCCACATGCGGCCTGCCGACGGCGCGGTTTTTCGGGTCGCACTGCTCTACCGTTATATGGTAACCGAGCGCCCCTATTTTATCAAGCATCCTGTGCAGCCTTTTTTCGCGGGCATGGCGCATTTCTTCAATTTTATCAAGCAAATTTTTATTGTGAATATCTATATTATAACCCAAAATATGTACGCTGCTTTCGCCAACCTGCGTGCCAAGTTCCACTCCTTTGGCAATTACAGGCGCGCCCGGCACGGCAGCGGCAGCATTAAGCGCTTCTTCTATACCGTTAACGGAATCATGGTCTGTAATGCCCAATATGCCTATACCTGCTTCCGCCGCCATTTTTACAAGCTGCGACGGCGTATACCGCCCATCCGAAAACGTACTGTGAGTATGTAAATCTACAAGCATTTTACAATTCCTTTGCAATGTTAACAAACGTCCTTACGCCAAAGGCCGTACATCCTTTAGGCTTAAAGCCTGCGGTTTTGTCAGCTGTTGAAGTGCCGCCGATATCAAGATGCGCCCATGGCGTTCCTTCGTCAATAAATTCACCTATAAACAGCCCGCCGGTAATAGTGTTTGCCGCACGCCCGGCGCTGTTTGTCAAATCGGCAATATCACTTTTAATCGCTTCTTTGCATTCCGGCAGCGAAGGCAGGTGCCAATACATCTCTCCGGCTTTTTTGCCGCAGGACATAATCTTCTCAATCAGTTCTTCATTATTGCCAACAATACCGGCCGTTTCATTGCCAAGCGCCACAATAACGCCGCCTGTCAGCGTGGCAATATCTATAACTTTGGCAGCCCCCAAACGACAGGCATACCATACGGCGTCTGCCAAAACCATACGCCCTTCCGCATCGGTGGAAACAACTTCAATAGTTTTGCCAGAAGCGGCTTTTACAACGTCACCGGGGCGCTGTGCACTTCCGGAAGGCATATTTTCGGCACATGCCATAATACCAATAACATTGCACGGCAGTTTTAACTGCGCGATGGCCTGCATAGCGCCAAGCACTACGGCAGCACCAGTCATATCGTCCTTCATTTCGCCCATATTGGCTTCAGGCTTGATGGAAATGCCGCCGCTGTCGAAAGTAATGCCCTTGCCTACAAAAGCAGTGTACGGAGCATCTCCGCCGCCGTTATATTTAAGCACAGCCATATACGGTGGGTTTACAGAACCCTGACCCACCGCAAGAACTGCATTCATATTTTTAGCCTGCATTTGCGCGGCGTCAAGAATTTCACATTCCATACCGCATTTCTCTGCTATAAGCTGAGCCTCTTTTGCCATATCCAGAGGAGTAAGCATGTTGCCCGGTTTATTGGCCAAATCGCGTGCAAAGCATACGCTGCTGCTTACAATGCAGCTTGCAGAAACAACTTCTGCCGCACCGGAAACATTGGTAACAATGGTATAGCAAATATCTTTTTCCTGTTCCTGTTTGCCTTTGCATTCACTAAAAGTATAACCGCCCAAAATAAGCCCTTCTGCCAAAGCAGAAAGATAATGCGGGCGAGCTGCGTTTAAAAGTATCGGCGCAATAACAAGCGCCTTTTCCGTTTTAAGCTGTTTTAAAACGCGCGACGCTTCACCGGCTGCTTTGCGCAAATCATTGGGCTTGCAGGCATTTTCGCCGCCGAAGCCGCAAATAACCACCTGCTGCAATCCGTTTTTGCCAAGCATGGCAAAATGCGTAATTTCACCGGTATCAGCCAGTTTTTCATTCTTTTTAAGCAGTTCGTCCACTGCTTTTACCAAATATTCAGGCGCGTTCATTTTCGGCAAAGCCGGAATACAGCCCTTGCACAAAAACAGCACTAATGTTTCTGCACCGGCAATTTCTTCAGCAGTAAGGTTGTTTTCCCTTACTGCAAAAAGTTTTTGATAATCTTTCATCTTTTTACCTCTCGTTTATTTAAAAGTCATTGCTGTATTAAACTCATCCAAAAATCTGCCGCCGTTGGCACGCTGCAGTTCCAAATCGCTTACAACCACACGCATTTCCGTATGGCGCACGCCGCCGGTATAATGCGTTGCCAGTGCATGTATTGCATACGGTACATTGCTGGAAGTCCCGACATACATTACGGCATAACCGTCCATATACAGGCACGAACCGGGCGTTAATTTTTTTATCGCTTCCATGCGCTGGTCCGATGTCATTCCGGCAAATTTAACGGCAGAACCGGAAGTATTTTCCTGCTCATCGGCATTGCGCGGCAAAAATATGCCCATAGTGCGGTAAACGTTTGCAATAAAGCTGGCGTCGTCTATGCCCTTATGCGCGCCGCCCCAGCTGTAAGGCGCATTGTAATATTTAAAAGCACCCCTTAAAACATTATTGGCAGTGTAAGGCAAATAACCTTTATGCAGGGCGGCATTTTTTACAACATTGCTGTTAACCTCCTGCAAAGTTCCGTTTTGCGCACGGATTGGCATTTTAACTGTATAAATACTGCTGCCTTCCGTTACAAGCTGCAAACGCGTTCCTTCGTCACAATAAACGCTTTCGCCGGGTACCTTAACATTAAAGCTCTGCCCGGTTACAACAAGGAAGTTCTGCGGTTCAACATATTTAAGCCATGCATCGCGCCCGCAAATGGCTACGTCAAAACGCGAAATCCAGCCGCGGTAGTTATAGCTCTGCACATAGTAAAAAAAGCCGTTGGCACTCTGATGCAGAATAATAAGCGGTTCGGAAACAGCAACAGCAGTTTCCTGCAAAGCATCAAAATTATTATCGGTAGGATAATAAAAAAGCCCTTCGTTGGTTGGCAGCACGCGCAAATTACTGCGCCTTACCGTAACACCATAACGCACATTAACCTGTGCCGGTATTTTATCTGTATTGGTTTCTTTAATTAAAATATTTTTATAGTTCTGGCTTACTTCTTTGCCAAGGCGGAACAACGGGTCATTAAGAACGTCATACCCGGAAACATAGCCCTTTACGGTATTTCCGGCAAGCGTTTGCGGATAAGCCTTTAAATCATAAACCGAAGGCGATTTATCTGCAATTCTTTTATTGTAAGCGGCAACTCCTGCGGCATCAAGTATAACCTGCTCTCCTGCCAGGTTATTTTTTACCCAGTAATCCGCACTTATAAAACTGCTGTAATTGGTAACGCCCGCAGCATTTACCGCAAAGCACGGCAAAACCAAACACGCACAAAAAATAAAACAGCCAATAAAATCCTTCAAACGCATTTTACTCACTCCTTTACCCATATTATTTTCTATTTTTTCTGTTAAAATCCTGCCTGCAAATAAAGAAAAAGACCGTTTAAAACGGTCTTTAAAATTATTCAAGCGGTTTATAAATACCGGCTTCACGTTTTTTCTGTGCAGTTTTGGAAATATAAGTGCCGGAAATAAATTTATAGCCCTTACGTTCTACTATCTCTTTAATATATTCTTTATGCGGGCACGGCGGATTATGGTAATTATCAGACACAATGCAGCTTGCCAGATATACCGTAACATCATCCTTGCTGTCGCCCCAGCGTTTCAGCTTACGGTTTAAATCTTCCAGCTTTGCCGCAACGCCCATTCCGCAGCAGCCTCCGCAGGTTGTTGAAAGATAGTTTACGCCTTCCTCCAGGCCTGCAAATTTGCCTGTACGTGTTTCAAAACTTTTCATGCAGGCATAGCCGACACATTTTCTGGCAACTATATCGCACTGAATAATTAACGCTGTTTTTGCCATTATTTCATCAGCCCGTATTCTTTAAGCATTGCCGCCAGCTGCTCTTTATGCTGCGCTTCCAGCGGAGTCAGCGGCAGGCGCGGTTCGCCGCATTCGATGCCGGTTACCATGGTAGTGGCAGCCTTAATGGGAATGGGGTTAGTTTCTATAAACATGGCTTTGGCAAGCGGCACCATTTTGGTATTAAGGCGCGCTGCTTCTCTTACGCGTCCGTCTTCATAAGCCTGCATAAGCTCCTGCAGCATTTCGCCGCCGCAGTTGCTCAGTACGCTTATCAAACCGGTTGCGCCTACGGACATAAACGGCAGAATTTCGATATCGTCGCCGCTGTAAATGGTAAAGTCCTCCGGCAGTACGGTAAACAGCTCGTTAACCTGCCCTACATTGCCTGCTGCCTCTTTAATGGCAACAATGTTGTCAAAATCTTCCGCCAGGCGTGCCACAGTTGCCGGCGCAATATTGGAAGCCGTGCGCCCGGGCACATTGTAAACGATGATAGGCAGCTTGGTAGATTCGGCAACAGCCGCAAAATGCTGGTAGAAACCTTCCTGAGTAGGTTTGTTGTAATAAGGCCCTACAATAAGCACGCCGTCAATACCCATAACTTCGGCCATCTTGGTCATTTTTACAGTTTCGGCGGTGCAGTTGCAGCCGGTACCTGCAATAACCGGCACACGTTTATTAACGCGGTTTACAACCACACGGAAGAGTTCCAGTTTTTCATCAACAGTCATGGTCGCCGCTTCGCCGGTAGAACCTGCCACAACCAAACCGTTGCTGCCGTGGGCAATCAGCCAGTCTGCCAAATCGGCGGCATTTTCATAATTTACGCTGCCGTCGGCATTAAACGGAGTAACCATAGCAGTAAGCAATCTGCCAAAATACGGATTTTTCATTCAAAACACCCCTCTTATAATTTAAACGCTTTATGAAGCGCGGTAACAGCTTCGTTAATATATTCTTCTTTAACAATGGCAGAAATAGTGGTATCCGAATCCACCGTCTGCAAAATATGGATTTTATTATCTGCCAAAGCGCTGACAAATTTTGCCATCAGCCCCGGGAAGCCGCGCACAGCGGCAAACACCACGGAAACTTTGGCACAGTTTTTATTTACGGTATAAGCAAAGCCGGCTTCGTCAAGCACTGCAACGGTTTTTTCCGCATCGGCGCTGAAAACCGCAAACATGGAACTGCTCTCCGACAAATTAAGGCAGCTTACGCTGATGCCTGCCGCTGCCAAATCTTCAAACAAAATACGGCCGCTGCTGGCGTCTTTGGTATCCAACTGCACGCGGAACTGTACCAAATCCTTCAAATACGTTACGCCGCTGATTCTGCGTTCCGTAACGGAATTTTCAACTTCCAAGCCGGAAATATCGCTGGTAATAAGCGTGCCCGGCGCATCGCTGAAGGTAGATTTAACAACCAGCGGAATGTTCCTGCGCATGGCAATTTCCACCGCGCGCGGATGAATAACCTTCGCCCCCTGCTGCGCCATCTGCGCCACTTCCGCATAAGAAATTTTGTGCAGAATGGTTGCATCTTTAACAATCTGCGGGTCGGCGGTCATAACGCCTTCCACATCGGTATAAATTTCAATTTTTTCGGCATTAAGCGCCACACCAAGTGCAGCCGCCGTAACATCGCTGCCGCCGCGTCCAAGCGTGGTAAATTTGCCGTGGTTTTCCGTCATGCCCTGGAAACCGCAAATGACAGGTATCACGCCGGATTCCAGCAAATGCCTTAAATCATCGGTTTTAATGTTTTTAATGCGTGCCGCACCAAACTGCGAATCGGTAATAATGCCTGCCTGCCCGCCGGTAAGCGCCATGGCGTTAAAGCCAAACTTCTGCAAGGTGGCCGCCATAATGCAGGCGGAAATAATCTCGCCGCAGCACATCAGCATATCCTGCTCACGCACATTAACGGAAAGGTTAACCTGCTTTAAAAAATCAATTAAAGTATCGGTGGCATAGGGCGCGCCCTTGCGGCCGATAGCCGACACAACAACAACCGGCGCATAACCGCTGCGGATAGCCTGCTGCACTTTATCCTTAACGGCAGTGCGGGCTTTTTCATCAACTACGGAAGTACCGCCAAACTTTTGCACAAGTATTTTCATCAGTTATTATCTCCGTTAAATCCAGCCGTTTTTAATCATTGTTTCGGCAATTTGCAGTGTATTAAGCGCAGCGCCTTTGCGGATCTGGTCGCCCACTACCCATAAATTAAACGAATTGGGAGCGGATTCATCGCGGCGCAGACGGCCTACATAAACTTCGTCGGTATCGGAAGTATAAAGCGGCATCGGGTAAAGCTGCGCTGCCGGGTCATCCTGCACGATAACGCCGGGGAACGCTGCCAGAGCCTTTTTAATTTCTTCAAGGGACACATCTTTTTCCAGTTCGATATTGACAGATTCGGAATGGCTGCGGTATACCGGCACACGGATGGTAGTTGCCGTAATGCGCATATCGTAATCGTCTAAAATCTTTCTGGTTTCGTTAACCATTTTCATTTCTTCTTTGGTGTACAGATTATCACAAAAAACATCAATCTGCGGAATTAAATTAAAAGCAATCGGGTAATGCTTTTCCGCACTGGCGGAAGGCAGAATATTTGCCGTCATTTCTTTGCCTTCAAGGTATTCGCCCACCTGATTTGTCAGTTCGTCGATGCCTTCTTTGCCGGCTCCGGAAACAGCCTGATAAGTGGAAACAATAATGCGTTTAATCCTTGCCAGGTCATAAATAGGCTTTAACGCCATAAGCATAATAATTGTAGAGCAGTTAGGGTTAGCAATAATGCCCTTGTGTTTTAAAATTGCTTCCGGGTTAACTTCCGGAACAATCAAAGGAACTTCCGGGTCCATACGGAAAGCACTGGAATTATCAATTACCACTGCGCCTGCTTTAACGGCGCTCGGGGCAAACTCTTTGGAAATACTGCCGCCTGCAAACAGGGCAATATCAATACCGGAAAAAGAATCATGTGTTGCTTCCTGTACGGTGTAATCTTTGCCCATGAAATTTATAATTTTGCCTGCGCTGCGTTTGGAAGCCAAAAGACGCAGTTCATTAAAAGGAAAATTTCTTTCTTCTATCAGTTTTAAAAATTCTGCGCCGACAGCACCGGTCGCGCCCAAAATTGCTACGTTATACTTTTTCATAAACATCCCCCATAAATAAAATTATAATAATTTATCAAGGCCGTAAACAAGGCCTTTAATATTTAATATTTTGCGGCATCCAAGCATTACGCCCGGCATGTAGCATTCACGGTTAACCGGGTCGCTGATAATTTTAAGGGTTTCACCCTGGCTGCCAAACACAACTTCCTGTGAGGCAACATAACCGGGCAGGCGCAGGCTGTGAATTTTCATACCTTCAAAATCTGCTCCGCGTGCACCAGGCATGGTTTCTTTTTCATCGGGATGGCCCTGTTTCATAGCGGCACGCACTTCGGCAATTTTCTGCGCCGTAAGCACGGCCGTGCCGGAAGGTGCATCCAGTTTTTTATCGTGATGCTTTTCGATAATTTCCACATTAGGAAAGTATTTTGCAGCTTCGCATGCAAGCTTAATCATTACTACTGCGCCCAGTGCAAAATTAGGAGCAATTAAAACGCCTACGCCTTTTTCGGAAGCCAGCTTGTCAATTTCTTCAAGATTTTCTTTGGTAAAACCGGTTGTGCCTACAACGGCGTTTACACCCATAGAAATAATCTTGCGCAGGTTGTCCATTACAACATCGGGACGGGTAAAATCAACAACAACATCCGGACGGGTGCAGGTAATGGCGTTTTCCAAATCCGTATCCACGCCGAAAACACCGCCGTCATAATAAGGAATAGTTTTATCGGCGCCGTTAATATCTACAACCCCGCTTAAATCCATATCTTTTTGTTCCATAACTGTTTTGCAAACTTCGGTGCCCATTCTTCCAAGCGCACCGTTAACCAAAACCCTGATCACTTTGCCAGCCCCTTTCTTTTATAAACAAAAACCGTTGAGAAAGACTTTCCCAACGGCAATAAATCTGCTAAATCATTGAGATAGCCCTCCGCCTTTGTGGCGACAGTCCGGCAGTTATTCACTGACGGCCCAGCATAAAAAACATGGCTGCTTTTTAAACTTCGGCGGTTGCCCTTTCAAACGCTTCATCGCTCCCGCTCTGCGTTATACTGATGTGTTCCGCTCCTCTATCAAACAATTTATAGCATAATTATATAACCCATTATAAATGTTGTCAAATAAAGTGTAACAAAAATTCTTTAAATTTTAAATTTTTGTCTTTTGAGAATGTTGCTTTGTTAAAATTTTACACTTTTGGCTTCTAAAGCCATGTTCTTAAGCTGCCGCACCGTCTGGCAAATATCATCCGCACCTAAAATTGCGCTTACTATTGCCGCACCGTTGGCGCCAGCCTGCAATACAGCTTTATAATTTTCAAGCGTTATGCCGCCGATACCAACAAACGGCAGTTTTGTTGCCGCGCTGATTTTACTTAAACCTTCTGTGCCGATAACGGAAGTATCTTTTTTGGTTGCAGTTGCATAAACAGCGCCGCAGCCAAGGTAATCGGCAGTATCTGCCTCTGCCTTCAGTGCTTCATCCGCGTTATGCGCCGACACGCCGATAACGGCATCGCTGCCCAGCATACGGCGTGCAATAAGCGGCGGCAAATCTCCCTGCCCCAAATGTACGCCTGCCGCTTTTACGGCAAAGGCAATGTCCGCCCGGTCGTTAATTATCAGCGGCACTCTGTATTTATCGCACAGGGCTTTTACTTTTAAGGCGCGCTCGTACAAAATGCGTGTTTCCGCACTTTTGTCGCGGTACTGCAAAAGCGTTACGCCGGCGCTAAGTGCTGCTTCCAGCTTGTTGTAAATACTATCGTCCTTAAAATACACCGTATCCGTAACAAGATAGATACTGTAATCAATTACAGGTTTCATATCAGTTCATTCTTTCTTCCGGCTTTAAATTAATTAAATTCCACTTGCCGGTAACATGGTAAATACCGTCAAACAGGCGTGTTTTAAACATACCCGGCCCGTCTTTCTTTTCCATAAAGCCTGCGGCAAGTTCAGCAGCCTGCCCCATAATTACCACGCCTAAAGCAGCGGCGGTCATATAATCTTTGGTAACGGCAGCGCAGCAGGCACACAATGTTGTAGTAATGCAGCCTGCGCCGGTAATTTTTTTCAGCATTTCGTTGCCGCCGTTTAAAACCAGCACCTGTTTGCCGTTGCTTACATAATCAACCTGCCCCGTTACAGCGGCAATGCAGTTAAATTTGGCAGCAACAGCCTTAGCAGCCTGCAATTTTTCGCCTTCATCCGCCTGCAAAACGCCGTCCACTCCGTGCCCGGCTGCTTTTTCGTCAGCCAGCGCTCGGCATTCGTCATAATTTCCGCGCACAATATTAACATATCCGCCTTTTAACAGCTTCAGCGCAAAATTAAGGCGCAAAGCGCTGCTCATCACGCCAACAGGGTCAAGCACAACAGGTATGCCCTTCTTTTTAGCCGCCATGGCAGAGCGCTCCATAGCAATCATTTTATTATAATTAATAGTGCCAAGGTTCAATACCAAAGCATCACTACCTGCAGTTATAACTTCCACTTCTTCCGGTTCATCTGCCATAACCGGGGAAGCACCGGCGCATATGGCGGCATCTGCACATGCTTCTGCCGTTACATAATTGGTAATGTGGTGAATAACCGGTTTTTGTTTCTGCAATTCTTCTATAATTTTACCAAAATGATTCTGCATTTCCATATTATTCAAGCATGCCTGCCTTTCTGTATAAATCTACAAAATGATGTGTCGGCCCGCAGCCTTTGCCTATGGCAAGGCTGTGTTCAATGGCTTTTGTTACATAGCTTTTGGCATTTTTTACCGCTTCGGCAACGCTGAGGCCGTTGGCAAGGTTTGCGGCTATTGCCGATGAAAAAGTGCAGCCTGTGCCGTGCGTGTTTTTGGTATTGATGCGCTCGGTTTCAAAGTGATAAAACTCCTTGCCGTCAAAAAGCACATCCACCGCATTGCCGATATGGTGCCCGCCTTTAACCACAATGCCCTTGCAGCCCATGGCGCAGATTTTTTTCGCTGCTGTTTCCATATCAGCAACGGTTTTAATTTCCATTCCGGCAATTTTTTCCGCTTCCGGAATATTAGGCGTCAGCACATCCGCCAGCGGAATTATGGTTTTTATAAGCGTATCAATCGCGTAAGGCTGCATTAACGCACAGCCGTTTTTAGCATACATAACCGGGTCTATAACAACATTCTGAGGCTTATATTCTGTTAATTTTTCCGCAACAGCCTGCATACATTCCGGCGTGGAAAGCATGCCTATTTTTACAGCATCCGGAAAAATGTCTTCAAAAACTGCGTCCATTTGTTTTTTTATCATATCGGGCGTAACATCCTGAATATCAATAACGCGTGCAGTGTTTTCCGCAACAACCGATACAATTACGCTCATGCCGAAAGTTCCGTGCGCGGCAAAGGTTTTTAAATCTGCCTGAATACCGGCACCGCCGCTGCAATCACTGCCGGCAATAGTAAGTAAATTTTTCATTTCTGCTCCTTTACATAAAAAACGGGCTCAGCATAAGCCGGCCCGTTTACAATATTACAATAAGCTTTTTACTTTAGCTGCAACGTTTTCGGCAGTAAAGCCGTATTCCTTCATTACCGTACCGCCCGGTGCGGATGCACCAAATTTATTGATGCCGATAACATTATCTTCGCTGCCGGTATAGCGGCTCCAACCCAAAGTTACGCCGGCTTCAACGGCAACCTTCGGCAAGCCTTCAGGCAATACGGATTTTTTATATTCTTCGCTCTGCATTTCAAACATATCCCAGCTCGGCATGGATACCACGCTTACGCAAATGCCTTCTTCGGCAAGTTTGGCCTGTGCTTCCAGTGCCAGATGCACTTCGCTGCCGGTGGCAATAATAACTGCTTTGGCTTCACCCTGGCCTGCGTCAAGCACATACGCGCCTTTACCGGCGTTATCGTGGATAACAGCGGCATACTTATGCAGTACGGGCAATTTCTGGCGGCTTAAAAGCAATGCCGTAGGCTTATGCTGGTTCAGGCAGGCTGTCTGCCATGCCATAGCGGTTTCCAAAGCATCTGCCGGTCGGATAACGCACAAATTAGGAATAACGCGCAGGCTCATAGCATGCTCTACCGGCTGATGCGTAGGCCCGTCTTCGCCAACGGCAATACTGTCGTGCGTAAATACAAATATGGAACGCAGGCCCATCAGTGCAGCCATGCGTACTGCCGGGCGCATAAAATCGGCAAATACAAGGAAGGTGCCGCCAAACGGAATGAAGCCGCCGTGCAGCGCAATACCGTTCAGTGCTTTGCCCATAGCGTGTTCGCGCACGCCAAAATGAATATTTCTGCCGGTTCTGTCATCTTTGGAATAATAGCCGCAGGTTTTCATTACGGTTTTATTGGAAGGGCCAAGGTCGGCACTGCCGCCAACAAGCTGAGGGAGCTGCATGGAAAGTTTCTGCAGCACTTCGCCGCCTGCTTCACGGGTGGAAATGCCTTCAATATCGTTAAATACAGCTTCAAGGTCGCTGCGGCTTACAAGCACATCGCCTTTAATGCGTTCCTCAAGTTCCTTGCCGAGTTCCGGGTAAACTACTTTATAATCTGCAAGCAGTGCTTCCCATGCAGCCTGTTTTTCTGCACAAGCAGCAAGTTTATCGTCAAAATGCTTGCGTACGGTTACCGGCACATAAAAGCTCTGCCCAACCGGCCAGTCAGCCGCTTCTTTGGTTTTGGCAACGCCTTCGGCGCCAAGCGGTTCGCCGTGGCAGGAAGCGTTATCCTGTTTCGGGCTGCCGTAACCGATATGGGTACGTACAATAATAAGGCTCGGATGTTCGGTATCAGCCTTGGCTTCTTTAATGGCATTTTCCAAAGCGTCGATATCTTCGGAATCGGCAACGCGCAGTACCTGCCAGCCGTATGCTTCAAAGCGTTTGCCTACATCTTCGCGGAAAGCAATTTCGGTATCGCCTTCAATGGTAATATGGTTGTCATCATAAAGATAAATAAGTTTGCCCAGGCCCAAAGTACCGGCCAGAGATGCCGCTTCGCTTGCAACGCCTTCCATCTGGTCGCCGTCGCTGGTTAAGCCGTAGGTATAATGGTTAACCACTTCAAAACCCGGTTTGTTGTATTTGGCAGCCAGCATGGTTTCGGCAATGGCAAAACCAACGCCCATGGCAAAGCCGTGGCCCAGCGGCCCGGTAGAAGCATCTACGCCGGGAGTAACGCCGTATTCCGGATGGCCCGGAGTAATGCTGCCCCACTGGCGGAAATTTTTAAGCTGTTCAATAGAAACATCATATCCTGCCAGATGCAGCATTGCATAATACAATGCACTGCCATGGCCCGGAGATAAAATAAATCTGTCCCTGTTGAACCAGTTGGGGTCTTTGGGGTTATAGTTCATAAAACGGTCCCAAACCGTGTACATCAGCGGCGCCGTGCCCAAAGGAAAGCCCGGATGCCCGGATTTGGCCTTTTCAACTTCATCAATAGATAAAAATCTTAAGGTGTTTACTGCAACCTGGTCAATCGTCTGCATAAAATAAACCCTCCAATTATTGTACGTTATTTGTATAAATTATAACATACTTAACATTTACTGCATAGTTAAAAGCGCATAATTGTCATTATTATTTTTCAAAATCTGCCCGGTGCTGTTTAAAAAAGTTATAATAAACCCGCACGTTTTGCAGCTCTGTCCAGCGTTTTACCGCCGCAGGGCAAGAATCAAAATCATAAATTTGCGCGTTTTTTACCGAAAGCACAAATGGTGAATGTGTTGCAATAATGAACTGGCAGCCGTAAAAACGCGCCGAATTTTCCAGAAAGCGTACCAGTTCCATTTGTTTTTGCGGCGAGAGGCTGTTTTCCGGCTCATCAAGCAGGTACAGCGCGTTTTCTTCAATTTTCTGCGCAAAGTACATAAAAGCGCTTTCGCCGTTAGATTGTTCCCGTACATTAACGCCGACATTTTTCTTTACATACATCGACTGCGTATTGCTCCTTACTAATGTAAGCCTTTTCAGTTCTTCAAAATCGTCAAGGCTGCGCAGGCGGAAACTGCCGTTATCGGCGGACTTGATTTTCCGGTATTCCTCAAAAAGTTTTTCCCGGCCTGTGTCAATGCCCTCGTTCAGCATACGCAGATTAAGCATAAAATCAAAAACGTCATCGCTTGTAATAATGCGGCTGTTTGCCGGAATTACCGTGCCTTTTAATGTATAGCCGCATAAATCTACATAATCGTTAAAAAAGCTGCTTTTGTTATATACGGCACTGCGCTCCAGCTTTAATTTTTCGGCAATAACGTTTAACGCTGTTGTTTTGCCGCTGCCATTACTGCCGTAAAAAATAGTTACCGGCTCAAAATCAATCTTTTCTATTCCCCGCTGCGATAAAATTTTAAACGGATAAAACGAACTGTAACATTTTTCCTTTACATTTATGATAACGTCAAATTCTTCGCCGTCAGTTGGAAAAGTAAAACTTTTTAAATAAAGCATTGTATATAATTCCTTTATTTTCAGGCCGACAAAATAAATTTACTAAAAACGCCGCCGTTAAAACCGGCGGCGTTTTGCAGGTTTAAACCTGGCAACTATTTAATTTACTGCTGTTCTTTACGTTCGGCAATAATTTTTTCTGCCATTTTCTGCGGCACATCTTCGTAATGGTCAAATTTCATTTCAAAAGTGCCAAGGCCTTGTGTCAGCGCACGCAGGTCAACAGCATATTCGGTAATTTCCGCATAAGGCACCTGTGCTTTAATGCAGCCCATACCGTCGTCAAGGCTCTGCATGCCCAAAATGCGTCCGCGTTTGCTGTTAAGGTCGCCTATAACATCGCCCATCATGCTTTCGGCGCAGTATACATCAAGGTTATAAACAGGTTCCATCAAAACAGGTTTTGCTGCTTCCATAGCTTTTTTAAACGCTATGTTGGAGGCAGTTTTAAATGCCATTTCCGAGGAGTCTACGGTATGATACGAACCATCCGTCAGGGTAATTCTGATATCAACTACCGGATAACCAGCAAGTACGCCGCGTTCCATGGATTCACGCATGCCTTTTTCAACAGCCGGAATGTACTGGCGCGGTACGGCGCCGCCAAAGATTTTATCAACAAATTCAAATCCGCTTCCGGGCGGCAGCGGTTCCATGGTAATAATAACATGGCCGTACTGCCCATGGCCGCCGGATTGTTTCTTATGCTTGCCTTCAACATTGGTAGCAGTGCCGCGGATTGTTTCGCGGTATTCAACAATCGGCGCACGCAAATCGGCTTCCACACCGAATTTACGTTTCATGCGTTCCATAATAATTTCAATATGCTGGTCACCCATACCGCTGATTAAAGTTTCTTTAGTAGCGGTATTTCTGGTAACGATAATAGTCGGGTCTTCGTCCATCAGGCGGTTCAGAGCCGAAGCAATCTTTTCTTCCTCGCCTTTTTTCTTCGCGTAAATAGCGCGTGTATACATCGGCAGGGGGAATGCAATAGGTTTAAAGAGTACCGGGGAGTTTTTATCGCTCAGAGTATCGCCGGTAGCGGTAAACTGTAATTTGGTGGTAACACCGATATCGCCGGCAACAACCTGTTTCATCGGAATCTGCGTTTTGCCGCGCATGGTAAATACCGTGCCGAAACGTTCTTCTTTTTCACGGCTGGCGTTGTAAACCATGCTGTCGCTCTTGATAACGCCGGAGAATACTCTGAAGAAGCTCAGGCGGCCAACAAACGGGTCGGAAGTTGTTTTAAATACCAAAGCTGCCATCGGTGCGTTGGCATCACGTATTTCTTCTTCGCCGGTTTCCGGGTTAACAACGGTAAAGTCATTCAAAATTGCCGGGTAAGTATAGTCAATAATAGCATTCATTACACGGCCAAGGCCGATATCTTTATAAGCGCTGCCGCAGAGTACCGGGAAAATAATGGCCTGGCGGATACCTTTAATCAGGCAGTCCATAATTTCCTTGTCGCTGATGGTTTCGCCTTCCAGATAACGCATCATGCAGTCATCATCGGCTTCAACCGCAGCTTCAACCATTTTTTCATGTGCTTCTTTGGCGGCTTCCATATATTCTTCCGGAATATCCATTTCGATGGAATCGTTGCCGTTAGCTTTATAAGCCTTCATTTTATAAATATCAATAACGCCGCAGAAGCCGGATTCTTTGCCCAAAGGCAGCTGCAGAGGCAATACGCGTTTGCCTATTTTAGCGCGCAGATTATCAAGAATGCTGTCAAAATCAGCATTTTCACGGTCCATTTTATTTACGAAAACTATGCGGGGCAAATGTGCTTCTTCAGCAAGTTTCCAGCACTGTTCGGTGCCAACCTGCACGCCGCTGGTTGCACATACAACAATAAGCGCACTGTCAACCGCACGGAATGCGCCTTTAACTTCGGCCACAAAATCTGCAAAGCCCGGAGTATCAATAAAATTGATTTTAGTATCACGCCATTCAACCGGTGCCAAAGTAGCGTTTACGGATACGCCGCGTTTAATTTCTTCCGGTTCATAGTCAGTGGTGGTAGCGCCATCTTCAACCTTGCCCATTCTGGTAATTGCGCCCGAACGGTACAGCAGGCCTTCCGTAACTGATGTAGTTCCTGCCCCACCATGGCCCACAATGGCCACATTGCGGATTCTGTCTCCGGTATACTCTTTCATACTTATTCCCCCTTGTTTACAAACATTATTGAGATATATTTTCTGCAAAAATTTTATATTTCCTTTAATTGACAGTAAATTTGGAAAATTATTTATTTTTAGTACCAAAACTGTTGCATAAGTAACAAAAAAACGGTACAGCTTGTAACTGTACCGTTAAAAAATTTTTATTTACTTAAATTCTACTTTTAAATGCTGGCGTTCTACCATGCGCTGGAATTTATATTTAGGATGCCCTACCATTAAAGTGCCACAAATTTTAAACTTGGGCGGCACGCCTACCAAATCCAAAAGAGGCTGGTAACCTGCTATGCCGCAGGTTTGAATAAACCCGGCAATGGTTGTGCCAAGCCCGATTGTAGGCGCAAAAAGTTCTGCATAAGCCCATGCCTGCTCGGCATTGCTTACGCCGGTTCTGTTAAGGCGTTTTGCCGTTGCAAAAATAAGCATCGGCGCATTGCGGGCAATGATATCCTGTCCGCGGTCATTATACGCACGCAAAACAGTTGTAAAATAACGTTTGTCGCTGCTGCCTGCGTCAATCTCCTGCTGCATCCATTCTGCTGTTGCATCAGCAATCTTTTTAATGGTTTCCTTATCGCGGATAACGATATAATACATACCCTGCGAATTACCGGCAGTAGGCGCATAGCGGCACACATCAAGCAGCTTTACAATTTCTTCCTCAGAAGGAGGTTCCGGTTTAAACAGGCGCACACTGCGGCGCATACGCAAAAAATTATATGCAGTTTCACTGTCCAGAACCGGCATCGGCAAAGGTTTCTGCTTTGCCAGCGGCGCATATTTGTTATCAAGCGCGCCCATAGGGCAAATGGCAACGCAGTGCCCGCAGCTCATGCAGCCGCGGTCAAAATCACATTTCGGCCCATCTTCCCCCATAGATAAAATGCAGGACGGGCAGGCCTGTACGCAAAGCCCGCACTTAACACATTTTTCGGTATCAACTTTCAACAAATCCATGCCGTCACCTCAGTCTTTAAAATATATAAATTCCAAACCACCAAAATCGGTTAAAAAGTTAGCATTTTTATACGCCTTGCCGCACAATTCCTTATCTTTCGCCTTAGCACCGGCGGCATTGGCTATACCAAGATATGCACATGCTGCCTGCGCGTCAAACTTAGCGGCATTTTCCAAAAGAGCTGCCTTTTCACTGTCGGCAAAAGAACCTTTATTAGGATAAACATCCGTTGCCGCAATGATGAATACAAGCTGGCCGTTCTTTTTGGCTATAATGTGCGGAAACATCTGCATGTTAGGATGCATCATTTCTATTTCGTAAGCATTGGCCTCAAGATAACGGCTCAAAATCTGCAAACCAAATTCATGAATTTCTTCTTTTGTCATTAACTGCGGCATCGTCATACTCCTTAAAATAATTATAAGCTTATTATACCATGCCCGGCCAAGTACCGCCATAGTTTCCGACTCATCAGTCACTAAAAATCAGACAAAATATATTTTTATTTCTGCCTGCAAATACAGCCAAGCAGTAAAAATATGTAAAATTCTATACAAAAAACAGCATACGCTTTATCATATCCTATAAATTAAAATATTGCAAGCCTGACGCACAAAAAATCCGGCATTTTAAGCCGGATTTTAAATTAAGCATGCGCAATATTTGTATAATACGAATTTTTTTGTTAATAATATATAAACCAGCGGCGTTTAAGATAATGAGCAAGCTGCTTTTACTGATAACAAAAGCTTCAAACATTATATTTTGCACTGCTTATATTACCTGTTAAACGTTAATAAATTTTACAAACCACTAAAATAACGCTATACTAAAAGCAGAACAGTTTTGAGGAGGCAGCCATGTTAAATTATAATTTTTACCAATACAGCGTAAACATAAATCCGTTAATGTTTGATGACGGGCACGGCGATTACAACCGCAGCTACGAGCGGGACTATGACGATTTCGATTACGCCGATTACTCCACCGACCACCGCGACAATAATTACCGCAATTTTGAAAAGAAACGCCGCAAAAGCGAAAAAGAAATTATTAAAGATATTTTAAACAGGTGGGATTAATACCTTTACCGCTATAATAAACGTAAAAGCGGGGTGAATTTATGATTAACGAAACTTTAAAAAATTACAGCAAAGAACAATTAATAGAACTTATTGAAGGCTACTGCAAAAACTGGCTTGCCATGGACGGCGTATGGTTTCAATCTATAGAGCGCAAGTACGGCATGGATGAAGCCATGGAACATGACTGTGCCATTTGGGAAAAATTTACTGTAATTGAAGCCAAACGCATAAAAACTTTTTTAAACCTGCCGGAACACCCCGGCATAGAAGGGCTTAAGCAGGCCTTAAAATTGCGGCTTTACGCTAATATTAACCGGGATGAGATTATTACCGAAGGCAATACATTAATATACCGCACTACGGAATGCCGCGTACAGCACGCACGCAGCAGCAAAAACATGCCGCTGCACCCCTGCAAAGCTGTTGGCATTATTGAATACAGCGGTTTTGCCAAAACTATCGACAGCCGCTTTACCTGCGAATGTTTAAGCTGTTACCCCGATATTACCGACAATACCTGCCACTGCGCATGGAAGTTTACTTTGAAGGATTAGTTTCAGGCGTTTTTTCAGCGCCGTTTTCAGTAAATTTATATTCAGTTTTTTCTGTAAGCGTTGTAACTGTGCCGCCCGTTTTCCACGGTGCGGCTTCTTTTATTGTTCCGGCAGTTACTAATCCGTTTTCATCAAAATAAACGCAGGTATCTTTTTTAAACTCCACAAAACCGGCGTTGCTGTTATCCGCCATATTTTGCTGCCAAAAAGCCGGCCTGAGCTGGGTATCCTCATTCAGTGTCCCCATTTTCACTGCGCCATTATCGTAAAATTCCAAAATCGAACTATCCGCAAAAGTTACAAACCCATACTGCCCTTCTCCAAGGCTCACAGTTGCCCGCGAAGCTATTGTTCCGCTTAAAACCGTGCCCTGTTTACTAAAAGTAACGGCGGTGTCATCCTTATAACGCAAATGCCCGTAGCTTGGCAAAGCAATATTGTAAACGCTGCCTGGCCAGTACCGGTGATGCCGCGGAAACCACGCTCCGCCGGTATAAGCGGAAACAAAATAATTATCGTTAATTATGCGCTGCCACCCCTGCGGGCGAAGGTAAGTATCATCAGCAAGCGTTCCGCTGACTACTTCGCCAATGTCATTTAAACGCACAGCGGTTTTCTTTTTAAACTTAATCGTTTCACCTACACTCCACCCCTGCGGATGAAGTTCCGTATTTTTATCAAGCATGCGGCTGCTGTCGGCAAAACACAAATTACCGATACCAAAGCATAACAACGCTGTAAATACAACTGCTTTTTTCAGCATAGTTATCACCTCTATTCAAAATTCTTTTATTCAATATTTTTATCATTCGCATAAAAATTAAACCTGTATTTTTGCAAAAATTATACCACAAAAACTGTTTAACAAACAATTTTTGTGGTATTCTGCTAAGCTATCAATATGTCAAATGTTTTAAAGTATATTCATCTTTATAATAATCGCGCTGTCCGTCCGTTTCTCCTTTTTTATCAATAGTTAATTCAAAAAACTCAATATTCCACGCTTTACATAATTGATATAAATATGGCATATTCCCTTGTATCATTTCGTTAAACTCATGTTTTGGGCGGTTATTAACTTTAATTAACCCTTTGCTAACTTCTTTTAGTTTTTGATCTTTATCATTAGAAAAAATAACCGCAGGTAAAATTTTTACTGAATCTACGCTTGAATTTTTATAGCTTTCTTTTATTCTCTTATAAGACGAATCATTAGCTTCTATTTTTGTTAGATAAGTTTTTATTTCCGTTACTGCCCTCAAAATAGTTTCACTGCTATTTTCATCTTTTAATTCAGCAAGTAATATAATATTTTCTTTATTGTTTCTTAAAATCAAATCTATTTTGCCCTGTTTACTATATTGCACCCTATTTACAGGTACTTGATAATCTATAATTTCGTAATTATCATTGCTACATAAACTAATTTTAAGAGAATTTTTAGCTATATTTTCTTCATTGCGTTTAGATTTATTATTAATTTTTATATTTTCAGGTTTATGTATAACATCATAAGTTCTTTCTTTTTCAACGGTCATTTTATTTTCAGGGAAAAGATATTTTTTTAATGCACTGCTATCTAAAATATTATATTTTTGAAGTATTTGAGCTGCCACTACTTCACTATAGTATTCATTAGTATCATTAGTTACACTTTGATACTTAACTTCTTTTCTCTTATAAACATCTTCTGTCATATTATTATTAAAACTTTGCAATACTTGCATTTTAGAATATTCGCCCTTCATATATTTTTCAGACATGACCAACTCTCCTTTTTATATGTTTTTATACATTATTTCTTTTTTCGATAAAATATTCCTGCTTCAAACAATAAATATTTTATCTCTTACAACCTTTTCTGCACCGTACTTTTCTACAAACCACTCTGTATTCACTGTATGTACCGGTATAATATACTGCGGATTTATCTTTTTTAAAAATCTTTCCAAATCATTACAGTCTGCATGCCCACTTGTATGAATGTCAATTATATTCATACCAAGGCTTTGAGCAAAGTCTAAAAACGCTTTAATAGTTTTCTGATTTTTGTAACCATCCCACATGGAATAAATTAAAACACTGCCGGAAAGTGGTTTTATACTGTTAAGTTTTTGCAAGTAATTTTTAAAACTGCTGCGTACACACATTACAAACTTTTTATCGGCAATTTGTTTTTCACCCATTTTTTTATTGCCATAACCGGCAAAATATTTACTGTATTCTTCTTCATCCATTCCTTTAGACGTAAAAGCATATACATTATTAAATGTACACGGATTAGGAATGTTATTGCCGCAAAGATTAGTTACAAGACTCATATAAACATCTTGCAGCATTATGCGTTTTACTTTATTAGCAGCTTTATAAACCGTAACAACACGGTCAATATTAAGCGCAGACATTAACACAAATACCTGATTGGCATTTTCCATTACATCCGCCATTTTATTTTCCAATTCTGCCTCTTTTGCATTAACGCCATCTTTACCGGCATTTGTACCTTCGCATATAACTACATCAACATTTTGAGGCATTTTATTTAGATAACTGCTAAAATTTTTTCTTCCGTTGCCACGGAAATCTCCTGTATATACTACCGTTTTATTTTCAGCTTCAATAATAAACGAATAAGCATCGCATGCAGAATGGTCAGCAAAAACAGGCGTTACTCTTATATCGCCAACTACTATTGGTTTACTGTCGTAAAAATACCCGGCCGGTATAAAATTTACAATATTATTTTTATATTCTTCCGTAGCTTTAAAAATATCGTAAGCCAATTTTCCCATATATACCGGAGGTAAGTTTTTAGCCAAACTTAAAAGCCCGACATGGTCTGCATGATAATGTGAAATGAATATTGCAGAAAAATCATTTTCTCTAAGAAGTTTATCAAAATCAAATCCATTTTCTACGATATCTTCAGCTTTTATAACCTCCGTTTCTTCTATAGGATTAAGTTCCAGCCCGGCATCCAATAAAATTTTTGTTTTATCAGTAGAAATTTCTATTACATTGCCGCCAATTTGATTTATACCTCTATGTACTGTAATTTTCATATTTTCACCTGCTTATAAATAATTTTTTAATGTTTCTTGTAAATATTGAATATATTTTTGTTTTATTCCTTCAGGTTCAATTATAGTTATATTTTTACCATAAGCTGCCAGCCATTGATAAAAACCGGGACTGTCACTCACTTTTACAGAAGCGTTAAAAGTACCGTCTTTATTGTTTGTAATAAAAGTATTAACACCGAATTTTTTTAAAATTTCGCGGCGGCACCCATAATTACATTTTAGCTTTACACTTACAAAATTACCAATCCACATATTAACGCTGCTGCGTAAAAAATTTTCTATTGTTTTACCATTAGTAAGTTCATTAAGTTCTTCTATTTCATCCTGAATACGAACTTTTTCTTCAAGTAATGTCAAATTTTCAAGTAAATCAATTTTAAAAACTGTTAAATGATTATGCGTGGAAGGATTTGCCAGCAAAAAATATTCCGTCCCTGACAGAAATACGTAATATGGGCTTACCTTATAAACATAGCCATTGCGCCGCATTATTTTTTTATTATTTGCTTTTTCATTACGGTACTGAAATTGCACCTGCTTTCCGGCAGTTATTGCACGTATCAATAAATCAAATTTTAGTTTAAATTTATTATCGGCAATTTTTAAATCGTCATCAACAAAAGTTGTACGGGCGATAATTTTTTCACCTTCCGCCGTAGCAAGTTTTTTAATTTTTTTTATAAGTTTTCTTGTATCTTCTACCGTTAAAAATTGTGCTTTAGCAACAGCATCAGCCAATATTTTCAGCTCGTAATCCTCAAAATCCTGATCTGTCATATACCAGCCTTTATTATGATTAGCACATTTTATAATGGAATAACCGGCATCTTCCAGGCATTCTATATCGCGGCTTATAGCTTTTCTTTCAGCGTCAATCATATAAGCTTTTAATTTTTCTTTTATCTGTGTTGAATTAAGCGGATGAAATTCATCCGTCTTTTTCATCATCTCCAAAATGTACAAAAGTTTCAGTTTGTTATTCTCCGGCATTAAATTCACCAGCCTTTTGTATTGTTCCTTACATTTCTTTAATTATAAAAGCCGAAAATCTTTTTCTTTAAAACATCTTCCTGCCATAACTTTATAAGTTCATCTATTTCAAATATACTATATTCCCCATTATCTAATATTTTATCATAATCAAAAGTATTTTCGGAATTTTCAAAACCAAATTCCGATATTTTATTTCTAATATAAATTTTAGCATTTTTACCTGAAATAACTCCATCAGAAAGTGTTGTTAAACAAATAGAATTTTTACTCTGCCTGTCAAAAATAATATCGTCCGGAATATCAACAAAAATAAACTGTATTTTATTCTTATATCTGACCACCATGTTCCAAAACATCTTTAATGATTTAAAATAATCAGAATTACGGTTTTGTTCTTCTCCGTTATCATTTTTGTTAAAAGAAATAACAACTGTTCCTCCTTCGTTGTCTTTTAACAATTCTTCAAAATTATACTCGTCATATTCAAAAGAGGGTATATATAAATCATTAACAAATATTATTCTCCTACTCTTTATTCTTTTGTTAGCGTACAAAGCTTCCGTAAAACATTCAATTATATTATATATTCTTTTTGTATTCTCATTATTAATAAGATAATGAACTGGATGTCCGTAAAAATTTTTTAAAATCCCTGTTCTATAAATTCGTTTTATTTCATTTTCAAATTTCAAATCTATTAATAGTTTTCGTACTTTATCCATTATTTCATTTTCATTATAATCAGTTTTCTTAATCAAGTACTCACTGATACCACAACTAAATGAAAACAAATATGAATTTTCTATATTTACAAGTTTACCGCTATTCGGAAAACGTATAGCTACTAAACTTTTACCCCATTGGAAGCGTTTTAAATATGTTTCTAATTTAATTTCTTTAATAAAATCAATATTTAAATTTGAAGTATAAAAAATTTTAGTAAGTTCTGTCTTTAAAATGGCTTCAGGTTTATTTTGGCAAATTTCATTAAAATTAATTTTAAATAATCCTTTTATGCCATCATTTTCCAAATCGCAAAATCTTAAGTCCATATTTTCATTATCATTTAAAAGCATGTCATAATAATTATTTAGTTTATTAAAATCAACTTCTCCGCTTTCTTTTAAAAATCCCCTTTTTTTCAAAACTTTTTTCATATTGGCGGTAAAATTACAACTAAATTCATAGTACAGCATAAATTTCACCCTTTCTTATTTTTTATTATCATAACAAATACGCTGTACCATTTTAATCGCAGCAACAAAAAATGGCTTAACCATTACAGTTAAGCCTTAAATTTTAAAACAAATCTATCTGGTCGTTTTCCGGCAGGTCTTTTAATGTGCCGTATTCGGCCAGTTTTTCTATTACCGATTTTGATACTTTGGAACGTACACGCAAATCTTCCTGCGAAATAAAGGGTACGCCGCTGCTGCGCGCTTCGTCAATGCTGAGCGCTGCGCTTGTGCCAATGCCGCTGAGTGCTGCCAGCGGTATGCGCACACCTTTTTCTGTCGGCAAAAAGCGTGTCGGATGCGATTTATACAAATCTATCGGTTCAAATTCCAACCCGCGTTCCATCATTTCCACAGCAAGCTCCAAATAGGTTACGGTATCTTTATCCCTGTTGTTTGCCTTGCCGCCCTGTGCATATACATCTTTAATAAATTTCTTCATATATTCTTTGCCCTTCGCGATATATGCCGCATCAAATTCCGGCGCACGCACGCTGAAATAAGCGGCATAAAACGCTTTAGGGTAATGCACTTTGCAATAAGCAATGCGGTAAGCCATTAAAACATATGCTATGGCATGAGCTTTAGGGAACAAATACTTAACAGTCTGGCAGGAATTAATAAACCATTCAGGAACTTTGGCCGCCTTCATTGCGTCCAGCATTTTCGGCTCCAAACCGTTTTTGGCAGCCTTGCCCTTACGCACATATTCCATAGTTTTAAACGCAAGGCTCGGTTCTACGCCCATGGCAATAAGGTTTGTCATAACGTCGTCGCGCGTTGCGATTGTATCTTCAGGAGGTTTGCCCTCTTTAATCAAGTCCTGCGCGTTGTTCAGCCATACGTCAGTACCATGCGAATAACCGGAAACCCTGACTATCTGCCCGAAGTTTTTCGGCTGTACATCCTCTACCATCTGGCGTACAAAACGTGTGCCAAACTCCGGTATACCGTAAGTGCCAACAGAACTGTTAATCTGTTCCGGCGTTACGCCTAGCGCTTCCGTATTGCGGAAAATAGACATTGTAGCTTCGTCGCCGATAGGAATTTTAGTAGGTTTAATATGCGTAAATTCTTCCAGCAGCTTGATAACCGTCGGGTCATCATGGCCGAGTATATCAAGTTTAACCAGCCTGTCATTAATGGAGTGATAATCGAAGTGAGTGGTTACGGTCGTGCTGTCACGTTCGTCCGCCGGATGGTTCATCGGCGTAATATAGTGAATATCCATATTGCGCGGCACAACCATAATGCCGCCTGGGTGCTGACCGGTTGTACGTTTCAGCCCGGCAATGCCTTCCACCAGCCCCGCCATATAAGCCGGATGTTTGGTTAAGCCTTTTTCCTCGTAATATTTACGCACATAGCCAAAGGCTGTTTTGCTTGCCACTGTCGATATCGTACCGGCACGGCAAACATTATCGCGTCCGAACAATTCTTCGGTGTATTTATGCGCCACCGGCTGATATTCGCCGGAAAAGTTAAGGTCGATATCAGGTACTTTATCGCCGTGGAAGCCCAAGAATACCGCAAACGGAATGTTATGCCCGTCACGCCACATAGGTGTACCGCAATGCGGACAGTCTTTCTCCGGCAGGTCAAAACCGGAAGCATATTCGTTATTGGTAAAGAACTCGCTGTAACGGCATTTAGGGCAGCGGTAGTGCGGTGCCAGCGGATTAACTTCTGTAATGTCAATCAGTGTTGCAACAAGCGACGAACCAACAGAGCCCCTGGAACCTACTAGGTAGCCGTCATCAAGCGATTTGCGCACCAGCTTATGCGCAATGTAGTACAAAATAGCAAAACCGTTGTTAATAATCGAATCGAGTTCGGTTTTAATGCGCTCGGCAACAATTTCCGGCAATTCATCACCGTACCATTCATGCGCTTTATCGTAAACCATTTTCGGCAGCGCTTCTACCGCGCCCGGTATGGACGGCGAATAAAGCTGGTCACGATCCGGCACGGGTTTTATTTTATCAACCATATCAGCAACTTTGTTGGGGTTGGTTACACAAACTTCATAAGCAATATCTTTGCCGAGGTATTCAAACTCCGCCAGCATTTCTTCCGTCGTACGGTAATACAGCGGCGCTTGTTCTTCTGCATCTTTCCAATGCTGTACTCCATGCAAAATTGTGCGGTATTTGCTGTCCTCCGGGTTTAAAAAATGAACGTCACAGGTGGCAACTACTAATTTCCCAAGTTTTTTACCTATTTCGTAAATTTTACGATTATGATTTTTTAAATCTTCAACCGTACAATTAAATTTAGGGTCACGTACCATAAACATATTATTCCCTAACGGCTGAATTTCCAGATAATCATAGAAAGAAGCTATTTTCAGTAATTCTTCATCGCTTCTGTTTGCAGCCACAGCAGAATATAATTCACCTGCAACGCAGGCAGACCCCAAAAGCAAACCTTCACGGCATTCTTCTATAAGGTTTCGCGGCAATGCCGGACGTTTATTTCCACCATCATAATATTTTAAATGACTAAATGTTACCAGTTTATATAAATTTCTTAAACCAGCTTCATTTTTAGCTAAAATAATAATATGGTATAAAGTATTTTTCTTTCTTTTAATTTTTACTGGTTTAAGGCTGTCTGCCGGTTCCAAATCAACACTTTCTAATTGGCTATCACCCAACAAATATCCTTCCATGCCAAAAATAAGTTTCAAATCACTGCCTTCTGCGGCATCATAGCAGAACGGAAATGCCTGCACAACACCGTGGTCGGTAATGGCAAGAGCTTTATGCCCCCATTTAATTGCTTTTTTAACCAAATCTTCCATCGGCGTCAGGGCATCCATTTTGCTCATTTTAGTATGGCAGTGCAGTTCTACCCTTTTCACTTCGGCATTATCCATACGTTCTTCTTTTTCAATCAGCATAATGCCTTTAGGCTCGATAGTCATTTCGTCAAAAGCATAACGGTCACGCCTTGCATCGCCCATAATGCGCAGATACACGCCCGGCTTGATTAAACTTTTAAACTTATGGCACTCTTCAAGCGTTTGAAAATACATATTGATGAAAATGCCGTTTGTATTGTCGCTCAAATTAAAGCTGAGCTTAACGCGTTTGGTGCGCAGTTCACGCTCGTTAAAAGAAGTTAGCACACCGTCTTTGTCAAAGCATTTTACAAACTGGCCTTCCACAACAACATTATTTTCTTCTTCTGTTATATCGTCAAGCGGACGGGGTTCGCCCCTGAAATTTTTGCCCCAGATAACGCCATTGCCGTTTTTGCCTTTGCCGCCGTTTCCGTACAGCAATTCATACGCGCGTGCAAAATCGGCATCTGCTTCACTGCCGCAGCTGCCGTTTTCTTCATAGCGGTAACTTTCCAAATCGTTTTGCGGCGGTTCTTCCGGAAAGGGTATTTCTTCCGGTATAGGCTGCCCGCTGCAATTCGTAACAACAAACTCCGTTTCTTCAGGCGGCTCCGGCGGCAGCGGAATTTCTTCCGTTTCGGCTTTAACATTAGCCTCCGCATTGCAGCAGGAAAGTTCTACCTTATGCAAAGAAAAAGCAGCGGCCAGTTTATCTGCCACTGCTAAAGCAAGCCTTTCTTCTACCGGAGCAGCAGCCTTATACTCAATTACCCATTCGGACTGTTCAACATCAACAAAAATCTTTTGCGGACGTATCAGCCTGGTATGCAAAAGGTCTGACTCCGAAAAGGACAATCCGGCTAAAAATTCAAAAAACTTAGCTGTATCGGGAACAATGCAATATTTAGCCTTCATTACCTTTACCTTTCATAAAACAACTTAACTTAAATTTTCTACAGTAATAATTCCGGAAATTCTCTGCAATCCGCGGGCAAAACCTTCTTTATCGGTTTCCCTGCCAATTTTTAAATAAAGCTCCAGAATTACCTCATTTTTTTGAGAATTATTTTTTACGTTCATTGTTTTTACTTTTATATCGTTTTCTGACAAATACGAAGTAATATTTGTTATAATGCCCGGCTCGTTGTTGGCAACAATGCGGATATAACGGCGCGAATTGCGGTTGGAACTTGCAAAACGCTTTTCCCAGCTGCGGAACGAAACCAACGTGATAAGCATAATAGCCGTGGAAACAATACTTATTACATACATTCCGGCACCTGCCGCCAGCCCTATTGCCGAAACCATCCACAGGCTTGCCGCCGTGGTAAGCCCGCGCACGGTAACGCCTTCATGCATAATCGTGCCGGCGCCCAAAAAGCCGATGCCGCTTACTACCTGCGCCGCAATACGTGCAGAGTCCCTGTTATTGGCATTGCTTATGCCGCTCACATAGGTGTCATCAAAGCCATACATGGAAACCAGCATTATAAGTGCCGAACCGGTACAGACAAGTATATGGGTTCTGAACCCGGCAGGGCGGTCGCCGCTGCCGCGTTCTATACCTACAGCGCCTCCTAATACGGTTGCTAAAAGCAGCCGCAGGATCATATCCCAGTTATGGGGACTCAGAAAAAACTGATCCATAGAGACACCTCCAAAATTTTATTATTTAGCCATCAATTCTGCCAGAATATTTTTAATTTCTTCAACATAGTCGCCTTCAAGCGGCAGGTATTTAATTTCACCGTTTTTGCGGATTTTAACTTCCAGCTGGCCGCTGCTTAAAGTTTTCGGGCCAACAACAACTCTCAGCGGATAACCGATTAAATCGGCATCTTTAAATTTTACGCCCGGGCGTTCATTGCGGTCATCGATAACAACTTCCACACCTGCGCGTTTAAGCTGCTGATAAATTTCTTCTGCCTTATCCCACGATTCCTTATCTTTAGCATTCATGGGAACAACCAAAACTTCATACGGAGCAATGGCAACAGGCCAGATAATGCCGTTTTCGTCATGATTCTGCTCGATAGCTGCGGCCATGGTGCGGCTTACGCCGATACCGTAGCAGCCCATTACCATCGGGCGTTCCTTGCCTTCTTCATCAAGGAAGGTTGCATGCAGTGCGTCGCTGTATTTGGTATAAAGTTTAAATACTTGGCCAACTTCAATGCCGCGTGCCTTAACAACAGGAGCGCCGCAGTGCGGGCACGGGTCGCCTTCCTGAATCATGCGGATATCTGCAACATAAGTAACATTAAAATCGCGTTTAGGCTCAACATTTACAAAGTGGTAGCCTTCTTCGTTTGCACCGCAGCAAATATTATGCATATTCATAACAGTGCTGTCAACTACAACGGTAGCTTTTTTCAAATCAATGCCAACAGGGCCCATGTAACCGCCGATGGTTCCTGCTGCCGCGAGCTGTTCTTCGGAAGCCATTTCCAGGCTGTCTTCCAGTACGCCGCAGGTATTAACAATTTTAATTTCGTTAACTTCGTGGTCGCCGCGTACAAAGCAAAGAATTAAACCCTTGTTGCTGTTATAAGCTACTGCCTTAACGGAATGGTCAACCGGCAGTTTCAGATATGCGCACACATCGGAAATGGTTTTGCAGTCCGGAGTTACAACCTTTTCTTTTTCCTTAATTTCTTCATCAGCTGCTTCAATCGGTTTCAGTTCGGCTTTTTCAACGTTGGCCGCATAATCGCATTTGCTGCAGAAAACAATTTCATTTTCACCGCTGCCTGCAATTACGGTAAATTCATGTGAGCCGCTGCCGCCGATAGCGCCGGAATCAGCTTCAACCGGGCGGAAGTTTAAACCGCAGCGCGTAAACACATTGTTGTACGCATCGTACATTTTTTTATAGGAAACCTCAAGGCCTGCTTCATCCTTATCGAAAGAATAAGCGTCCTTCATGATAAATTCGCGCCCGCGCAAAAGGCCGAAACGCGGTCTTTTTTCGTCGCGGTATTTATTTTGAATCTGGTACACATTCAGCGGAAGCTGACGGTAAGAGCGCACATCCTGGCGGATAAGCGTTGTTACCATTTCTTCGTGCGTCGGGCCAAGGCAGAACGGTCTTTCGTGCCTGTCCATCAGTTTGAACATTTCCTGTCCGTATACATCCCAGCGGCCGCTTTCCTGCCAGATTTCCGCAGGCTGAACAATAGGCATCAAAAGTTCCTGTGCTCCTGCGTCGTCCATTTCCTCGCGAACGATATTTTCTATTTTTTTCAATACGCGCCATGCAAGCGGCAAATAGCTGTAAACACCTCCGGCAGCTTTACGGATAAAACCTGCGCGCAGCATCAGCTGATGGCTGACAACCTCCGCTTCAGCAGGAACTTCCCTTAAAGTAGGAGCGTACATTTGCGATACTCTCATTATTTATTCTTCCTTTCCATCAAAATTTTATCTATTTCTTTAAATAATTCATCAACTATTTCTTCTTCTTTAACTTTGCGGAGAATTTCCCCTTTGCGGAACAGCAACCCTTCGCCTATGCCGCCTGCAATGCCGACATCTGCTTCACGCGCTTCACCGGGGCCGTTTACAACGCAGCCCATAACGGCAACCGTTATAGGTTCGGTAATGCCGTCCAGCTTTTTCTCTACAGTAAGAGCCAGCTTTTCAAGGTTAATTCTCGTTCTGCCGCAGGTTGGGCACGAAATAAGCGTCGGCCCGTATTCACGCAGCCCCAGTGCTTTTAAAATGGCAAAGCCGGTTTTAACTTCCTGCACCGGGTCGCCGGTAAGTGATACCCTTATGGTATCGCCAATGCCTTCCGCAAGCAGCGTGCCAATGCCTACTGCCGATTTTATAATGCCGGAATTAATTGTACCGGCTTCGGTAATGCCTACATGCAGCGGATAATCGCACTGCGAAGCAAGCAGGCGGTAAGCCGCTATTGTCAGAGGCACATCATGCGCTTTAAGCGAAATTTTAATGTTGCGGTAATCCATGCTTTCCAAAATACGGATATGGCGCCAGGCAGCCTCTACCAGTGCTTCCGGCGTGGGATGCCCATATTTTTCCAGTAAATCTTTCGGCAGTGAACCGGCGTTGACGCCTATACGTATAGGGATGTTTAACGGCTTCACCGCTTCCACAACGGCACGCACCTTATCTTCACCGCCGATATTGCCGGGGTTAAGGCGCAAACCGCTTACTCCTGCATCGACAGCTGCCAAAGCCAGCTTATAATCAAAATGAATATCGGCAATTACCGGTATCGGGCTTTTTTTAACAATTTCCTTCAAGCCTTCTGCAGCTGCCATATCGGGTACGGCACAGCGCACAATATCGCAGCCGGCTTCGGCAAGGCGGTTAATTTGTGCCAGTGTTGCCGCAGCGTCGTCAGTATGCGTATTAGTCATCGACTGCACTGCAACAGGCGCACCGCCGCCTATTTTTACATTGCCCAACTGAATTTGCCTTGTTTTCCTGCGTTCCATCAGGCCACCTCTTTATCTGGATATATCACTGAAAACAGCCCACACGGTTAAAGTTAAAATAAGCCCGACGCCAATGCTCTGAATCATTGTCGCAGCTTTTTCTCCCAGCGGTTTTCCGCGCAGGGCCTCTAAAATCAACAGCACAAAATGCCCGCCGTCCAGTGCAGGCAGCGGCAGTAAATTAATAATGCCAAGGTTAATGCTTAAAAGCGCCGTAAGGTTCAAAAGCGGCATCCAGCCGTTTTCTGCGGCTTCACCGGCAATTTTTGCTATGCCGATAGGCCCTGTTACGTCTGCCGGAGCAGCACCGGTAACAATTTTATACAAGCCGTCCAGCATCATCAAAGTAATATATTCGGTATACTTAAAGCCCATTTTAAGCGATTCGAAAATGCTGAAATTTTTATGCTCAATCTGCGGCGAAATTCCAACCAAAGGCTTGCCGTAATCTTTATCGTATTCCGGTTTTAAGGTATAATCCCTGGTTACTCCGTTGCGTTCGGCGCTTAATACTACTTCTTTTTCGCCGTAGCTGTTTATTTCAAGCACCATATCATTCCACGTTGCAACCTGCTTTCCGCCTACCGCAACAATACGGTCGCCGGGCTGCAAACCCGCTTCAACGGCAGCTTTGCCTGGCATTACCCCGCCAAGCACCGGCTTGTCAACCGGCAAATCAAGCCCGTTAACGGCAAAAATACCGGTAAACAATATAATTGGCAAAATAAAATTCATTAAAACGCCAGCCAGAATAACAAGCATTCTTGAAGGAATTGGTTTTGATTTAAACGCACCTTCATCGGCAGGTTCATCCGGTTCCATACCGGCAATTTTATTATAACCGCCTAACGGAATGATTCTTAAACTGTACAGCGTTTCTCCGTATTTTTTCTGAATAATGTTCGGGCCAAAGCCTATTGCAAACTCATCAACCCGCATCCCCGTCATTTTAGCAGTAATAAAATGCCCAAATTCGTGTACCGTTACAAGTACGCCAAAAACAAACAGGGCAGCCAATATAGTTATCACAAAAATCCTCCTATATTTTTTACAAGTTACTCAAAAAATCCTTTGCGGCACATCTTGCAGAAGCATCTGCATTTTCAATATCTTCCAGCACCGGCTGCAAAATATTCTGATGTCTGCCAACAACATGTTCTATGGTTTTAACTATGTCCATGTATTTAATTTTTCCGTCTAAAAATGCGTAAACAGCTTCTTCGTTGGCTGCATTAAAAGCACACGGCAGCGTTCCGCCCTGACGACCGCATTCAACAGCAATTTTAAGGGCAGGAAATGCTTCGGTATCAGGCGCAAGGAACGTAAGCGTTCCCACTTTTACAAAATCGAGCTGCCCAAACGCATTATCATAACGCTCGGGATAAGAAAAAGCATACTGTATAGGCAGACGCATATCCGGCAGCCCCATCTGCGCAATAACGGAACCATCCGTAAATTCCACCATGGAATGAACTATGCTTTGCGGATGTACAACAACATCTATTTTATCATAAGGCATGTCAAACAGCCAGTGCGCTTCTATAACTTCCAGGCCTTTATTGGCAAGCGTTGAAGAATCAACCGTTATTTTTCTGCCCATGCTCCAGTTAGGATGCTTTAAGCATTGCTCCAGAGTAACATCTGCAAGTTCTGCCTTTGTTTTTCCCAAAAACGGCCCGCCGCTGGCAGTAATAATAAGGCGTTTTACCTCGTTTTTTCTGCCGCCCTGCAGCGACTGGAAAATAGCGCTGTGCTCGCTGTCTACCGGAGTAAGCGAAACATTATGCTGTTTTACGGCCGCCATAACGATACTGCCGGCAGCAACAAGCGTTTCTTTATTGGCAAGCGCTATGTCCTTGCCATGCTTAATTGCCTCCAGCGTCGGCAAAAGCCCGGCATAGCCTACCATTGAAGCCAGCACTGTATCAATTCCGTCATAGGTTACGGCTTCCAAAAGCCCTTCCCTGCCTGCCAGAATTTTAGTTTTGCCGGTATAGCGTTCTTTTAAGCGCTGCGCAGCTTTTTCATCAGTTAAAACGGCCATATCAGGAGCAAATTTTTCAATCTGTTCCTCCAGCAGTTTATCGTTTACATGTGCAGCCAAAACCTTTATCTGCAGTTTATCCGGGTTGGCAGCAGCAACTTCCAATGTTTGTTTGCCAATGGAACCTGTACTGCCAAGAACGGCTATCTTCTTCATTTTCATGCCTCCAAAAGCTTACATAAACAAGGTGTTAAGCATTACGCTGAACAGAAAAACATAATATCCGACCGGCATTGCAAACAGAAGGCTGTCGCAGCGGTCAAGCACGCCGCCATGCCCCGGAAAGATTTTGCCGGAATCTTTAACACCGAAAGAACGTTTCAAAACGGATTCCACCAAATCGCCAAGCGGCGCAACAATTGCCACGCCAAAGCCCAAAAGCACGGAAAGCATTAAAGAACCCTGGAATACGCCTGCGGTATTAAGATAATGCAGGCTGCCCATAATAACAAGCACGCAGCCGATAAAACCGGCTACCGCACCTTCCACAGACTTATTGGGGCTGATGGACGGGCACAGCTTGTGTTTGCCAAAGGCAGAACCGGCAAAATAGGCAAAAGTATCGCTTGCCCATGTTCCAAGCATAATAACCCAGAACAATATTTCGCCGCGGTCAATAGGCAGCCCCCACAGGCTCACCTGTAAATCTGCCGATGTAAAATACATGGCGTCACGCAGCAAAATAAAATGTGCAAAGCCAAAGCCGATATACACTACTGCCATAACCGAAAGCGCAGTATTAAAAGCCCATTTGCCGTCGTTATGATGGCGTGCCATGCCTTCAAGCAGAACCAAAATGCAGCCCAGCATTAAAAACGCCGGAAGCAGAATGAAAGAATAAATACTTATCACGCGGAATACAGATGCCGTATAAATAAGGCAGATGGCAGTTATACCGGTAGAAAGCCAGTAAATATCATGCCCGTTTGCACGCGCCATATTTCTGAGTTCAAACAAGCCTACAGTTGCCAGCGCAAAAACCGCGGCATCAAATAAATATCCGCCCTGATGAATTAAAAATATAACTACCGGCAAAGCAACTACGCCGGTTATAATTCTTTTTAACATTGCCACACCGCCACTTATTTAGTAATTAAACCGCCATAACGGCGCTCACGCCCGCCATATGCCTTCACTGCCTCCAAAAACATTTCCGGCGTAAACGCAGGCCAGTATACTTCCGTAGTCCAAATTTCCGCATAGGCAATCTGCCAAAGCATAAAATTGCTTATACGCAAATCGCCGCCCGGGCGGATTAACAAATCCGGTGCCGGCAGCCCTCTGGTATATAAATAATCTTCAAATTTCTGTGAATCTATATCTTCAACCCGCAGCACGCCGCCCTGCACATCGCTGACAATATTTTGAACAGCATGCAGAATTTCAGCCTGTCCGCCGTAGTTTATAGCCAAATTTAAAACAATGCCGGTATTATCCGCAGTAACTTTTTCGGCATATTCCATTTTTTTCTTTACAGTTTCCGGCAGTCCTTCACGGCTGCCCATAAAACGCACTTTAACGTTGTTTTTATGGAACTCCTCAATTTCGCTGGTTAAATAACGGCTTAAAAGCTCCATAATAAAGTTAACTTCCGTTACGGGGCGTTTCCAGTTTTCTGTAGAAAACGCATAAGCGCTGATAATTTTAACGCCTATCTTATCGGCAGTTTTAACTATATTTTTTAAAGTTTCCGCCCCGGCCTGATGCCCGAAAGTGCGCGGCTTGCCCTGCGCTTTGGCCCAGCGTCCGTTGCCGTCCATAATGATGGCAATATGCTGCGGTACTTTTTCCAAATCTATTCCACTAACGTCAACATTCAAATCGTTATTGCCGGTTTTAAATTTAAATAATGTATTAAACACGATATCACCTTTCCGTTAAAGGCAATAAAACTGAGGCACCTCCCCTAAAAAGAGGAGGCCACTTCAGTTTTATGCAATAAATCAGGGTTGTTTAATTGCACCAACCGGGCAAACGCCTGCACAAGCGCCGCATTCAACGCATTCTTCGCCGATTTCGTATTTGCCGTCGACTTCTTTAATTGCGCCAACCGGGCAGGTTGCAGCGCAAGAGCCGCAGCCTACACATTCTTCTTTATTAATTTTGAGTGCCATTATGTACGCCTCCTTTCCTATACCTTCTCACCACGGTGATTTCTGCTTTATTGTTATCCAGCTTGCGCTGTCTAACCACATATTCGCAAGGGCAGCCCTCCTGCGGCCTGTCCTTAAATTTTGGCGGTTCTGTTACAACAATGCTGCACTCGTATCCCGCTTCGCGCAGAATTTTAACCGCCGCCTCAGCTTCAAAAGCAAGCACATTAGGAAATTCCATCAAATTTCCATAACTTCCTTTTCTTTATGTTCCATAACGGTATCAACTTCTTTAATAAATTTATCCGTCATTTTCTGAATGTCATCATTAGCTTTTTTAGCTTCGTCTTCCGTAATTTCCTTGGCTTTTTCAGCTTTCTTTACGGAGTCGTTTGCTTCGCGGCGCAGGTTTCTGATGCTTACGCGTGCGTCTTCTGCTTTTTTGTGTACGGTTTTAACCAGTTCCTTACGTCTTTCTTCCGTAAGCTGAGGAAGATTAAGACGGATAACGCTGCCGTCGCTGTTCGGGTTCAAGCCCAAATCGGATTTCATAATGGCGCGTTCAATATCTTTCAAAAGATTTTTCTCCCATGGCTGAATAACAATCATGCGCGGTTCCGGTACGGTTACGCTTGCAACCTGGTTTACAGGCGTCGGGGTGCCGTAATATTCAACCATTACCTTATCCAGCAGCGAAACACTGGCACGGCCGGCGCGAACCGAAGCAAGGTCTACGCGCAGCACTTCAATAGTTTTCTGCATTTTGGTCTGTGCCGTCGATAAAATTTCCTTTATTTCTGCCATTTTAATTTCCTCCCACCAAAGTACCAATCTTCTGGCCCAAAGCAGCTTTTAAAATATTGCCGGGCTTATCAATGTTAAATACAACAATAGGTATCTTGTTATCCATGCACAGGCTGATTGCCGTTGAATCCATAACACTCAGCTTACGCTGGATTACTTCGATATAATCAAGTTCTTCAAACATTTTGGCGTCCGGATTTTTAGCCGGGTCGCTGTCATATACGCCGTCCACGCCTTTTTTAGCCATCAAAATTGCATCGGCTTCAATTTCCGCAGCACGCAGCGCAGCGGTTGTATCAGTGGAAAAATACGGATTGCCGGTGCCTGCCGCAAAAATAACAACCCTTGCTTTTTCCATATGGCGGATAGCCCTGCGCCTGATATAAGTTTCAGCAATCTGGCGCATTTCAATAGCGGTCTGCACACGTGTAGGCACGCCGCGGTTTTCCAGTGCATCCTGCAATGCCAGCGAGTTTATTACGGTTGCGAGCATCCCCATATAATCGGCAGTTGCCCTGTCCATACCTTTCGAGCTGCCGGACAGTCCGCGCCAAATATTGCCGCCGCCGTTTACAACCGCTACCTGCAAACCGCATTCGGTAACATCCTGAATTTGTTTTGCTATGGAATCAACAATTTCCGGGTCAATGCCAAAGCCCTTCTCACCTGCCAGGGCTTCGCCGCTTAATTTTAAAACTACTCGTTTAAACTTACTCTCTTCAGCCAAAACACACGCCCCCTATACTTCAAATTTACATACTTACACATCTTATTTTCTATTCTACAAATTGTCTGTTTTTCCTCTTTTTAACAGGCATAATTTATGATATCTTTGTAAAAAGGCAAAAAATAAAGAGAACACCAAAGTGTTCTCTTTATTAAACAAGTTTTATTTTACAAAAGACATAACTTCTGCTGCAAAATCTTCCTGTTTCTTTTCAATGCCTTCACCAAGCTGATAACGGGTGAAACGGCGGATAGCAATGTTTTCACCGATTTTAGCAATGGATTCGGTAATTAAATCGCTGATGGTTTTGTCCGGGTCTTTAACGAAGGGCTGTTCCAGCAGGCAAACTTCTTTGTAGTATTTTTCAATACGGCCGGTAACCATTTTTTCAATGATTTTTTCCGGTTTGCCTTCGTTGCGGGCCTGTTCGGAAAGAACCATTTTTTCATGTTCAAGTTCTGCTGCCGGAACTTCTTCACGGCGCAGGTAGCTCGGGTTAGCAGCAGCAATGTGCATTGCAATATCTTTTACGAGGGATTTGAAAGCATCGGTTTTGGCAACGAAGTCTGTTTCGCAGTTAACTTCAACCAGAACGCCTATGCGTCCGCCGCCGTGAATGTAAGATTCTACCAAACCTTCAGCAGCAATGCGGCCTGCTTTTTTAGCAGCGGCAGCAAGGCCTTTTTCACGTAAAAAGTCAATTGCTTTATCCATATCGCCTTCGGTTGCGGCAAGGGCTTTTTTGCAGTCCATCATGCCGGCACCGGTGCGTTCGCGTAATTCTTTTACTAATGCAGCGGTAATTTCAGCCATTTATTATTCCTCCTGAAATCTTAAAAATTATTCTGCGTCTTCAGCAGCTGCGGTTTCTTCAACAACTTCTGCAGCTTCTTCGGTCTGCATGCCCTGACGGCCTTCCAGAACAGCGTCAGCCATTTTAGCGGTAAGGAGTTTTACAGCGCGGATAGCGTCGTCGTTTGCCGGAATTACATGGTCGATAATGTCCGGATCGCAGTTGGTGTCAACAGTTGCAACGATAGGAATGTTCAGTTTGCGAGCTTCCATAACTGCAATGTTTTCTTTGCGCGGGTCGATGATGAACAGAGCGCCCGGCAGTTTTTTCATATCTTTAATGCCGCCGAGATATTTGGTGAGTTTTTCCATTTCATGGCGCAGGCCGATAACTTCTTTTTTCGGCAGTACGTCAAAAGTGCCGTCAGCTTCCATTGCTTCCAGAGTGCGCAGGCGTTTAATACGGCCCTGAATGGTTTTGAAGTTGGTCATCATGCCGCCCAGCCAACGTTCGTTTACATAGAACATGTTGCAGCGGAGAGCTTCTTCACGGATAGCTTCCTGAGCCTGTTTTTTGGTGCCTACGAACAAAATGCTTTCGCCGCTTGCAGCAATGTCACGCATGAAGTTATAAGCTTCTTCTACTTTTTTAACGGTTTTCTGCAGGTCGATAATGTAGATACCGTTTCTTTCAGTGAAGATGTACGGAGCCATTTTAGGGTTCCAGCGGCGGGTCTGATGACCGAAATGTACGCCGGCTTCGAGTAATTGTTTCATAGAGATAATTGCCATTTTTCTTTCCTCCTGTTTTTTCCTCCGCCTGCATCAGCTCTGCCCTAACCTTGCGGACAGCGGGCAAATCCGCAGACGTGTGTATTTTTACACGCGTAATATTATATCACAAGCTGTTTAAAGCAGGCAAGCCTAAATTGTAAAATTTTTACAAAAAATTGCCTGCTGCCAAAGCAAGATACTCTTTTAGCGCCATTGCCGTCAAATCAAGCGCATAAGCCTGAGGCACAAAGCTGAACGGCGAAATTACAATTTTGCCTGAAGAAAGATAATCGCAGGGATATGCGGTTACTTCCATATCATTATCTTTAACGGCAGCAAAATTCTGCATGGCGCGCGGCATATGCAGGGCCGACGTTACAACAATAATTCTTTTCCAGCCGTTTTCCCTGCAGGCAGCAATAATATTCTGCGCGTTCTGGCTGGTGTTAAGCGCTTTGGTATCGGTATAAACCATATTTTCCTTTACGCCCATACTTATAAGGACGCGTTTGGCAATTTCCGCCTCGCCGCCGCTGTCTTTAAACACCTGCCCTCCGCTTACAATCAGCGGCACGCCAAGCATTTTCTGCAGGCGCATGCCGGTTGCCAGCCTGTTCATGCCTGCCGCCGCAAGTGCGCCTTCTCCGTCAATATCGGGCACGCCGCTTACGGCACCGCCGCCCAATACGGCAATTACATCCGCTTTTACGGCAGATTGCTGCATATACCTGCTTTCCAGCCCATGCGTTAAAAGCTGCGCCGTTGGCATTAAAGAAGCAAAATACAAAAGTAAAGTAATAAGTGCCGCAGCAAATTTTCCGGCTGCTTTGCGCTTAAACAGATAAAAGGTTAATGCTGCCAGCAGAAGTACCATACAGCCCGGGGGCAGCAGCCATAATAAAATAAATTTTAAAATATACATCATTCACATTCATCCAGCATTGCTACATACAGCTGCCGGAAAAGTTCTTCCGTAAGATTAATTTTATTAAGAATGGTATAGCGTTCTTTGCGCACCTCCTTGGCAAACATCCACGCCTTTATAAACATGTCTTCCGTTATGCCAAGTTTTTCCGGGTTAACGCTGATATCATAGGCTTTTAAAAAGTCAAGCACCACATGATGGTCCCTGCCCTGCAATTTGCACGAAACAACGCTGCCCATGCCTACCAGAATGCCGTGCGGAATATTATGGTCAAAAAGTTCATCCATCGCATGGCTGAACAGATGCTCCGAACCGCTGCAGGGGCGCGAATTTCCTGCAAGCTGCATGGAAAGCCCGCTCAGGACTAAAGACTGTGCCAGCATTTTAATGCCCGGAATTGATGTAAGCGATTTTTCTTCCGAATATAAAAGCGAGTTAAACGCCGTTTCCGAAAGCATATAGGCAAAATCGTTGGGGCGGTCATTGTTTTCGTCGCAGCCGAGCTGCCAGTCATAAAGAGCAGTGTAGTTGCTGATAGTATCGCCCACGCCAGCTTTCAGCAAAAGGCGCGGCGCTTCAAAAATAATGTCCGTATCAATTAAAAGCCCGTCCGGAATTTTAGAAGTAAATGAGTGGCGGCGTCCGTTCTGCGCCAAAAGCACCGATACCGGCGAACATACACCGTCATTACTGAGAGCCGTTGGAATGGCAATATAGGCAACGTTGGCAACAAAGGCTGCGTATTTTGCCGTATCAAGCGCCGTTCCGCCGCCGAGGCCTATAACAAGCCGTATATTATTCATGGCAACTTTTTTTGCTACTTCCACAGCAAAATCAAACGAACTTTCTTTAACCGTTACAATTTCATAGCCGCGCAGCTGGTTTAAAAGTATTTTTACTTTCCTGTCAAGCGTTTGCAGCAGGCCTTCCGTTGTTAAAATTAAAGTTTTGGCAAATACCAGCTTTGGCATATATAAATTAAGGTTTTTATTAAGGTCGGTAACTGCATTTGCTTTAACCTGCATAAAAAGCGGCAATGAATAGTTACTCATAAATTCGTCCCTCCCTAAATACAACTAATTTTATTATACCATTTGTAAAAGCCTGAAAATATTTAATACATAAATTTTACACAGATTATACAAAAAGGGCAGCTATGTTTATAACTGCCCTTCTTTTCAGCGAACATCTTCTAAAAGCTGCAAATATTTATCTTTTACAAGGTCCTGCTCAAAAATATTTTTCAGGTATTTAAGCTGTTTTTTGCTGGTCCGCGGCTGCTGTGCTGCCCAATAACCCAGAGTAAGCTGAATAAAAAGGCGGCTGCGCTGCCGGTACTTTTTGCTTTCTTTTGCCTCGCCATACGAAAACCAGCTCTGGTAAAGGCTTAGTTCGTCCTCCATGGCCTGCCGCGCCGCCGCGGCAATAAAATCGCGCCAGGAGCGCAAAAGCAAACGTACTGTTTTAATGCGCAGTTTTCCGTCAGCTTCCTTTAACATTTGTTTCAGCAAAACCAGCGAAAAATTCTGCACCGGCGCATATACTTCAAACGCTTTGGCGACGCCGTCCCACGCTGCATACATCTGCATGTGCAGCATAACGTACATTAAAATGCTGCGTGTTAAAGTAAAGCTGCGCTGTTTAAGCAAAAAGTAAAACAAGCCGTTTAAAAGCTGATTTGCAACATCATGCCAGCCTCGCCTTGCTGCCTGCGCCGCAAGGCATGCCCACCCGCGCAGAAACGGAAGCAGCAGTTCTTCCGTAACATTTTCGTTTCTGCACAAACGCAGGCTCAGCCAGCGCAGCATCGGCAAAATGTCTGCATAACGTCGGTCGGCCGCAATAAACATCAAGGCATTCAAAACACTGATAAAAGAGTCTGTGTTTTCCTTAATGTAATTATTTTTAGCGTAACGCACCGCCAGTTTGCTTACGGCAGCGGCAAAAATATCTTTATTATGCGTACGCGCCGCCATTACAGCGGCATAGCGCAGATTCTGCAAAAAAACATTTTCTGTTTGTGCATCCTCCGGAGCTATGTCCAGTGAACAAACAGATAATAAATTAAGTGCTTTCAGCGCGCTGCGGCAGTAATTCTGCTTTAACGCCAGGCAGGACAGCAGCCCGAGCGTTTCCATTTTAAACTGCAAATTTCCGGCTGAAGATTCCTGAAATTTTAAAGCTGCCGCATCAAAAGCATCTTCGTCACCTTTACGCAGCGCGGTAATGCAATCTGTTTTTAAATTTTCCAATTCATTATCGGCTGCCATTTCAAAACTCCCGTTTACATAATATTACTGGTGCCTTCATACACAATGCCGCTCACCGTATCAACGGTAACGGTTGTGCCGTCTTTCAGCGACTGCATGGCTCCGCACGCGCCAACTATGGCCGGAACGCCGCAGCCCACGGCAACAATTGCGGCAGTGGAAGTAAGGCCGCCTTCTTCGGCAATAATAGCGCCTGCCGCGGCCGCGTATTTTCCTGCTTCATCAGGAAGAACGTCAACCACAAGTATATCCCCGGCTTTAAGTTTGCCGGTAAAATCTTCCGGTTTTGTGCATCTGCATACCACACCGGTAATTGATTGCAGGCCAATGCCAACGCCGCTGACAAGCTTTCTGCTCATGGCAACAACTTTAATAAGATTTGTCGTGCCTGGCTTGCCGACAGGAACACCTGCCGTAACAATAACATTATCGCCGTCTTTAACGAGGCCGCATTTTTTAACGCAGCTTAAAGAGCTTTCTATCAATTCGTCGGTATTGTCAGACCACGGCCCCAATACCGGGCAAACGCCCCAGTAAAGCTGCATGGCCCGTACCGTCTGCGGATGGCGGGATACGCCTATTACACCTGCCGCCGGGCGGTATTTGGCAAGCATGCGTGCCGTAAAGCCCGATTCCGTAATGCTTACAATGGCGTCACTGCCAAGCTCCTGCGCAATCTGCACGGTTGCATGGCTGATAGCTTCCGTTGAATGGATGCGCTCGCCAATGCCCTTATTTTTAAAAATCTGTGCATAATCAAGCGCAGTTTCGGTCTGCTCGGCAATTTTGGCCATGGTGCGCACCGCCTCAAGCGGATATTTGCCGGACGCTGTCTCGCCGCTGAGCATAATATCGTCAGTACCGTCAAAAATTGCATTGGCAATATCGCTTGCTTCCGCACGGGTTGCGCGGTAACTGGTAATCATGCTTTCAAGCATCTGCGTTGCGGTAATTACAGGCTTGCCTGCCTTGTTGCAGCTGCGGATAATATTTTTCTGTACCAGCGGCACCACTTCGGCAGGTATTTCCACGCCGAGGTCACCGCGGGCAACCATAACGCCGTCGGAAACGGCAATAATTTCTTCAATATTTTTTACACCGGCATGGTTTTCAATTTTGGATATAATACCCATGGAAGAACCTACTTCTTCCAGCACGCGGCGTATGGCAAGCACATCATCTGCTTTTTGCACAAACGAAGCCGCAACATAATCCATGCCGAGTTTTGCGGCAAAAGTAATGTCACTGATATCCTGTTCGGATAAAAACGGCAGTTTCAGTTCCACACCGGGGCAGGCTACGCGTTTGCGCGAGCTGATTTCGCCGCCATGCACAACTTTGGTATAAATTTTGCCGCCCTGTACATCAACATCAGTTACTTCAAGCGCTAAAAGCCCGTCCGAAAGAAGGATTGCGTTGCCGGGCTGCAATTCTTCCGGCAAACCGGCGTAATTTACATAGGAAATTTCCTGCGTGCCTTCAATTTCTTCGGTTGTAAGCGTAAAACTGTCGCCCTCTTTTAAAATAACCCTGCCTTCTTTAAAAATACCAAGGCGCATCTCAGGCCCCTTGGTATCGGCAATTAAAGCTATTGGTTTTTCAACTTCGGCGGCAGCTTTGCGCACTAATTCCACGCGGCGCGCATGGTCTTCATGGCAGCCATGCGAAAAATTAAAACGTGCCAGGTCCATGCCGGAACGCATCATTTCTGCCAGTAAAGCAGCGTCGTCCGTGCTTGGGCCCATAGTGCAGATAATTTTGGTTTTTTTCATAATATTCCTCCGGCTTACGCGCGAAAACGGTTCTCGCAAAGCACCTCATAAGCATCTTCTGCTTCGGAGTAAGGGACGCTGATTTCATAAGCGCCCCCCTGTCCACCTTTTTTAGCTCCGGCTACATTCATCTGTATCAGAAAGCCATTGTTTGTAAGCAGTTCTTTAATCTCCTGCGCGTTCTCTTTGGTCTGCGCAATATAAACTACTTTCCACACAAATATTAAACCTCCGTTAAGCCTCTTTAAATGCTTTAATTTTGGCAATAAGTTTAGGCAGAATTTCCTTGGCGTCGCCGACAATGCCATACTGCGCTACTTTAAAGATAGGCGCATTGGCGTCTTTATTAACGGCAATAATAACATCGGAAGAACTCATGCCTGCAAGATGCTGGATAGCACCGGAAATACCAAAAGCAAAATATACCTTCGGCGTTACGGTTTTACCGGACTGGCCAACCTGATGGGCATGGTCAATCCAGCCTTCATCAACAACTGCGCGGGAACCGCCTACGCTGCCGTTTTCAAACAGTGCTGCAAGTTCTTCCAGCATTTTAAAGTTGTCGCAGCAGCCAAGTCCGCGTCCGCCGGAGCATACAACCTCAGCATCTTCAATTTTAATGCTGCCTGCTTCGGTAATTTCTTCTTTGCGTACAAGGCTTACCTTAGATTCAACTTTATTTTTTACTTCATAGCTGATAACTTCACCGGTTCTGGAAGCATCTGCTTCTTTGGCTTTAAATACTTTGGGACGTACGGTACCCATCTGCGGGCGGTGTTCGTCGCAGACAATGGTTGCCAGAATATTGCCGCCCAGTGCCGGACGGGTCCATTCTACAAGGTCACCGGCAATATCAAGGCCTGTGCAGTCGGCGCAGAGGCCGGTTTTTAAGCGTGCTGCAATGCGCGGTGCAAGGTCACGTCCGTCAACAGTAGCGCCAAACATTACTGCGCTGGGTTTATATGCTTCTGCCAGTTCGCAGAATGCATTTGTATAAAGGTCGGTATTATATTCACCGTATTCGGCGCCGGTTACGGTATAAACAACATCCGCACCTGCGGCAATAAGTTTTTGGGGAATCTCGCCTGCTTCGGCAGCAACAAGCACTGCGCAGCAGCGTTGTCCGCATTTGGCAGCCAGTTCGGAAACTTCGCCCAAAAGTTCATAAGTTACACCAACAGGCTCACCTTTTTCCAGTTCAGCCATAACCCAAAGGTCTTTGCCTTCGCTGTTAGCTACTTCTTTTTTCTCAGCTTTTTCCATGCTGATTGCGCCAACCGGGCATTCGCCTACGCATGCGCCGCAGGAAATGCAGGTATCCTGGTTAACGGATGCTTTGCCGTCCTCCATGCTGAGCGCGCCTGCCGGGCAGGTTGCAACACAGGATTCGCAGCCAATGCATTGTTCTTTATCTATTTTAATTGCCATGTCATTTCACCTCAACGAGTAATAATATTTGCCTGTACAAGTTTTTCAATCAGCATGTCAACTGCTTTATCGGTATCTTCTTCATTAATGATTTCACTGTTAACCTCGGGAACAGGAGGAGTGAAAACTTTTTTAACTTTGGTAGGAGAACCGGAAAGACCAATCATTGTGGTATCAATGCCGAGTTCTGCTGCTGTTTTAACGGGAATAACAGCTTTTCTTGCTTTCATTTTGCCTTTAATGCTGGCAAAACGCGGCTCTTTTTCCGCTCTGGTAACGGTTACAAGGGCAGGCATTTCCACAGCAAGGGTCTGGCTGCTGCTTTCGTTTTCACGGTCAACCAGAACTTTATTGCCGTCAAGGCTTACTTTTAATGCGCCTGTTGCCTGCGGAAAACCAAGATGTTCAGCCATTTCCGGGCCAACCTGCGCGGTATCGCCGTCAACAGCCTGTTTGCCGCACAAAACAAGGTCTACATCGCCAAGGCTTTTTACAACGCCGGCAAGCGCAAAGCTGGTTGCCAGGGTATCGCTGCCTGCCAGCGCACGGTCACTAACCAGCACTGCTTCATCGGCACCCATGGAAATTGCTTCTTTTAAAATTTCTTCAGCCTGCGGGGGCCCCATGGATACTACCGTAACTTTAGCACCGTTGGCATCTTTTAAAATAAGGGCAGTTTCAAGTGCCTGACGGTCAAACGGATTCATGATATTCTGCACTCCGTCCCTGATAAGGGTGTTGGTTTCCGGATTGAGCTTTACTTCGGAAGTATCCGGAACCTGTTTAAGACATACTACAATATTCATAAGCGACCTCCCAGAATCTTTATAAACATAATTATATACATACCTATTTTACAGTTTTTAACGCCTGCTTGCAAGCATAAACATTATTTTAGTTAAACTCCTGCCTGTTGCTTTGTTATTGCAGGCAGTCCGGGCCGAGCAAAATTTTAATTTCTTTGAAAAATCCGTCGTTAGTGGCGTCAATCCAAAAACAGCGGTCGGTTTTAATTGTTTTGCCGGACGATAGCAAATGCAGGTAAAGCGGCGTGTTTCCGTGATAAGCTGCAAAAATGCGGCGCATTTCCTGCTGCACTTTGCCGGTTTCCTTATCGCGCGTAATTTTTAAATGGATTTCAGGCCCGGTTTCGTTAAGCTGGCGTACACCGGAAGCCTGCAAAGACACGCTGCGCTCGTCCACCTTTAAACGCCCTTCAACCGAAACAACATTTTCCTGATACAGCAGCGAGGAAAACTCGTGATACTGGCGGGTAAACACAACCACTTCTATCCTGCCGCTGAAATCTTCCAGCGTTAAAACAGCCATTGTGTCGCCGCTTTTGGTTGTACGCAGGTGCACACCACTTATTAACCCGGCAATGGAATAATATTTTCCGTCCATTTCTTCACTGGCTTCGGTTAATTTATATATCTGCGTGTAGTTTTCAAGCGCGGCCGAATAACTGTCCAGAGGGTGGCCGGTAACATAAAAACCAACTATTTTCTTTTCGTTTTCCAGCAATAATTTTTTTGGCATTTCGTCAAGCTGCGGCAGTTTAATATCCTGCACTTCTTCAAAAAGGTCATCGCCAAAAAGCCCTATCTGCCCGCTGGCAGAATCTTTCTGGTAAGAAGCGCCCAAATCGGCAGCCTGCTCATAAACGGCAAGCAGCTGTGAACGTTTGGCGCCAAAGGAATCCATAGCGCCGCAGTTGATTAAGTTTTCTATAACGCGCTTGTTTATCAGCCTTGAAGGCACACGTTTGCAGAAATCCAAAATAGAAGTAAAACGCCCGCCGTTTGCGCGTGCTTTTATAATGCCGTCAATTACCTGCTCGCCCACGCTTTTAATACCTGCCATGCCAAAGCGGATTGCATTGCCTTTAACCGGCGAAAACTCCCTGCCGCTTTCATTTACGTCCGGCGGCAGTATTTTAATGCCCATGCGTTTGGTAACGCCGAGATACCAGCTTAATTTATCGTTGTCGCTCATAATGCTGCACAAAAATGCAGCCATAAACTGAGTCGGCCAGTGCTGTTTTAAATACGCCGTCTGGTAAGCTACAAGTGCGTAAGCCGCCGAATGAGATTTGTTAAAGCCGTAACCGGCAAAGTGCTGCAAAAGCGCAAAAATCTGCGTACTTGTTTCTTCGTCAATGCCGTGGTTCTGTTTGGCGCCGTCAATAAACTTCTGCTTCATGGAATCCAGCTCTTTGGCTTTCTTTTTGCCCATGGCGCGGCGCAGAATATCGGCCTGGCCAAGCGTAAAGCCTGCCAGTACGGAAGTTATCTGCATTACCTGCTCCTGATACAGAATAACGCCGAAAGTATCTTTTAAAACCGGCTCCAAAAGCGGATGCAGAATGTCCGCTGTGCGCGTGCCGTGCTTACCGGCTATAAAATCTTCCACCATGCCTGTGCCCAAAGGACCCGGGCGGTATAATGCCACCAAAGGTATTAAATCACTGAATTTTTCGGGTGCCAAATCCATAACGAGTTTGGTCATGCCTTCAGATTCAAGCTGGAACACGCCCTGCGTATCGCCGCGCCGCAGCATGGCGCAGGTTGCATCGTCATCAAGCGGTATTTTTTCTATATCAATTTTTTCTCCGGTAGTTTCGTAAATATAGCGGAGCGTATCACCTATAACGGTTAAAGTCCTGAGCCCCAGCAAATCCATTTTTAAAAGACCTAAATTTTCAACCTTATCTTTATCATACTGGGTAATAACAAGGCCTTCGTTTGAAAGCTGCAAAGGTACGCAGTCAATCAAATCACGCGGCGTAATTACAACGCCCGCGGCATGCGTACCACTGTTTCGCGGCATTCCTTCAACCTTTTTGGCAATGTCAATCAGGCGTTTTACTTTTTCATCGCTGTCGTATAGCGCCTTAAAATCGTTGCTTGTTTCCAGTGCTTTTTCCAGCGTAATGCCAAGTTCGCGCGGAATCATTTTGGCAACATTATCAACAAAGCTGTAAGGCAAATCAAGCGCGCGCCCTACATCGCGCACGGCGGCACGCGCCTGTAATGTACCGAAGGTAATAATCTGCGCCACGCGCTCTTTGCCGTAGCGCTTAATAATATATTCCAGCACGCGCCCGCGGTTAACATAACAAAAATCCGTGTCAATATCCGGCATGCTCACGCGTTCCGGGTTTAAAAAACGTTCAAAAAGCAAATCGTATTTTAACGGGTCGATATTAGTAATGCCCAAAAGATATGCAACTATGCTGCCCGCCGCACTGCCGCGCCCAGGTCCGACAGGTATTTCGTTTTTGCGGCTGTAATTAATAAAATCCCATACAATTAAAAAATAGCAGCTGTAACCCATACGGTCAATAATGTCAAGTTCGTAGTCCAAACGCTGCATAACCTTTTCGTCGGCTTTAGCATACCGCTGCGGCAGCCCTTGCAGGCACAAATCGCGCAGGTATTCCGTAGCATTGGCATATTTTTCCGGTATCGGAAATTCCGGCAGCAAAAGATGCCCAAACTCCAGCTCCACATGGCAGCGCTCAGCAATTTTAACCGTATTTTCCAATGCTTCCGGGCAATCGGCAAAACGTTCCGCCATTTCCTCGTAACTTTTTAAGTAATACTCATCGTTGGCAAACTTCATGCGTTTGGGGTCATCCACCGTGCTTGCGGTTTGAATGCACAATAAAACGTCCTGCGCCTCGGCGTCAGCTTTTTCAACATAATGCAGGTCGTTCGTGGCAACAAGCCCCACACCGAATTTGGCAGCCATGCGTTTTAATTCACGGTTTACAACACGTTCTTCATCAAGCCCGTGGTCCTGAATTTCAAAAAAGTAATTTTCTTTGCCGAAGATTTCAATATATTCCTGCGCGGCACGTTCCGCACCGTCAATATCACGCTGCAGTATCTTCACCGGCACTTCACCGGCAATGCAGGCGCTCAGGCAGATAAGCCCTTCGCTGTATTTACGCAGAATGTCTTTATCAATGCGCGGTTTATAATAAAAGCCTTCCAGATGCGATAAGGAAACCAATTTCATTAAATTATGATAGCCGGTATTATTTTCGGCCAGCAGAATTAAATGGTAAATGCCTCCGCGCTGGCTGCGGTCAAACCGCGACTGCGTAACATATACTTCGCAGCCGATAATGGGCTTGATATTCATTTTCTGCGCCTGCTGGTAAAAATCAACTGCGCCGTACATTACACCGTGGTCTGTAATGGCAATGCTGTCCATGCCAAGTTTTTTGGCACGCGCCAAAAGCAAATCTATTTTGGAGGCGCCGTCAAGCAGGCTGTACTGCGTATGCACATGCAGATGGGTAAATTTTTCAGTCATTAAAAATCTCCTTATTATTTCTTGCTATGCAAAAGATTATATGCAATAGACGGTACTAAAAACAAAAGATTGAAAAACAAACTTACAAATAAAGTATACGGTGATGTTGGAAAAATAAAATGCCATGCACAGCCGGAGGCAATGCCGCCGAACATTGAAAGCAGGCCCGCTTTTTTGCCAACCATGCCTTTAAAGAAGATAACGGCAGTCATCGGCAGGAAAACGCCTGCGCCGCGCAAAGCCATTGAAAGATAATTCCATTGCAGAACGGAAGAATCGAGATGCGAATGAATAAAAACAAGTGCCGCAAGCGTAACTGTAAGAACCGTAAGTTTATTAATCCACAGCAGCTTTTTGCTGTCGTGAACTTTTAAAACCGCGCCGAAAATATCGCGGCTGAAAAGCGTTCCCACACCGAGCGACAAACCGGCAATAGAACCGACGCAGGACAGCACCAATGCTGCTAAACCTGCTCCGCCAAGCCATTCCGGCAGATAATTGCATAAAAAGAACGGCAATGTATCAATACTGTTCAGCTCCGGATGATGCAGTTTTATAAACATGCCGATAATAACAGAAGGCAGCCCCACAGGAATTGCTATGCATGCGGCAAGCAGGCACCCCAAAGCAGCTACCCTGCTGTTTTTGGCAGAAAATAAAGACTGCACATAGCTTTGGGTAGAAACAACACCGACAATCATGGAAAACAAATTAAACAACGCATGGTCGGCGCCAATGCCAAACATACTGAACCACGGCAGTTCCGGAAAAACCTCGTGCATACCGCTTAAGCCGCCCATATCCGTAAAAGCCAGATAACCGCCGACAAAAATGGTAGCAAAAATCAGTCCAACTTTAAATAATCCGGCCATGCCGCTGCTGTTAATGCCGCCGAAAAACACAAAACCCATTACCAAAAGCACTACAACGGCAGCCGAAGGCAGATAGCCCAAATGCAGAATACCGCCAATTAAATGCACCGAACTTAACGAGCTGGAAACAATACTGAAAAAAATGCCGAGCGAAGCGGCAATGCTTGCAATAGGCCCGGCCTGCGGGCCAAAATTAATAACAAGGTATTCCGAAATTGTTGTTAAACCGCTTTTGCGCAGAGGACGCGCATAAAAAGCAGCCATAATTAAAAAGCCAATGCCGCTGCCTAACGTAAACCACCACGCGGCAAAGCCAAAAGTAAAACCGCCCTGTGCGGTGCCGATAGTAGCCGCGCCGCCTATAATGGTTGCGGCAATAGAACCGGCAACCATTATTACACCGGCACTGCGCCCGCCAACATCAAAATCGTCTGCCGATTTTACCTTGCGCGAAGAATAAATACCGCAGCCAAGCACTACCGCCAAAGTAGCTATCAGGCTTAATATATGTACAAAACCAAGTTCCATCCCTATCACCTTATCTCTTAAAACGGTTTTGTAAAAAAGAAAATACTATTTTAAATATTTCGCTGTCAGGTTTTAATTTCCTGCCAAAAATAAAAACACAGGCAGCGCTCTTTTTCTTTGCCCAAAACCTGCATTTGCTGTATAATAAGCAGGTAAAATTTAATATTTCAGGAGAATTTATGACAGAACGCAATAAAACTATTGATAAACTGCGCGGCATCTGTATGCTCGGCGTACTCGGCATTCATACCGGCTCGCTGGTTTTAATGTCGGTATCGCCAAACCAACATCTATATATGCTGTTTGAAATACTTTCGCGTTACAGCGTGCCCGCATTCTTTTTTGTATCAGGTTACGGCCTGTTTTGCCACTATAAACCCGGAACAGAAATTAATTACCGGCAGTTTATAAAAAAACGTTTTCAAAGCAGCGGCATACCGTATTTAAGCTGGTCGCTTTTTTATATGGTATATTTTACAACAGTTGTGCCCGGCTGCATTCCCTGGTTTTCTCCATTAGGACTGCTGCACATACTGTTTTGGGGGCTGGCATGCTACCATTTGTATTTTATGATTATATTATTATGGTTCTATGCTTTCTTCCCGCTCTTTCAAAAACTGCTGGGCGTAATGCAGAAATACAGTTTAAAAGCAGGCTTTGGCGCACTGTTTTTGTTCCAGCTGATGTTTAATTATTGGACAATGCACCCCGGAATTACCACGCAGCAGCTTCCTATAATATTACAAGACTTTTTTACTTACAGGCTTAACTATTTACCATTGCATTATCTGTTTATTTTTATGCTTGGCGGTTTGGCCGCAATTAAAGAAAAAGAATTTTTTAAAACACTTGCCGGTAATTTTAAAAGCGTAAGCGCTTTATATTTACTTTCAATAATTTATATCTGCGGCAGCTACTACTATTACTATTATCAGTACGGTTACGACTTAATCAGCCTGACCAATACCTTTCAGCAGTTAAGCCCGCAAGGCTTTATTTACACAATAGCTTCTATTCTATTCTTCTGCGGCTTTTTTGCACGAAAGAAAACAGAAAATTATTTAACCCGTGCCGTAGATTTTATATCCGATAATTCCATGCTTGTTTACTTTGCCCATCCCTTCTGGTTAAGCATGATTGAAAGGATAAGCCACCATTTCGGAATTGTAATGACAACCAAACGTGCAGCGGCATCTTACATTATTTTACTTGCGGTATCACTTGTTACCAGTATTGTATTAAAGAAAATATCTGCTAAAATACCTGTGCTTAACCTGTTATTAACAGGACGAAAAAAGTAAAATAAATATGCTTTAATAAAGAAAATACCTGTACCGAATGGTACAGGTATTTTTAATGTATTATATAAGAAACAAATAAGGCATACCTAAAGGTATGCCTTATTTGTTTCAACCGGCAGCTATCTATCCTCCCGGGCCGCTTCCAGCCAAGTACTTTCGACGTATAAGGGCTTAACTTCTGTGTTCGGGATGGGAACAGGTGGACCCCCTTAGCCATTACCACCGGATATTTTAAATTGTTGAGGTGAACCCTCAAAGCTATATAGAAGAAACTTCCGAAGTCAAGCCCTCGACATATTAGTACCGGTCAGCTCAATACATTGCTGCACTTACACTCCCGGCCTATCTACCTCATCTTCTTTAAGGTGTCTTACCAGATTACTCTGTGAGAGATCTCATCTTAAGGATGGCTTCACGCTTAGATGCTTTCAGCGTTTATCCAGTCCGGACGTAGCTACCCAGCTGTACTCCTGGCGGAATAACTGGTACACCAGCGGTCCGTCCACTCCGGTCCTCTCGTACTAGGAGCAGACCCCTTCAAATCTCTTGCGCCCGCGATGGATAGGGACCGAACTGTCTCACGACGTTCTGAACCCAGCTCACGTACCACTTTAATGGGCGAACAGCCCAACCCTTGGGACCGACTTCAGCCCCAGGATGTGATGAGCCGACATCGAGGTGCCAAACCTCCCCGTCGATATGGACTCTTGGGAGAGATTAGCCTGTTATCCCCAGGGTAGCTTTTATCCGTTGAGCGATGGCCCTTCCACTCGGTACCACCGGATCACTAAGCCCTACTTTCGTACCTGCTCGCCGTGTTTGGCTCGCAGTCAAGCTCCCTTCTGCCTTTACACTCTTCGCGCGATTTCCGGCCGCGCTGAGGGAACCTTTGGGCGCCTCCGTTACTCTTTCGGAGGCGACCGCCCCAGTCAAACTGCCCGCCTGACACTGTCCCGGATTTCGTTACTCTCTCGGTTAGAATTCCGTTGTATCAAGGGTGGTATCCCAACGCCGGCTCCAGCCAGACTAGCGTCCAGCCTTCCAAGCCTCCCACCTATCCTGTACGTAATACAACAAAACCCAATGTCAGGTTACAGTAAAGCTCCATGGGGTCTTTCTGTCCAGTCGCGGGTAACCTGCATCTTCACAGGTATTTCAATTTCACCGGGTCCCTCGTTGAGACAGTGCCCAAATCGTTACACCTTTCGTGCGGGTCGGAACTTACCCGACAAGGAATTTCGCTACCTTAGGACCGT